>Ga0316577_10001866_pt1 | contig 10185 bp, 4 predicted proteins | sample S5NA_FD_203073 | JGI IMG/M metagenome (GOLD analysis project Ga0316577, IMG submission 203073) | Rhizosphere microbial communities from salt marsh grasses in Alabama, United States - S5-7_050615r2r1 | ecosystem: Host-associated > Plants > Roots > Rhizosphere | place: USA: Alabama | collected... | reverse complement strand
CACGCGTCGTTGCGCCTCGACGATATTCTGAATGCCTTCGATATAGGCATCCCTGTCCTGCAGCTCGGGTTTCAGTATCATTTCGTCAAAGGCGACATCGGGATTATCGAACAACTTGCCCAGGTAGGCATGGACGAAACCGGTAGTGATCCGGTAGCCCAGTCTGCTGGCGAGAACCTCTTCTCCCTGATGGCTGAAATCCTCCATTTTCTCCAGGTGGCCATGCCTGATCATATAATTCGCATCGCGTTGCGCTGCGGGTATCCGGCACCAGATCTCCGGTATCAGGAGGCTGATATCATGATCGACCTGCAGGTTCGGTCCGATGTGTCCTGCCGCGGAAGTAAAACCCTGGTACCCGCACAGAATGTACGACACCAGGGCGCTGTTCAAATCGGCCGTAGGTGATAAGGCATTGAACGGACCCTTGGTCAGGGCGCCTTCGGATCCGGCACCGGTGGTGGACGGAGACTTTCCGGTCAGGCTGCAAATATAATCCATGAACAACTCGGGCAGTTCCTGGTAATGAATGGGGTTGTAGACTGCCAGTGATCGAATCCCCTGGGTACGATTCGGTGGATTATTTCGCCTGCCCGGTAACACCGCGTCAACGGGAAAACAAAGTGGCTCGCTCAAGGGTATCCGGTGATACAGACGCATTCCGATCTCCGCGATGTACTTTTTCCTGGGATCCGCAAAATCGGGTCTGACCTGTAAATATCGCACGTTCGGACTGGGCCGCCCATCCACTATTCTCGGGTGCGCAGAGGAGACGAAATATCGGGAATTGTTGTCCTGCGCAGCTTGCCTGATCAACTGCTGCATATGCGGAGTAAACTCACTGAAACTGATGGCATCATCGACCAGATCCCGTGCGTCCGCATTGGTCAGGGGTTCAAAATTGGAAATAAAATTATCCGGCCCCGACAGATCTTCTTCGGCCTGTCGATCCAGTCCGCGATACCGGGCTTCATCCGGTCTCTGGAACAATTTGTATTCACAGTTTTCTACCAGTTTCAGGCTTATGTTCCGGCTGTCTGATTTGGCGCATACCAGTTTATTCGCAGGTACGGTAATCGACACGGTAATATCATCTTCCATCTGTACCTTTTCCGCCCCGACATAATCCTGGCGAACCTTGTAGATGCGCCAGGCGCCTTCCGTATCCTTACCCACCCGCAGGTAGCTCGCCACCAGTTGCCGTCCATTGTATTTCAGTTCATGCCCGGGATAGCCATTGATGATATCCACGCTGAACTGTCGTCGCCATTCCGTGCCCCATTGTGGCCGATAAAATCGCTTGATAATAAATGCGAGCGCACGAATATGCTGGGGTATCGTGTGTAACCATTGGTTATATTCGGGCGTGAATTCGGATTCCGACGGAGTCAGCAGGCGTATAACCGAACCGAGTGAACGATCCTGGCTCAGGAAGGACCGGCTATCTAGGCGCGGTACTTTTGGTTCTATATAGCGATCGGAATAATCCCGATTGACAATTTCCTCGACACGGTCCATGTCCGCGTCAAGGTCGCCGACATACAATGGTCCGGAAATCACGGCGCCGGTGATCGATTTCGAGATCTCGGATTTCCCACCGCCGGAAACCGTACAGGGCTTGTGACAGAAGGTTCCTTCCGCCTCCGTACCAATCAGCCGCCAGCTTGATGTGGTTGGATGCTTCTCCATTCTCACCTTGTACCCGTAGGGGTATAGATAGACATAGTTCTCACGTAACTTGATTTGTTTCAGCTCACTGTCCTTGAACCAGTACACCGTCTGGCGCAACAAATCGAACCGTGTATCCTCGGGGATATAGATCACGTCCGGGTATTGCCGGTCGATACCATAGCCCTCCGGCTGAAGATCCATAATTTCACTGAACGAAGTAAAGGTTTCCTCAATGTTCTGTCCGTTGCGGTGTATGCGGGCATCTGTCTGGAAGTAATCACCAAGATTACAACTTGAGAAGGCCAGCGCGCCCCCGGAATGCTCCTCTTCACACCCGCCATACAAGTTCGCGGCATAGCTGATCTGGGATTTAATCTCCTTCTTGCTATAGCCAAAATAATTATCGGCAATAATAGTGACGATTACGCCGCGCATATCCCGGCAAACCACCTTGAATGCCTCGCCTTCGTTATATAATTCACCTTCGTCTTTCCAGCACATGCCATCCAGGCGCTGTTGCGGCGTTGCCTCTTCGTAGTTCGGCAAGCCGAGATCCTTTTTACGCAGGCAGGTCAGATGCGGTGCCAGGAATACACAGCCGGTATGTCCCGTCCAGGAATCGATATCCAGGGCCGCATCGTTTTCCGGCAAATACGGGTCGCCGGCATTTCCGAAAATACGTTCGATAAAATCGAGATTGGACACCAGCAAACCCGGCGCAAAAAACCGCGTTTCCATCGTTCGCCTTGCTGAAAACCCGGGCACTTCGGGTGAGACGACAGGTCGCAGCAACAGGGACACCCAGGCTTCGGCCTGCTCGTCCTGGGCACTGGTAAAAGGTAATTGCAGAAGCGATGCGGGAGGATCGAGTGTATATTCGAGTAACCTGGCAAAGACCGCCACCGGTACCGCTTTCTTGCCGCAGGGGATCGGTAGTCCCCCGTCGACGATATGAAACACGCCCTTGGTGGTACGCCGGTCGTTTCTCGGATTATGCAGGACGCCTTGCAGGACACGGTAGGACTTCACGTATTCGGATTCGTAAAAATGTCCGTCCGGTGGCAGGGAAAGCTCCATGGCCAAGCCCGGCTGGTCCAGCAGAAAGGTCTGGCCCGGAAGGGAAAACTTGCAATCCTCACCCTGGTCAAGAAAATACTGTGTCAGAAAATCCTGGATCCTCTGATCCACCGGACATCGGTAGTCTGCCAGTAATTTTTTCTGTTGCTGATAATTACGCAATAAATCCCGCGCAACATCCATATACTCATCGTCATAGGTGCCGCAAAAAACCGGCTTACCCAGTGCAGCCAGCTGCAGGTTTATATGATGGATGAGACGAACGCGTTCCTTGTCGAAGTCGGTTTCGAGGAGTCTGGTATTTGAGACGGTTTCATCCATAACGATTCCAGGTTGTTCTGGCGAAAGCCCTATAACCAGACCATATAACCCATTTCGTAACGGTGGGTCAGTAATGAATGATAAGGATATACCCTCAGTTTGTAATACTGCAGCCCGGCCAGGCCCGGTTTCAGATCCAGCCGAAACAGCGTCTCGCCTTCCGGTGTCATTTCGCCGGCTTCCAGGAACAGGGACTCCTGCACATCCAGCTGATGCTTTGTTGATGCGCGTCCGATCAGGCATTCGACCACTACATCAGCGGGAAGCAGGTTACCCAACTGGACGGCCACGGTAATGCTCATGGTGTCTCCCGTTTCAATTTCCATCACCGGCGTATCTATCCTGCGGATCCGCACCCTGAACCATTCCGCATGTATTTTCTGTTTCCATAAGGCCAGTTCAATGGCGGGCTGATACTGCATTTTCATCAGGCAGGCGCCCTGCCTGCTCGCGGGCGCATAGTAACCACGAACATAGTCCATGACCATGCGTTGCGAATTGTATTGCGGCAGGATTGTTTTCATCGATGCCTTGGAGATCTTGATCCAGGATGCCGAATAGCCGATACCGTCCCGATTGAAATACGTCGGTACTATCTGGTGCTCCAGTACGTCGAGCAACGTGGTTGCCTCGATCCTGTCCCGCTCCGAAGCCGCCTGGCCGGGGTGCGGGGTAATAGCCCAGCCATTGGTTTTGTCGAAACCTTCCCCCCACCAGCCATCCAGCACGCTCAGATTGATTACGCCATTCATACCGGCCTTCTGACCGGAGGTGCCACTGGCTTCGAGGGGGAATTCCGGCGTGTTGAGCCAGATATCCACACCTGTCACCAGGCGTCGCGCCATGGCCATGTTATACCCTTCCAGGAGGATCAGCTTGCCGTGAAATTCCGGACGCTGCGACAGCTCATGTATCCTGCTGATTAATTGCTGTCCCGGAATATCGCTGGGATGGGCCTTGCCGGCGAAAATAAGAATTACCGGGCATTTCTCGTTATTCACAATCCTGGCGAGTCTCGGCAGGTCATGGAAGATCAGTGTCGCGCGTTTATAGGTGGCAAACCGCCGGGCAAATCCGATCACGAGGGTATTGGTATTGGCTGGACTGAGATTGCGTATCGCGTTGTCGATATCCACCTGGCTATAGCCGACCCTCTCCATTTGCCGCATTACACGCTTGGACATATCCCGCAACAACTGCGATTTCAGGGTTTGACGAATACTCCAGTAACTATAATCGGGTATGCGGTCGATACAGCCCCAGTATCCGGAATTGGTCAACTGGTTACGCCATTCATGCCCGAACTCCATGTCAAACAGGTTTTTCCACTCCGGTGCCAGAAAGCTGTCGACATGAACACCGTTGGTAACATAACTGATCGGATTCTCTTCGGGGCTGATTTGCGGCCAGATATAGGATTCCATTTCCGAAGATACCTGACCATGAATCTTGCTGACACCATTGTGCAACCTGGATCCACGCAGGGCCAGTGCGGTCATATTGAATCCATTGAGATCGACCATGTTGGAACCCAGGCTCAGGAAATATTCCTGCGTGATACCGAGATTGGTAATAAAATTGCCAAAATACCGGGTTACCAGGTCTGGCGGAAAGATATCATGCCCGGCAGCCACCGGCGTATGCGTCGTAAATATGGTGCAGTTGGCTGTAAATTCCAGGGCCGAATTGAATGCCAGTCCCTGACCTACCAGCTCATTGCATCGCTCGATTACCTGAAATGCACCATGTCCTTCGTTGATGTGCCATATATTCGGATTCAGACCCAGCGCACGCAGGGCCCGTACTCCCCCGATTCCCAGTACCATCTCCTGCAATATACGGGTACTGGCGTCTCCGCCGTACAGTTGATGTGTAATCGTGCGATTGAACGGACTGTTACCCGCGACGTCACTATCCAGCAGGTAGAGTCGAATGCGTCCGACCTTCGCTTCCCAGACCCGCAGCTTTATCGGGTCGTTTACCTCGTTAATGGTCACCAGGACTTCATTGCCATTCGCATCCCTGGCTTGTGAAATCGGTAAATGTGAAAAATCGGTGTCGGAAAAATGCGCTTCCTGGTTACCGTATTGTTCTATCGTTTGTGTAAAATACCCCTGCCTGTACAGCAGCCCTACGGCGACCAGTGGCAGGGCAAGGTCACTGGCTGCCTTGCAGTGATCGCCCGCCAGAATACCCAGGCCGCCGGAATAGATCGGCACACTCTCGTGAAATCCGAACTCCATGGAAAAGTAGGCGATCATGTCGCTTTGCGGATTCAGATATTCCTCGAATCCACTACGTGGCGGCTCATTCAGATAATTATCGTAATCCGCCAGGGCAAGATGGTAACTTTCCATGTAGGTACGATCACGCGATGCCTTCTCCAGGCGGGCTTGCGAAACCCTGCGCAGGAATAGTTTCGGGCTGTGTCCGCATTCAAGCCACAGTTCCGGATGCAGGTAGTAATACAATGCGCGAACTTTCGTCGACCAACTATAGAACAGGTCATCGGCAAGTTCATTCAATCTAGATAAGCGCTCGGGTATCTTCGGGCGAACCTCAAAACTGTAACAGGTTCCGGTCATGTAACAAATCCACTCCTATTATTTTTTAATTCAGGCTGCCGCCTCGTCAACCTTGGCATTGCTGTCCTGGTGAACAACGTCTGCAGAATCATTTTTGTGTTTTCTAACCTGGAAATAGCTGGAACTGATCTGATCGTGTAACTGGCCCAACACAATTTGCATCTCGTTGGTGAAATTGAACAGCTTTTCCTGAAAATGATTATTCACATCAATGCCCCCGGCAAGCCGATTGATCCTGCCTATAATCCGCAAAGCGGCATCATTGCCAGACAGGTTGTGCAAACAGTTTTCCACTTCGCCTATACAGAACGAAACCGACCTCGGAAACAGCTTGTCCTTAACGAGGTAATCCAGAACGGCAGATCCCTTCACCCTTACATGTACGTGACGCCGGTACATCTGGTACGCGGCCAGCGTCTCCAGCACACTCTTCCACTGGATATCATCAAAGGGTTTTAGTTCTTCTGCCTGGTTCGGTAACAGGTTACCGGCGCGCACCTCAAGTACGCGGGTAGTCATATCGGCGCGTTCGATATTCCTGCCGATACGCAGGAAATCATAGGTCTGGTCACGGCACATCGAGCCGCTCATATTCCCGTTGATCATCTGGCAATTGCGAATAATGGTTTTCAGGTATTCATAGCGGCCTTTTTGCGACCATCCCTGTGTCTTCTTTTCATCAACGAAATAATACAGGTCGTTCAGTATTTCCCAGGCCCCCTGTGGAAATATGGCCCGGGCGGTACGTAAATTCTCACGCGCTATGGAAAGTGATGAATAAATCGAACTTGGATTTTTCCTGTCACTGATCAGGAATTTGACCACGTTGCGTTCGGTAATTTCCGTATGTGACTCGAGAAATTGTCCGGAAGACCCCGTAATCTTCAGGATTGGCTCCCAACCGGGCGAGATTCCCTTCGGCAAATCCAGTAACAGGTTTGCGTTCACCATGATTATACGCGCTGTATTTTCCGCCCGCTCCACGTAACGGGCGGTCCAGTACAGCGTTTCTGCAACTCTGGATAAAAGCATATTCAATATCTCCTTTATTCAACCACCCAGGTATCTTTACTTCCACCACCCTGGGAAGAATTCACAACCAGGGACCCTTTTTTCAGGGCCACGCGTGTCAGGCCGCCACGGGTAACATAGCTTGTCTCACCGGACAAAATGAAGGGGCGCAGATCCAGGTGCCGTGGTTCGAGTTTTCCCTCACAAAGTGTCGGTGCAGTCGATAAGGTCAATGTCGGTTGCGCTATATAGTTGCGCGGGTCTTTCTTGATCAGCGAAGCAAACTCTTCCTGTTCCTTTTTGCTGGACTTTGGACCGACCAGCATGCCGTATCCTCCGGATTCATTGGCTGGCTTGACAACCAGCTTATCCAGGTTTGCCAGCACGTACTCGCGTTCATCATCATGCATGCACAGGTAAGTAGGTACATTGGGCAGGATTTGTTTCTCACCCAGGTAGTATTCGATCATCTTGGGTACGAAGGCATAGACAACCTTGTCATCCGCAACCCCCGCGCCCGGGGCATTGGCAATCGCAACTTTTCCCTTGCGCCATGCCCTCATCAGGCCCGGCACACCCAGTTGTGAATCAGGATTGAATTCCTCCGGGTCCAGGAACATGTCATCGACACGTCGATATATTACATCGACCCTTTCCAGACCATCGATTGTGGACATATATACGCAGTCATCGTCCTCCACCACAAGGTCGCGTCCTTCGACCAACTCCACACCCATCTGCTGGGCCAGGTAAGAATGCTCGAAATAGGCGGAATTGAAGATACCCGGTGTCATTACCACGACCATGGGGTAATCCGCGGGCCGTGGCGACAGCGATGCCAGCATCTCGAAGAGCTGTGTGGGATAATCATCCACGGGCTGAATGCTGTAGTCTTCAAACAATTCCGGAAAAACGCGTTTCATGACCATACGATTCTCGATCATGTAGGAAACACCGGACGGAACACGCAGATTATCTTCCAGAACATACATCGTGCCATCCTTGTCGCGTACCAGGTCACTGCCACAGATGTGTGCCCATACGCCGAAGGGAGCATCGATACCTACGCATTGTTTGCGATAATTCTTTGAATTGACAAGCAGCTCTTTGGGAAAAACCTTGTCTTTGACGATTTTCTGTTCGTGGTAAATATCATCGATAAAATGATTCAATGCCTGAACACGTTGTTTCAGGCCATCCTCGGTACGCTTCCATTCCCTAGAGGAAATCACGCGGGGTATGATATCGAACGGCCATGCCCTGTCGATACCTGTGCCTTCGTTGTACACGGTGAACGTAATCCCCATGACATGCATGGCGACTTCAGCTGCGTGGCTTCTTTCCTGTAGTTCGTCGTCATCGAGAGACGACAGGTACTTGCATATACTTCTTGCCGCTGTTCGCGGGCGCCCGGATGCGGCGATGAGTTCATCGTGCATGCCGTCAACTTTGTAATCCTTCCATTTAATACGCATGTCTAAGCGCTCATAAATCCGTGAAGCATCTGATAACCATCACACAACCAGGCCGAGCTTAGAACGCCTATAAACTGCAACCACGTACAAAACGGTGTGTTTTGGACCCACCACCCGTAAAAACAAGCCCAAATGACTAAATATAAATCTATAAGATGTTTTGCAATCTATATGCCATGCCACCAATGAATTGCAACTAACTGTTTTTGTTATATTTCATGCAAAACCACACAAGAGCAGGAATGCACGTAATTCGTGCAAGCTTTAAAGCAAACATTCAGAATTGCACTATGGATGCGCATGCCGCGTTTCGAACATGTGATTAGCCCGGCCAATGAGGCACACGAAACACCGAGCGTCAATTGCACATTTACAAAATCATGGCAGGAAAAGCCATGCAGCCATGACGGTTATTTCCCCTTCGGGATCCATCATTATCACCCGCCTGATGAAGGGTGGGATCAGGCAGCCTGTCGATTGTCCATATTCAATATTACAGACAGATGAATCGTGGAAAACGGGTACCTGCCTGGACAATAAAACAGCCCTTTACATCCGGCAGCAAAGTGCCCTAACCTGTAAGCGAACCTCCTGACATCTCCTGTCAGGGCAAAGACCGAGGGAACATGTCAGAACTTTTCGCGCGTGTACAGTCCCTGGCAAATATGCTCCATACAATTCATTGCATAGAGGTAGATCATCATGATTGATATCGTCAGCACCCTGGGTAAAGAGGCGGAGGAACTGCTCAATCATCAATGCAAGACGATTGGCAAGGATTTACTACAGGTCCCCGGTCCCGACTTCGTCGATCGCGTTTTCTCGAACACCGACAGATCCCCGGCAGTGCTGCGTAATCTGCAATGTATTTATAATCATGGCCGCCTTGCGGGTAGCGGTTACCTGTCACTGTTACCCGTCGACCAGGGTGTTGAACATTCCGGTGGCGCATCCTTCGCACCCAATCCCATATACTTCGACCCGGAAAACATCCTGCGCCTGGCAATCGAGGGTGAATGCAATGCCGTTGCGTCGACGTTGGGGGTTTTGGGCTCCATGTCGAGAAAATATGCGCACAAGATTCCCTTCATTGTAAAAATCAATCATAACGAATTACTGACCTATCCGAATATTTACGATCAGACCCTGTTTGCGAACGTAAAACAGGCCTTTGATATGGGCGCAGTCGCGGTAGGCGCAACGGTTTATTTCGGATCACCCGAATCAAGACGTCAAATCAAGGAAGTAAGTGATGCCTTCGCACTGGCGCATGAACTGGGCATGGTTACTGTATTATGGGCCTATCTGCGTAATTCGGCTTTCAAGAAGGATGGCACCGACTATCATGTTTCTGCCGATCTGAGCGGCCAGGCCAATCATCTCGCGGTGACCATCGAAGCGGATATCGTGAAACAGAAACAGGCGCAAAACAATGGCGGCTATACCGCCATCAATTTCGGCAAGACGAGCAATAAGGTCTACGAAGAACTCACCAGTCCGCACCCCGTCGACCTCGTCCGTTACCAGGTAGCCAACTGTTACATGGGCCGAATCGGCATGATCAACTCGGGCGGCGCTTCCGGTGAGAACGATCTCGCCCAGGCCGTGCGAACCGCGGTGATCAACAAGCGTGCCGGTGGCATGGGCCTGATCTCCGGACGCAAGGCATTCCAGAAACCGATGGAAGATGGCATCAAACTCCTGCACGCGATTCAGGATGTTTACTTATCGAAGGACATAACCATCGCATAGTTTGCAGATAGTTTCAGAATACGGCAACATTTGCATGTCTCCGTGGTCAATAGAATATGTGATAAACGAGGTGGCACAAATTGTGCTGTAAAACTTTTGATAATATTTTTTATAGCCGGTGCCAAGAGTAACCAGGGAACAAAATAGCAGCATGTTGGAAATTCGAATACACGGCCGCGGGGGTCAGGGAAATGTTGTTGCCGCCTATCTCCTGGCCACCGCCGCAATCGATGAGGGTAAATTTGGCCAGGCCTTTCCCGCCTTTGGCGCGGAACGCCGAGGTGCGCCCGTGG
>Ga0316577_10001865_pt1 | contig 10185 bp, 7 predicted proteins | sample S5NA_FD_203073 | JGI IMG/M metagenome (GOLD analysis project Ga0316577, IMG submission 203073) | Rhizosphere microbial communities from salt marsh grasses in Alabama, United States - S5-7_050615r2r1 | ecosystem: Host-associated > Plants > Roots > Rhizosphere | place: USA: Alabama | collected... | reverse complement strand
CACCAATCGCCCTCGAAAGCTCTGGTCGGGCTGGCGGGAGTCGAACCCGCACAACTCCGCGTCCCGAACGCGGCGGCTTACCAACAAGCCCTCAGCCCGAATTGATCGATTTCGGAATCTGGAATGTGCTGTCATCTCTCGTGCATTGGACCAGATTCTCAGAAAGTGGAACGGTGGCAGCGGAGGGAATCGAACCCTCTCGATCGCGGATATGAGCCGCGTCTCCTGACCCGCAAGTCGCTGCCGAAGCGGGGGCCGGATTTGAACACGGCGATCTCTGGCTTATGAGGCCAGCGGGAACGACCTGACTTCCCTACCCCGCAGCGCGCTCACAGGGACTCGAACCCCGATCTCTACCTTCGGAGGGTAGTGTCCTGTCCTTTGGACGACGAGCGCAGTTTTCGGAGGTCTCGGGGAGACTCGAACTCCCATTCCTGGATTCGTAGTCCAGTGCCCTATCCTTTGGACGACGAGACCGCACTCCCGGCAGGACTCGAACCTGCATCTGCCCGGGTAGAAGCCGGGTGCCCTTTCCGTTGGACCACGGGAGCGTGTTGGAGTGCCCTCGTTATCTGATTCTACGCGCGCAAACGACGCGACACTCCGGAGGCGCAGGGCGGAGTCGAACCGCCGATTGGAGGGTTGCAACCTCCCGCCTTTCCGTTTGACCACTGCGCCAGAGGGCTGACAAGAGGTTCGCGAGAGAACGTTTTACGCGCTCTACCAGTTGAGCTACCCCTCCACAGCAGAGGGGTCAGGACTCGAACCTGAAACCACGGCATTGGAATTGCGATGTACTCCCACTGAGCATTCAGCCCGGAGCCGGTGATGGGAGTTGAACCCACTTCTCCACGTTGGCAACGTGGCGCCGCACCTCTTTGGCTTCACCGGCAGAGCGGGCGCCCCCGGAGGGGACCAGGAGCGCCCTGATGAGATTTCAGTTCGTGGCGAGGTCCATCCCCTCGATCACGTCCAGCCACGACCCGGTGTCACCACCGAGAAAGGCTGCCGCGACCTTGAAGACCGCGTCACTCCAGCCGGAGACGTGCAGGATCTCGGGTCGCCCCTCGATGGCCTGGTGCGTCCTGCCTGGCTGGATGTCGATGCACACGAGCTTGGCGCCGGGGTTGCGGCTCCGAAGCGCCTCCCACTCGTGCATGAGGCCCGTCCCCTCACCGTAGTAGCTGTAGCGATCGGCCCAGGACTCCTGGTCCGAGATGACCACGACGTGGTCGAACTTCATGCGGTGTGAGTTGGCGTGCCTGAAACCGAGGCTGAGGTTCGTCCCTCCCCCGCCGAAGCGAGCGAGGGTGCTGGCCTCGGTCAGAACCGAGTTCCGTGGCTCGGGCCGAAAGCCCAAGTGCACAGAGGTGTCGACCGGGAGAACGGTCGCGTCCCGGTTCTTGCGGACGATGGCTGCCGAGAACAGCGCAGCGACGTCCACGCACCGGACCTTCGAGGAGGTCCGCCCGTTGTTCCCCGTGACCGGCGAGCCCATCGAGCCCGACACGTCCACGATGACCAGCGTTCGTCCCTCAGCGACCGGCACGTTGTCGACGGCAAGCTCCACGGCGTCGTGGAGAGCGTCCACGATGGACCGAGGGATGTCCGAGGACACGTGCTTGTAGGCGGCGAGCAACTGGTACGGCATGACCCTGGCCTTGCGGATGGTCTCCGCGTCGGCGAGCCGATCGGCGATGACCTTCTCCAAGCCAGGGTCGGCCTTCAGCGCTCCGTGCCGGATGGCCGTGTTGAGGTTCATCCGAGTGAAGTGCCACTGACCGGCACGCATGATCGAGGCCCACTGCTCTCCCGTGAGAGGCTGCGCGGTGAGCAACCGGAAGTCCACGGCCGGGGCTGGCAAGCTCCTGTCCGCCTTCCACGCCTCGAACTGCTGCACGAGGGGTGGGAGGTTCTTGTAGCCCTTCTTCCGCTTGTCGGACTCGCCCTTGCCGATGAGGTAGCCGAACAGAGCCTCGTGCTCCGGCGTGGCCGGGTGCGGGTGGACCATCTTGATGATGTCCGCGCCCGAGGGGTCCTGACCGACCGACATCTGACGGAACAGCCAGTTGGGCTTGTTCCGCTCGAAGAAGCCCCGAACCAGGTTCCGAGGTCCCGTGCCGAGCGACTTCCGTCCGAGCTTTCCCGAACGCATGATCTGGACGAAGTTCCGGACCATCCGCCCGTTGTCGATGACCTGCGGGAAGGCCGCCTTCAGGGCTGCCCTACCGTTGTCACCGCGCGAGGCGAGGATCGCCATGAGCAGCGACGGCATGTCCTTCATGTAGCCGTCCTTGCGGGCGAAGATCGCCAGCTTCGCGAGGAAGTTGGAGTCACACTCCTTTGCGAGCGTGATGACTCGGTCCAGGTGGTCCTCGGCCTTCACGTAGAAGGTGTTGGACAGGCACCCGGTCATCGCGTACCGCGCGAGTGCTGCCTTGGCGCTGAGGTCGTAGGCCCGACCGCCAGCGGCGTTCACTGCCGTTGCCTTCGGGACCGTCCGGCCCCGAGACGATGCGAAGAGAGTCTTGTTCGCCATGATGACCTCCCTGCCGCCAAACGTGCGGCGCTTCATGGCTGCCCCGTCCCCCTAGACGCATGAGACGGGCAATCTCTGACTGGTGCGGACGGCCGGACTCGAACCGGCATCGCCTGGTTGGAAGCCAGGGGTCCTGCCTTTGAACGACGCCCGCAGAGGCCGACAAGGGGTGGCGGAGATCAAAACGCCCCAAAAGGCGCTCCGCCATAAGATGGTGGCGGAGACAGGAGTTGAACCTATGTAATCCCTGCCCAGCATTCGGCCGGAGCCCCGGGCGGGGATCGAACCCGCCATCTCCGCCATACCAAGGCGGCGAATCGCCACTGATTCATCCGGGGCAAGAGGATCGACAAGGTGGGCGCGAGACTATGCCTTTACCAAGTTAGGCTATCGGGCCGTAAGATTGGCCCGAGGTGGATTTGAACCATCAATGTAGTCCCACAAGGCATTCGATCCAGTGGAACCAGGCGGAGTCGAACCGCCATCTCTCGGGTGCAAGCCGAGTGCTCTCCCAACTGAGCTATGGCCCCAGTGCGACGACAAGGATCGCGGAGATTGCACCTCCGGGGTTGCATACCCCGGCGCTCTTGTTGAGCTACACGCGCTAGGACGATGGAGTCACCCACGTCCCGGCTTGGAGCACGCAGCAATGTATTCCCCACCTGCATTCGTCGCGTAGGAGACTGACCAGGGGTCGAACCTGGAAGCGCACGAGCCGATCGGTATCCCGCACGCCGTCCGTCTCTTCAATCTCCGGTGGACCTGGGGAGAATCGAACTCCCGGCCTCCACAGTGCGAGTGTGGCGCTCTCCCATCTGAGCTACAGGCCCATGAGGCCGACAAGGGTCGACGAGTCAACTGGTTTTTCTCCAATGAAAAATGTAGACCCGTCAGGCATTCGGCCGGTGGAGCACCGGGGACTCGAACCCCGCGCCTCTACGCTGCCAGCGTAGCGCTCTCCCAAGATGAGCTAGTGCCCCATGTCCCGCAGCCCCCTATGGGTGCGGGCTCGTGTCTCCAACGGGCGAGGCTTCGGGTGCACCGTGTCCGGGTAGCCTCCGGACGACCTCCAACCCATCGGTGGGCGATGAGGGAGTTGAACCCCCGACTCTTGCGCGTCGAGCAAGCGTGATTCCCCTTCACCAATCGCCCTGAATGTCTCCTGCAACCGACGAGGAGGTCGTTGCAGGAAAGCTCCGGTGCTCCGGGTGGGGCTCGAACCCACGACCTGAGCCTTATAAGGACCCGGCTCTTCCACTGAGCGTACCGGAGCCAACGGTGCCCGGGGTGGGAGTTGAACCCACTTTTTCCCGCTTATCAGGCGGACGTCTTTCCGTTCGACCTCCCAGGCATGGCGCTCTCGACAGGACTCGAACCTGCGACGGCGGGCTTAGGAGGCCCGTTCCCCTCCAATAGGGACCCGAGAGCATGGGGTGACCGACCGGGATCGAACCGGCGCTGACAGGATCACAACCTGGCGTGCTTCCGCTACACCACGGTCACCATTCGGACCGACAAGGGATCGACGAGATCGTGTTCATTCTATGGGCAGGACTCGAACCTGCTTCTCCGGGATTGCCCGGCGCTCTTCCTCATGAGCTACCTCAGAGATGTAATCTCCCCGTGCATTCGGTCCAGTACCAGCGGTGGGGGTCGAACCCACAGCCTCACGGTCCACAGCCGTGCGCTCTTCCTACTGAGCTTCGCTGGCATGATGGCCCCCCAGGGAATTGAACCCCGCGCCGTCCACCTCACATGTATGCGGCACCCGGTTTACAGCCGGGCGTGAGGAAAGGGAGCCGTTATCTGTTCTGGAAACGTGAGAAGGGAGGGAAGGAACCTACTTCTTGACCCCGGCGCCAGCCGCGACTTCGGCGACCTTCGAGATGGTCGCTGCGTCGCCCTGAGACTTCAGGCTCGCCGTGGCGATCTCGGTGACGCGCTGTCCAGCCGCGTTGACCTGAGCCTCGGCGGAGGCGAGTCGTGTCTGCATCTCGGCCAGGCGCTCCTTCAGGGACTCGTTCGCAGCCTCCAGCACGCGGAGCTTGCCCTCGTGGTCCTTCTCGATGATCTGCTTCTGGAAGCCGAAGGACCGCTCGGCCTTCTTCTTCCCCTCTTCGAGCGCCGCGTCGACCTTGGCCTGGAGGTCGGCCTTCATCGCCTCGATGGTCGACTCCAGGTCGGCGATCTTGGCGTCCAACTCGTCGGCCTGCTTCTCGCGCTCGACCAGGCTCGCCTCGCGAGCGTCCAGGGACTTGCGCTTGACGTCGATGGCATCCTGCACCTCATCGATCGCCTGCCTCTTCTTCCGGCTGAAGTCGTAGTCCCACTCAGCCTGCGTCCGCTGGCGGGTCTGCTCGGCGAGACGGTCGGCCTCCTGAGCGTCGGCCCGGAGCTTGTCAGCATCAGCCTGAGCCTCGTCTCGGAGCCTCGCCGCGCCCTCTTGAGCCTCGGAGAGAATGACCTTGGCCTTCTCCTCGCGCTCGGCGACGAGCCGGTCCTTGGCCGCGACCAGCGCCGCGAGAGAGTCGGCCTCGGCCTGGATGCCGTGAACGTCCTCCAACTCGGCCTTGGCCTTCGCGATGGCTGCCTCGACCTCGTCGAACTCGGCCTTGGCCTCGCGGAGACCCGTCGCGATCGTCTCGGCGGTCGACGCGGTGGCGTTGACGTCCACCGTCCGCGCCAGCTTGATCGCTGCCTCGGCCTTCTGAGCCTCTGCGACGGCTGCGATGCTCGGCGGTGCGGCTTCCTTGGCCTTCAACTCCTCCAGGACTTCCTGGTAGGCGTCCCAGATCTTGGTTGCCGACTTGCCAACCTTGCTCTTCAGTTCCTCGTGATCCATCTGGCTTTCGTCCTTCCTTGCCAGGCCCCTCGCCCGGCACCCTCACATTCATCCGGACGGCGTGATCGCCGCCATGCACAGAGGGTAGGACTACCAGATAGAAAGCTCATAGTCAAGAGCAAAGATGGTCCGAGCGGGGGGAGTCGAACCCCCGTGCTCCTGCTCCCAAAGCAGGCCGGTCAACCACTGCCGTACACTCGGAGATGGGCCGGGGCGGAATCGAACCGCCATCTGGCGATTTTCAGTCGCCGCGCTTACCAATTAGCGGACCGACCCATGGCGGGACCGAGGGGACTCGAACCCCCTTTACCACCGTGACAGGGTGGCGCCTTTCCTAATGGCTACGATCCCAGAGAGCCGACAAGAGGCGGGTGAGGTTACACCGGGACTTGAACCCGGAATGTTTGCTTAGAAGGCAAATGCTATACCATTTAGCGATGTACTCACTCCAAGCATTCGGCTCGGCGGGCCAGGAGGGACTCGAACCCCCACACATCGGTTTTGGAGACCGACGCTCTTCCATTAGAGCTACTGACCCAGTGCGTCTCCGGACAGGGCGTGTCGTGTCACGGAAAGCTCTCCTGCTCTCCTCGGAGACGTGGCAGCATCCCGGAGGCGCTGCCCCCGCCCGTTGACGTTGCTCCCTTCCGGGCCTGGCGTCTCGGTCTCGGGTCGGCACGGGTGGAAGGGGTTGAACCTTCGCTGACGCGGGGTCAAAGCCCGCCGCTCTTCCGTTGAGCTACACCCGTAGAGATCCGACAAGGGATGACAGAGAGGTTGTTCACCCATCCAATGGCCAGCCCCTTTCGGAGCCGGACGGGAATCGAACCCGCGACGATCGTTTACCAGACGATGTACTCCCCATCGAGCATTCGGATCGGCTGGGGCGGAGGGGCTTGAACCCCCGACCTTCCGGTTCAGAGCCGGACGCTCTTCCAACTGAGCTACACCCCAATGGTGGGTCCACGGGGACTCGAACCCCGATCGTCCGATTAAGAGTCGGAGGCGTTGCCTATTACGCTCATGGACCCATGTGGGCGGGCCTGGAGGGAATCGAACCCCCGTATCCTGGTTAACAGCCAGGCGCTAAACCTCTCAGCTACAGACCCGAAAGCTCCGGGGCCGGGTGAGCCCCGGAGCAAGGATGCTCGATTGTCAGAGATCGCTCGGCCGTCGCCGGGAGGCTCCTTGTGGAACCTCCTTCGATCAGTGGGAGCAAGAGGACTCGAACCTCCTCAGACCGGGTTAAAAGCCCGGTGCCCGTCCAGTCGGGCGCTACTCCCATGCCCATAAACGTCGAAAGCCGCCTCGGTTTCCCGGGGCGGCTCTCGCGTGCATGGCGTATGGTGCGAGAGCCTACCCGGGGCTACCCTCCTGAAGGGCGATGGCGTAGGCAAAGGTCACGTCGGTATTCGCCCTATCGGAGGGTAGACACGTCCACGAGGACGGTCGTGTGACCTCCGTGCGCTTCAACCGGGTATGTGATTCTTGCCGTTGCATCGTGCTTCTCAGTAGCTCCCGAGAGGTGATGGACCTCTCGCTCGCACTGTTCATCCTGTCAAGCGCAAACCTCAGCGTCAAGCAGAAAAAGCACGCAGACCTAACTTTTTCCGGGCTCATTGGAACGTACAGACTTAGTACTCCGTTGAGGGGCGGAGTGATCTCCCATCGCGGAGCCCCGACCATTGGTCGGAGACGATTGCTCTTGACATGCGTGACAATCTCCTGCTATCTGGTATAGGTCATCGGGGAAGTGTCCCCGAAGGAGGCACATGGGCTCCCTGAAGGTCAAACGCGAAGTCCGAATCGAGATGGCTGACGAGCACGGCCACGAGGTCCGACTGTGGGAGACGGACGGCTGGACGCATATCACCTGCCTGGTAGCGGGAGAGTGGGTCGTTCGCGCGCACGGGCGTGATCGGCAGTTTGTCCTTCGCGGGGCCGAGATGATGCTGGAACTCCTGAAGGAGAGAGTCCGATGAAACACCTGAAGTACCTGAGCTACGTCGTGCGCCATCGCTGGTTCGTGCTTGTCGAGTGCCTGAAGATGGGGCTCGTCTGGCGCGGGCTCGTGCACGACCTCTCGAAGTTCCTTCCGAGCGAGTGGTTCCCCTACGCCAGCTTCTTCTACGACCCGGCTCCGGACGGCGGGCACAGGCCGAGACAGGAGGACGCCTTCGATCTCGCCTGGCTGAAGCACATCCACCGGAACCCGCACCACTGGCAGTACTGGCGGCTCCGGGAGGACGACGGCGGGACCAAGTTGATCCCCATGCCCCCGAAGTACGTGAAGGAGATGCTGGCCGACTGGCGCGGCGCGGGGAAAGCTCAGGGGCACCCGCACCTCGGACCGTGGTACGCGAAGAACCATCGGAAGATCGAACTGGCCACGGAGACGCGCGACCTGCTCCACTCCCTCATGCGGCCGGACGAGCTACCCCCGAAGGAGAAGGTGCTGGTGATCGACAAGGCCCGCATCACGGGAGCCTCCCTCATGTCGGACGGCTCGGTCTCTCTGGCCGGGCAAGTCCTAGAATCCCACGAGGAGGAGAGATGAACCCGCTCTGGGAGCGCTGGCAGCGCTGGATCATGTCGTTCGGATGCACCGACCAAGGTAGGGCAACGTCGTTAGAGCTTTCGCACGATGCTCTCATCCAACTCGAACCTGTCATCACCTACGCACTGATGAACACGACCGACCAGCTACGAATAGACTCGGTCAACGGCGAGCCACTGACCATGGCGGAACTACGGATGCGCGTGGAAGCGGGGCAGGGCATCTTGCTCTGGTATCGCATTCCGTGGTGGCCGAAATCGGACGCATGAGATGGGCACGCCCGGAACCCCAGAATGGCTGCGTGAGCAAGCCGACCGTTTCATGATGGACGCGACCGTCTCGAAAGACCTCGCTGAGGGGCTGAAGCGTGCAGCCAACCGCATCGAGCGCCTGCAAGGGCAGATGTCCAAGGTCCGGACCGGGGTCGACCAGACAGCGACACCAACCAGGATCATCCCGACCGACACGGTCATCTCGATCTACCTGCCCGAGAGCGACACGCTCTACACCCAAGTTTTCGAGTGGGTGGTCGACTCGGGCAACTACCTCGATCCTGCCATCATCCTCGTGAATGGCCCGGTCATGGTGCCGAGGGTCAACAACTCTAAGCGCCGGAGGCTCGTCGGGTTCGAGAAGCAGGGGCGCCACTTCGGCTGCGTGAGGATTCAGAACAGCGAGGACGACGAGGACCACATCGACCTGGAGGACTGCCGGGCGAACACGATGGGAGACGACGGCGAAGGCGAAGATCGAATCCGCCTCTCCGGACGGAGGATGTAATGGATGAGAAGGAATCGAAGCGGCTCCAAGCGGAGGCGATACGACTGGCTGAAGTGCTCTGGGCTGGACGAGACGACGACACGTCTCGACTGCTCCGGGAAGGCGCCCGCGCCATGCGAGAAAGGGATGAGCTACTTCGCTGCCCTTTCATCACGCACTGCCAACAACCCAAGAGCGAGAGCGCGAACGAGGAGCGTGCGTTGGCCGACTTCACAGGAGCACTGGAGGAGGTCCGCCAGAAGATTGCCAAGGCTATCGGGATGCCGAGCGGGGTGCCCTGGGAGACGTTGATCCCGGGTGTCGAGTTACTGGCCTCTCGCTGTGCTGAACTGGAAGCACAGACGCGGAACCAGGCGACCGAAGTCGATGTCACCGTCCTCCAGTACGAGGAGGTGGAGCAAGAGCGGGACCACTGGAAGAAGGCTCACGAGACAGCCGCCGAGGAGAACGAGATCACGGCCCGGCAACTCCAGGAGTACGCGAGCAAGGTCACCGCTCTCGAAGAGCAGTTGACGACAGCGTCCGGGAGAGTCGCCCGTTCCGAGTCGGAGCGAGAATCGATCCTCATGGCGCTGAAGACAGTCCGAGACATCATCGTCGAGTCCGACCGTCTGCTCATCGAGGCGCTAGGTGTCGAGCCGACCAAAGACGCCGAGTACGCGAGCGACCTCCTCGACAACGTCCGAGCCCTCATCGCGCGCCTGGGAGACGAGCGGGAGACGTGGGAGACGGAACGCGGAGCACTGAAGGCGGAGATTGCCCGGCTCAACAAGGACGTTGCTGGCTACCGTCAGGGCGACGAGACACTGGCTTCCTCATGGAAGGGCCACGTCTGGCGCCTCGCTGCCGCGCTCGGTGTGCCTCGGCCAGTGATGGGTCGCGCCACGGACCCAAGCGTCGACCAGATCATGCAGTACATCAACCAGAACGTGCTTCCGATGGTCGAGGTCTCCAAGCGCGTCGACGCCATCGCGCAACGGCTCTCTCCGAAGATCACGTGCAAGCACTGTGGCGCGAAGTACCCCGTAGGGGTGGAGTTCTGCCCGTCGTGCGGGAAGGAGGAGTCATGAGCCACACCTACCACGACGAGCCGACTGGCATCCGTTTCCACTACAACTCGGACCTGAGCGGTGATGTGGAGATTGGCTTCCCGAACAATGAGAGCCTGACGACTCACATCCCGGGAGAGGCCCTGAGCCGGTTCTTTCTCCATGCTGTTCTGGACCCGGAGGAGATGCTGGCCTGGCTCGACGATGTGCGGGACTGGGTCACCAGACACACGAACGTCGTCCCCGGCCCGGTGCCTCCTCCCAAACCGTTCCGCTGGCCTCCGGAGAAGCGCTGCGAGACCTGCGAGGGGATGCCGGACGACTGCTACCCGGACCCTCCGGACTCGGGAGGCTGCGAATACCACAAGCCGAAGAAGGTGGAGCGAGGCGAGTTCAAGTTCGCTGTCGGCGAGCCGGT
>Ga0316577_10001864_pt1 | contig 10186 bp, 5 predicted proteins | sample S5NA_FD_203073 | JGI IMG/M metagenome (GOLD analysis project Ga0316577, IMG submission 203073) | Rhizosphere microbial communities from salt marsh grasses in Alabama, United States - S5-7_050615r2r1 | ecosystem: Host-associated > Plants > Roots > Rhizosphere | place: USA: Alabama | collected... | reverse complement strand
TCCGGGCGCTGGCTCGTGCATGATGGCCAGCAATGGGTATTCGCCGAACCGCCCGAACTTGAAGCCGAGGCCGCATTCACCGCGTTGGAGGAGCTCGAGCCCATTGGCGTGACACCTAGCGCCGAGCCCTCACCTGTGGATGAGCCGCAGGAAGGGGTAGAAACGGTCGTGGGACCGATCGGCGAACCCGAGGCCCCTCCCGCACGGCGCGCTGCCGCCCATCCCCTCACTGCCCGGCCATTCGTGATGGGACTGCTGGCCTTTGCCATCCTTGCCTGCCTGATCGGCGGCGGTGTATCGGTGTGGGTTTTTGTCCTGCGCGACCTGGGCGAGCCCACGCCGATTCCGGGCCAGGAGACCGATGTCAGCCTGGTAATCACCTACACGCCGCGCCCAGCCACCCCTACCTACACACCAACCCCGACACCTACGCCCAGCCGAACGGCAACACCTACCATTACACCCATACCGACAGATACACTCACACCAATGGCCACAGCCACGAGGCTGCCGCTTTCGCCCACGCCCACAGACCGAGCAACGGTGGTCAGCGCAGTGACGCGAGTCACAGATACGCCCTCGCCCACGCCTACCATGGCGACGCCGACGCCTGTGCCGCCGGTAACCTACGTCGTCCAGCCCGGAGACACGCTCTCCGAGATCGCGGCTCGCTTTGACGTGACCGTGACGGCCTTGATGGAGGCCAACGATATCACCGATCCGACCCTGATCCGTCCCGGCCGGGTGCTCATCATCCCTGTACCCGGGGCAACGGTAGTGGCGTCTGCCGCGAGCACGCCCACCTGGACGCCGATCGCGGTGTCCACTTTGGCGACAACTACCGCCACCGCCACGCGTACGCCGACTCCGAGCGGGCCAACGCCGACGCCGACGCCAACCAGGACCCGGGCACCCACACCTACGCCAACGCCGCCGCCTTCGCTGTCGGGCAAGATCGCCTTTGCCGTCTGGAACATCTATGAAAACGAGTACGATCTGTACATCAGCAATATCGATGGCAGCGGCCGCAACCTGCTCGGCAACGGATTCCGCCAGCCCCAATTGCGGCAGGATGGCGTCATGCTGGTGGCCAACGGCGAGGGCGCGCCGAACTTTGAACACCTGGTCAGAATGAATCCTAGCGGCGGCGATCTGGTCGAGATCAGCCGCTTTGTCGAAGACAGCTATCCCTCTTGGTCGCCGAACGGAGACATTGTAGCCTTTTCGTCCATGGCGTATGGAGACGGCCAGAGCCGCCTAGGCATCGTCAGCGACATCTATGGCAAGGTGCAAGACTGGATCCGCGTTGGGACCACCGAGGTCCGCGGCGAGAACCCGTTCTGGATGCCCGACGGGCAGATCGTGTACCACGGTTGCGACTTTTTGGTCGACCACGCCATTTGTGGTTTGTTCGTAGTGCCCTCTGCCGGCGGCAGCTACCGGCAACTGACCACCCATTCGAGTGACACTTCTCCTGCCGGTTATGGCTCGAGGGTGGCCTTCATGTCATCGCGGGACGGGAACTGGGAGATCTATACAGTCAATCTGGACGGCAGCGGCCTGAAGCGGCTGACCAGCAATAGCACCAATGATGGATTGCCCACCTGGTCGCCGGATGGCAAGTCGATTGCCTTTGTCTCCAACCGGAGCGGGGCATGGGCCGTCTGGGTAATGAGCGCCAGCGGCGACAACCAGCGCAAGCTCTTCGATCTGGGTGGTGGGTACGGCGGCGGATCGAGCGACTGGATTTACGAGCGGATCTCCTGGTCGCCGTAGTTGGTTTGAGATACATACTCCACGAGATGGTGTACATTGTGGGGCTGACCCGCAATGTACACCATTGTTCGAGATAGGAACGGGTATCGGCACATGTCGGAGGGGAGAATGACGGGCAGGGTGGCAAGCGTCGCCGCCCTGGCTCTGGTTGTCGGCTTGGTTGTGGTGCTGGCCATCGGAGGCGCGCCGATTACGGCCCAGCCGCCCATGTTGGGCACGGCCACACCCACGCCAACGGCTACAGCCACCTCTACCCCGACGGCGACGCCCACGCCAACCTGGACGCCATCACCGACGCCGACTCCCAGCAATACGCCGATGCCGTCTCAGACGCCGACCATTACGCCCACGCCGCCACCCTCCGCCACACCAACGCCCGCGCTGGCCTCGGCCCATCTCTGGCTCGAGCGCCCGATTGGGCCCGACAGCGAGGGCGATCGCAACCCGGGAACCTACTTTCCCTATGGAGCAACCGGAGGGGGCCGCTACCACCTGCATCACGGCGTGGACTATATGAACGCAACGGGCACGCCGGTGCTCGCCGCTGCAGCCGGAAGGGTCATTGTAGCCGGTAACGACCTGGAGACCGTCTATGGCCTGAAGCCCGACTTTTACGGAAACCTGGTGATCCAGGAATTGGACCAGACCTTCCAGGGCCAGCCGGTCTACCTGCTGTATGGGCACCTATCACAGGTGATCGCCACAGTGGGCCAGCACGTAGAGGCGGGCGAGACAGTGGGTTTGGTGGGCATGACCGGGGTGGCTATCGGCAGCCACCTCCATCTGGAGGTGCGCCTGGGCGCCAACGGCTATGACAACACGCGCAATCCGGTCCTCTGGCTGCGCCCGGGTCCGGATGAGGGGGTCATCGCCGGGCTTGTGCTAGACGCGCAGGGACAGCCGATCCCCGAGATCCCCGTCACCTTCTTTCGCGCGTCCGAGCCGAACAAGTGGTGGCGGCAGACCCAGACCTATGCCAACGATGGAGTCAACGCCGACGATCAGTTGGGCGAGAATTTTGCCCTGGCCTATGTGCCCGCCGGCGATTACCTGGTCAAGGTCAAGATCGGGGAGAAATCGTACGTCAGACCGGCAACCGTCGAGCCGGGTGGCGTCGCCTTTGTGCAGCTAGCACCCGAGCAGTAAGCTACGCCGGGCCGAGCTCGCGGCGCGCGCAGTACATGGCAATGATGTTCTCCAAGGGCGTATCGCCCTGAATGTGGTGGGCCGACGTACAGATATACCCCCCACCCCGTCCCAACAGCTCGCACCTTTCACGAACCTCGGCCTGCACCTCTTCGGGCGTGCCGTGGGGCAGCGTATGCTGGATGTCAATACCCCCGTGGAACGACAGCCGGTCACCGAACTCGTCCTTGATACGCGCCATGTCCATGCCGGCGGCGCGCGGCTGGAGCGGGTTTAGCACGTCGATGCCCATCTCGTCGATAAAGGGACCGATCAGAGGAAAGACAGCGCCGCAGGAATGATACATGATCTTGACCGGATATTGGGCGGCGCGAATGGCGGCGTTCAGCCTTTGGTGGCGAGGTAGGATATACTTGCGCCACATGCGCGGCGACATGAGCAGACCCTTCTGGGTGCCCACGTCATCGTAGGTGTAGACCATATCCAATAGTCCGCCAGCCGCCTCGATGACGCGCAGCGTGTTCTCGATATAGATGTCGGTGAAACGGTCCATGATGGCACAGACCACATCTGGTTTTTCCACCAGGTCCACCAAAAAGCGCTCAAACCCGCGCAACGCCCAAGACCACTCGAAAATGCCGCCCACCTCGTAGCGCAGATGATAGCGCGTGCCGGCATTCAGGCGCTCGCACTGCTCGCGCACGCCCGACACGTCCCAATCGTCGGGGCTGGCCCAATCCCAGTCCAGCACGTCGGCCACAGTCTCGGCCTGCGCTAGGGGATGGCTGGCATACTCGCCGTAGGTGCTGAACTCGTTGGTCACTTGGCGGCGATGGGTCCCCCAGGCATCAATGTAGGTACCATCGGGCAGGTCGCGCGCTTTCGCGCCGATGTAGAGCGCCGTCACCATGCGGCAGTCGATGCCCAGCAGGCGCAGCACCGTCTCGTCCGCAGACGGTGCATCGCCAACACCCAAGGCCAATCGCAGCTTGTCCCACACCTCGGGCACGGCCCAGAAATCAAAGGGCACCCGATCGGGCTCGCGATGCGCCAGGGCCATCTCCACCCGCTCCCAGGGAGAAACGACAGACGTCTCGACCTGTCCATAATGCTCTTCCAAGAAGGCGCGCAACTCGCCCGGGTCCCTCACGATTTGTGCCAGCATCTCAGACAACTCGCTCATAGGTCCTCACTGCATAGGCAAAGGGGCGGGTGCCCCCGCCCCTGTTCTGTGTGGTACGATCGACCACGTCATTGCTTCTCGTACGGTTTTCCTTCGGCTGCCGGTGGGCGGGCCCTTCCAACGACTCCTGCCACGACGATGATGGTCAGCAGGTAGGGCGCCATCTGCAGGAACTGGTGCGGGATGGGCTGGTCGATGAAGGGCAAGATAGGCTGGATGATCTGCATCTTGACCTGAATCGCGTTGGCGAAACCAAAGAGCAGGGCTGCCAGGAACGCGCCGATCGGATTCCAGTTGCCAAAGATCATGGCTGCCAGGGCCACAAAGCCCTGCCCCCGCGTCATGTTGTCTTCAAAGGTTCCCACAACGCCCAGCGAAAAGTAGGCACCGCCGATACCGGCGATCAGGCCGCCGACGATGACACTGACGTAGCGCATCCGGTTCACGTGCACGCCCACCGTGTCAGCAGCCCGAGGATGCTCGCCACAGGCTCGCATCCGCAGCCCCCACGGGGTGAAGAACACGACATAGTTGACGACGACGAGCAGGATGAGCATGATGTACACGGTAGGTTGGTTCTCGAACAGGATCGGCCCTACGATGGGAATATCGGACAACACGGGGATGCTGATCGCCCCAAACGAACCAGGCGTGCTCAGGCCGGCGGGTTCCAACAGGCGGAGGTTCAGGAAGCGAGTTGCCCCCGCCGCCAGGATATTGATTACCGTGCCGGAGATGATCTGGTCCACCTTGTACTTGATCGACAGAACGGCGTGGAGCGCAGCCATCACTCCGCCGACCAGGCTACCCACCAGCAGGCCCATCCACAGGCTGTCAAACAGGCTGGCAAAGGCCACGGCGGCAAAGGCACCTGAGAGCATCATCCCCTCGATGGCGATATTGATAATGCCCACACGCTCACACAGAATGCCCGCCATAGCCCCCAGCGTGAGGGGCGTGGCAGCGGTCAGCGTGGCTTGGAACATGCCCGGGAGGTTCATACTCTCGCCGCTGGTTACCCAGACCAGGAACGCAAACGCGGCCAGAAACACCACGACCCAGGTCACCAGGGCCCGCAGCGAGGCTGCGGCGCGGAAGAGCCGCATGCCGGCAAGGAAGAAGGAAAATGCGCCGATAGCATACAGCGTGGGTCGTGACGGTAGTATGAAGAGGGTGCCCAGGATCTGATCGGTAAACTCGGACTGGTCGCCTGCCTCGGTGCCGTACGCTCCCAACACAATAAAGACGGCACCCACAAGCAGGATCACCAGGGTGATGAGCAAGTCTTTCCTGCTCATCCCTGCGACCTTGGGAGACTCGATTGCTCTGGTTTGAACTGCCATGCTCTCTCCAAATCGAACCAGGACACGTGGCGCCGGCGGTATTCCGCGCTACCAAACGCCAGGGCCCTGTTCCTAGTCTCTCACTGCGCGCCCCACCCGCGCGAGAACACGCTGACCTCGGCCGCTTCCTCTCGCGGCTTGCGGAGATGGTAGATGGTGCGGATGATAGGTGGCGCGGCGATAAAGACGATGACCAGCGCCTGGACAATCTGCACGATCTCGGTAGGGATGCCCGCCACCGACTGCATGCGTGCTGCTCCGGCGCGCAGCCCGCCAAATAGCAAACTGGCGGCCACAACCCCTGCAGGATGGCTCTTGCCCAGCAGGGCCAGAGCGATGGCATCAAAGCCGTACCCTGCCTGAAAACCAAGCGCGATATTGTGGCTGATGCCCAGGCCCTGTACCACGCCAGCAAGCCCGGCCAGTGCGCCACTCAGGAACATGGCCAACACAAAGGCCTTGCCCACGCTCATGCCACTGTAGCGGGCCGCGTCGGGATTGGCACCTACCGTGCGCAACTCAAATCCCCAGGTAGTCCGGAACAGGAACCAACCGGTAAGCGCTGCCGCCACCAGGGCCAGCACAAACCCCCAATGGATCGAGACGGGATGTTCCAGGAAGCGGGGCAAGAAAGCAGTAGCGGCGATCTCCTGGGTGCGACAGGTGCCCACGGTCTTTTCCATGGGCCCGCATAGCAACCATTCGCTCAGACGATACACCACATAGTTGAGCATAATAGTGGTAATTACCTCGTGCGCACCAGTACGCGCCTTCAGGATGCCGGCGATCGACGCCCACAGTCCTGCCGCTCCCGCACCGATGACTATGGCAAGAGGTAGATGGATAAAGGCCGGCAAGCCAGTGATCGAATAGCCCACAAACACCGCCGCAAGCCAGCCAATGCCAATCTGTCCCTCGGCGCCGATGTTGAACAGGCCAGCACGGAAGCCCAGCGCCACAGCCAGTCCGGCAAAGATGTACGGGACCGACTGGACCAGACTATCGCTAGGGCCGCGCACCACTTTCAGCAGCGGCTTCAACCCCTCTTCTCCGCCTATCGTCTCGGGGATGGCCTTTAGGATCTCGGCTGGATTCCCCAAAGCCCCTTCGTAGAGAGCGCCATAGGCTTTGAGCAAGTTGCCCACGCCAACCTTGATGGCCTCGAACAAGCCGCCTTCCCTCAATGCCTCGTACACTTGCTGGTCGGTGAAGAACAGCACCAGACCACCGATGATCAGGGCCGTCAGGACCGACAAGGCCGGGATGACCAACCCCCGCAGTCGGGTGCTCAGCCATTCTTTCATCCACGGCCAGCCGCCGTGCCAGATGGACACCACCGCCAGAGTGACGAGACCCAGGGCCAGGGTGATCGGCCAGAGTCCCAGCGCCACCAAAAAGATCAACATAAGCCATTTGCTGGCCCACACACCCACTGCGATCAATGCCGCCAGCAAAAGCAATCGAACCGCAAGCGGAAGCCGGGCGATTCGCTGTCTCAAGCCCGATTGTGACGTCCGTTCGTCAGCCAACGCTCGCGCCTCCTTTCTCCTCTATCTGGGCACCGGCCATCAGCAGGCCCAGTTCCTCGCGAGAGATCTTGTCTGCGTCGACCGTACCCACGATCTCGCCCTCATACATGACCGCGATGCGATCCGACAAGGCCATGATCTCGTCGAGTTCGACCGATACCAATAGCACCGCCACGCCTTCGTCGCGCTTCTCGATGAGCCGCCTGTGGATATATTCGATGGAACCCACGTCCAGGCCCCGCGTCGGCTGAGCGGCAATGAGCAGCTTGATCGGCCTCGAGAACTCGCGGGCGACGATCACCTTCTGCTGGTTGCCGCCAGAGAGATTCTGGACCGGGAGCGCGATGCTCGGCGTCCGCACATCGAACTCCTCGGAGACCCGCTCGGCGTATTCGTACACCCGACCGAACTGGAGCGCTGCGTGCTCGGCAAAGGGAGGTTCGTAGTAGGTTTGCAGAATCAAGTTATCGTAGATGGGGAATGGTAGCACCAGTCCGTCACGCTGGCGATCCTCAGGGATGTGTGCAACGCCGAGTTCGGTGACATCACGGGGCGTGGCGTTGGTCACATCCTGGCCCACAATGCGAACGGTGCCCCCTGTGGCTGGACGGAGCCCGGTGAGGACCTCCACCAGTTCTGTCTGACCATTGCCTTGGACACCGGCTACGCCCAATACCTCGCCAGCCCGGACGGACAGATCCACACCGCGCAGGGCGGGTTGATGGCGCTGATCTTCGGCGGTCAAGCCGGTGACCTCTAACACGACGTCCGCCGGCGAGGCAGGGCCCTTGTCTACCACCAGGGTGACCTCGCGTCCGACCATCATCTCTGCCAGTTCCTCTTCCGAGGACTCGGCGGGTGTCGTCTCGCCGGCAATCCGGCCGTTGCGCAGGACAATGACCCGGTCGGCAATGGTCATCACTTCTTTCAACTTGTGGGTGATAAAGATGATCGACTTGCCCTGGGCGACGAGCCCGCGCATGATCTCAAACAGCTCTTCCGTCTCCTGGGGGGTGAGCACAGCCGTAGGTTCGTCAAGGATCAGGATCTCGGCCTCGCGGTACAGCGTCTTGATGATTTCGACGCGCTGTTGCACGCCAACCGGAATGTTCTCGATGAGGGCGTCGGGGTCCACCAAGAGACCATACTGATCTGAGAGCTCGCGAATGCGTCGGCTGGCTGTGCGCTGGTCCAGAGCTGTGGTGATGACTCGCAACGCCGGATAGGATGCCAAGGTGAGCAGAAGGGCGACAAAGATGAAAAGCGGGATCCGTTCGGTAGCATCCAAGCGCAGCGCAAGGATTACCAGAAGAGCAATGCTGGCTATGCCTACCACGGGCAAGTATATGCGGGCTCCCAGGCGGCCCAGCAGGCCCAACAGGAAGAAAAGGCCGTATAGAGCTGCGACGGCTGCACCGCCCGCCAACCCAGCCAGTAGCCACTGCAGCGGATTGTCCAGGGCGAATATGCCGCCCAGGAAAAAAAGAAGGGCACTCGCTCCGCCGGCGATTCCCATCGTCTTCCACGAGAAGGAAAAGCGGGTCGGCTCGGTGCCCATGACAATGTTCTCGGCTACGGTAAAGACCGGAACCAGCTGAAAGTGCTGGTGTACCATACCGATGCCCAGTTCGATGGCATCATTGGGGTCGTTGATCTCAACGGGGCGCTGACGGACCTCGATTTCGCCCTCATCCTGTGTATACAAGCCGTACAGGATGTTCATCAACGTGCTCTTGCCAGCACCGTTTTCGCCCAGGAAGGCCAGGATCTCGCCCTCTTTGAGCGAAAAGCTGACTCGGTCGTTGGCAAGAACCCCAGGGAAGCGTTTGGTTACGTTGCGCGCCTCCAGGATTGGGACCATCGTCGCTCCCTTCCATCCCAGCGGATCGGCGGCGTTCTGAGAGTGCTCGTGGCCCGCTACATACGCCCCTATCCGCTGTCCTTGTGGCAGGCGGTGCGGGACTGATGCCCCGCACCGCCCTTCGATCAGCGTATGTTCTTGTACACCTTAACTATTCTTCCAGCGGCCATCCTGTTGGGATACTGCCGTCGACGATCCCAGCGATGATCGCCTCGACCTCGGCGGTCAGCTCAGCCGGGATCTCGCTTTCGAAGTCGTGGTAGGGCGCCAACCCCACACCACCGTTCTCCAGCGTGCCCACGTACAACGAGCCACCCGGGAACTCGCCGTTCACTTCCTCTTCGGTCACGGTGAACACCGCGTTATCCAGCCGCTTCATGCACGACGTGATCAGGATGTCCTTCTCGTTCGGCAAGGTAAAGTACTGGTCCACGTCCACGCCAACGCCCCACTTACCGCGCTCTTTGGCTGCCGCCAGACCGCCATTTCCGGTCTTGCCGCCCACGCCAAAGATCACGTCCACACCCTCGTCGATCAGCGAGTTGCCCTGGATCTTGCCATCGTCCGGCGCATCAAAGTTCCCTATGTATACGCCCCTCACCTGGACGTCCGTGCCCTTGGCGTCGTTATAGTACGCCACACCCGCCTCGTAGGCCACGATGAACTGCTGCACCGGCGGAATCTCCATCCCGCCGATCCAGCCCACCTGTGGGTCGTCCGGATCTTGCAGCACCGCCCAGCCCGCAGCCAGATACCCGATGGGGAACGCCGCCTGATCCACCGCAAAGGTAAGCGCCGCCGCATTGTCGATCGGCGGATCGTACCACTGGTCGATCCCGGCAAAGTGCAGGTCCGGGTACAGCGGCGCCATCTTGGCCGTCGCATCGTTCAGCAGGAACCCAACCGTGAAGATCAGGTCATAGTCCTGCTCCGCGAACTCGGTGATGTTCTTCTCATAGTCCGCCTGCGCCAGGCTCTCGATGAACTGCGACTCGACACCCAGCTCTTCCTGAGCGCGCACCAGCCCCTCCCAGGTGTTCTGGTTGAAACTGGCATCGTCGATTCCTCCCGTGTCCGACACCATACCCACCCTGATGCCTGCGCCGGGCAGTTCTGGTGTCTCCGCCCCTTCCGGCGGCTCGCCCCAGCCGGTCCACAGCGTACCAGCCGCAATCTCTTCCTGGATCGCCTCGACCTCGGCGGTCAGCTCAGCCGGGATCTCGCCTTCGAAGTCGTGGTAGGGCGCCAGCCCCACACCACCGTTCTCCAGCGTGCCCACGTACAACGAGCCACCCGGGAACTCGCCGTTCACTTCCTCTTCGGTCACGGTGAACACCGCGTTATCCAG
>Ga0316577_10001863_pt1 | contig 10187 bp, 11 predicted proteins | sample S5NA_FD_203073 | JGI IMG/M metagenome (GOLD analysis project Ga0316577, IMG submission 203073) | Rhizosphere microbial communities from salt marsh grasses in Alabama, United States - S5-7_050615r2r1 | ecosystem: Host-associated > Plants > Roots > Rhizosphere | place: USA: Alabama | collected... | reverse complement strand
CTCCCCACCTTCCCGCCACGTGCCCTCTCCCCGTGATGATGCCCACCTCCGAGAAGACCTCGATGCGGAGCTCTGAGATCTCAAAGTCTGTCAGCTCGGCAAGGCCGGGGCGGTAGGCGTTCAGAACGGCGTGCCGGTCTTCCAGCTCGCCTCGGATGTTGTAGCTCCGGTAATCCTCGGCGAGGAGGGCGTCCAGCGTGCCGGTGTCGCATGCGAAGAGTGCATCCCGAAAGCGATGAAAGGCCGCGAGAAGGGCTTCCTTCGACATGGCCGGCTCCTCCTGGTGAAGAAGTAAGGTAGGGTTTACGTAAAGTAAAGTAGACTTGACATTCTGTAAAGTCGACACTACTTTCGGATCGTGGGAGATCCTCGGGACCCAGGCAAGGGGGATTCATAATGAGGCTGAGTGAGATGAGCCAGACGCGGCTGAGATCGTGGCTGGCGGCAGTGATCTGGACGCTGGCCGGGGTAGGATTCTTCCTCACCTTCTTTTCGGGAGGGGGCCCCGAGGGATTGGCTTCCGATTCCATGCGGCACGTGGCCGGAGCCGGTGCCGTGGCCTTCGGGTTCCTGGGCTATTGGCTTGCCCTCTGGCTCACCCGGCAGCGACAGGGCCGGCCTCCTGCCGTCGACGAGCGGGACCTGCAGGTCTCCGCCCGGGCCAATCAGGCCACGCTGGTCGTGGTGTTGATGGTGATCTTCACCTTCTCCATCAGCCTGTGGACGGTCTATGAGTCCGGTGGCCAGGTGCCTGTGGGTTGGATGTGGTTCCTGGCCTACGGGAGCGTGATTCTGGCGTTCGTTACCTCGTCGGTGACGACCCTGATCCTGGACGGGAGGATGGGTGGCCATGGGTGAGGGTGTCGTCAGGAACCAGATTCGCGTCCTCCGGTTCCAGCACGGAGAGATGACCCAGCAGGAGCTGGCGGAGCGGGCAGGCTGCACTCGACAGACCATCGGGGCCCTGGAGCAGGGTGGATACGTCCCCTCTCTCGCCCTGGCTTTCCGCATCGCCAGGGCCTTCGGCGCCGGGGTGGAGGACGTGTTCAGCTTCACCCCGATGGAGTAGGGATCCCGCCCCTTATCGTGCAGGTTCTTTCATGGTGCGCAATGCTTTGCACGATATCGCAGTCGCTGCAATGACGCATGCACTCTGTGTAATTCCATATATAATAATGCTTTAGCGGAATTCCACCGCTGTGGCCCACCCCTTGCTTTCCTCTCGGGTCAGAAGGCGAGAGCCAACCCCGACCGCCGTGGGATGCCCCCGCGCCGGTGTGCCCCTGAGAGGATTCTTCATGATCTTGCTGCTGACAGCTCTGCTGATGCCCGGGGACTCCATCCCTCTGCCCGCGTCGCCGTTCATGCCCAGGACCATGCCGACCTGGACGGTGTCGGCTCCGGTGACACAGACCCGGGGCCTGGGGATGCCCACGGTCCTGACGCGGCCCCTGACCCCAGCCATCCAGGGGACCCTGGGCCCCAGTGACTCGCCGGACGAACCCCAGCTCATCGAGTACTCCGACGCGTACCTGACGAGGCTGAAGATCCACAAGTACGCCAGCTACGCCACCCTCCCGCTCTTCGCTGCCGCCTACGTGACGGGAAACGAGCTCATTACCAAGGGGGGGCAAGCGGCGTCCTGGGCCCGGAACACCCACGGGACCATCGCCGGGGCGCTGGGGGTCCTCTTCGCCGTGAACACCGTCACCGGCGTCTGGAACCTCTACGAAGGCCGTCACGACCCGGAGGGTCGGACCCGGCGGATCATCCACTCTGTGCTCCTCCTGGCGGCGGATGCCGGTTTTCTGGCGACGGCGGCCATGGCCGGAGAGTCGGAGGGTGGGGAGGGCGGATTCGAGCGGGGGGACGGAGGGGACAATAGCGCCCACCGGGCCATGGCCATCACCTCCATGGGGCTGGCTTTCACCGGGTACATGACCATGACATGGCCCTTCCGGAGGGACTGACTCCGGAACCTGAGCCATGCCATGGTGCGGGCTTCGCCGGGGGCGGTTCGACCTCCGCCCCGGGGAGCCGATGACCGAAAAGTCGGAAGCGAAAAAAAAGAAGGAAGGTAGATACGGATGATGGAGATACTGGCCTCTCTGACCCAGCCCTGGGCCGACCTCTACGGGGGCTCGACCCTCCTGCAGGGCCTGGTGACCTTCCTGCACATCGGGGGGGTTGTGGTAGCGGGAGGGTTCGCCCTGGCGAGTGACCGAAGCACCTTCCGGGTCTCGGGAAGACCCGCGGCGATTCGTCGGGAGCACATCAGCGAGCTGGGGGCCGTCCACACGCCGGTCCTGTGGGCCCTGGGGATCGTGCTGGTATCCGGGGGGGCGCTTCTCCTGGCGGACGTGGAGACTTTCTTACCGTCCTGGTTCTTCTGGCTCAAGATGGGGCTGGTGGCCGTGCTCCTGGTGAACGGCCTGACCGTCCAGAAGGCGGAGAAGGGCCTGGTGAAGAACCCGGAGGACAATGCCGCGTGGAAGCGGTTGAAGTGGGCGGCGGGGAGAAGCGTGGTCCTCTGGGGCGTAGTGCTCCTTCTCGGTGTCCTTCTGCCTCTGGAGGCGTGACCCATGTCCACGAAGCTGTTGACCCAGGTCCAGGAAACCCCTCTCTGTCGGCGAGAGTTCCTCCAACAGTGTGCCACGGGAGCGGTGGTCCTGGGCCTGGGCATGGGACTTCCCGGGAAGCTCGGGGCCCGGCCCGTGCGCTGGCTGGATGGTGCCGGAGTCACGGGCTCGGAGGATCAGGTGACCTACCCCGTTCCCGGTGAGGACGGCGTGTCCGTAGACCGGGGGAACGAGCTCATTCTCGTGAAGGACGCCGGGGCGGTCTTCGCCTTCGCCCTCTCCTGTCCCCACCAGCGGTCCATGCTGAAGTGGAGGGAGAAGGACCAGCAGTTCCGTTGCACGAAGCACGGATCGAAGTACGATCCCAGCGGGGAGTACGTATCCGGCCGGGCCACCCGCGGGATGGATCGCTACGCCGTTCGCGTGGAGGCCGGGCAGGTGTTCGTCGACAAGAGCCGGATCTACCTCCAGGACGAGGATCCTGCCGGGTGGGAGGCGGCGGTGGCGACGGTGGGGTGAGGAGGCCCGCCGGCTACTCCGGGTGGGATCCCCGCCGCGATTCGGGCTCGGTCTGATTCGCCAGGCCGAGGCCCCGGATCTTGTACCAGAGCGTCCTGACGCTCACTCCCAGCAGCTCCGCGGCCCGGGTCTTGTTGTTCCTGGTCCACTCGAGGGCCGTGAGGATCGCCTCTCTCTCTGCCCGATCCACGGCGACCTTCAGGGTCTCCGGCCGGCGGTCCCCGGGACCCCGGGGAGCAGCGCTGGGGGAAGGCAGATCCACTTCCTTCAGAACCTCCGAGTCCGCCAGGAGAACGGCTCGCTCCAGGATGTTGTTCAGCTCCCGGACGTTCCCGGGCCAGGGGTGACTCTCCAGCCGCCGAAGGAGGGATTCCGACAGGCTGAGCTCGCGCCCCAGGCGGCGACTGTGCGATTCCACCAGGGCCGTCGCGATGGGACGGATGTCTTCCGTCCGCTCCCGGAGAGGAGGCACATGGATCGGCACCACATTCAGCCGATAGAAGAGGTCCTTGCGGAATCCGCCGGCCTCCACCATGGCCTCGAGGTTCCGGTGCGTGGCGGACACCACCCGGACGTCCACCCGTCGGACCCGGTTGGCGCCGAGCCTCTCCACCGACCCTTCCTGCAACACCCGCAGGAGTTTGGCCTGCATGGGATGGGGCATGTCCCCGATTTCGTCCAGGAAGAGGGTCCCGCCGTGGGCCAGCTCGAACTTGCCGGGGCGGTCCTGGGAGGCTCCCGTGAACGCTCCCCTGGTCACCCCGAAGAGCTCCGCCTCCAGGAGCTCAGAAGGAATGGCGGCACAGTTCAGGGGAACGAAGAGCTGGTCCTTCCTGGGGGAGCGTGCGTGGAGAGCCCGGGCCACCAGCTCCTTCCCCACTCCCGTCTCACCGGTGATGAGGACAGTGCTGGGGGTGGGGGCCACACGCTCGATGGTGCGGATGACGGCCATCATGGCGGGGCTTCGGGCGGTGATTCCCTCGAAGGAGGCTCCGCTGATCTCCTTGAGATACGTGTTCTCCCATTCGGTCCGCCGGAGCTGGAGAGCCCGGGCCACCAGGGCTTCGATTTCCTCGGTCCGAAAGGGCTTGATGACGTAGTCGAAGGCCCCGAGCTTCATCGCCTCCACGGCGCTTTCCACCGTGCCGAAGGCGGTGATGAGAATCACGGGGGTCTCGCTTCCCTGCGAGCGGAGGTGGGAGAGAAGCTCCAACCCCGACCTCCCGGGAAGGGCGAGGTCGGTGAGAACCAGGTCCACCGCCTCCTTCTCCAGCAGCAGCTCCGCCTCTTCGGCAGACCCGGCGGCAAGGACCCGGTAGCCTCCGTCGCCCAGGGCCATCTCCAGGAGGCGCCTGATGCGCGCTTCGTCGTCCACCACCAGGACCGTGTCCGCGGCGGTCCGCACTGCGGCGTCAGCGGTCCCCTTCTCGTCGTCGTCGCCGACCGTCGCACCGGCGTCCGGCCCCTCGGTCCGCCCTGGGCTCATGTCCTGTTCCCTGTCTGGTTCTTCCCGTCCTCCGCCAGGGTGGGTATGCCCACTGTGAAGCGGGCGCCCTCTCCGACCTTACTCTCCACCCGGATCAAACCGCCGTGTTCCTGTACGATCCGCTTGACCACCGCCAGGCCCAGCCCGGTTCCGGAGCTCCGGGTGGTGAAGAGGGGGTCCCAGATCCTCTCCAGAACCTCCGGGGCGATGCCTGGTCCGGTGTCCTCTACGGTGAGCCAACCCATCCCCTCCTCGCATCGAGTGGAGAGCCGGACCCGGGTCCCGGGGTCGGAGATGGAGATTGCGTTCCCCAGCAGGTTGAGCCCCACCTGGTACAGCTGCTCGGCGTCCCCCAGAACCCGCACGGAGACCGGGTCGGTATCCAGGGAGATCTGCTTCTCCGCGGCCTCCCCTTCCAGCGAACGCACCGTCCGCCTCAACACTTCTTCCAGCTCCACGGCCGCCAGCTCCGGGGGGCGCGGGCGTGCAAAGAGAAGAAGATCGTCCACCAGGCGGGCCAGCCGGGCCACCTCCTCCTGGACGAAGGTGATGAGCTCCTGCTCCCGCTCGCTGGCGGTCCCGAAGCGTTCCAGCATCTCTGCGGAGGCCTTGAGGACGGAGAGGGGAGTTCGGATCTCGTGGGCCAGACCGGCAGCCAGGACCCCCACCGCCGCCAGGCTCTCCCGCTGGGCGAGCTCCTTCCTGGATCTCTCCAGGCGGTCCACCATTCCCGAGAGGGCCGAGGCCAGCACCCGAACCTCCTGGGGAGCGGCTCCGGAGATCTCCTGGAAGGAGCCCGGATGGTCCGGGTCCATGGCGGTGGCTGTGTGGGTGAGACGTCGGAGGTCGCCGAGGGTGATCCTCAGGAGAAGGAGGAGCGGAGGCACCAACACCAGGAGGAAGAGCGCCGCCCGCCCCGCGAGACGGATGCCCGCGCCCCGGAAGGGGGCCAGGACCGCCGAGACGGGACGCCGGAGGGAGAGCTCGAGGGGTTCGGGGAGATCTCCCCCCAGCGTCTGTGTAGCCGTGACCCAGGGTCCTTCGAGCCCCTGGACGGAGTCCCCCGTGTACCAGGACCGCTCGCGGGCCTGGATGGCGAGACCCCACCGGAGGTCCCCCGCCAGCGATTCCACCAGCTCCCGCCAGGGGGTGAGGAGGACGATCCAGCCGAGGGGGCGGGCGTCGGCCCGGCCCGTGACGCGGTGAGAGAAGGACAAGGTCTCGCGGCCATCCTCCGGGGCGCCATTGGCAGGCAGCCCCTCTTCCCGGCCGTCGGGGAGAAGGAACACCGTCACCGCCGATGGGCCCAGGGGCAGGCCCGTCATCTCTCCAGAGGGCGGGGCCACGCTCTCCAGCCGGAGGAGATAGGCGCTCCCGGCCAGCTCCATCCCGATGAAGGAAGCATCGGAGGCAGCCAGAACAGTGCCTTCGGGGCCGATTCCCAGCGCCATGTCCCCCGTCCCGAACGACGTCGCCAGTTGGAGGAGTGATGCAGACAGCCGCCGATCCAGGTCGTCCACGGCCAGCTCCTGAGCCGCCTCGAGCTCCGGCCACAGATCCACCGATCGGTGCCGGTCGTGGATCTCCCGCCGGAGCCGCTCCGCCACCAGGTCCACCTGCGCCTGGAGCTCCCGTCGGGCCCGCTCCATTGCGAGATCCCGATCCCGACGATAATCCCATAGATATGCGACACCGGTGGCGACGACGATCAGGGTTACCAGTAGCGCTCCCAACCGGCCCACCAGGGTGGCGGGCCAGATCCAGGAGGTGCCATGAGGTCGGTTCGGGCTCACTGCACTCCCCTTCGGCGTGGGGTGCGGTCCCCGGGGCGCGGGCCATCGTGAGGGCCAACTCCCCGGTGATTCTTCTCCTCCTGGCCTGGGGCCTCCTCCTGGCCCCGGGCCCCGGAGCGGCGCAGATGCCGTCTCCGGCCGTGTCCAGCCCCCGGCCCTTTCACCTGGGTGGGTATGGGAGCCTGGGCCTGGGGTACAGCCGCGTGGCGGGGGAGGCCGAAGCCTTCGACCTCACGGAGGCCACTGCCGCGCTTCTCTTTTCCGGCACCCTGGGTGCCCGTCTATCCTATTTCGGAGAGCTGGACGTGGCCAGCCGGGGCAGCGAAAACTGGACCGGCCGCCAGGACGACCAGACCCTCGAGGTGGAGCGACTGTACGTCGAATACTCCTTCAGTGACGCATTTCGGGTGCGGGGGGGGCGCTTCCTCACACCTATAGGCCAGTGGAACGAAAACCACGCGGAACCCCTCACCTGGACCACCCTTCGGCCCCTTACCACCTATCGACCCTTCGCCAAGAGTAGCACAGGGCTCATGGTGGCGGGAGAGATGACGGTGCTCGGTCGGGGCCTGGGGTATGCCGCGTACGTGGCGCCCCCGGGACTGGAGGAGACCCCGTCGGAGGAGAACGCCTTCCTGAACGCCGCTGGTGCCCGAATGGCCCTGGAGGTGGTCCCGGGCACCTTCGTCGGTTTGAGCAGCGTGGCCTTCAAGGGCTCTCGGCCCCGGGGCGTGGTGGCGGACGGTGAGGACGACTTCGAGGGGGAGGACCATGGGGAGGGCCGGGAGGAGGATGAGGGAGAACGGGCCCTACTGGGGGTGGACTTCCTGACCCGGATTCGTGGAATGGAGGTGAGCGGCGAAGGAGTGTGGCTCGCCTCCTCCGGAGTTGAGCCTGCGCAACGAGGCGCGTTCCTCCAGGGTGTGATCCCCCTTGGGGGGAGCGTGTTTGGGGTCGTGAGAGTGGAAGGGTTCGACGCTGTGGACAAAGCCACCCTCTGGACCTACACGGTGGGGGCCACCTGGCGTCTCCATCGGAGATTGGTGCTGAAGGGGGAGCGCCACATCACCCATCGATCTTCATCCAGCGTGCCGGACGGATGGTTCTTCTCCATCTCGTCGCTCTTCTGATCGGGGCCCTGAGCTCCTCGGACTCCGAGATCCCGGATCTCGGAGGGGAGAGGTCCGTCCAGGTAGCCGCGCCGCAGGACTCCGCTGGTGTGGCCGTTCTGGTGCACGGAGAAGAGGAATCCGGCCACCTGGATCCCTCCCAGATCCGGCGCATCTTTCTCCTCCGGCAGCGTTTCTGGAGTGATGGGACTCCGGTGGCCCCGGTGAACCTCCCCGCTGCCTCGCCCCTCCGGGAGACCTTTTCCCGCCTGGTGCTGGGGCAGTCCGCCCGGGACCTGGCGGAGTACTGGAAGGACCTCTACTTCCACGGGACTCAACCCCCGCCGGTCCTGGATTCGGAGGAGGCGGTCCTCCTCTACGTGACCCGGACCCGGGGCGGCATCGGCTACGTGTCCCTCTCCTTCCTGAGCAGGGTCTCCCTCCCCTCCTCGGTTCGAGTGGTGGGAGAGTGGGGGGGAGGAGACGGCCAATCATGAGGCATGCCCTGGAGGGCCTTGGGTTCCTGGTGGGTCGGTGGGAGGGGAAGTTCGAGACCTTTCCGGAGGCCCACGGGGCTCGGGCGGGCTCAACCAGCGGTGAGATGGCGGTGAGCTGGGGAGCCGGTCGGGCGTGGCTCACCGTGGAAGCCCGGATGGCCCTGCCCGGCCTGGGATCCTACGGGGTGGGAATCACCATCGCCGCGGACCCGGGTGGGGATGGTCTCCTCGCCTTCGTCGTCAACACGCTGGGAGCCGCGACCCTTTACCGCGGCCAGCTTCAGGAGCCCGGCAGCGTGGAGTTCCTGGGGCGTCCCGCCCGGCACCAGCGCGTCTCGTACACGCTCCGAACAGGAGGTGGGCTCCTCTTCTCGGTGGAGGAGTCGGAGGACGGTGAGGAGTGGATCCGTCATTCCACGGCCCTGCTCCACCCCGTGACCGAGGGGTGAACCCATCCCCGATGCCACCTCCGGAATCCCCTGCAACTTTTCCATCCGATCCATCGTCCTATCCGATGTAGACATCGTCGACATCGGATGCGGCGTGGATGGGCGCCTGAGGCGAGCTCCCGCCGGATCCCGGACCCGGACACTCCCATGACTCCGCGCTTCCTCGGCGAGTTCGAGCAGATGGTCCTTCTTGCCATTCTCCAGCTCGGGGACGAGGCCTACGCCGTCGCCATCCTCCGGGAGCTGGATGCCCGGGCCGGTCGCTCTGTTTCTCGGGGCACCCTCTACAAGACACTCGAGCGCATGCAGGCTAAAGGGCTCCTGGAATGGGATTCGGAGGACGGTCCGCCGGAGCGGGGCGGGCACCCCCGTCGGCGCTTCACGGTGACGGGGCGTGGAGTGGCGGCCCTCCGGGAATCCCGCGAGGCCTTCCGGAGGCTGTTGGAAGGGCTGGACGGAGTGTTGGGGGAGTCCGGGTCATGACTTCCCAAAAGCACCCACGGGGGATCTCCGGTCCGCCCCTTCCCGACGGCGGACTTCCGGAGTGGGGGAGGGGGATGCCGCGGCCTCCGCTTCTTTGCGAGTGGCTCCTTCGTCGTTCCCTCGGTTCAGGTCTCCCGTCAGACAGCATCGTGGGGGACCTCCGGGAGGAGTTCGCCCAGGACCTCTGTGCCTTCAACCGTTGGCGGGCCGGCGCTCGTCACTTGCGAAAGACTATCTCCATCGCGGCTCGGTTTCTGGGCCGCCCCTCGGCGTTGCCGTCCCCCGAGAACAACCGAAGGAAGGACGAGGGAGGACCCATGAGCACCCTTCTGGCAGACCTGCGCTATTCCCTCCGTTCCCTCCTGAAGAGCCCCGGCTTCAGCGCCGTGGTGGTGCTGACGCTGGCCGTGGGGATCGGGGCCAACGTGGCCATGTTCAGCATCGTGGACGCCGTCCTCCTGAAGGGGCTTCCCTACCCGGAGGCGGACCGCCTCGTTCTGGGTCGGAGCACCTTTTCCGGACAGATCGCCTGGAACGTCTCGTCGGAGGACTACTACGACTACCGGGACCAGGTCGGGGTTTTCCAGACCCTCGGGGCCATTCGGAGCTTCCCTCAGGAGGTGACCGTGACAGGCGGGGAGGAGCCCGAGTGGATCAGCGGCACCATGGTCTCCCACAACCTCCTCCGGGCCATCCAGGTGCGTCCCCAGCTCGGGCGGGAGTTTGCCCCGGGGGACGCGAATCTGTCGGCGCCGAACACGGTCCTCATCAGTCATGGGTATTGGCAGCGGAGATTCGGCGGGGACCCCGCGGCCGTGGGGAGCACTATCACGGTGGGGGGAACCCCCACCACCGTCATCGGCGTCATGCCGGCGGGCTTCTTCTTCTTCCAGAATGTGGACCTCTGGCTCCCCATGCGCCCAGGGGGCGACTGGACAGGGGTCCGACGGTTCCACAACTGGACGTTGGTGGGCCGGCTGGCCGACGGGGTGACCTTGGCGCAGGCCCAGGCCCAGGTGGATGTCGTGTCGGCACAGCTCGCGGAGGCCTATCCGGACTCCAACACCGACAAAGGGTTGAACATCTCCCCCCTCCAGGACGTATTGGTGGACCAGTATGACGAGATGCTCCTGACCCTCATGGCTGCCATCGCCCTCGTCCTCCTCATCGCCTGCGGGAACGTGGCGGGGCTCCTCCTGGCCCGGGGAAGCGGGCGGGTCCGGGAGCTCTCGGTGAGGGCCGCCATGGGGGCCACCGGGCGGCGCCTGGCCC
>Ga0316577_10001861_pt1 | contig 10189 bp, 8 predicted proteins | sample S5NA_FD_203073 | JGI IMG/M metagenome (GOLD analysis project Ga0316577, IMG submission 203073) | Rhizosphere microbial communities from salt marsh grasses in Alabama, United States - S5-7_050615r2r1 | ecosystem: Host-associated > Plants > Roots > Rhizosphere | place: USA: Alabama | collected... | reverse complement strand
CTGTACTACGAGGCCGCCTTTGCGATCCGCAGGTTCGACGCCCGGGGGTGGATCGGCAGGCTGCGGGTTCCCACGCTGTGCATCATCCCGGTGGCCGACCAGTTGATCCCGGCTCGGCGGCAGCGCGCCACCGCGGCGGAGATCCCGGGGGCACGGGTCCTGGAGATCCCCGGGGCCCATCACGAGGCCATGCTCACCCACGCCGGGCAGGTGGCGGCGGCCATCCTCGAGTTCGCGGACGCTGCCTCGGAGGGCCGGCCCACGAAATGATCCCCCCGCTCCGGCGGGGGGATCGGACGACGCGGGGTGCGCTCAGCTCTCCCCGGTCAGTTGCTTGGCCACGATCACGCCGATCACGACCAGGACCAACAGGATGATCACCTTCTTCACGCGCTTCACCCCCTTTTCGGTTGGATTCTACGGGGCATCGGCAGACCGATCCGATTCATTCGGACCGCGGCGCGGCCCGAGCCGTCCGGCGACCAGTCGCATCGGGGCGGCGGCCACCGTGCCGACGGCGGCGGCCGAGCGTCCCAAGCCGCGCACGATCGTCCCCGGCAGGCGGCGCAGCCCGGGCCCGCCCACGAAGTCGCGGCGGACGAAGTAGGTCCACAGGCCGAGTCCGGCGGCCGCCATCACGGCGAGGATCGCGAAGTACCCCCACCGCCATCGGAGTTCCGGCATCTCGACGAAGTTCATCCCGTAGATGCCGGTGATCAGCGTCAGCGGCAGCAGGACGGCGGAGAACACGGTGAGGACTTTCATCACCTGGTTCATGCTCTCGGCGACGGTGCTCCGGTAGGTCTCGAGCACGCCGCCGAGCTGGGTCCGCTCCCCGTCCACCGTCTCGAGCACCCGGTACAGCAGGTCGAAGGCGTCGGCGAACCGCCGGCGAGCCGCTTCCCCGATGAGAGCGTGCCCCTCGCGCGACAGCGAGAGCACCACGTCCCGCTGCGGGCCGAGCACCCGGCGGATCCCCATCGTCTCCCGGCGCAGCTGCTGGACGGCTTCGGGGATCTCGGGATGGCCGTCGATCGCAAGGTCCTCGAGTTCGCCGACCCGCTCGACCAGCACCTCGGTGACCGGGAGGTAACGGCGGGTGATCGCTTCTGCGAGGCGGGCCACCATTCGGTCGGGCCCGCCCTCGGCGAGGGCGGCGGCGCCGGAGGCCTCCTCGACGAGCCCGTCGAGGCCGGGGAGGGCGCCGGCGTGGAAGGTGATCAGGAAGTCGCGGCCCAGGAAGAGATCCACCTCGAGCGTGGTGACAGCGTCGCCGGCGAGGTCGACCCCGTGGAGGACGACGAACAGGTAGCTCCCGTAGTCGTCCACCTTGGGGAACTGGCTGGGCTCGAGCACGTCCTCGAGCGACAGGTGATCGAAGCCGAACCGCCCGCCGATCTCGATGACTTCGTCCCCGGTGGGATCGGCGACGTCGAGCCACAACCAGCCGGCGGCGACGGCCCGGTCGAGCGCCCCGGGGTCGATGCTCTCCAAGGTGCCACCGTCGCCCTTGACGAACAGGCGCTGCATGGGTCGATATTGGTGCCCCGCCGGGCCGATCGAGTGCCTTTCCGGCTGGCGCCCGGCGACGGGTACCCTGACGCTCCGGAGGATTGCGTGACTCGTCTGGCCCGCTACGCCTGGCTGACCGTCGCCTTCAACGTCGCCGTCGTGCTCTACGGGGCGGTGGTGCGGGCGACCGGATCCGGCGCGGGCTGCGGGTCGCACTGGCCGTCCTGCAACGGCGGCGCCCTCCCGCTGACCGGCACCGCCGAGGAGACCATCGAGTTCGTCCACCGGGCGACCAGCGGCGTTGCGCTGGTCCTGGTGGCGATCCTGGTCGTCTGGGTGTTCCGGGCGGTGCCACCCGGCGACCGGATCCGCAAAGCGGCCGTTGCTTCGGGGATCCTGATCGTGAACGAGGCGCTGATCGGGGCGATGCTGGTGCTCTTCGAGTGGGTGGCCGAGGACCAGTCGAACGGCCGGGCGATCTCGATCTCGCTCCACCTCGTCAACACCCTGCTGCTGCTCGGTGCGCTGACGCTCACCGCATGGTGGCTCTCGGGCGGCCGGGCGCCGTCCCGGTCCTCCGATCCGGCGGCCCGGCGCGACCTCGTCGTGACCGCAGTCGTGCTCGTCCTGGTGGGGGCGTCGGGGGCGATCACCGCCCTCGGGGACACCCTCTTCCCGGCCGAGAACCTCCTCGACGGCATCCGGGACGACTTCACCGGCACGTTCCTGGTCCGGCTCCGCTGGATCCATCCGATCGTGGCGGTGATCGCCGCCGGCCTCCTGCTGCGGCTCGTCCAGGTCTACCGGCCTCGCTCCGAGGCCGGCGGGCTCCTGGCCCGCTGGCTGACGATCCTCGTGGTGACGCAATTGGTAGCCGGGGTGGTCAACGTGCTGCTCCTGGCGCCGGTGTGGATGCAGTTGGCCCACCTGCTGCTCGCCGACGCGGTGTGGATCCTCTTCGTGCTGTTCGGCTCGGAGAGCCTCGCCGACCCGGTGGGCGCCCCGGCCGAGGAGTACGCGGCCCGGTGACCGACGTCGTCCTCACCGACCCGCGCCGCGCCCCGATGGGGATCGCCGAGCGCATCCGGGCCTACCTGCTGCTCGCCAAACTGCGCATCATCGAACTGCTGCTGATCACCACCGTCCCGGCGATGGTGCTCGCCGCCGGAGGGTGGCCGGGGTGGTGGCTGGTGGCGGTCACCCTGGCCGGAGGCACCCTGTCGGCGGGAGGGGCCAACGCGATCAACAACTTCGTCGATCGGGACATCGACTCCCAGATGCGGCGAACCCGGCACCGCCCGCTCCCCGCCCACCGGGTCGGCCCTCGCGAGGCGCTGGTCGTCGGGATCGGGTTGGGGACCGCCGGCTTCGCGCTCCTCTGGGCCGCCGTCAACCTCCCCGCCGCCCTGCTCAGCACCGGGGCGCTGCTGTTCTACGTGCTCGTCTACTCGATGGGGCTGAAGCGGACAACCCCGCACAACATCGTGATCGGCGGAGCAGCCGGCGCGGTGCCGGTGCTGGTCGGCTGGGCGGCGGTGACGGGGACGGTGGAACTGCCGGCGTGGATCCTGTTCGCGATCATCTTCGCCTGGACGCCGCCCCACTTCTGGGCGCTGTCGCTCCGGTATCGGGCCGACTACGAGCGGGCCGGCGTCCCGATGCTGCCGGTGGTGGCCGGGGAGCGGAACACCACGGCGCAGATCTTCCTGTACTCGGTGGCCGTCGCCGGGCTGTCGCTGCTCCTCCACCCGGTGGCCGGCCTCGGGATGGTCTACCTGGTGGCCGCCGCCGTGCTGGGTGCCTGGTTCGTGGCCGATGCCTTCCGGCTGACCCGCGACTCCCGGCGGGCCATGCTGCTGTTCCGCAACTCCAACCTCTACCTGGCCCTGCTGTTCTCCGCCCTGGCCCTCGACGTGCTCGTCTGAGGCGCCGGTAGGCTCGGCGTCGTGGACGCCGACACCCTGGTCTTCCTGCTGGCGGCGGTGCTCATCGTGGCCGCCGAGGTGCTGATCGTCGTCTTCACCCGCCCCCGGCCGCGCGGGGCCCTCGAGGTCCTCTACCTGGTGCTGCCTGCCGCGGGGGCCGCGGCCCTATTGGTTGCGGCGTGGCGTTCGCTGTCCTGAGGGGGCCGGCGGCGGCACCGCATGCCGGCGCCGCGGTCGGCCGGGCCCGAGGCCCGCTTCACCCCGGGTCCCCCCTCGCCGCGTAGGCTCTTCCGCCATGGACCGGGCCGTGCCGATTCGGGCAGAGGAACGCTTCGACGAGGGGCGGGTGACCGCCTACCTGCGGGAAGTGCTCCCGGACCTCGTCGGCGACTCCCCGATCACGTTCCTCCAGTTCCCGGGCGGCAAGGCCAACCTCACGTACCTCGCCTCGGTCGGGGAGACCGACCTGGTGCTCCGCAGGCCGCCGCTCGGCCCGGTGGCGCCCGGCAGCCACGACATGGCTCGCGAGCACCGGGTGCTGTCGGTCCTCCACCACACCTTCGGGGAGGCGCCCCGATCGCTCCACTTCTGTGAGGACCCGGAGGTGATGGGGGCGCCGTTCCTGGTCATGGAGCGGCGCCGGGGCTACGTGGTGCGCGACGCCTGGCCGGACGGCCTCGACGGCTCGCCGGCGGCTCGCCGGCGAATCGCCGCCAACCTGGTCGACACCCTGGGACGGCTCCACCGGGTGGACCACCGGGCGGCGGGCCTCGGCGACCTCGGCCGGCCGGACGGCTTCGTCGAGCGCCAGGTAGCCGGGTGGACGGACCGCTGGCACCGGGCGAAGCACGAGGACCTGCCGGCGATGGACCTGCTGGCCGAGCAGCTGGCGGCGGCGGTGCCGGCTCCCCAGGCGGCCACGCTGCTCCACAACGACTACCGCCTCGACAACGTGATGCTGGATGCCGCCGGGTCGGTGGTTGCCGTGTTCGACTGGGACATGGCGACGACCGGCGACCCCCTCGTGGACCTCGGGACGACCCTCGCCTACTGGGCGGAGCCCGCCGACTCCCTCTACCGGCTGATCAGCCCGGAAGGGTTCCCGCTGTCCGACGGGTTCCGGCGGCGGGACGTCATCGCCCGCTACGCCGAGGCGACCGGCTTCGACGTCTCCGACGTCGCCTTCTATCACGCCCTCGGCCTCTTCCGGATCGTGGTCATCCTCCAGCAGATCTACCACCGGTACCGCGCCGGTCAGACCAGCGACCACCGGTTCGCGGTGTTCGAAGTTGTGGTCCCGGCCCTCGCCGGAGAGGCCGCCAAGGTCGCCGCCCGCCTCTGAAGCCGATCAGATCCGGGCTTCGCAGGCGATCTCGTGCTCGGCGCCGCAGGCGTCGGAGCCGACGCCGCCGGAGGCGAGGTCGGTGCCGGCCCCGCCGTCGAGGCGGTCGTCGCCGCCGTGGCCCCGGAGCACGTCGTCCCCGTCGCCACCGAGCAGGACGTCCCGGTCGCCCAGGCCGAGGATCACGTCGTCGCCGCCCTCGCCGCGCAGCCGGTTGCGGGCGCCGTCGCCGATCAGGGTGTCGGCGAAACGGCTCCCGACCACACTCTCGATGCCGGAGAGAGCGTCCTCGCCGGGCCCGGAGGCGGAGCCGCCGGCGAGGTCGACGGCGATCGCCGTCCCGCTTCGCCGGTACGTGATGAGATCGCGGCCGGGACCTCCGTCGAGGTCGTTGGCTCCGGCCGCCGCCAGGAAGACGTCGCGCCCCGGGCCGCCGGTTCCGGCGTCGTCGCCGGGGCCGGGCACGATCCGGTCGTCTCCCTCGCCGCCGACCATCGTGTCGGCGCCGCCCTTGCCGCGCAGCAGGTCGTTCCCTGCCCCGCCGTCGAGCAGGTCGTTCCCGGGCCCGCCGTCGAGGCGGTCGTCGTCGGAGGTCGGGGCCTGCCGGCCGGCGTCGTCGGCCGGCGAGGCGTACCCGCCGTAGAGGGTGTCGTCACCCCGTCCGCCTTCGACGAGGTCGTCGCCGGCGCCCCCTTCGACGAGGTCGTCGCCGTCGCCCCCGTCGAGGACGTCGTCGTCGAGGTCTCCGTCGAGGCGGTCGGCCCCGTCGTCACCGAAGATCCGGTCGCGGCCGGCGCCGCCGAGGATCACGTCGTTGCCCCCCCGGCCGCAGATCACGTCGTCGCCGCCGTGCCCGATGAGCAGGTCGTCCCCCTCGGTGCCGATGATCACGTCGTCGCCCTCGGTGCCTTCGACCACCCCGTCGCCGTTCGTGTCGATCATGTCGGGGGTGGCGGCGAGGCCGTCGCAGGTCGGGACCGCCCCGGCGGCGGCCGCCTGGAGGGCGTCGTAGGGGTTGACGATCACCCCGGCCGGATCCCGCAGCGAGTAGTCGAGATGGGGCGGGCACTCGTAGGTGTCGGAGTCCTGGAGGTCGCAGAGACCGCTGTCGCCGACCCACCCGATCAGCTGGCCGGCTGTCACGTGGACGCCGGGGGCGATCCCCGGCGCGATTCCCCAGCCGAGCCCGTCGTCCGTTCCCGGGGTGTCGTTGTTCAGGTGGATGTACCACGACTCCCACCCGTCGTCGTGGTCGATGGTCAGCGAGCAGCAGCGATCCGGGTCGGGCTCACCCCACGAGGTCCAGTTGACGAAGTGGACGGTTCCCGAGGCGACCGCCACGATCGGGGTCATCTTCGCGGCGAGGATGTCCTGGGCGTTGTGGTTGCCGCTCGGGCGCCAGGCGTAGAAGGTGTCGGCGAAACTCCGGATCGATTCGAGGTCGGCCGCATCGTCCGGCATGACGGGGAAGACCATCGGGTAGTCGACCATCTCGCCGTACTCGTGGGCGGGGGGATCCTCGGCGGCGGCCGGGGCGGCCGGCACCAGGCCGAGTATCAGGGCGGCGGCGGCGGAAGCCATCATCCAAGCCGGGGCGCGGCGGCGGGGCATACGGTTCCATCGGCACCGATCCGCCCCGCCTTGAAGGCCGGTGTCAGCCGATCCCGTCGAGTTCGGCCTTGGCGCTCCGGCCCATCAGCTCCCCGACCATGTCGGCCGGGAGCCGGCCCTCGGACAGCACCGCTCCGACCATCGAGGCGATCGGCATCTCGACCCCGTGGCGCTCGGCCAGTTGCAGCACGGCGCCGGTGGTCTTGACGCCCTCGGCCACCATGCGCATCTCGGAGACGATGTCGTCGATCGGGCGGCCCTCCCCGAGACCGACGCCCACCTGCCGGTTGCGGCTCTGCTCGCTGGTGCAGGTGGCCACCAGGTCGCCCATCCCGGCGAGGCCGGCGAAGGTCAGCGGGTTGCCCCCCATGGCGATCCCGAGACGGGTCAACTCGGCGAGCGCCCGGGTGATGAGGGCGGCCTTGGAGTTGTCCCCGTACCCGAGCCCGTGGGCCATGCCGGCGGCGATCGCCATCACGTTCTTGAGCGCGCCGGCGGCCTCGCAGCCGACGACGTCGGGGTTGGTGTACACCCGGAAGGTGGGGCCCATGAAGAGCCGCTGGAGCCGGGCGGCCTCCCACTCGTCCTGCATCGCCACCACGGAGGCGGCCGGCTGTCCGGCGGCCACCTCCCGGGCGAGGTTGGGGCCGGTGAGCACGCCGACCCGCAGCGGGGCGTGGTCGAGTTCCTCGAGGACGATCTCGGTCATCCTGTGGAGCGTCTCCTGCTCGATGCCCTTGGTGAGGCTGACGATCGGGATGCTCGGCGGCAGGAACGGGACCGCCGCCCGCAGCACCGCCCGGAAGCCGTGCGACGGCACCGCCATGACGAGGGCCTCGGCCCGGTCGAGTGCCTCCTCGAGGTCGGAGGTCGCCGTCACCGACGGCGGCAGGGCGAAGCCGGGGAGGTAGGCGGCGTTCTCCCGGCTCGCGGCGATCTGTTCGGCGGTTTCGGGGCGCCGGGCCCACAGGCGGACGCTTCCTCCGGCGGCCGCCAGCCCGGCGATGGCCGTCCCCCACGACCCCGCTCCGATCACCGCGACTCGCACAGCCCTCCTCCGGCTCGGCCGGATCACAGTACCCCACCGTCTTCCGAGGGTCCCGCCGATATCCTTGATTTTCGCGACCCGGGCGGCAAGGCTGTCCCGGAGTGGAACGCCAGGGTCCCAGCCGTCGCACCTACGTCCTCGACACCTGTGTGCTGCTCGCCGACCCCCACGCCGTGTTGCGATTCGACGAGCACCACGTCGTCGTTCCCCTGGTGGTGATCGAGGAACTCGACCGGCAGAAGACCCGGATGGACGAGGCGGGGACCAACGCCCGCCGGGCGATCCGGCTCCTCGAGGCGCACGGCGCATCGCAGCCCGGCGGCATGCTCTCGCCGATTCCCCTCCCCTCCGGCGGGACCCTGCGGATCGAGCCCAACGGGGTGTCGTCGAGCCGGCTGCCCGAGGTCTTCGACGCCAAGACCCCCGATCACCGGCTGCTCTCGACCTGCCTCAACCTCGACGACGACGGGGTCGACACGGTGCTGGTGACGAAGGACGCGGCCCTGCGCATCAAAGGTGCCCAGCTCGGTGTGACCGTCCAGGACTACCGCGCCGACACCGTCGCCGTGGACGAGTCCTACTCCGGAGTGGCCGAGCTGCCGGTCGGCGGCGACGTCATCGACCGGCTCTACTCCGACGGCAAAACGGTCGTCGAGGGGGACGGGTTGCTGGTCAACCAGTACGTGGTGCTGCGGGGCCCCGGCTCGCAGTCGGCCGTCGGGCAGGTCGTCGAGACCGATCCCGCCCGGGTGGTGCGGGTACCGGGCTCGCGCCGGGCCTTCGGCATCGAGGCGAAGAACGTCCGTCAGGCCTTTGCGCTCGACCTGCTGCTGAACCCGGAGATCCCGGCGGTGTCGCTCATGGGCCCGGCGGGGACCGGCAAGACGTTCCTTGCGCTCGCCGCCGGCCTCGAGCAGGTGCTCGAGGCAGGGCGCTACCGGAAGGTGTCGGTGTACCGGCCCCTGGTGGCGGTCGGCCGCCAGGAGCTCGGCTACCTGCCCGGGGACCTCGACGAGAAGCTCGCTCCGTGGATGGCGGCCGTGCACGACAACCTCGTGGCCCTCTTCGGTGCCGGCGGGCCCGGGGCCGCCCGGGACGCCCTCGAGGAACTCGTGGAACGCGACGAGTTGGAGATGGCGGCGGTCACCTACCTCCGGGGGCGTTCGATCACCGGCGAGTTCGTCATCGTGGACGAGGCGCAGAACCTCGAACTCCCCACGCTGAAGGTGATCCTGACCCGGATCAGCGCCGACGCCAAGATCGTCTTCTGCGGGGACTTCTCGCAGGTGGACAACCCCTACGTCTCGCCCTTCGGCGGGGCTGCCGCCCTGGTGGAGAAACTGAAGGGCTCCCCCCTCTTCGGGCACGTGACCCTCGACCGGACGGTGCGCAGCCCGCTCGCCGATCTGGCCGCGCACCTCCTCTGACCGGCCCGCTACCGTCGGGGCCGTGACCAGTCGGCCCGAGCCTCCCTCGACTCCGGGGCCGGGCGGTCCCGGTGACGGCTTCACCGCCGGTGGCCACCCTCGCCGCGGTATCGCCCGGCGAACCGCCAGGGCCGCGATCCGGCGGGTCGACGCCATGTTCAGCCGCAACGGGCCGGCGTTCCGCAAGCTGTCGATGTCGTGGGCCGCCAACGTCGCCGGGGACACCCTGGTCGCGGTCGGCCTCGCCGGGACCCTGTTCTTCGACGTCCCGTCGGCCGAGGCACGCGACAAGATGCTGCTCTACCTCGCGCTCACGTTGGCGCCGTTCGCCGTGATCGCCCCGGTGCTGGGCGGGGTGTTCGCCCGTTTCCCGGTCTACCGGTCGGCGCTCACGCTGGCCTCGGTGGCCCGGGCGCTCGTGGCGCTGGCGATGATGACCGGGCTCACCAAGTGGTGGCTGTTCCCGCTCGCCTTCGCGATCCTCGTGCTGTCCCGCCTCTACGGGATCGCCAAGAGCAGCCTGTTGCCGGTGGCCCTTCCTCAGCCGGTGGCCCTCGTCTCCGCCAACGCCTACCTCGCCCGGCTCGGGATCTACGCCGGAGCGGCCGCCGCCCCGGTGGGGGCGGTGGTCGCCCGCATTCCGGGCATCAAGGGGGCCGCCGCCCTGCTGGTGGCGGTCGGCGCCTACCTGCTCGCCGCGATGTTCTCGACCGGCCTCCCCGATCCCAAGACGATGCGGGCGGTGGCCGCCGAAGGTGAGCGGGTGCCGGTGGCCCGCCCGTCGCTGCGCCGGCGCCGGGCACTCCGCCTCTCCCGGCTCGCCACCGCCGGGGTCCGGCTCCTCAACGGGTTCCTCGTGATGCTCCTCGCCTTCGCCTTTCGGGACGCGGACGCCGGCCTGCTCGATTTCGGGGCGCTGGTCGCCGCCGGCGGGATCGGCTACGGATTGGCGTCCTTCCTGTCCCCGGTGCTCGAGCGGCGGCTCCGGGAGGAGCCGATGGTGGTCGCCGCGCTCGCGATCGAAGCCGGCGCGGCGTTCGTGGCCGGGCAGTTCTTCGCCCGCAGCGACGCCGCGGCGCTGATCGGGGGGGCCGCCCTGGCGGCATCGGCCGGCCTCGCCTGGGGGACCGCCAAGTTCGCTTTCGACGGGCTCCTCCAGCAGGTCGTGGAGCCGGGCCACCGCGGTTCGGCGTTCACACGCTCCGAGACGCTGTTCCAGCTCGCCTGGGTGATCGGGGCGATCGTGCCGGTCGCCATCACGGTCAACGTCGAGGTCGGGCTGGCGATGGCCGGCGTGGCGGCCCTCACCGCTCAGACCGTGTTC
>Ga0316577_10001860_pt1 | contig 10195 bp, 10 predicted proteins | sample S5NA_FD_203073 | JGI IMG/M metagenome (GOLD analysis project Ga0316577, IMG submission 203073) | Rhizosphere microbial communities from salt marsh grasses in Alabama, United States - S5-7_050615r2r1 | ecosystem: Host-associated > Plants > Roots > Rhizosphere | place: USA: Alabama | collected... | reverse complement strand
TGGATTTCTTTCCGGATGAAGCGAAGAATTCCATTAGAATTCAGGCCTCCGTTCGCGCTATGGATCAGACCGGTGTTGAAATGGAAGCTTTAACCGCCGTTTCTGTAGCCGGACTGACCCTGTATGATATGTGCAAGTCTTATGATCGTACCATGACGATTTCTGATATATGTCTTCTTGAAAAATCAGGGGGAAAAAGCGGGTTGTTTATAAAAAACGGGGCTTAGCGATCAATAATCAGAGAGGTGAGTGATGTCGAAATATACTATGGCCGGTTTGACGTCGTGGCTCTTTAGTGGATTGATACTCCTTTTTCAAGCCATATCTTCAGTAATGGGCAATGAAGAAAAATTTGCTTTCAAGAGCTTATCTCTTGTCAGTGTTCTTGGCCAGGAGCATTTTAAGTGGATTGAGAGCATTTCATGGGCCGGCATTCAAAATGCGGTAAGTTTTCTTGTTAACATGCCGTTATTTATTTTGTTTTTTTGTATCGGCATCTTATTTTTTTTAATACACATGGCTACAAATAGACCATAAATGAACTCTTGGGTTTATAAAAGATACAATTCAATTATTTTCTTAGCGGTATTCTTTTCTTTCCTGTTCCCAGGATGCGCCCTCTTTAAAAAGGAAGCACCAAAGGTTATGGAAACCGGGCTGGTCAGAATAGCTTCGTCGGACTATCCTGAATTTTCTGATGATATGGACTATGACGGTTTGGGGCATGGCATTCTGCAAAGCATGTCGTATCTCAATAAAATTCCGGCTGACAGAACGTTCAGGTTCGGCGAAGACGTGTTTGATGCCGCCCACATGATAAGATCTATGGAACACTTTCTGAATTTTATTCAAACCAAACCGTCCATACCGGATCTGAAAAAATATATTCGTTCTAACTGCCTGGTTTACAGGTCTGTGGGGAGCGGCAACCCGGGACAGGTTTTTTTTACAGGATATTACGAACCTTCTTTAGAAGGAAGCCTGGAACAAAGCACTGAGTACCGTTTCCCGATTTATGCCCGCCCCGAAGACCTTACTACGATTAATCTTTCCTTGTTTCTTCCGGAATTTAAAGGAAAAAAAATCATTGGCAGATATACCGATCAAACCGTCGTGCCTTATTATGACCGCAACGACATAGATTATAAGGGGATGCTTGAGGGGAAGACCCGAGAGATCGCCTGGCTTAAAGACCGAATTGATCTCTTCTTTTTGCATATCCAGGGTTCCGGGAAAATTAATCTTAATAATGATGAAACCCTTCACGTCCATTATCATACCACAAACGGCCGTCCGTATCGGAGCATCGGCAAGCTGCTTATCGATACCGACAAAATACCTCGAGAGGAAATGTCTATGCAAAAGATTCGTGCTTATTTGCACGACCATCCCGAAGAGGTTGAAACCATCTTGAATTATAACCCAAGTTATGTATTTTTTAAAATCGAAGAAGACGGTCCCCTCGGCTACCTGGAAGTTAAATTGACGCCGGGCCGATCCATCGCTTTGGACCGGCGTCTTTTCCCTCGAGCCGGACTGGCCTTTATCCAAACCCAAAAGCCTTTAATAAATGGTAGCGGGAAAATTGATGAATGGTCGGACTTTTCCCGATTTGTTCTGAATCAGGACACCGGCGGGGCAATCAATGGGCCGGGTCGGGCGGATTTGTTCTGGGGTGATGGAACTTATGCGGAAATAGCGGCCGGTCATATGCAGCACCATGGCACACTCTATTTTCTTGTCCTAAAACCGGATCTCCCTTACTAGCTGTTATCGCCATTTTTACAATAAAGTTGAATTTCAGAGACAGGACGTCTGGTGTGAATCACGGCTGTTGGCAATATGAAAAATCATGTTCGTCTGCGCTACGTATTTAGCTTTGGGGAAAAGGTTTCAGGTTTCAGATTTCAGGTGTCAGGGTCGAGAAACTTGAAGAACTGAAACCTGAACACTGACACCTTACGATTGAACTCAATAACCAACAATCTTGATTTCCACCAGAAATTCCGGGCAAGTCCATTTCGTGAATTAATCCGGGCGAGTTGTTCTTGACTCTTTTTCATAAAACCATTACTTATTGCTATCTTTTTACCCTAACCGAGCGAAAGTCAAGGATGCCCCATATTCAAGGCGTCACGGGTGAAGCCGTAGTGAACTACTGCAAACCCGTGACAACGCCGAAGATGGGGTATCATTGGCTTTCCCGAAGGGTAAACAAAACCGATATAAAATAACAGAATCCATATCTCACTGATAGTAGAGATATGAAAATATCATGGCATCATCAAAATTGTTCTCGAAATAAATATATTATAATCATTTTCGGTTTTGTTTACGCTCGATTAGGGTATTAGCTTTGATTAACTTATTATACTATTTAGGAGTTAGATATGTTTGGCATCGGCATGCCGGAAATGCTATTGATTCTGGCAATCGCACTGATTGTTATTGGTCCCAAAAAACTTCCGGATCTTGCGAAATCTCTGGGACGGGCTTTTGCCGAATTTAGGCGAGCGACATCCGAATTAAAAGAAACTTTTGAAATTGATGATGAATTAAAGGAGGTTAAATCAACCTTTGATCATGTGGGCAAAGAGGTTAAGGAGGCGATGGATGTAACCACCGATACCGGAACCGGAGATCAAAACGTTTCTGCGAATTTTTATAAAGAAAAAATAGAAAATAAATCGGAAAGAAAAGATTCAGAAAGTCCAGTAAATGATGGATGAACAAGAAAAAATCCCTTTTACCGAACACTTGGAAGAGCTCAGAAAACGTCTGATTGTTTGTTTCATAGCCGTGGGTGTGGGGTTTGTTTTGTCATACGGCTTTAAAGAAAAATTGTTTCAAATTCTAACTCGTCCCCTGATACGCGTCATGCAATCCGGTGATAAGCTTATCTTCACCGGTCTTCCCGAAGCGTTCTTTACTTACTTGAAAGTCGCATTTCTTTCGGGCATTATTCTGGCCGCTCCGGTAATTTTCTATGAGTTCTGGATGTTTGTCGCCCCGGGACTCTATGATAAAGAAAAACGGCTCATGGTTCCCGTAGTGGTTTTATCCACAGTTTTCTTTGTTGGCGGTGCATTTTTCGGATATTTTATTGTATTTCCGTTCGGTTTCAAGTTTTTTTTAGGATTTGCCTCTGAAACAATACGGCCCCTTCCCTCCATGCGGGAGTATTTGGGTTTTGCCTCAAAATTGTTACTTGCTTTTGGAATTGTTTTTGAACTTCCGTTGATTATCACCTTTCTTGCTAAACTGGGGATGGTCTCCGTAAGCTTTTTAAAGAAAAACAGAAAGTATGCGATTTTGTTATTCTTTGTCGGTGCAGCTATCTTAACGCCTCCGGATGTTGTGACGCAGATCATGATGGCGTTGCCTTTGATATTGCTTTATGAAATAAGTATTATCGGCGCCAGAATTTTCGGAAAGAAGAATTTTGAAGAGGAAGATAATAAGTAGCTTTTTAATAAATTCTGGTGAATAGGCGGGTTATATTGAGCCGCTCAATTTATAATAATATATATAAAAATAAAACACTTACATTTTAATTCCACAAAATGGAATGTTTTTTAAAGATTTTTTTTTATCGTTGACAGAGTTGCATCCGGTTGATAGATAATTCCTCGTCTATTAATTTATAAATTTAAAGGAGGGTAAAGGTGTATATGTATAAAAGGTATCTTGTAACATCGGTAGTTGCTGTAATCGCTACGCTGTTTGTCGTGGTCGGAATTTATGCCGGAACCCAGGTAAAAGATGAGATCAAAATGGAAAACAAGGCCTATGCCAAACACACTAAAGCTATAGTCACGTTTTCCCACCTCAAGCATTCAAAGGAATACGCGGCACAAAATCCTGATCTTTACAAAGCCGGCTGCGGAGAGTGCCACCACGATAAGGACAATAAACCGCTGACCAATCTCAAGGAGGGCGACGATGTCAAGAACTGCATCGAATGCCATAAAAAACCCGGAAATATGACAGGAAAGGAAGCAAAAGGATTGTCAAAGGAACAGAAACGCGAATACCACGCCAATGCCATTCATGACAATTGTAAGGAATGCCACAAAAATTACAACAAAAGCAAGAGCTTAAAATCAAAAGATGCGGGTGCGGCACCAACAACTTGTAAACAGTGCCATCCCGAAAAGTAGAAATAAACGGTTCAACGATTCTATCATATTAGGAATATTTAAAATAGGGCGATTGTCAGTTATAAGATGATTGCCCTATTTTTTTGATTTTTTGTAGGCAATGGCATTACGAACCATGGCTTCGGCCCAGGAAGGCGTGCCTAGGGCATGGATGTGGGTATAGGTGGCCAGAACGTTTTTGTAACAGACGCCGTCGCGATGATTAATAAAACCGGCGCCTCTGTTCATGTTAAAAGCCAGATCGTTATCCGTCCCCCGCCATTTTAAAACCCGAGAATAGTGAAATTCATGCCCTTTAAGTTGAGTGCCGATTTTAAAATACGGATTGGAGTGTTCCACGGTTACCACCGTGTATCCGTGTCCCTGGGGCTTTTTTGAAAATCCAAACACAACCGGTAGCACCCCGGCCATGGGAAATGAGGTTTCATCCAGAACCAGTTCTTCTCCCAGATACATCAGACCGCCGCATTCGGCGTATATGGGAAGGCCGTGGTTTGCCAAAGATTTTAATTGTTCTCTGAATGTTATGTTTTGGGCCAGTTGTCGGGCATGGGTTTCAGGAAATCCGCCGCCGATATAAAGGGCATCTATGGGAGGAATTGTATCAACGGCCAGAGGGCTTATAACTATGGTTTCTGCACCTGCCGCTTCAAGTGCTTCAATATTTTCCGGATAGTAAAATTGAAAGGCCGAATCTTTGATGATACCGATATTTGGCCGTGACTTCAGGTCTGAATGACGCAGAGATTCCGCTTTCGAAAGAATACGTTCTTGAAGTGCGGCTGAAACAGGGAGTGGGCCGGCATCGGCAGCAACTGCGGCCAGGGCTTCAAGATCAAGATACCGGGCGGCGAGTTGAGATGCGGCCCGGATGGAATCTTTTGCCCAGCCGTGTTCGGGTGTGGGTAACAGTCCCATGTGCCGTTCAGGAAAATTTTGCCAGTCGAGCTTTGGAACCGCGCCCAGTACGGGAATGTTACAGTAGTGTTCAATATTTTTTCGGAGGACTTTTTCATGCCTGGGTCCGGCAACACGATTTAAAATAACCCCTTTAATCTGGGTATCCGGATCGAATGTCACACATCCAAGCACGGCCGCAGCCATAGTTCGGGTCGATTTCGTACAATCAATGCAAAGAATCACAGGTACTTGCAGCAATTTCGCCAGTTCCGCAGTACTGGTGCTCCCTTGGATATCTATCCCGTCGTAAAGACCCCGGTTTCCCTCTATAACTGCGATATCGCCTTTGGTGGAATGTAAGAAAAAAGATTCAAGGATAAGCTCTTTTTGGGTCAGGAAGGTGTCGAGATTGTAGCAGGGCCGGCCGGCCGCAAGGGCCAGCCAGCCCGCATCAATATAATCAGGACCTTTTTTAAAGGGTGTTATCTTTCTGCCGAACGATTTCCATGCTGCAGTGATTCCAATCGACAGTATGGTCTTACCAGATCCCCCCCGCAGGGCCGCAATTAAAATCCTGGGAAAATCCATATGTTCCTGCTGCAAAGGAGGTTCTTAAATTGAAATATTTTCCGGATCGGTCTTTTAATACAAAAAATATTTCTATTAATCTTCGTGCTCGGCTCCCGCCTGTTTGCCGGTCCCCTTGAGCCCGTACATTGAGGTACTTCCGCTGGACCAGTATTCGAGGACTTGGTCTTGTACCATTTGGGTAATCAGCTTTTTGGCCACTCTGGGCTTTTCATCCAGTATTTTCGCAAGATCGTTAAAATAAAATTTGGATTTTGTTTTTTGCTTCTTTGTGAGCTCTGTTATAATTTTCTGTTTTGCTTCTTCGTATTCCATTATTAGGCCCCTTTTTATATACAGGGGGCACACGCGCGTGTACCCCCTGCAGGTGTATAAAGCGCTTAGAACTTAAAGTTCGATGTCTGACGCCAGGTAAAATAGGCCGGATCACGGAAATCATCGATGAGATGGTGTGTGAACTCGATGTCACATTTCTCAAAAAATCTTTCCCACCCGATCCGTTCCGCCCATTCACCCAGACGCTCATACTTGTTGGCATCTTTAGCATAGGCTTCTACTATTTTCTTGATAGTATCCGTCATCGTGGGCCATCGCGGCATTTCGTTGGGGATAAAGGCAACAACAACCTTGGAGAACTTGGGAGCGCTGATCCGGTTGGAGACCTTTCCGCCTGCCATGAGCACGATACCGTCGCCCACATCATCTGCCAGGGGCATGGAGGGACACATGGTGTAGCAGTTCCCGCAGAACATACACCTGGGCTCGTTTACGGAAACACTTTTTACCTCTTTTCCATTGGGCAATGTAACCTTGGCCGGTTTGATGGCGGCCGTAGGACAGGCAGCGATTGCCAGCGGAATTTCGCACATTTTGTCCAGGTATTCATGGTCCAGCATGGGCGGCTTGCGGTGATAGCCCAGAATGGCGATATCCGAGCAATGAACCGCGCCGCACATGTTCAGACAACAGGCCATGGAGACCCGGAGCTGCGCCGGCAGCCGCATATTGGTGAAATCATCAAAAAGTACATCCAGGGTCGCTTTGACCGTACCGGATGCGTCTGTTGCCGGTGTATGGCAGTGGATCCAGCCCTGGGTATGGACGATATTGGTAACTCCGGCGCCGGTACCCCCAACAGGGAATTTATAACAGCCTCCGGGCTGCTTGCGGCTCAAAAGATCCTGCTTTAACGGCTCTACTTTTTCCTTACTGTCCACCATAAATTCAATGTTGTTACGAGTGGTGAACCTGAGATGCCCGTCACAATGCTTGTTTGCAATTTCGCAAATCTCACGGATATGAGATACGCTCATAAGTCGGCAGCCGCCGACTCTTACGGTATAAACTTCGTCGCCGGATTCTGCCACATGAACCAGAACGCCGGGTTCCAGAATTTCATGATATAGCCATTTACCCTTATTCTTAGCGATTACCGGAGGGTAAAATTCTGAATAATGTCTTGGGCCGATGTCGGTTATTCTGTTTTCCATCGGTTTGTCAGGATTGTAACCTGAAGATATAAATGCCATAGTCTTTACCCCCTATCTTTGATGATATTTTCTGAATTCGTTAATGTCACGATCAAATCCGCCTTCAACTTCTTCTTCTTTCCAGAAAATATACGGATTGGTTCGTGGTTCCTGGACCATTCGCGGATCCGGTTTAAAACCCGTCACCTCGAGCAGTTTCTGGAAGCCCTGGCGCTTCATGAGCTCGCCGAGTCTTTCGCGGTTTTTTCCTTCTTCCATCCACCAATCCCAGATGGGCTCGATGACGGTTTCTTTGATTTCTTCGTAAGGATCTTCCACCTTAATAAACGGAACAATAAGAGATCCCATCTGTGCGCCGTCAAGTATCGGGGCTTTTGCTCCGGCAAAGATCGAACACCCGCGGTCGTCACCGATTCTCAATGCTCTGGGCATGACGTTGATGCAGTGCATACATCGATAACATTCCGGAGTGTTTATTTCCAGCTTGCCGTTTTCATATTTCATACAGCCGGTGGGACAAAGATCGATCACCTCTTTCTGGATGTCAAACGGTCCCCAGTCACGTCCGGCATGAGCGCCGCCGTTGGGAGGAAATTCGCCGCCCACATAGGCTTTAACCGCTTCCTGATCTATTTTGATATCATCACGCCAGGTGCCGACAAACGATAGGTCCGCCCGTGCGATTGATGCAACGCAGCAGTTGGGGCACCCGTCGAATTTAAATTTAAACTTATAGGGAAATGCCGGCCGATGGAGCTCGTCCTGATATTCATTGGTGAGATCATGGCAGATCGCCTGGGTGTCAAAGCAAGCCCATTCACAGCGAGCTGCACCCACACAGTCGGAAGGTGTTCTCAGGTTTGATCCTGAACCGCCCAGATCCTGATTCAGGTTATGGGTCAATTCAAAAAAGGTCTCTTCAAGCTGGGGAGTTGTGGTGCCCAGGAAAATAATATCTCCTGTTGAACCATGCATGTTGGTGAGGCCGCTGCCGCGTCGCTCCCAGAGATCGCAGATTTCTTCAAGGTATTTGGTGGTGTAAAATTTGCCGGCAGGCTGAGATACGCGCATGGTATGAAAATGGGCAACGCCCGGAAACATCTCGGGCTGGTCGCAATATCTTCCGATGACACCGCCACCATAACCGAATACCCCCACGATGCCGCCATGTTTCCAGTGGGTCCTGCCGTGCTTGTAAGAAAGTTCAAGCACCCCCAAAAGATCGTCACAACAGTCCTGGGGAATCTGGTATTCGATGTTTCTTTCATTTTTTGCCCTTGATTCAGCCTCCCGCTTAATATCGGTCACAAAACTCGGCCATGGACCGGTCTCCAGCTGATCCAACAAAGGGGTTTCATGTTTTGCCATTGTATTACCTCCATTCTAAATTCAAAATTAACCAACTTGACAAAAAGAAAATTCACCGTCCCCCTTACAGGGGCAGTAAAAGTCACCTCCTCTCATGATATGTTTATTTTTTTTTAAGTTTTATCGTTAACTGTCTTTGCCTAAAAACTTTGAGCGTTCAAAGAAACAAATAGTTCCTATAGAATTAATATTAGTCCTTGTCAATAAAAAACCATGGTTTTAGAAGGTTAAAAAAAAAATATTCGGAAACTGCCATAATACTTTTTTTGAACCGTCATGTTTAAAAAAAAGTGCAATGAATTTAAATAGTTTTACGAATATTCTTTGTAATGCTGAATTGCATGATACAAATCCTCAACATGCTGTGTGAGATGCTCTTTAATCACAGGGACTTCCGGAGCCCGTGAATGATATGTCTGAACAATGGAACGGTTCAAATCGAGCAACTCTGCCCGAGTGCACGATAAAAGATGGTGACGGAAACAATAAATCAGAGGCTTGGCAAACGTGCTAAGCTGCGGTTTTGAAGTCAGTCCTTCAAAAAAGCCTTTTAGGGTTCCTTGAATCGCACTATCATCGGACCATACGATTTCCCCGATGCCGTCCAAACGGTCCAGGCGCATTTTGATTGCAAGATTAAAAAAAAACACCAGCAATGCTTCCAGGATCCGTTCGGCATCCGGAATTTCATCTTCACTCTCGATGTTGTTTTCAAACAGGGGTCTGTATTGTCTCACGGTGATGAGTTTTAAATCGATCCTGTTGTTCTCACATTTTAAGACAAAATCTCCGGCCGCATGATGCCAGGAGAATATATGCTCAAAGGTTTTGACGTTGTAGTAACGGGTCAGAATGCTTGCGGCGTGCCGGTAAAGGTTTGTGGCTTGGTCGTCTGTAAGGAAATAGTTGCCGTGTTCATGATCCCAAACTAAAATTTTATGTTTTTTATCTGCCGGATCAAAGGAAACATGAAATTCATTATATCCTTGGAACCACTCTCCTAAAAACATTCGGATTTCATCACCGGTAACAGATACACACCCCTGACCGAAGACTTTGGGCAGAAATGAAAACGGAAAATTTTCATTGAGCTGTTTTAACAGGCGATATTCTCTTTGAATACAATTTTTGCCCGGATCGGAAATCGCTACATTTAATACAAAGGCAATGGCCGTCTCGTGTAAAATGGTTTCAATCCGGGCCGGATGATAAAATTCACCGTGTTTTTCCAGAAAGATTCTTATCTCTTCGATTTCTTGGGATGTTACCTCTCGGTGGATCTGTTGTGACACCGCACGAGTAATGATTTTGGATCTGTCTTGTTCCAGAAAATAGCGAGCGGCGGTAAAATAATCTCCATGGCTAACAGCTAGTCCGGAATCATCGGGGTACTGCTGTCTGTTCATGGGAAGGGAGGCAGTCCATATCCGGCTGTCTTTGTGAACAGGATTTTTTTTATTTGATAAAAAATACTTGAATCGGGGTGCGTTAGGCATGGTTTGGGTTTTGGTTATTAAAGAGACAACACCTTAACCGAATTCTTTCCGAACGGCTTGGATTTCTTTCAATAGTTCAGGGGCGACATCATAACCCAGTTCAACCGCTTTATCTACGTGTTTTATTGCCAGATCATATTTCCCCTTTTCCAGATAGACAATGGCCAGATTATTGTGGGCGACCGCAAAGCCC
>Ga0316577_10001859_pt1 | contig 10196 bp, 11 predicted proteins | sample S5NA_FD_203073 | JGI IMG/M metagenome (GOLD analysis project Ga0316577, IMG submission 203073) | Rhizosphere microbial communities from salt marsh grasses in Alabama, United States - S5-7_050615r2r1 | ecosystem: Host-associated > Plants > Roots > Rhizosphere | place: USA: Alabama | collected... | reverse complement strand
CTGATGATGCCGAGATCTGGCTTGGGGAAATCCGCAAGCGGACCGATCGGGAGATACAATACATCATCAACACCGATCACCACCGTGGTCATATCATCGGCAACCAGTACTTTCCTATGGCGACGGTGATCGCCCACGAATTCGCCTGGAAGAATATGAAAAGCTATGGCGATAGCTTTCGCACGCGCCTGCTCAACCTCTATCGCAACCGGATGCCCGAAGCTGCCACGGAGTGGAAACAGAACCTCAGGATCGCTGAGCCCGAGATCACCTTCACCGGGCGCACGTACTTGTTCAAGGGCGATAAGGAGATCCATCTGCTTCCATTGGGTGGTCACACGCCTGCGACCACTGTGATCTATATGCCCGAGGACAAGCTCATCTTCACCGGCGATCTAGTGGTCACTGACCGCCCTCCCTTCTTGTCTCAGGGGGACACGCGAGAATGGCTGCAGGCCCTCACCTATATGCGCAAGCTTCGCTACGATATTCTGATCCCGGGCCACGGCGAGCTCACAGGGAAAGAGGCCACCGAGGCGATGTCAGAGTTCCTGCGCGTCGTCCGCCGCAAAGTCCGCAGCGCGTACAAGATGGGGCTATCGAAGGCAGATACGGCTCGCAGCCTGAAGCACCTGATTCACCACTGGCCCATTCCTCCCTTCGAGAAACCCAAGGCGGATCGTCGCTTCAAGTCTTCCCTCAGCCGGGTCTGGAACGAGATGCGCGACGAGGAAATGGCCAAAGCCAGAGCAAAGAAGCGGAAGAAAGCCAAAAAGTGATCCCGGCCCTGAACAATGAGCAACATCCCAGAAGCGCCTGCTGCATGAGTTGAGGAGTGACCCAGATGCCGAGCGAAGGCAAAGTTGCCATCTGCCAACGATGTGGCAGTGGGTTCATCGTAACCGACACCCACCGCGATCTGTTGCTGAGGCGTCAGGTTCGGGTGATCGTGCCGGTTCTATGCCCAACCTGCTTTGTGACGCACGGCCCTCAACCCAAACGGCGCGGTGAGGTCAAGTGGTTCAATCCCGGTAAGCGCTATGGCTTCATCGTGGACGAAACCGGTGAGGAGATCTTTTTCCACCAGGAGCAACTTCTCACGGACACGAGGTCCAACCTGCCAGGCGGGCAAAAAGTGCGCTACCACGTGCGCTACCGTGCCAAGGGACCAGAGGCCCTAAACGTGGAACTGGCCGGGTAAAAACCTGCTGAGAGTCCTCACACCACCCTGGGCACGCGAGCCAGGATCTCGCTCACCACCTCGTAGTTGATAGTTCCCAATCGTTCAGCCACGTCCTCGGCGGTGATGGTCTCCCCACCCTGCTCCCCAATGAGCACAACTTCGTCGCCCTGGCGCACATCGGCAATCGCGGTGACATCGATCATGGTCTGATCCATGCACACGCGGCCCACAATGGGCGCACGCTGGCCTCGAACCAGCACCTCACCCCAATGGCGCGGCGCTCGACGAAAGCCATCGGCATATCCCACCGGAATCACGGCGATGCGTTGCCAGTCCGTGGTCTGGTAGGCATTGCCGTAGCTGACAAAGCTGCCCGGCGCCAGTAATTTAACCTGAGCCACCTCGGTCTTGAAGCTCAACGCCGGTCTAAAGTCGGGGGGGCAGCGGACCTGAGGGGAGGGATGCAGACCGTACATGGCGATCCCCAACCGCACCATGCTAAAGTGGCTCTCGGGCACGCTCAGGATTGCCGCGGAATTGGCGGCGTGAATCAGCGAAAGCTCGATGTCCTCTGCCGCCAGGGCTTGCAGCACCTCTCGAAACCGGTCCGCTTGCCAGCGTGTATAGGCAGGGTCCGAATCGGCCACCGAAAAGTGGGTAAAGATCCCTTCCATCACTAGGTTCGGCAACGATCGCAATGCCAGCACAAAGGGGAGCACGTCATCGGGCAAGAGGCCAAGCCGGCCCATGCCAGTGTCCACTTTGACCTGAACCCATACCTGACTATCAAGCTGTTCGGCGGCACGGCTCAGCGCCTGCGCCACGTCCATGTCAAAGACGGTAGCCGATAGCCCATTCAACACCAGCTCTCGCGCCTGCCAGGCCGGCGTAAACCCTAGAACCAGAATCGGCGCTGAAATCCCGGCCTTGCGCAGTACCAGTCCCTCGTTGATACTCGCCACACCCAGGCAATACGCCCCATTGTTCAGCGCAGTGCGGGCAACCCGGACCGCCCCGTGCCCGTAGCCATCCGCTTTGAGGACGGCCAATACCTTGACTCCAGGTTCCACGATCTCTACCACGCGCCTCACGTTGTGAGCAATCGCTTCGAGGTCTACCTCCAACCAGGTCGGTCTGCCGGGATGTTTGAGCCGTACCTTGCGCCAGCCCTCTGTCTGCCGTACCAACCACTCGGATGCCCTCTCAGGTTCGGCCAGCAAGCCGGCCACCGCGCGTTCCATACGCGATTCCACCGCGCCTTTGACCAGGACAGTATCGCCCTTCTGCAAGCGACCCATCAGGCCGCGGATGGCATCGTCCGGTGTATAGGTGACCAATACCTGATCCGCTGCCAATCCATAGCGCCGGGCCTGCTCTGCGATCAGCCGGGCGCCGTCGCCCTGCGTGACCAGCACGTCCACCACCTGGGCCACGCGCTCGCCAATGCGACGGTAGGCGTCCGATTCAAAGCTCCCGAGTTGAGCCAGTTGGGCTGGATGCTCCAAAAAGTCGCCCATGACGGCGAATCGCTGCCCGTCCGCGAACAAAGACAATGTGTCGAGGGCAGCCAGGGTCGAGGCCGGGCTGGCGTTAAAGCTATCATCCAGGATCAGGCTGCCCTCAACCCCTGGCAAAGGACAGAGCCGTCCCGGCAGCGGAGCGACGCCGGCCAGCCCAGCCAGCGCCTCTTCCAGTGGCACCCCCAACACCAAGCCGGCTGCAACCGCGGCCAGGGCAGCGTAGACGTTGTGCCGGCCCAACAGCGGCAAGCGCACGCGCAGCTTGCGCTTGCCCTTCCAACCGGGCACAGGGAAAAAATCTTTGACATAGACGGTAAAAACAAGTCCGTCGGGGCCAGCCTCTACCGCCCCCGCCACCAAGTCCGCATCGGGATGCAGGCCGTAGGTCACGACCTGGGCCCGGGTGCGCACAGCCATGTCGCGCACCCTCGGGTCGTCATGGTTCAGGATGGCCACACCACCCTCCTGCGCAGGCGGCAACGCTTCTACGAGCCGTCCCTTCTCTGCAGCGATGGTCTCTATCGACCCAAGATAGGCCACATGGGTCTCGTTGACCACCGTAACCACACCAATCTGGGGACGAGTGAGAGCGGCCAACTCGGCAATCTCGTCAATACCATCGCATGCCAGCTCAAGAACAGCAACTCGCTGTTCTGGCAGCAGCCTCCCCAGGGCAATAGGCAGACCGTACCGATCGTTGTAATTGCCAAAGTTGCGGAAAACTGCGTGGCGCTGCGACAGCACCGCCGCAGCCAGCTCTTTCGTGGTGGTCTTGCCGCTGGAACCGGTGATGCCCACCACGCGGGGATTCAGCTTGCGCAGGATGAAACGCGCCCAGTCGAGCAGAGCGCGGCGGCTATCATCCACGACCACGCACGTCACGCCGCGGGCCGCCAGGTCAAAAGGTCGCTGGCAGAGCACACCCGCGGCCCCATTCGCTGCTGCCTCCAGAACGTAATCATGGCCGTCACCCCTATCGGTCACGACGGCCAGGAATAGCTCCCCTTCGTGTAGCAGGCGGGTATCGTAGCAGAAATCGGAAAAGGTGCTGGCAGCCACCGGGCCGTGGACCTGCCCGCCCGTTGCCTCGAGAAGATCGTCCAGATAGATCAATCGCTCTCCTCGCTCACAGCGTCGTCCTCGATCTTTGGGACTTCAGGCATGACTGGGGCGATCTCGGCCCAGTCGATATCGGGCATGGGCGGGGGCTCGGGCATGGTGATCGCTGGTTGCTGCTCGATGGCGGACCACCATTGCACATCCAGCTCGGGCATGGGCAAGAGCTCAGGGAACTCGGCTTCCATCTCGGGGCTCGCGACGGCCATCGGCTGGGCAATGACCGTTTCCCCAACGTCGACCCCCTTCCCCACGCGCACCCGGCCCACATCCACCCTTGTGACCTGGATCGGCTCGTCTAGCACCGATTCTTCCAGCGCCGACTTTTTTGCCACAGGTTGAGATCGAGCGGACGCCTGGGGCTGACCGAGCCGGGCCCCACACTTGCGGCAGAAGCGGTCCGTCTGATTCTCGGCGCCGCAATTGGGACAGATCCCCTCGGTTGCGACCATCTGTGGTTTCTGGGCCGGCACCACGGTGGATGCTCCCAGCGCAGTCAGAAAGGTTTTTACATCTGGATAGCGATCCACCGGGTCGTGGGCCAGCGCTCTGACTACCACCTCGTCCATGCGCTCGCTCACGTCGGGGTTAAACCGGCTGGGAGGCAGCACCTGCGCGTCCATCATCTGGGGTTTCCGTTTGGTGAGCATGCCATACAAGATCGCAGCCAGCGAGTAGACGTCAGCACGGGCGTCGGCCGGCTTTCCCATGGCGCGCTCGGGGGCAAGATAGGGCGAGGCGCCCTTCTTGGCCCCGGCGCCGACCAAGTCCATCATTTCTTCCAGACCAAGGTCGTTAACCAGCACGCGCCCATCATCCTGCACAGCGATGCTGTCAGGCGTCAGGCCACCGTGGATAACGCCCTTGTTGTATGCGTGCTCCAGGGCCATGCCCACCTGTGATACGACATCGGCCGCCGCGTCGATGGCCCAGGGTTGATCGATCTTGGACGCCAGAGATTGGGTCTTCTCCAGCATCCGGGTGACGATATAGGGAAGGCCCGCTTCGTCTCCGGCCTTGCGCACGGGCACGATGTTGGGGTGATTGAGCCGCCGGATGGAACGAGATAGATCCTCAAAGCGTTTGGCGATCTGGGGATCCGATCCAACCACGCGTGGCAGAATCTTGATCGACACCGGCTGCTGGCTATCCGGCTCCTGCCCGCTGAACTGAACGTACCCTTCCCCCTGACCTTCCAGTTTGAGGGACTTGTACCCCTGTAATATCTGTCGAATCAGATCGCGCATAGAACCACTCCTTCCACTACCAACGGTCCGCCCCCCGCTCAGAACGCGGGCCGGCACAGGATTGCAGCGAGCAAGCTCCTGATACGATTGTGGTCTCTAGTCCAGTGCATGCCAAGCGCTATGCACTTCGCCGTCGATCCAGCGCAGATAGGCTTCACTGCCACCCCCTATCGGGAGGGCGATGATCTCGGGCAGATCGTAGCTGTGGAGGGCCTTCACGCACCGGACCAGATCGTCGAGCACTTGGCGCGTGCTTTTCGCCACCAACAGCCATTCCTCATCGCGCTGCAATTCCCCCTCCCAGCGGTATACCGAAATCACGCCGGGGAGCACGTTGACACAGGCGGCGAGCATCTCGGCAACCAGGGCGTCGGCGATCCGCTCGGCCTCCTCGCGTGAACCCGCCGTCATCAAGACCACCACCCGTTCGGCCATGGCCCGTTCCCTCCCAATCGTATTGTATCACACAGCACGAGGCAGTGTAAAGGCTGAAACCAGACCGCTATCCGACGGCTACCTGACCGCCTGCCGGTTCCTGCACGAGGCCAGGCTGGGCCATTGGCCCAAGTCGCTCACTTGGCTTCCACCCGCCCATCCGGAAACAGAAGCCACCCGTGATCGCCCCGCGTGCGTTGGTCGGTGATCCAAAGCACCAAGCCCTCCTCTTTCGCCCGCAGAGCAGGACGAACCAGGTAGATCTGGCCTCCCAGATGCAGCTTCTGCCCACCCTCGTAGGCATCCCTGGCTTGCTGGTACGAGAATCCGGGCGAGTCTTCAGTCATCTTTCGCTCCTTCGCCGGAGGCCGGGCTGTCGTCGCCACCTCTCTGACCGTGGAAGCGAGCCTGGCGGCCTCTCAACACCACGAACAGGTCCAAGAACAGCAACACAGCCAAGCCAAAGGCCGCTTCTTGCCACCAACCCAGCAGCAGCACGACGAGGAGCAGCAGCAGCAAAGCTGCCAGATTAGCCAAGAGCAAGTCACGACCACGCTTCACGATTCAACCTCCCCAATCACGGGCCAATTCTCAGTGAGCGCATGGGCCAGGAGCATCTCGTCCGGATAGACCGCCACCGGCTGGCCAACCATGCTCAATAATGGGATGTCGGTGTTGCGGTCGGCGTAGGCGTAACTCGCCGCCCAGTCTATCTCGACATCCCGTTCTGCGAGGTAGGCCTTTGCCCGTTGTGGTTTCCCCTCGCTCTGGCACAGTGGCGGCACAATGCGACCCGTATAGCGCCCATCGCGCACTTCTAACGGCGTGCCAATCGCGTGCTGCACGCCCAGCCGGCACGCAATCACCTCCAGGAATGGCGCGAACGTGCCCGACACCAGCGCCACCAGGTGACCCTGCTCCCGGTGGTAACGGAGACGCTCCAGTACATCGGGGCGGACATTGGGCACGATCTGCTCCTCGGCCAGCTCCTCAAACAGGGCCTGCGCGTCCGCCAGGGGCCAACCACGGAGCAGCCAACCCATCGTCTCCCCCCAGATATGGAAATAGGTCGTCCTGCTCAGCAACCCGAGCTTGTACAGGGGAAGCGGTGCCATGTTCCAGATCAGGTAGGCTGCCACCCAGCGTCTGTGGCGGCGCGCTGCCATGTGGTGTCGCACCAGGTCCTGCCAGATGTGCCCGGTGTACAGGGTACCGTCAAGGTCGAACAGGGCGGCAATCATCGGTCTCCTCCACTACTCAAAACCCAGCCCCCTCTCCTTCAAGCTCACAAACCGCTGGCGACCGATGACCAGGTGATCTAGCACCTCCACGTCCAGTAGCTTGCCAGCCTCAACAATCTGCCGGGTGACGGCGACATCCTCGGGGCTGGGCGTGGGATCGCCCGAGGGATGGTTGTGTACGACAATCAGCGAGGCGCAGTTCGCCCGAATGGCGTCGCGGAACAACTCGCCCACACGGATCAGGCTGGTGTTCAACGAGCCTACATAGATGGTTGGCGTTTTTAGAACGCGATTCTTGGTGTCCAGCAACATGATGCGCAGCTGTTCCTGCTCCAACAGGCCCATCTCGGTCATCACCAGGCTGGCTGCATCCGCGGGGGAGCGGATCTGCGGGCGCTCCTCAGGAGATTCAACCAGCATGCGCCGGCCCAGCTCCAGGGCGGCCTTCAGTTGCGCCACCTTGGCAGGTCCAAGCCCACGCGCAGCGATCATTTCCGCCGTACTGGCCTGCACCAAGCCAGCCAGGTTGCCAAACTGCGCCAGCAGCCGGTGCGAGAGCAGGATCACATTCTCGTCCCGGGTGCCGGTGCGCAGGATGATGGCCAACAGCTCGGCTGTAGAAAGGGCACCTGCGCCGAACTCTAACAAGCGCTCGCGCGGGCGTTCGCTGGTCGGTAGCTCTTTGATGGTTGGAATGTATGCCGCATCGCTTGGCATTGGCATGGCTCCTTCACAACTGGCGAGCTTGAAGAGGACCGGTACGCGCTCGTGCACGGTGGCAGGGCGTCCTGTTTCCTCCAGCCACCGTGCCATGATTGTACCTGATGGCGGAACGGGTGTCAAACATCCCGTGTGACGGAAAAGTCGACCGTATGCTTGCAGCCTCGCCGTTCGCCGCCCAAGGGGCACATAGGCATGATGAGATCACACCCATCCGCTGGGCCATGTCGCACAGGGCTAGCCTGACGCCCACTGGCTGACAACGGCTCGCCGCCCCCCACGAGCCTGGATGGCTACTTGAGAAAATTGACCACAATCTTAAAAATTTCAATATTCTGGCAAAAATATCAAATTGGGGTATTGACAAAATTGAGGTTCTATGTTAATATATTGCAAGTGCAGCTTTGAATCTCTCAGGGCTGTGGGCAAGAGTTCAAAGCTTGGATCCCAGCAGGCTCGGGGACGGAAGGATGGGAGGGTGGAGAAATGTATCAGCTAGATTCACACACAGCAGAGATCATGATGAGACTGCGCAGGAAGGAGATCTATTTCGAGGAGCTTCAGAATGCGCGCAAGCCGGAGCGGCGCGGGATGCGGTGGGCTGGACTGATCTGCCAAGGGGGGCGGGCGCTGGTGCAGATCGGCAGCCAGCTCGTCGCCTTCGGGCGGTGGCTCGAGCAGCGCGATCCGGCGCGGTCGTCTGTGTAGGGTGCGCCTGCCGGGTGCGCTCCTGTTGCGATTCGGTGGAAACAGATCCATACGATCTTGTCCTGTTCCATATACACAAGAAAGGAAGGTACAAAATGTATCCAGTAATTGGCAAGTGTCCAGTGTGTTCAGACACGCTGTCGGTGACCCGCCTTCACTGCCGCAACTGTGACTCGGCGCTGGAGGGCCAGTTCAGCCTGGGGCGATTCTATCAGCTCTCGCCGCAGCAGCTCGCCTTCGTCGAGACGTTCATCCGCTGCGAGGGCAAACTCACGCGCGTGCAGGAAGAATTGAGCATGTCCTATCCAACCGCGCGCGGGCGGCTGACCGATGTGATCCGGGCGTTGGGCTACGAGGTGCGTGAAGAGGAACCGCCAGTCTCGGCCGAAGAGCGCAAATCGATCCTGGAGAAGGTGGCCGCTGGCGAGCTCTCGTCGGAAGCCGCTGTGGGCATGCTGAAGACGGGTTAGGAGGAAACGATATGTTCGAGCAACGAATAGAGGTGCAGGAAGGGGAAATCCTAACGCTGGCCAAATTGCTGGGCCACGCTTCGATCGCGGTGTGGGACGAACCCGACGTTTTGATCAAGCTGCCCGCCGGCGAGGAGTCGCAGGTCACCGTCGAGCAGGCGGAGAAGGGACCCAGTGTGTCCGCAACAGCCCACTGCGAGCTGCGCGTACCAGCCGGGCTCGCCGTTCAAGTGGGCGAGGCGAAGGGACATCTCCAGGTTAAGGGGATCTCGAGCCTCAATGCGGAACAGGTGCGCGGGAACCTCAAGCTGAGCGACGTGGACGAGGCCAAGCTGGCCGAGGTGTACGGCGGCCTGCAGACCAAGGAATCAAAGTCGGTATCGGTGGCGGGCACCATCTTTGGCAGTACGAGCTTGAGGAACGTGGGCCAGGCTGAGATGCAGAATGTGCGCGGCAACCTGGTTGTCAAGTCGGTGGGCCGGCTGCAGGGATCGCGCATCGGCGGCAACCTCATTGCCAAGGATGTGGAAGGATCGCTGAACATCGACCAGGTCGGCGGCAATGCCACGCTGAAGAATATCAGCGCGGAGACCAAGCTGGGCAAAGTGGCCGGCAATCTGTCCGGCAAGAACCTGGTCGGCGGCGCCAAAGTGCCCACCATCGGCGGCAACCTGGTACTGGGCGGCGAGATCGGCCAGGGCCGCAGCTACCAGTTCAGCGCGCGCGGCAACGCGGTGCTGGGCCTGACCGAGGAAACCAACGCCCACTTGACACTGACTGCACGCGGCAAGTTCATCCTCTCCACTCCTCTGATCGGTGAGGTCCGCGAGGGTCGCACGCTGAGCGGGACGCTGGGCGACGGGGGCGCCGAGATCGCTGTCGAGGCAGGAGGCAACGTCGTGCTGGGCGGCGACGCCGGGGTCAAGATCGAAATCGGGCCCGACTTGGCCGAAGAGATCACGCGCCAGATCGAGGAAGGCCTATCTGCCATCGATCTGGACGCTATAGGGCAGCAGGTAGGTGCAGAGATGGAGGAAGCCATGTCCCGGCTACAGGTCAAGCTGGAGGGAGTGGACTGGGATACGTTTGGAGATCGGGCTCAGCAAGCCGCCGAGCGGGCCATGGCTCACTTACAGCGCAATATGGACCGAATGGCTGCCAAGGCGGCACGGCAACAGGAACGTTTCGAGCGGAAAATGGAACGGGGGATGCGCCGGGCCGAGCAGAGAGCACGAGAGGGCCAGAGCGCGGATCGCGGTCCCATAGATCTCGACATCTCCTTCGGGGACGATCCAGCCAATGAATCCTACACGAACTATGAAGCAGAACCCGGACCAGACCTGGACGAGGAGCGCCTGAGCATTCTGCGCATGTTGGAACAAGGGCAGATCGCGCCGGAAGAGGCCGAGATGCTGCTGGACGCACTACAAGCATAGGTGGGGCCTGCCGGCCGCCGTTCCAGGAGTGTCTCCTCCCCTGATCCGGCGGCCGGCTGTTGATCTTTGAACACATCTCCAGCCCTACACCATCCACCTGGATGTTGAAAGGATGCTATA
>Ga0316577_10001858_pt1 | contig 10198 bp, 6 predicted proteins | sample S5NA_FD_203073 | JGI IMG/M metagenome (GOLD analysis project Ga0316577, IMG submission 203073) | Rhizosphere microbial communities from salt marsh grasses in Alabama, United States - S5-7_050615r2r1 | ecosystem: Host-associated > Plants > Roots > Rhizosphere | place: USA: Alabama | collected... | reverse complement strand
TCGCTCTCCAGCTCCGGATCGACGAAGTCCTTCTGCCCCTCGCCGATGATCTCGCTCATGTTGTGCGGCACGTACGGGATCAGGCCGGTGGGCCGGAGGATGGCGGCGATCTTCTCCTCGACGGTCTGCTTCCACAGCTTCTCGACCAGGTAGACCGCCTCGTCCTTGAGGCCGCCGTCAAGCAGGGTGCGCAGCCAGCCCTCGCGCCTGCGCCGCCCCTCCATGATGAACTTGCGCGCGAAGTCGGTGTAGTGGAACCACTCGGTGACGCCGGTGACCTTGGGGTAGATCCCCTTGGAGATCAGCATCTCGGACAGCTCCTCCACCGATGAGTTGTCGCGCCGGACGTAGATCTCGCCGACGACGAGCACCTTCCTCACGTCCTCCAGGCGGCGGGCGCGCGGGATGCGCGCCAGGCGATCCGCCGCCCGCCGGAGCTCCTCGCCGAGCTCCCTCGGGCCGCGCTGGAACGCGCGCAGCAGGCCCTGCCACACCGACTCGAACACCGCCATGGCGGCGCCCGGGTCGCGGGCCAGCAGGCGCAGCGCGCTGCGGATGTCGGCGAAGTAGTCGCCGAGCACGATGCCGCGCCAGACATCCTGGTTGAAGGTCGCGCCGAGCTCGCGGTAGGAGTTCTCCGAGTTGGCCACCAGCACCACCACGTTCTCCCAGCCCAGCTCCTCGAACAGCCGCTCGAAGAAGACCCAGTACTGGCCCGTCCGGCACGGCCCCAGCGTGGACGGTACGAAGACGGCGTAGATGTCCTCGCCCCGGTTCGGGGGAGTGTCCTTGAAGAACTTCAGGATCGAGCCCAGCACCAGCAGCGCCGGGATGCACTCCTTGCCCGAGGCGACGTTGCGGGCGAGCTGCGTGCTGTGGACGTCGGGCAGCGGGAGGTGCGTCGAGTGGATCCCCTGGCGGCGGGAGGCCACGTCCATCGCCTCGGTGGAGAGGTCGCCCATCGAGGGCCAGATCAGGTGGACGCGGGGGTCGCGGATGTCGAGGCGCCTGCCGGTCTGGCGGTCGACGATGTCGCAGTACTCCTCCTTCATCTCGACGGCGTAGCGCCGCTGGAAGGGCTTCTCCGCCGCCGGGGTCACGTGCCGGCGGTAGCTCTCCACGATGTCGAGGAACGCCTCGACCCGGGTGTCGAGCCCCGCGTCTGCCGTGTGCGAGTCGATCTCCAGCACCAGGTAGGGCTTCTGCCCCATGAGCCAGCGCACGTAGTGCAGCAGGAACGAGTCCGGGGCGCAGGAGAAGTTCGAGATGTACGACAGGTAGAGGTTGTCGACGTTCTTGACCTGCCGCGCCGCCTTCATGTTCTGCTGGCCGTAGTACCAGTAGTTGTTGGGCGGGATCTCGCCGTCGTCGTCGTAGATCATGTCGAAGGGGATCACGGTGACCCCCTGGGAGGTGAACTTGCGCGGGATCCCCATGTTGGCGTCCCGGGTGAAGGCGTTGTACGGCCGCCCGCAGAGCGCGATGTAGACCCGGTCCGGGTTGCGCTTGACCTCCTCGAGCACCCGGCTGCCCAGCTCGCGGTAGGCGTCGAGGAAGCGCCGGTACTGCGCGACGCCGACGTCATAGGCGCGCCCGCCCTCGGCCCGGGTGAAGCCGAGCTGCTCGGCCACCTCCTCGAAGGCCCCGCGGCTGGAGTCGTAGCCTCCGCCGAAGGTCACCAGCGGCCGCAGCATCTTGCTGTCCGGCAGTCCGAAGGCATGGCGGGCGTAGAACGGCAGCCCCTGGGTCAGCGGGCAGACGCAGGCGTGCACGTCCTCCATGGTCGGCATGTCGCGGAAGTGCGGCAGGAAGACGTAGTCGACCCCGCGGTCAAGCACGTCCTGGATCGCGCCGTGGGCGATCTCCGCCGGGAAGCAGTAGTTGCTCTCCTGCCTGGCGATCCCCTCCGGCACGACCTTCGTGGAGAGCTCGACCTTGACGCCGAGGGTGTGGAAGAACCAGGAGTAGAACGGCCACAACGAGTGGACCGAGAACGCCAGCGGGACCCCCACGGTGACGTTGGTCTGCGGCGTGTCCGGGGGTGGCGCGAACTCCTCGAACAGCATCCGCGAGCGCTCGAGCGTGTAGTCGGTGACGTCCTCGGAGCGGATCTTCCGCTTCTTGCGCTGGTTGGTGTAGAGCGAGCAGCGGCCGCCGAACGGGTAGCGCCGCCCGCCGACCTCCAGGCGCCGGATGGTGCACAGGTTCTCGCACGACCTGCAGGTGAACTCCTTGCGGTAGCGGATCTCCTTGTCGATCAGCGCGTCCAGATCGAAGTCACCGTCCTCGATCAGGCCCTCCTCGCGCTTCTGCAGCGCGAGCCGGGCGACGCCGAAGCAGCCCATCAGCTCGGGGTCCGGGGGGACGGTGATCGGCTTGCCCGTCATCTGGGCGAAGGCCAGCGGCACCGCCGGGTTCTTGGCCACGCCACCCTGCAGCACGATGTGCTCGCCGATGGCGCGGTTGCCCACGACCCGGTTGAGATAGTTGGCGACGATGGAGAACACCAGCCCGGCGACGATGTCCTCGCGCGCCGCGCCCTGCTGGATCGCCTTGCGGATGTCCGAGTTGATGAACGCCGAGCAGTGCTCGCCGAACTTGAGCGGGGCCACGGCCTCGAGCGCGATGGGGCCGATCTCCGGCGCGGTGTCGATGTTCAGGTCGCCGGCGGCAGACTCCTCGAGAAACGAGCCCGTCCCGGCCGAGCAGGCCTCGTTCATCGCGTAGTCGATGGGGACGCCGTTCACGATGTAGACGTACTTGGCGTCCTGCCCCCCGATCTCGAACATCGTGTCGACGTCCCGGTCGAAGTAGGTCGTCCCCACGGTGTGCGCGATGATCTCGTTCTCGACCCCGGGCGTCTCGAGGTAGACGCCCAGGAGCTCCCGCGACGATCCGGTGGTGGCCACGAGCCGGATCCTCGGCCGCTGCCCGCCCAGCTGCTCCCTGATCTCGCGCAGGCAGAGCTTGAGCGCGGCCACCGGGTCCCCGTGCGTGCGGCCGTAGTGCTCGGCGACGATCTCGAGCGTCTTCGCGTTGATCAGCGCGGCCTTGGTGGTCGTTGAGCCGCCGTCGACCCCGAGCACGTACTCCGCTTCGGGATCGTAGGCCCCCCGCCGCGACGTGGCGTACTGCACGAGATCGCTGGACTCCTGAAGCGGCGCGAAGGTCTTGAAGATCAGCTCGGAGCCCGGGCGCACCAGGTCGCGGTCCGGCAGCGCCGCCCCCGCCTGGCCGCGCGCCAGCTGCGCGGCGCCGAAGGCCTCGAAGTAGGGTGCCTCCTCGGGCACGACGAAGTCGATGCCCGGGCAGCTCCGGCGGACGAAGTCGACCAGGTAGCGGTTGCGCGTGACGCCGCCGATCAGCACCACCTGGCCGCTCTCCAGCTTGGCCTTCGTTAGGAACTCCGCCACCTTGTCAGCCATGACCTTGCTCAGCGAGAGCGCGATGTCCCCCTTCTCGGCCTCGCCCTTGTTCAGCCGGTGCGTGCAGTCCGACTTCATGAAGACCGAGCAGCGCGCCGAGAGGCGATGCACCGCGGCGCCGTTGCACACCCGGTCCAGGTCCGAGAGCTGCAGGTTCATGCGGCCGAGCTGCTGGCGGAGGAACTCCCCGGTCCCCGAGGCGCACTTGTTGCCGGAGTAGGTGCTGACGATGCGGCCCCGGCGGTCGAGGCCGTAGACCACCAGATCCTCGCCGCCCATCGACACCACCGCCCGCGGCGCGAGCCCCAGGGCGTCGAGCCCGCTCTCGATGGCCACGGCCGCGATCACCTCGGGCAGCTCGACTCGGTGCCGCCCCTCGGTGCCGGTCACCACGCCCCGGAGGGGAGCGCCCGCTGACACCCCCAGCTCCTCGAGGAGCCGCGCCAGCGTGCCGGGGAGATCTCCCTCGTGCGGGAGGATCGCCTGTTCGACGCTCCGATCCCCGGCAGGGAGCAGACAGAGCTTGAGGGTCGTGGAGCCGATGTCGATTCCGAGTGTCTTTTCCGTCATGGTCTCGAGCCGCGATTGTGTTCGAAAAACGCCGATTTCTATCCCAAGGGGGCGCCGTGTGCAAGGCAGGTTACAGTGACGAGCTACAGGTGCACGTCTTTGTTGGGGATGGCGCGGAGCCGCGTCACGTCTGCCGACACCAGCAGGGTGTTTTCCTGGACCTGCTACCATTCACCATTGCCCGGCGAGACGCGACTCGTCGGATCTCCGGGGCCCACAGAAGGGAAGGCATCGCAAGTCACATGGCAAACAGGAGCGCGGGATCCCAGGCCATCTACCTCGTCGTGTCTCTCTGTCTGATCTTCGTGTTGATGATCGGCGGCGCCTTGCTGGCCGGGGACAACCCTCCTGACGGGACCATGCTGGCCCTGTCGGCGGTCGCCGCCGGTGTCGCGGCCCTGGGATTGTGGATCGAGGCCCGCCTCAACTTCCTCTCCTTTGTCTACTTCAGCTGTGTGTGCTCGATGATCTTCGCCGTCATCTTCATCGCCATCGGCGTATCTTCCAACCACGGTCTACCGGCGCTGGTGCTGGGGGGAGGCTTCTCGCTGCTGGCTGCATGGAGCGTGATCTACCTCCTTCGCAGACAGTACACCCCGCCAGCCGAGGGCGAGCCGCCGGATCTGCTGCTCGAGTCGTTCGGCCGCGCCAACGTATGGGAGACAAACGGCGTCCATTTCGCTCTCCAGGCCGATCAGCGCATGAGCGTTCAGGAGGTTCATCCCCTGCGCATCCACCTCCAGAACTGCCTGGATGCGCCATGTGAGGTGCGCGTTGACATGAAGCAGGCGCGGGGCTTCCTCCGCCGCGCGAGGCTGGACTTCCCGCCCCGTTGTGCAGCGGCGATCGATCCGGTGGAGGTCGGCGTGCTGGATGTCCCCCTGCGGGCACGCACCCCGGGGACCGCCGTCCTGCGCCTCAAGCTTCATGTGAAGCCCAAAGGCGGCGAACGTGTGAGGCACAGGCGGGCCCGCTCCTTCGCCTGGCTCCCCTGGTGGCTCCGGCTCCTGGGCCGGCTGGCAGGCGTCCCGGGCATCCCGGACTCGCGCGGTGAGATCGAGCTCACCTTCCGCGCCCGGGGCCGACGGAGAAGCGACGAGACGTCGGCCATCCCCGAGAGCCGGTGGTCAACCCTCTGGCTTCCCGGCGCGGGGGAAGACCGGGAATGAGCTTGGGGAGGAGCCCGGGGTGTGGGGAGTGTTGGGGGGCCGAGTCTTGCCGAGATCCAGCGCCTCTTCTACCATTACCCCATGCGGCTCCTGGCTCTCCCAGTCTCACTGGTCGTTCTCTATTTCAGTGGCTGCTACCTCGACTGGGAGTACGTCGACGACTGCGGGCAGGACGGTGTTTGCCTCGAATGCAAGAGCGACGACGACTGCTCCTCGGGCTACTCCTGTTGCGGCGAAACGTGGTTCTGCTTCCACCGGCAGGAGGATACCGCCCCCGTGTGCCAGTTGGCCTGCACGCACCCGGATCCCGATCCTTGCGGCTGTGTCGAGGGGCAGTGCCGGTTTCACTAGAACCGCACCCCCTCTCAAGAAGTGGCGCCGTCACCAGGAAAACCCCCGGCACCATCTGGGCGAGGAAACCGGCCGACACCGAGGCCGGTGGCCGATCTGCAGGAACACGACACCAGCTACTCCCGGGCCCGGATGATCAGCCGTCGCACCACGAGGCCGGGGAGAGGTCGCACTCGCAGGCGTTGAGCTGCGTCGTGCTGCACGATGCGCCGCAGCAGCAGCACACGGGCAGGGTCTCGCAGTCCGGGCAGGAGAGATCCTCCCCCTCGCTGCAGACGCCGTCGCCGCAGGGGGGCGCTGGACAGTCGTCCGGACAGCTGATGCTCGTCTCCTGAAACGCGTCGCAGTAGCCGTCGCCGCAGTGAAGGACGGGGACACACGCCGGGTAGAAGTCCGGCCCGTCGTACTGGGCAACCGTGACGCAGCTGTTCATGTTGAAAGCCTCGGGGCCGCAGGCAACGACAGAGATGAGCGACCCCAGTGCCAGCGCGATGATGACCCTGCACATGTCCTTATTATACCCGCCGTGCTGCAATTGTGGGTGTGTGTGCGAATACGAGAGGGGGCGTCCAGCCTCTGCCCCGCAAAAGACCCGCATCTCGAGCTGTTTGCCCGCGCGGGGAAGTGGCTCGCTCCTTGCAGCCCCGGCGCAACGGGAGGTCGAGGCCTGCTCGCGCGACTCCAAAGAACGATGGTCTGGGCCTGCGTCCTCGGGTGCGTCTCGGCCTCGACCGGGTACGCGGACCCCGGCGCCGTCGATCCGGCCGCCCTGATGGCCCAGGCCTTCGCCAACCGCCATCGGATCGACGCCTTCCGGGAGATCAGCGCCCAGGCCGACAGGGCCGGCATGGAGATCTACCTCGTCGGCGGCGTCGCCGCGGGGTACGTCAACCGCCTGCGGCTCTCGATGCAGAACAGGTCGCATGCGCTGGCACGCCTCCCCGCCAGAGACCTGCGCCTGGAGCAGGTGATGAACCCTCTCGGCGTGGACGTCGACGTGGCGGTGCGGTTCAAGGACGGGCGTCCGATGAAGTGGGCCGATGCGGACGGGTTCCGGCTCCGGCTCACCCGTGCGCTGCCCTATCTGGCGTTCGACGTCCAGCCGCTCGGAGGGACGGACCGGCTTCCCGGGTTCACGTCGCCCGACTACCTCGCCACGCACCACGACACCACCGACTTCCTGATGGTGCAGCTCAACGGCACCCGGGCCGACCGCGTCGTCCGGGACGCGCGAGAGTGGGACAGGCCCTCGGCGAGCCCCACGTGTCTGCGAGATCTGGCCGCCGGTCAGATCCGGCTCCACCTGTCGAAGAAGCCCGCCACACCGCCCGGCAGGAGGCAACCGCGGCCGCGGGGCGAGATGCGCGCGATCTTCCGCATTCTTAACAAGGCCATGCGCTTCGACCTTCGGGTCGCGCCCGAATCGAGGGCGGAGATCGCCAGGGGGGTCCAGCGCTTCGACCCCGACACCATGGACAGGCACACCCGCGCGTGGCTTCTGGCCAACGGGAAGAAGCTCTTCGACCCCACCAACCTCAACCGACGGCCGCTCGAGCTGCTGGGGTCCTTTCCCACGCTGGTCGACAAGCTCTCCCGCTCGCGGGTCAAGGGGGTCGAGCGGCAGATCGAGGCGCTGCGCCAGCGGCCGATCCAGCGCGCCCCGCACCTCTCGAGCCGGGAGATGATCAAGACGCTGATGGACGTCGACGCCCTGACCGACGTCCGCCGCCTGCTGCGCGACACGTCGACCCCCCGGCGGCGGGCCTACTTCATCAAGCGCCTGCAGACCCGCGCGCCGACCCGGGCCGACCTGTCCCTGTTCCGTCGCCTGGCCAGAGGTCGCCTCGAGCGGATGACCGAGAGCAACGCCAGCTGCACGCTCGAGTCGATGTTCGCCTGCCGCCGGCTCCACGAGCCCTTCCCGGACCTGCGCCGCGACTTCCTCGCGCGCCTCGACGCCCTCCCCGGCGACCACGGCCCCCTCCTCGCCGCCCTGGCGGAGCACCAGCGCGACACGGCCGACGGGCGGCGCTGGCTGCGCGACAGGTTGAACGAGCCCGGCATGCGGTCCGCGCTCGCGTCGCACTACCGGCCGCGGCGGGACTCCGAGCTCGTCAAGCTGGCCAGGCGCTGCGACGCCCCGGCGGTCGTGCGCCTCGCCGGCCGCCTGACCTCGAGCACCGCCGACCTGCCCGGCCTGGACATGGCGCGCTTCCCCAGGGCGACGCTGTCGGTGATAGGACGGCTCGATCGCCCCGAGCTCGTGCGAGGGATTCAGGCCGCCGCCGTGCGACTGTCGCGGGACGGGTCCCTGACCCGCGCGCGCCGACGGGCGCTGAGGGCGGTCTCCCGCTCTGCGGCGCGCCGTCTGCGATCTCTCCAGGCGCACACGCCGGCACGACGTCACTGAGCCCCGGTCTTCTTCGAGAATCAAAGCCCACCGGAGCCTCGTCGAAGCGGGCCTCCACCGGTCGTCGCACCGAGGCCCTCGAGACACGAGCGTTCCGGCGTGGTTGCTCCGCCGCCCTGGTTGCCTGCCCTGCGGTACGTGCCTTGCATCTACGCCCCGACGAACACGGGCCAGCGCCGCGGACGGCGCCGGTCTTGCCTGGAGGAGGACCCGATGACAGCGAGAAACAGCGCGGCTCGCCTGCTGCGCACCTTCACCATACTGACGATCGTGGCGTGGGCGACCACGGGGTGGGCCCGGGACAGCTCGGGGCGAGGCTCCTGGGCCTCGTGGCGCAAGGACGCCGCCAGGGACGGCAAGTGGCGGGGGGGCCGCTACCTCAGGGGGCAGAACGGCGAGGGCTACTACCTGGTGCGCAAGCCCTCGGGCATGGCTCACAAGACCTGGAACCACCCCAACGGCCGGGGCCACGGCCTGTTCCGCGCGGACGGCGCCGCCGTCGAGCCGTCGCAGCCCCACAAGAAGCACGTGCGCGTGTCGCTGGTCCGGATCAACCAGACCCGCGGTCACCGCGGGCGCAGGGTCACGGTGCGTCGCGATCATCTGTCGCGGGGCGCCGTCGCCCTCGAGACCCCGGTGATCGAGATCGGGCAGCTGACGAGCAGCCTGCACCACGCCGGCACCCTGCGCACCATCGACACACAGGTGCTCGGCACCAGGAACATCAAGCAGATGCGGATCGGCACGAGGCACCGCGTCGTCGGCGCGTCCAAGGTCAAGAAGGAGGTCGACGTTGACGGCTACGAGATCGGCGGGACCACCATCGCGCGTGGGACCAAGATCTCGATGTTCCGGCTCCAGGACCCGAGCGCCAGCGCCGAGATCAGGATCGCGCCGGTCGTCATCGACGCCGCGACGGGCCACCGCTTCGTCGACAGGGACCGGGCCACGACGATCGACCTGCCCTACCGGGCCAGCTGGAGCGGCGCCGGCCCCCAGCGCCGCAACCAGTAACGCGCGCGTCCGGCGCCCGGTGCCGACGACGTAGCCGCTCGCGAACCCGCGGCGGCCGGTCGATGCTATACTCCGCCTCGACCGGAGTGGCTCGATGGGACGCGTGGTCTTGGTCATCACGGTGGCGTTCTACGGTTGCGCGAGCGCACCGAGGCAGGAACCGGCGCCGAGCGCGAACCGACCGACGGCGCCTCGACCACGGCGGCCGGTCGCGCCTCCCCCCAAGAAGGAGCCGCCCAAGCGCGAGCTCACCCAGGAGGAGATCCACCTCGCGATCAGCCAGCACAGCCACAAGGCGATCGACTGCCTCAAGCGGCACGAGGATCCCGGCTTCTACATGATGAAGCTCCAGGTGCTCTCCGACGGCAGCGTGAGCAAGGTGACGCCGGTTCGTGTGCCGACACGCGCGGAGGACCCGCGTCCCTACGCCGGTCTGCCCCCCGACGTCGACGGGGGCAAGGACCCTCTGAGCCCCACGAGCGCCTGTCTCGTGCGCCTGCTGAAGACGATCCGGTTTCCCCGCTTCAAGGGCTGGCCGATGGACATCCAGTATCCCATCCTTCTCAGGCACAACTGACGAACCGGCAGTCGGGGTGGCCACCGCTCCCCGGCCACGGGCCTGAACTCCCCGTAACCACGCGCGCGATCGGTGGTATGCGCATTGCAGCATACCTTCGGAACATGCCGAGGCGCCGCCTGCTCCCGATAGCCCTGTGTTTGCTGTGTTGTGCAAGCTCCGTGGCGCGCGCCCGGGACCAGGGGGGGCCGCTGGTGCTCGTCGGAGGATCGCTGGAGTCGCCGAGCATCTACCGCGAGATCGTCCGGCTGGCCGGGGGCGAGGGTCGCGCGAAGATCGGCGTCATCACGGCCGCCTCGAGTCAGGCGCGAGAGAACGGGGAGCACTACAAGGAGACGTTCCGCCGCCACGGCGCGGCCGACGTCCAGTGGATCGCGCTCGGGGAGCGACCGACCGGCGAGACGCTGCGGCAGATCCGCGGGCTCACCGGGTTCTTCTTCGGCGGTGGAGACCAGTCCCGGCTGCTGAAGACGATGCTCCGGCACGAAGGCGGCGACACTCCCGAGCTCGCGGCGATCCGCCGCGCGATGGCCAACGGAGCGCTCGTGGGCGGCACCAGCGCGGGCACCGCGGTCCAGGTGAGCGGCCCGATGATCACCGGTGGAGAGAGCTACGATGCACTGCGTCGCGCTCCGGTGGACGAGCTGTCTCCCCGTCGAGGAGGGCGGCTGAGCTACGACGC
>Ga0316577_10001857_pt1 | contig 10200 bp, 8 predicted proteins | sample S5NA_FD_203073 | JGI IMG/M metagenome (GOLD analysis project Ga0316577, IMG submission 203073) | Rhizosphere microbial communities from salt marsh grasses in Alabama, United States - S5-7_050615r2r1 | ecosystem: Host-associated > Plants > Roots > Rhizosphere | place: USA: Alabama | collected... | reverse complement strand
GAGCGACGTTGTGGCCGAGGACGCCACGATGCGCGAGCTGCTGGGCTATATGGCCCTCGGCACGTTCGTGCGGGGGCAGAAGCGCCTGTCCAAGGGGATCGAACGCAGCCTTCGGTTCTCCGCCAGGGCGTCGGGACGGGCTCTGGGGCTTTTCGACCGGCTCACAGACAACCCGCTGGGGCAGCCCGTGCGCCGTCCGGTCGAGAAGCTGCTCTGGAATCTAGTCCAGGAGGGGGAGCGATCCGTTCGTGAAGGCCGGCGCGAGACGCAGAACGCCAGACTGCTGGCGATTCGCTCGCTAGGTGACATAACGAGTGATGCCGTCGATGCGATCTCTGACAACCCGGAGCTGACCGCGCTGATCCGCAGGATTGTTGCTCAGCAGGGTTCCGGATTCGCCGACACCGTCGTCGACAACACACGGCAGGTCACCTCGACGGCCGACGGTCTCGTTGAGGGGGTGGCGCGGCGGATCTTCCTTCGCAAGCCACGCCGCGATCTGCCCCCCTCGCCACTGGCAGGCAGGCCGCTGACTATGTACGAACCCAGTCCCGAACCGGAAGGAGCGGAGGACAATGGCGGGTGAACGGGCCATCCCAGAGACCCTCTACGGTCAGTATGCAGGCTTTGTCACGCGCCTGATCGCCTTCTTTGTGGACAGGCTGATCGTCGCCGTCTTTGTCGCCATCGTCACTGCGGTGGTGGGTTTCGTGGTCCAATCGTTGCAGGTGAACCAGTGGCTGGGCATTGCGCATTGGTCGAAGTGGCTGGTAGGGGGCTTGTTGGCCGCCTTTACGCTCTCGACCTACTTTGTCTACGATGTGGGAAGTTGGTTGCTGGCCGGCCAAACGCCGGGCAAGCGCCTCATGGGCCTGCTGGTCGTGCAGAGCGACGGCCGGCGGCTGCGATTCGGCGCGGCGATCCGGCGCTGGCTCGGATATTACCTCTCGGCGATCCTCTTTCTGGGCTTTCTGTGGGTGCTCGTCGACAACCGGCGCCAGGCCCTCCATGACAAGTTGGCCGGAACCCTGGTCGTCTATGCCTGGTCCAGAAGGCCGGATCTGGCGGCACCGGTACCCGTCCGGGCGCGCCTGCGGAGCCTGGGCAGTGAGCGGAAGGGGGATGAGAGGCCAGAGTAGCATGAACCTGCTGACGAATCCCCTGGTCTGGCTGCTGGTGCTGGTGCTGAGCGTGGCCGGCGTGGGCACTGCCCTGGTTCCGTACTATGTCGGCAAACGCGGGATTGAGGCTGTGCTTGCGCGCTTTCCACGCTTGGAAGAGGAGCGCCTGTGGCGGGTCGACGGCTTGTACCGGGAGCATGGCTCTGGTTTGCTGTTCTTCTCGTTCATTCCCATGCTCGGCGTGTTGCTGACTGCCGGAGCTGGGGTCGTCGGCGTGGAAATCCCGACCTTTGTGCTCTGGGTACTGGTGGGCAGGACACTGCGCAATTCGATCCTCCTCGTGCTGGTCGACCAGGGGCTGCGTCTGGTGGGCTAGCCGGGCAGTGGCCGTTCTCTGGCTGTGGAAAACGGAAATGGAGGGCAAACGGGTGCGATGAAACAAGATTCAAAGCGGAGGGCAACGCTCAGGTTCATAGTCCGCGTTCTCGTCATCTGGGTCATCGAGGTCATCGCCCTGCTGTTCATGGCCTGGCTGCTGCCGGGTCTGAAGGTGGATGGCCTATGGACCGCCGTTGTGGCCGTGGCCGCAATCGGCGTCCTAAACGCCCTTCTGTGGCCCCTGCTCAGCTACATCATCCTACCCTTTGCCGTGCTGACCCTGGGTCTCCTCTCCCTGGTCGTGAACGCCGGACTGGTGTTGTTGGCGGGCGCCTTGATAGAAGGTTTTCGGGTCGAGAACCTATGGACCGCCATCGCACTGACGCTCGGACTCACGGCCATCAACACCATCCTCAGCAGCCTGTTAACCATCGACGACGATAACTCCTGGTACCGCAACGTGGTGCGGCGGCGGATCCAGCGCCACACCAAGCCGGTCGAAACCGACGTCCCGGGCATCCTGTTCCTCGAGATCGACGGGCTTGCCCGGCCCGTACTCGACCGGGCTATCCGTGAGGGCCGTGTTCCCACGCTGGCCCGCTGGCTAGAAGAGGGCAGCCATCGCCTCGTCGGCTGGGAGACGGACCTCTCCTCCCAGACCTCGGCCAGCCAGGCTGGGATATTGCATGGGAACAACGAGAACATCCCCGCCTTCCGCTGGTGGGACCGGGCCCGGAAAGAGATCATCTCCTCCAGCGGCCCGCAGGCAGTCGCCCAGCTGGAGGAGGAGCATTCAGATGGCCATGGCTTGCTGGCCGAGGGTGGGGCCAGCCGGGGCAACCTGTTTTCAGGCGATGCGCCCAACGTGATGCTGACGGCCAGCGTGGCCACCGACCTATCTCGATTCCATGCCGGCGACTTTTATGCCTACTTTGTCGATCCCTACAACTTCAGCCGGACGTTGCTGCTAACGGTATGGGAGATCATCCTGGAGATTTGGCAGTTCCGCCAGGCACGGCGCCGGGGGGACGATCCCATCCTCGACAAGAAGAAGCGGGGCGGCAGGTACCCGCTGCTGCGTGCGTTTACCACGATCGTCATGCGCGAACTGAACGTGCACACGCTGATCGGCGACATGTTTGGCGGGGTGCCGTCTGCCTATGCCACCTTTGTTGGCTATGACGAGGTTGCCCACCACTCTGGCGTCGAATCGGAGGACGCCTTTGACGTGCTGGAGAAGCTGGACCGGCAACTCGCTCGCTTGGAGGCCGCGGCACGCCAGGCACCGCGGCCCTACCATTTTGTCCTGCTCTCCGATCACGGACAGAGCAACGGCGCGACGTTCAAACAGCGCTACCATATGACCCTGGAGGAGTTTGTCCACGAACTCGCCAACGAAAGCGCGGCTTCTCCCTATGTTGTCCAGGGCGACGCCGATGTGCACGAGGACTGGAAACATGTGAACGTCTTTCTAACCGAGACCATCCAGCAGGAGCGCAAGGCGGTCAGCGGTCCTATACGTCGCCTGCTCAGGGGGCGCACGAGCGATGGGCGGGTGGATCTGGGTCCGGAGGGCCGGGCTGCACCAGCCGCGGAGGAGCGTGACATCGCGTCGCACATCGTCGTGCTCGCCTCGGGCAACCTGGGCCTGATCTACTCGGGGCGGTTGGACGAGCGGCCCTCCCTGGAGCAGATCGAAGATTTCTATCCGGGGTTGTTGGACGGCCTGGCCGCCCACGAGGGGATCGGCTTTGTCATGGTGCGCTCTGAGGAGCACGGGCCGGTGGTCATCGGCGCGGAGGGCCGGGCCTACCTGACCGAGGACCGTGTCGAAGGCGAGGATCCCCTGGCGGTGTTTGGGGCCAACGCCGCGTCCCACCTGCGGCGGACCGATGGCTTCCCGGACACACCGGATGTCCTGGTCAACAGCTTCTATCGTCCGCAGACGCAGGAGGTCGCCGCATTTGAAGAGCTGATCGGGTCTCACGGCGGGCTGGGTGGCTGGCAGAGCGAGCCCTTCCTGCTGTACCCGACTGTCCTGCCGGCGCCGCAGGCGCCCATCGTGGGTGCAGCCGCTTTGCACACGGTGCTCAAGGGCTGGCTCAACGATCAGGCAGCCGTGGAGGTCCCACAGGCATGAATCTGGAAGGTCTTCAGACGCGGCTCGATGCAGTCTACGCCCGCCTGGATGCCCGGCTGGGCGGACGCCTCAGCCTGCTTGTGCGGGCGGCCCTGGCCTTTGACCAGGACGACGGGCCCCTGGTGGCCCGTTCCATCGCCTACTATGCCCTTTTTGCCGTCTTTCCCGCCATCCTGGCGCTGACAGTGATCGCCAGCGCTGTCCTGGACTCGGAAGAGGTCCAGGAGGCCATTATGACCGTCGTGTCACAGTACATGCCAACGGCCACGGACCTCGTGGCGAGTAACATCGAGCACCTGCTCGGCGCGCGGGAAGCGGTGGGCCTGATCGCCCTGGTTGGTTTGATCTGGTCGGCATCCGGGGTCTTTAGTGCCGTCTTCCGGGCCGTCAACCGGGCCTGGGGCATTCCCAAGTCCCAGCTCGTCCTGAGGGACAAGCTCTATGGTTTGCTCATGATGCTAGCCGTCGGTGCCTTCTTCCTGCTGGCCATATCCATCGGTCCCCTTGTCAATTTAGTGCGGGCCTGGCGCGCGCCGCTGCTGGGCTGGCAGCCTGCCATCGTGCTTGCGGTCCAGCCGGGCCTCGATCGGTTGGCCGGCTGGCTGTCGAACCTGATACCGATCCTGTTGTCGGTGGCTGCCTTCATGCTCATGTATCGGACCATGCCGCGCCTGCGGGTTCGGTGGCGCGACGTCTGGCTGGGTGGCCTGGTCGCTGGCCTGGTCTGGGAAGTGGGCAAGCGGCTGTTCACCTGGTACCTGGGCAGCTTTGCCACGTACAACGTGATCTATGGCTCGGTGGGAGCCATCATCGCCTTTCTTCTATGGTCCTACCTGAGCGCCCAGATCCTTCTGTTGGGGGCCGAGTTCACAGCGGAATACAGCCATTGGCGCCGAGCGGGCCGCCCTGTGGAGACGCAGCCGGTGAGCGTGTGGATGGCGGATTGGTCGCCCCACAGGGCGGCGGAGGAAGGCGGATGATGGAGATGGCTGGGGAAGGCGTGGCCGTATTCTTTGCTCTGGTTGTCCTCTACGGGGCGGTCGCCGCGTGGCTGGGCCGATTCTCGATCACCATGCCCGTTGTCTTTGTGCTCATCGGTGCGCTGTTCGGCCCTTCAGGACTGGTCACGACGGCAAGCGCCGAGCTGCTGATTGAGATGACGCTGGCCTTGCTTCTGTTTGCCGACGCCTCGACCCTGGCCTTCCGCCAGGTACGCGACGACCCCGGCCCGCCGGCGCGACTGCTGCTGATCGCCATGCCGCTCGTCGTCGTCCTGGGTGGGCTCGCCGCCTATGGGCTGTTCCCGGGAGAGGGGCCCGGATTCGCCCTCCTGGTGGCGGCCATCTTGGCCCCGACCGACGCCGCGCTGGGCGTGCCCATCATGAACAATCCGCGCATTCCCGTGCGCATCCGCCGGGCGCTGAACGTCGAAAGCGGGCTCAACGACGGCATCGCCACCCCGCTCGTCGCCCTGTTCACAGCCATGGCCGTTGCCGAGGAGGGCCACGCGGCCGGTGGCTGGCTGCTTTCCGCCCTGGGCGAAATCGGCATTGGCCTGGGCGCTGGTGTCGCCATCGGTCTCCTCGGCGGCTGGCTCTTTGCGACGGCCGTCAACCGTGGCTGGACCTCGGCCACCGGTGAGCAGATCGGCAACCTGGCCCTGGCCCTCTGTGCCTTCTGGGCGGCCAAGGCCCTTGGCGGCAACGGCTTTGTCGCCGCCTTTGTGGGCGGTCTCTCGTTCGGCCATGCCACCCGCGAGCGCTTGCACGTGGCCACCGAGTTCACCGAGACCGCTGGTACGCTCCTCTCGCTCTTTGTTTGGGTTGTGTTCGGTGCCAACATGGTGCCGCCGCTTGTGCAGTCTTTCAACCCGCTGGGGCTGCTGTACGCCCTGCTCAGCCTGACGCTCATCCGCATGATCCCCGTGGCCATCTCTCTGGTGGGCACCCATCTACGGCCGGACACGACGCTCATTGTGGGCTGGTTCGGGCCACGCGGTCTTGCCTCGGTCGTCTTTTTGCTGATCGCCTTCGAGTCTTTCCACGAGGCCGGACTGAGCGCCAGCTTGCTGGCGCAGACGGTGGGGTGGACCATATTGCTCAGCGTCGTGCTGCACGGCATCTCGGCCGTGCCCCTGGCAAATTGGTACGCGCGCCGTCTGGAGACGGCCGACCCGTCCACGCCGGAGCTGGTCGAGGTGCCCGAGTTGGGTGTGCGGCGCTGGGACCCCTTGGCCTGGCTGAAGCACCACCGTCCCGGAGCAGAAGAGACACCGCTATGAGGAAGCAGGGCAGGCCCAGTGGGGTGTGTACGCCGGTGCTGTGGTCTAGTAGTTATCGATGAAATTTACATAAGGAGATCAAGAGACATGTCCACACACGCAGTAGATCGTCAAGAGCAGGTTCCAGGCGAAGGATCGGAGGCCACAGGGCCTAACCGGGCTGAGCTTATCAACCGGTGGATCGAAATCATATCGGCAATCCTGCTGGGTCTGGTAACGATCGCCACAGCCTGGAGCGGGTACCAATCAGCGCGCTGGGGTGGGGTGCAATCGACCAAGTACAGCGAGGCCAGTGCCCTACGCGTCGAATCGACCCGGGCATCCACGCAAGCGGGGCAACAGACCCAGATTGACGTGGCGCTCTTTAGCAACTGGCTCAATGCCTATGCTGATGAGAACCAGCCCCTGGAGGAGTTCTACCGCGAGCGGTTCCGGGCAGAGTTCGTGCCCGCGTTCGAGGCCTGGCTGGCCACCACGCCGGCCCAGAACCCGGAGGCCCCCCCCTCGCCGTTCGCCATGCCCGAATATCAGCTCGCGGCCACGCAGCAGTCCCAGGATCTCGAACAGCAGGCCTCTGCGACTTTCGAGGAAGGCAAGGCGGCGAACCAGCAGAGCGACGATTATATCCTGAACGCCGTCATCCTTGCCTCGGTGTTGTTCCTCGCCGGGATCGCGCCCCGGTTCGACTGGCTGCCGGTGCGCGTGGCCGTCATCGTGGTGGCCGTCGTCTTCTTGGGGCTGGGGCTCTACAATATCATAACCTATCCGATCTACTAGCGGACAGGCCGATCGACTCGATGGCCAGGTGGTGGATGTTTTTTCGGCGGTGCAGGCGGGCCACGTCCGCCAACATCCTGCTATTCGATGTCACATGGAGCTATCTGGTTCGATTCCCGAGATCAGGGTGAAAAGGAGACAATCACGATGAAAAGGTTCGGCGCGGAATTCATTGGGACGTTCTGGCTGGTTCTAGGCGGAGCTGGGAGCGCAGTCATCTCTGCCTCATTCCCCGAGCTGGGGATCGGGTTTCTGGGCGTATCCCTGGCGTTTGGTCTGACTGTGTTGACGATGGCCTTCGCAATTGGACACATCTCGGGGGCCCACCTCAACCCTGCCGTTACCATTGGCCTTTGGATGGGCAGGCGCTTTCCGGCCAGGGATGTCCTGCCGTACATCGCGGCCCAGGTACTGGGCGCCGTCGTGGCCGGCGGGGTGTTGTTTGTCATGGCCAGTGGCCAAGCTGGCTTTAGTCTAGCTGACGGCTTTGCCTCGAACGGCTACGGCGAGCACTCACCGGGTGGCTATTCATTGCTTTCTGGAGCAGTCACGGAGATCGTCCTGACGATGATGTTCCTCTTTGTCATCATGGGCGCGACGGACAAGCGCGCCCCGCAGGGGTTGGCGCCGGTTGCCATCGGGCTCACCCTGACGCTGATCCATCTGATCAGCATCCCCATCACCAACACCTCGGTGAACCCAGCGCGCAGTACGGGCGTCGCCGTGTTTGCCGGTGGCTGGGCGTTGGCGCAGCTCTGGCTCTTCTGGGTCGCACCCATCGCCGGTGGTCTGCTTGGAGGGCTGGCCTATCGCCTGCTCGTGAGCGAGGCTGAGCAGGAGGCACCGTCGCTCGGTCCAGCACCGGTCTAAAGCCTCGCAGCGTCCAGGCCGGAGGACCGAATTTCCATGTCTCGGTAGGACGGTGGCGTACATGGCAGAAAGAGGCAGCCTCCAGATCGCAGCAGCACCGCTCACAGCGAGCGAGCAGGGGACGGGGTTGTGGATCTTTGCTGCCAGCAGCCTGGCCATGCTGGCGACGAGCTCTTCGCCACCTCTGCTGCGTATGTACAGCACCGAGATCTGGCGGGCGCTGGGCTGGACCGAGGTCGACTGGTCGGTCTTATTGGCGGCAAAGGGTCTGTTCCTGATCCTCTTTGTGCTGGCGGCCGGGGCGGTAGGCGACCTGTGGGGCCGACGGCGGGTGCTATTGCTCGCCCTGATCGGCTTCGCGGCAGCCAGCCTGGGTGCGGCGACCACCTCACGCCGAGGCGCGTTCCTTCTGATGGAGGGCCTGCTGCCGATCCTGGATGCCTTCATCAAGACGCTGGCACTCACGCTTCTCATCATCGCGTATCAGGGTCGCAAGCGGCTCAATGCCCTGATTGCCTATTCCGGCATGTTACTCATTGTCTTTGCCCTCTCTCCCTGGTTCGCGGCGGAGATCGCGCACGCGACACAGGTGCGGACCGCGGCCTACGCCACTTCCTGTGTGCTGTCGGTGATCGCCATCCTGCTGGTCATCAAGAAGGTTCCAGAAAGCCGGGCATCTGTGGAGGTTGAGCCGCGGAACGTGGCCGCTCTGTGCGCCTGGGTGGCCGGCGTGTGTGCCATCCTCTTCGGGGTAGTATTGGGCGGCAGCCTGGGCTGGAGCAATCCCTTGGTGCTGGGCACACTGGCGGCGGGTGCTGTGACCTTGTTGGCCCTGGTCTGGTTGCGTGGACACCCGCTGCGAGAGGAATGGCGGTTCGTCCTGAGGTTTCAGCGCCGCTTCACCGTGGCCATCGTGGCAGGTGTGATCTTGAACTTGGGCCTGTACGCTGTCACCGTGCAGATCTTTGCCTTTCTGCAGCGGGTGCAAGACTATGGCCTGTTCCCGGCCGGTTTGCGTCTGACCCCCATCCTAGTCGGCCCCCTCTTGCTCGGCGCCCTTGCGAGCCGCCTGTCCCTGCGCGTGGGCATGCGAGGCGCGCTATCGGTGGGCTTGCTCTTGGTGGCCGCCTCGGCAGCCGGGTTTGGCTTCCTCCAGCCCGATATCTCATATTGGGCCCTGGCGCCACTTCTCACGCTGCTCGGCCTGGGGTTCATCATTGGCAATGCACCCTACTTGCTGCTGCTGTCGTCATCGGTCCCCCGCGACCTGACGGCTACCGTGCAGGCCGTCGGGCGGACAACTTCGCAACTGGGCGGAGCACTGGCCTATGCCTTCATGCTGACGCTCATTTCGGGCTTTGGTACGCGGGCGTTTGTCCGTTCCGCCCGGGCCGCCGGGGTGTCCGAATCAGGGATCCAGCAAGATCTATGGTCGCTGGCCGCAGCAGCCGGTGACACCTCGTTGCTCCTGGCGGAGGAGGCTCACCTCCGGCTCCTAGAAAGGATCGCGCCAGGGGTCGAGTCGGCCTATACGATCGCACTCGCCCAGTCTATGTGGGTTCTGGCTGGGCTGCGTATAGTCGGTGCAGCCTTGGTTTGGATCGGGCTGCCGGGCAAACAGAGCGAATGATCGAGGACAACCACGCGGCCAACATCCCTTGCCGGTCACAGTTGGTTTGACATAAACGCACGGCATACCGCCCTCGCCCGGGGCTTTCCCGACTCGGGATCCTAGGTACTGACAAAGTCCACGTCTGCCGCCTCGGCACCGGCCGGTGCCTTGCCCTTGAACTGGCTCATGTACAGCGCATAGTAGAAGCCTTTCAGGGCCATCAGTTCATCGTGCGGTGCGTACTCTACGATCTCTCCGCCATTGAGGACCATGATCTTGGCCGAGTCACGGATGGTCGCCAACCGGTGGGCGATGGAGAAGCTGGTCTTGCCCGCCATCAGTTTGTGCAGGCCCTCCTGGATCAGCTTCTCGGTCCGGGTGTCGACGTTGCTGGTTGCCTCGTCGAGGATCATGACCTTGGGTTGGGCGACCATGGCCCGGGCGATGGTGATCATCTGCCGTTGCCCCTGGCTCAAGTTGGCGCCGCGCTCAGTCAGCATCGTGTCGTAGCCTTGCGGCAGGTTCATGATAAACTCGTGGGCGTTGGCCTCCTTGGCCGCCTCGATGCACTCCTCGTCAGTGGCCCCTTCGCGCGCGTACTTTAGGTTGTTCATGACGGTATCGGTGAACAGGAACGCCTCCTGTAGCACGACGCCGACCTGCTTGCGCAGGCTTTCTTGGGTTAGCTTGCTCGAGTCCTGGCCGTCGATGAGGATGGTGCCGCTGTCAATGTCATAGTAGCGGGTCAGGATGTTGATCAAGGTGCTCTTGCCCGCCCCAGTGGGACCGCAGATGCCGATGGCCTCGCCCGGCTGGACCTCGAAGGTGTTGTGGCGCAGGATCTTGCGCCCGGGGACATAGCTGAAATCGACGTCGGTGCACTGGATGTGGCCGCCCTTGAATTCGTAATCGGTCGCGTCGGGGGCATCCTTCACGGCCGGTTCCTCGTCGATGATCCTGAACACGCGCCGCCCGCCGGCCACTCCGTTCAGTGCCGTGCTGATCAGATTGGAGATGGACG
>Ga0316577_10001856_pt1 | contig 10203 bp, 9 predicted proteins | sample S5NA_FD_203073 | JGI IMG/M metagenome (GOLD analysis project Ga0316577, IMG submission 203073) | Rhizosphere microbial communities from salt marsh grasses in Alabama, United States - S5-7_050615r2r1 | ecosystem: Host-associated > Plants > Roots > Rhizosphere | place: USA: Alabama | collected... | reverse complement strand
CCGGCCCCCACGACGAATCTCCGATCAGAGGAGAGCTCGGTCAGGCCCGGCGCCGGTCCCGGGCCGGGCGGCCATATCCAAACGCCTGGCCCCGGCGGCGACCGTGGGGTCAACTCGCAGACCACCTCGCGGCGCGACACAGCCCGGACGCGTGGACCCCGCACCGGCCCCGGCCCCAACGGCGCTCAGGACGGCTCCACCGGCCGGGAAACGCATAGTCAGGCCTCCGGTTGGTGGGTTGGAACTCGGCCCGGAATGCGACCGAGCCCCCACTGTCAGTTGTGCAAGTCATGCCCTCTCCCAGAGACGGCACGACTGTCGGCACGACTGGCAGGGACCACACGGTGGAGCGGGGGAAACCCTCGGATCGGGTGGTGATCCTGAGCTTGGTGCCGGCCCGGGCGAGGGTGCGCTCGGAGTGTCCGGCGGCCTTGCCGGCCCGCTTGGCGTCCTTGCTGTCGGCCTCGCCTCCGGAGGCTTCGAGGTAGTCCTTGAGCCAGTCGGCGGCCTCGTCGGTGGCGGTGCGGTCCTCGTCGGGGAGGTAGCGCGGGTGGAGCTGGCCGAGCAGGACGCTGAGCACCGCCACCGGGGCCACCGGGGCCACCGTCCGCCCGGCTGCCCACCATGTGCGCCCCGGGACGTCTCGACGACGTCCGGCCGGGCGGTGCGCAGGAGGTCCCAGGCCATCACGGCGTCCCGGCGCGTGATGGTTCATGCGTGTCGGGTGCGGCGGTCTCGAACGGACCAGTGTGCTGGGGGCCGGGTGCGTCGGCGTTGACGCATGCCCGCCCCGGCTGGACGATCGGGACATGCGCCTGACCGCCGACCTCGTCACCGGTGCCCTGATCGGCTACGTCTCGAGCCGGGCCATGGACGCCGCCACCTCGGCATTCTTCGCTCACCAGAGCGAGGCGTCCAAGGCGCGCGAGAAGGAGATCGCTCCGGACGGGACGCTTGTCGAGGTGGGGCGCGCCGTCGGATCGCTCGCCGGGCGGGAGCTGCCGCCGGAACGAGCAGCGCACTGGGGTCTGGCGACCCACCGCACCCTCGGGACGACCTACGGCGTCATCGCTGCCCTGCTCGTCCGCCGGGGCGTGCCACCGCTCGTCGCGGGACCCGTCGTGGGCGGCGCCGCGTGGGTCGTCATCGACGAGGGGCTCTCGCTTCCGACGTTCCGTCGATACCTCCCCGCGAGCCACGCCCGCGGGGTCGTGGGCCACGGCACCTGGGGGGCCACCGCAGGGCTGCTCCTCGCGGTGACAGCAGGCCGCAGGGAGAAGAGGTGCTGAGCGGGTCCCTCTCGGCGATGGTCCCTTCCCACGGAGAGTCCTTCAACGAGCTCGCGACGATGGGCTCGACCCGGGTCGAGCACATCATCAGCTCGGCGACACCGGACCCTTCCCTCCAGGTGCAGCACCGGGACGAATGGGTCCTCGTTCTCTCGGGACGGGCGGTCCTCGAGATCGATGCCTCCCGCCTCGAGTTGGCCGCCGGAGACTGGGTGCTGCTCGAGGCGGGGACCCCACACCGGGTGCTCACGACGGAACGCGGGACCCACTGGCTCGCCGTCCACGGCGCCGAGCGGGCGCGGTGAGAACGGGCACACCGGACACCACCCCGGCTGACAGGCGACCTACCGACAGGTGGTGAACGACCGGTTCCTGGTCGAGCACCAGTCCATGAGCTTCTCCACCTCGATGAGGTCCACGGTCGGAGCCCGGCGAGATCGCCGCGTTCCTCGCCGGTGCCAGACACCGTCGGCCCCTCATCCGCACCGGCCCGGTGGCACGCAGGCGCAGGGCCGGGTCGCGAACGGTCGATGTCCGGCGCCGACAGCACCCGCCGTGTCACCTCGACCCGGTGGCGGGGGCCGTCGAGAGCCGACCGGTCGGTGGCGGCGGCCCCCGTCGTGAAGACACCCGTCAGAGGAACTGCTCGGGGTCGAACTCGTCGACCGGGATGATGCGCACGCGCGGAAGACGCTCGGTGAAGGCGCCGACGTCGTGCTCGAGGTCGAAGGCCTCCAAGCCCTCCTCGGCGAGCTCGACGAAGCCGTGGTTGCGGAACTCGGTGAAGCCGACGACGCCGACCCGGCGGCCGTCGAGGAGCGCCCGGACCGCTTCGACGAAGTCGCCGTCGTTGCTGACGAGGAGCACATCGGCGTCGCGCTGGCGGATCGCCGTGAGGGTGCGCTGCACACCGATGTCGACGACCTTCTGCTGCGGCTCACCGGTGAGCGCCACGGGCCGGAACCCGATCGCGAGGAGCGCTTGGACGAAGGCCATGGGCAGCTCGGTCGTGACCGCGAGGAAGAACAGCCCCCGCACTGGTTGGCCGTAGGCGCGCTCCGCGAACCTCAGGACGCGCTCCCACCGGGGTCGTTCCTCGGGCCGCGGCCGCCGGCCGAGGATGGACGTGCCGAGGGTGGCGTCGATGTTCTCGCCGTCGACGAGGACGTAGGTGGTGCGTTCCTCGCGGTCCATGGCCGCAGCCTAGGGCCGGACCACCGACGCCATCCGGCGGACGGCCTCCTCGATGACCTCCGGACAGGTCGCGACGTTGAGCCGGACGAACCCTTGGCCACCGTGCGGGTCGTACCGCGGTCCGGACCCCAGGGCCACCCTGCCGCGCCTCCGGAACGCCTGCGCCGGGTCGTCGCCGAGCCCGAGGGCACGACAGTCGAGCCAGGCGAGGTAGGTGGCCTGGGGCCGCCGCCAGCGGATGTCGGGCAGGTGCTCGGCGAGGAGATGCTCCAGCAGGTCGAAGTTGGCCGACAGCTCCTCGAGCAGCTGGGCGAGCCACTCACCGCCCTGCTCGAGCGCGGCGACGTGGGCGATGGCGCCGATGTGGGACGACCCGTGGGTGTGGACCTCGTGCAGCCGCTCGAGCTCGGGAACCGCACCGGGCCCGGCGACGACGAGGGCCGACTTCAGGCCCGCGAGGTTCCAGCCCTTCGACGGCGAGAACACGGCGAAGGCGTCCTCGGCCCCGGGCACGGTCAGGTACGGCGTGAACGGGGGCGAGCCGGGGAGAACGAGCGGGGAGTGGACCTCGTCCGACACGACGCGGACGCCGTGCTCCCGGGCGAGCGCGGCGAGGGTCGCGAGCTCCTCGGGCGAGTGCAGCGTGCCCGTCGGGTTCTGCGGGTTGCAGAGCAGGTAGGCCGCCCGCTCACCGCGGGAGGTGGCCTCCCGGAACGCCGACGCGAGCGCCTCGGGGTCGAGGCGCCCGGCGGAGGTGAGCGGCGCGTCGACTCGCCGGCGCCCGATCGCGTCGACGAACCCGAAGAACGAGTCGTAGACCGGCGGGCTCACCACCACCGGACCGCCCGGGTCGGTGAGCAACCGGAGCACCTCCGAGGCCCCGATCATCACGTCGGTGACCACCTGGCTGGACGACGGGTCCAGCTCCCACCCCCAGGAGTCCCGGGCGTAGCGGGCGACGGCGGCGGCGTAGCGGGGACCCCAGCCGTAGCCGGTGTCCCCGCGACGAACCGCCGCGGTCACGGCCTCGACGACCGCTGCGCAGGGGGCGGCATCCATCTCGGCGACCCAGAGCGGGAGGACGTCCGGTGGGTAGGCCACCCACTTCACGCTCGTTCGGTCGCGTCGCAGCTGGGACTCGCCGGCTCCGAGGATCGGTGTACGCACGGGCCAACCCTAGGCCGCAGGACCCGGACTCGGTCCGAGGTGATGGCTCACGGCTCCCGACCTCGACCCAGCGGCTCGGGGTTCGGTTCGTCTCACGTCCCGGTCGCCGGCTCCGCCGGCGCGAGAGAGTGGTCCCATGACGCGCGCGGACCCGGCGATGATCAAGTCGCCCGGGCTCCGCCACCGCATCATGGGGGGCTTCATCGGGAACGTCGTCGAGTGGTACGACTTCGCCCTGTACGGCTACCTCGCCGGGGTCATCGCGCCGGTGTTCTTCCCCTCGGACAACCCGACCGCCGGGCTGATCGCCACGTACGGGATCTTCGCCGCAGGCTTCCTCATGCGCCCTCTGGGTGCCGTGGTCTTCGGGTGGTTCGGGGACCGTCACGGGCGAGCACGGACGATGCAGATCTCCGTCGTCATGATGGCCCTGCCCACCCTCCTGCTCGGTGTGCTGCCCTCGTACGCGACCGTCGGCCTGCTCGCTCCCGTGCTGCTCGTCGCCGTACGGCTGTTGCAGGGACTGTCGGTCGGGGGCGAGTTCTCCTCGTCCGCGACCTACCTCGTCGAGACCGCCCCGGACGGCAAGCGCGGGCTCACGGGGAGCTGGGCCAATGTGGGCTCCATGACCGGCTCCCTCCTGGGAGTGGGCGCCGCGGCACTGGTGACGACGGTCTTCGACCCGGACACCCTGTCGGCCTGGGCCTGGCGTCTCCCCTTCCTCGCCGGGGGACTGCTCGGCACCGTCGCGATCCTGATCCGGCGGAACCTCCACACCTCCGAACGCTTCGCCGCGCACCACGCCGCGCGCGAGACGACCTCGCCGCTGCTCCAGGCGTTCACGACCAACCGGCGCGAGACCCTGCTCGCGGTGGTCTTCGCGTCGGCGTACGGGGCCTGCTTCTACCTCGCCTTCGTCTACCTGCCCGAGTGGCTCTCCGGGCAGGAGCTGATGTCCCGGGGCACCGCACTGACGATCAATACCGCCATGACGGTCCTGGTGATCCCGGCGATGCTGCTGACGGCGGTCGTCGGTGACCGACTCCTGCCGAGACGCACCTGGGTGGCCCTCGCGTTCCTCGTCCTGGCCGTCAGCGCGTGGCCGTTGTACGCGTGGATGGTCGCCGCGGACGGGTCCGTGGCCTCGGTGCTCGTGGCCACCGCGGCGGCCTTCGCACTCCTCGCGGTGCCGCTCGGCTCGGCCCCGGCGCTGTTCGTCGAGATGTTCCCGGAGTCCGACCGGCTGTCCGGCTACTCGGTGGCCTTCAACATCGGCCTCGGTGTGTTCGGCGGCCTCACCCCGATGGTCGCCACGGGCCTGATCGCGGCCACCGACGTCGTCACGGTCCCGGCGCTGTACACGGCCGCTGCCGGCATCGTCGCCGTGGTGGCGCTGGCCTTCACCCCGGATCGCAGCCGCGCGCCGCTGCGCTGACGGCGCCCCTCGAGCAGCCCCCGGGGCGAGCACGTGGTGGGTGGGCCCCGCCAGTGTGAGACCCGAGACACCACGCGTCCGGCACGGCGCGGACGAGGTTGAGTAGGTCGGAGAGGCCCTGCCGGGATCAGTGGTGTCGGTCGAAGGCTCGTCGGTGGGACGTGTGAACGGAGGTCGGTCGTGGGCGGACGGGACCTGAGGGACGCGTCGCTGGACGAGGTGCTCGAGACCCTGGACGCCTCACGGGACGGGCTCAGCTCGGAGTCCGCCGCGGAGCGCCTCACCAGGTATGGACCGAACGAGGTCGCCGAGACGCGTCGGAACCCCCTGCTCGTGCTCCTGGGGTACTTCTGGGGACCGATCCCCTGGATGATCGAGGCGGCCCTCCTCCTGTCCCTGCTCGTCCGACGCTGGACCGATGCGGCAATCATCGGCGTCCTGCTCCTGATGAACGGCCTCGTGGCATTCGCGGAGGAGCACCAGGCCGCGAACGCCATCGACGCGCTGAAGGGCAGATTGGCCACCTCGGCCCGCGTCCGCCGCGACGGCACGTGGGGCGAGGTCCCGGTCCGTGACCTCGTCCCCGGGGACGTGGTCCGCGTCCGGCTCGGCGACGTCGTCCCCGCGGACACCAAGATCATCGACGACCTCGAGGTCCAGGTCGACCAGTCCGCCCTCACCGGTGAGTCGTTGCCCGTGTCCCGCGGTCTGGGGGAGGACCTCTACTCCGGCGCCGTCGTCGCTCAGGGTGAGACCGACGCGCTGGTGTTCGCCACCGGCACGGAGAGCTTCTTCGGGCGCACCACCCAGCTGGTGGGCGAGGCCGGGACGGTGAGCCACTTCCAGCGGGCGGTACTGCGGATCGGTCACTACCTGATCGGCCTCGCCATAGGCCTGGTCGCGTTGACCGTGTTCGTCTCGGTGCTCCGCGGCAACCCCCTCCTGTCTGTCCTGGAGTTCGCCCTCGTCGTGACGATCGCGTCCGTGCCGGTCGCGCTACCCGCCGTGCTCTCGGTCACGATGGCGGTGGGTGCCCGCCATCTCGCCGCCCGGCAGGCCGTCGTGTCGCACCTGCCGGCGGTCGAGGAGCTGGGGGGCATCGACGTGCTCTGCTCGGACAAGACGGGCACGCTCACGGAGAACCGGCTCGCGGTCGCACGGACCTGGCGGGCGGACGGCGTCACGGACGACGAGCTCCTCACGGCGGCCGCCCTGGCCTGCCGGCCCGAGGACCGGGACCCCATCGACCTCGCCGTCCTCGACGCGGCTCCGCCGGACCTCCCGCTGGACCGGGTCACGGACTTCCGGCCCTTCGACCCGGTGTCCAAGCGCACCGAGGCACGCGTCGACAAGCCCTCTCCCCACGCCGTGACGAAGGGTGCTCCCCAGATCATCGCGGCCCTCTGCACGGCCGACTCGTCCGTCACCGGGGCGGCGGACGCCGTCGAGGAGTTCGCTGCACACGGGTATCGCTCCCTGAGCGTCGCCCGCACTGCCGAGGGGGACGGCGCGTGGCACCTGCTCGGGGTGCTCGCGCTGGCCGACCCGCCGCGCGCCGACTCCGCCGACACCGTGGTGGCAGCCCGAGGGCTCGGGGTGGACGTGAAGATGGTGACGGGGGACCAGGTCGCCATCGGCCGGCAGGTGGCGCAGGACGTCGGCCTCGGGGACCGGGTGCTGGCGGCGGACGAGATCGACGGGAGCCGGCCGTCACCGGCGGCCGAGGCCGACGTCGACCCGGCCCTCGCCGACCGAGTCGAGCAGGCCGACGGCTTCGCCCAGGTGTGGCCCGAGCACAAGTACCGCATCGTCAGGGCGTTGCAGTCGCGCGGACACATCGTCGGGATGACCGGTGACGGCGTCAACGACGCGCCGGCGCTCAAGCAGGCTGACGCGGGCATCGCCGTGGCCGGGGCGACCGATGCCGCGAGGGCGGCGGCCGACGTGGTGCTGCTCTCACCCGGGCTGTCCGTGATCGTCGACGCCATTCGCCAGGCGCGGGAGATCTTCGCCCGGATGACCAGCTACGCCACCTACCGGATCGCGGAGACGATCAGGGTGCTGCTCGTCATCACCCTGTCGATCCTCTTGCTCAACGTGTTCCCCGTCACCGCGGCGATGATCGTCCTCCTCGCGGTGCTCAACGACGGCGCGATCCTGTCGATCGCCTACGACCGGATCCGCGGCTCCGCGCAGCCGGCCTCCTGGGACATGCGCCGGGTGCTCACCGTCGCGGCCGCGATCGGGCTCCTCGGGGTCGTCGAGACCTTCGTGCTCTTCTTCGTCGCCCACCGAGTGGTCGGGCTGGACCTCGAGGTGGTCCGCTCCCTCGTCTACCTCAAGCTCTCGGTCTCCGGGCACCTGACCATCTTCGTGACCCGCACGCGAGGACCGTTCTGGACCCGCCCGGCTCCTGCACACCTGCTGCTGGGCGCGGTCGTCGGCACCCAGGCGCTCGCCACCGTCATCGCGGTCTACGGGCTCCTCATGACCCCGCTCGGCTGGGGGTGGGCCGCCGTGGTGTGGGTGTACTCGCTGTTCTGGTTCCTCGTCGAGGACCGGGTCAAGCTCGCCGCGCACGCCCGGCTCGACCGCCGGACAGCTCTGCACGAAGGAGTGACGACCTCATGGTCGAACAGCTGACCCCGCTCTCGGCCTGGTTCCTCCAGACCGAGGACGAGGACCCCACTGCGGTGATGGCGATCTCCTCCACGGCGGTGTTCGAGGGCCCGCCGCCGTCGCAGGAGGAGCTGCTCGCCCACTTCGCGGGCCGCATCCCCCTCGTCCACCGGTACCGCCAGCGGGTCCGCCGGGTCCCGTTCGACCTCGGGCCTCCGGTGTGGGAGGACGACCCGCACCCCGACCTGTCGTGGCACCTGCGGCGCACGGCCCTCCCGGCTCCCGGGGGCGACGCCGAGCTGCACCGGCTCATCGGCCGGATCATGTCGCAGCGGATGGACCGGAGCCGGCCCCTGTGGGAGTACTGGGTCGTGGAGGGGCTCCAGGAGGGGCGGTGGGCCCTGGTGCAGAAGATCCACCACTGCGCGGTCGACGGGGTGTCGGGCACGGAGCTCTACCAGGTCGTCTACGACCCCGATCCCGAGCCCCGACCTCCGCTGGAGGACGACTGGGCACCGGAGCCGCCGGTCGGGACCGTCGCCCTCACCGCCCGCGCGGTGCTGGGTCTGGCCTCGGCGCCCGTCCGTGGGCTCGGGGCGATGGCCTCGCTCGTGCGGCAGCCCGGGGAGCTGGGCCGCACGGTGGTCCAGACCGTGCGCGGCTCGCTGGCGCTCGCCGGTGCGCTCATCCCCGCCTCCTCGTCCTCGCTCTCCGGGCCGACGAGCCGCCAGCGGCGGTACACGTCGGCGGTGGTCGCTCTCCACGACGTCAAGGCCATCCGGCGCGAGCACGGTGTCACCGTGAACGACGTCGCGCTCGCGGCCATCACCGGAGGGTTCCGGACCCTGCTCCTGTCCCGGGGGGAGGACCCCGACGAGCACACCGTGCGCACGCTCGTGCCCGTCTCCGTCCGGGCGCCGGGGGAGGAGGGCATCCTCGACAACCGGATCTCGCTGATGCTGCCGTTCCTCCCCGTCGAGGTCGCGGACCCCGTGGAGCGGCTGCAGGCCGTCCACGAGCACGTCGTGCGGGCCGCGGCCGCCGGTGAGCCGGTCGCCGGGACCAGCCTGACGTCGGTGTCGGTGTACGAGCCCTACCTCCCGGTGGCCCTCGGCATCCGGCTCGTCATGCACGTGCCGCAGCGGCAGCTGGTGACGGTCACGACCAACGTCCCCGGTCCGAGGGAGCCCGTCTACGCCGTGGGGCACCGCTGCGAGCGGATCCTGCCGTACGTGCCGATCGCCGACCGGCTGCGGATCGGGGTGGCGATCTTCTCGTACTGCGACGAGCTGGCCTTCGGGGTCACGGCCGACCGCGACACCGTCCCGGACGTGGACGTCTTCACCCGCGGCGTGACCGAGGCCGTCTCCGAGCTCCTCGCCACCGTCGGGTGAGCGGGAGAGCGGGTGCGGCCGGGGCGCTCCACCGGCGGGCGACCCACAGCACCTACGATCGTCGTCATGCCGGAGGAGAGGAGCGAGCATGCGGTGAGCCAGCGGGTGCTCACCGTGCCCAACGTCCTCTCGGCGCTCCGCCTCGTCGGGGTCCCGGTGTTCCTCTGGGCGATCCTCACCGAGCACGACGCCCTGGCCCTGGTGCTCCTCGCCGCCTCCGGCATCACGGACTGGCTCGACGGCACGATCGCCCGCAGGTACGGACTCGTCTCCCGGCTCGGCCAGCTGCTCGACCCCGTCGCCGACCGGCTCTACATCGCCTCGACGCTGTTCGGGTTGGCGTGGCGCGACATCATGCCCTGGTGGCTCGTCGCCGTGCTCCTCGCGCGGGAGCTGTTCATGGCCGTCGTCGTCCTCATCGCGAGGCGCCACGGCTGGCTGGGGCTGCCCGTGCACTTCGCCGGCAAGGCGGCCACCTTCAACCTGCTCTACGCCTTCCCCCTGCTGCTGCTCGGCGACGGTGACGGCCCGGCGGCCCGGATCGCCGAGCCGATCGCCTGGGGCTTCGCGTGGTGGGGAGTGTCGCTCTACTGGCTCTCGGGCATCCTCTACGCGATGCAGCTGCGCCGGCTCCTCGCCGTCGACCGGGCAGCGGCCGCATGACGCGCAAGGAGCCGGAAGGGCGGGCCGCGGACGCGTCGATGACGCTCATCACGACGATGCTGCGCCGCCCCCTCGACCCCGGGTACGCCGCGGCCGCGGAGCGACGCCGGGCCGCTGGCGGGCCGTCGTCGACCTCCCTTCGCTCACCGCTGCTGGTCGCCGCCACCGTCGTCATCGGCCTCGTCGTCGGGATCTCTGCCTACAACCTCACCGCCTCCAGCGGCCCCCGGTCCGAGGCCCGGGACGACCTCATCGCCCAGATCGAGGAGCGGCGCGTCGAGGTCGAGGCCCTCTCACAGGAGTCCCAGGAGCTCCGGGCGGCGGTGACCGCCCTCGAGACGGAGGAGCTCGCCGGCGCGGGGGACGCGCAGTACAGCCGTGACGTCGCCATCTCCGTCGGCGCCCTGCCGATGCACGGCCCCGGGCTCGTGGTCACCCTCGA
>Ga0316577_10001855_pt1 | contig 10205 bp, 8 predicted proteins | sample S5NA_FD_203073 | JGI IMG/M metagenome (GOLD analysis project Ga0316577, IMG submission 203073) | Rhizosphere microbial communities from salt marsh grasses in Alabama, United States - S5-7_050615r2r1 | ecosystem: Host-associated > Plants > Roots > Rhizosphere | place: USA: Alabama | collected... | reverse complement strand
CGGCAGGGGTGTAGGGTAGTACGACCGGCCCTCAGCTCGGGCCAGGTGCGCGGGCTGAGGCTCATCGCCCTCCAGCCCGAGCCAGGTCCGTGACTTGGCAGCTGGGGTCAGGGGTCGTTCTCAGACAGTGGGGCAGAAAGCCCTGGTCACGGACCAGGGCTGAGCATGCGCAAGAGGTGAACCGCAGCGAAGCCGGGGTATCCCATCCGCTGGAGCCAGGTCCGTGACCTGGCGGTTCTTCCCCCTTCGCTCGAGCCAGGTCCGTGACCTGGCGGTTGGGGTCAGGGGCAGGGGTTGTTCTCAGATAGTGAGGCAAAACGCCCTGGTCACTGACCAGGGCTGAGCATGCGCAAGGGGCGGAGCGCAGCGAAGCCGGGGTATCGCATCCGCTTGAGCCAGGTCCGTGACCTGGCGGTTCTTCCCCCTTCGCCCGAGCCAGGTCCGTGACCTGGCGGTTGGGGTCAGGGGCAGGGGTTGTTCTCAGATAGTCGGGCAAAAAGCCCTGGTCACGGACCAGGGCTGAGCATGCGCAAGAGGCGGAGAGCCTTTCTTACTCGGCTAGGGCTGTTCACCAACCCTTTCTGCATGGGTTCGCTGGCTTGAACGTGGTCCCTATTCCTCCTTGCCGGGGGCCAGGCCGGCGATCGAATACACACAGGACGCGGCCAGCCGGACATCCGCTGCAACAAAGAGGACGGGCGCAGTGTGGGACTGCGCCCGTCCAAAATCCGGAAGGATGGGACCAGCACGAGCCACTCCCGTCTCCCTCCGCGAGGATCTCTATTGTAGCACCGCCGGGGTCTGATGTCAAGCCCCATTTCGAAAGTCACAGGCCGATTCTACTTGGGTCTAGCCGCGTTCAACGCACCTTGGAGCCAAGCTGAAGGCGAGTGCCGCGGCACAATCAAGAGAGGCGGGCGCCGTCGCACGGGGCTGGCCTCACCCGCGCCGCCGGGCGCGCGCCCGATAGAAGGCTTCCAGCAGCAGCCACAGCAGCGCGGTGAGCACCCCCTCAAAGGCGTAGGCCAGAAGCAAGAACTGCCCCTGGTCCAGGTCGTCCACAGGCAAGAAGCTCCGGGCAGCGAGGGGTGCCAGCAACGCAGCCGCGGCGACCATCAGCGTGCGAAAGTCGCGGGGCTTGGCCATGTCAAAGGGATCGGTCGGTACGGGCCGGCCGCGGGCGATGAGCAGGGCGCGCACGGCAAAGACGAGCACGACCAGGATGGCCAGGGTGAAGGCGAAGAGCAGCGTGCCGGCCTGCAGACCGATGCCAGAGACCGCGGTCAAGGATTCAGACCAGCCACTGGGTTCTTGGAGCAGGTTCCCCAACGCTACGTTCACATGCCCCTCCTTAATCGTGGATGCTGCCGTCGGGCAGGATGGTGCCATGGAGGGAGCCGGCCCGCGACAGCTGCTGTCCCGTGGCGTTGCTGCGCTCCAGGTTGGCGTAACTGAGATCTGCGCCGTCGAGGTGGGCCTGGAACAGGTCGGCCAGGCCCAGGTCGGCGCCGGACAGCTGCGCCCGGCGCAGGTCGGCCCAGCCGAGATCGGCGCGTCGTAGCCGGGCGCCGGTCAGGTTGGCACCGCGCAGGTCTGCCTCGCGCAGGTCGGCGCCACTCAGGTTGACGTGGTAGAGATCCGCGCCAGTCAGGGCAGCCCCACGCAGCGAGACGAGGACGAACTCGCGCTCTGTCTGCCGGTAGCGCTGGAGCAGTTCCTTGGGGTCCATCTCCCTTCTGCTTTCCCTGGGCCGCAGGCATGAATGCTGCGGCCGCGTGCATCTATTGTAGAACGGAACGGGGAAAAAGGCAAACGACGCACCCGAGATCAGGTCGACGCAGCCGTGCGCAACCGCGGCCTGACGCTTGTCTTCGATTTCACTTCGTCCGCCTCACCTGTTTGCATCATTTGCCCCACATCTGCGGCGTTTTGGCTGGGACGTGCTGCTAGCAAGGACGACTTCACTTGGCGAGCGACAAGAACGGTGCTATAATCTCCTGGGAGCCGAGTGATAGCGTACCTTCACTGTCTCCTGCAGTGAACTGATCGCAACGGATGGACGTATCCCGCCGGTTGATACGACTATCGCGACCCTCCAGGCGAGGTGCTGAGTGCGAAGGCAGCAGACCTCTGGGCTTGTTCTCATGTTCGCGTCGTTGCTTGCCGTTGTGTTGGCTGGCAAGTGTGCCACGTCTGCCAAGGTGTTGGCGCCGCGAGCCATTGGCCAGATATCATACGACAGCTACTCAGCAGCTCGCAAGGCCAGAACTGATGACTTCCACCTCTACGACAACGGTCGAGATAGGCGGCGCTACGTATATCATAGGGTAATAGATGTCCGAGATAGACATGGCAATCAGTATGAGTTGACTGTCGATGGCGACCGCCTCACCTATGTGTTTGACTATCAAGGGAACTTGCTGACGACGATGAGCCAATGGCGGAACATAGGTGACCTTCCCGTGATAAGGGTAACCCAGGAGCAGGCGGAATCCATTGCTCAGACCTTTTCACACGAGGATGTGATGTCGAGCCAGCTTGTACTCATGGATCCGCGACTACTCGAGTGGCTCTACATCTGGGACTTGGTGGACTCTCCAGTGACCCACCCGTGCTGGGTGGTGCGTACCAGTTCCTACTGCCGGACCGGTCCCCTTCTCATTGATGCTCTGACGTGGGAGATACTTGGGCATGGATCACCACCTTGCTAGGTCTCGGACAAGATCTGCCCCGCTACGAGAAGTCACTGCCTGTGCCTTACGAACTTCATAGGGTGCAGGCGGCGCCGTCACGCTAGGCTCCGGGGGGTAGGCTACCTGCGCATTGCTGGCAGAGGCTAGCACACTCAGTCAGATCGGCTGAATGTTGGGGCTTGCTGCTAGCTCACTGGCGGACCCCCTATTAGTGCCAACACAAAAGGCCCTCGAAAGAGGGCCTTTTGTGTTGTGACCAGCCTCAGAACACTAGAATCGTGGCCTTTTTTGGCGGGCTCGGCGGCTGGTTTTCAGAGCGTGGAGGGTGTCATTCCGAGCGACGCGCAGCGGAGGGAGGAATCTCGACACACATCCCAGCCGAGATCCCTCCCTCCGGTCGGGATGACAACGGTAGGGGGCATGGGTTGTTGCGAGGCGAAGTGGGGCGGCCGTGGTACGGATCAACTCGGGAGCCCATGGCGGTGGCGGAACCGGATGCTCACGGGGAAACAGCCCGAGCAAGCTCGGGACCCCATGTGCTTGGTTCTGAGCAGAGCGTGACAGAAGTCATGGGCTGGAAGGTGACGGATGCCACTTACACCGGCGGCTCTGAGGTGGTACTATGGTGCCCGGGATTCGGGAGAATCCCGCTGCCGGCTGCATCGAGATTGCGCCGGCCTGAGCGACATCGGATACGAAGGAGCAGTGCATGAGAAAGGTCTTGAGAATCGGCGTCATCCTGACGCTCGTCGTCGCCGTGGTTGGGGGCGCCGCCCTCGTGCTGGGGCTGCCTGGTCGGCGCGCGGCGGCCGAAGCCACGCCGTCCACCACGACGGTCTCGCGGGGCAGCATCGAGGAGGTGGTCAGCGCTTCGGGCAACGTCATCGCCGACCGGCAGGCCGCCCTAGGCTTTGCCACCAGCGGCCAGATCGCGGAGGTTTCGGTGGTCAAGGGCCAGGAGGTCGAGGCTGGCCAGGTCTTGGCCCAGTTGGATACGACGTCGCTGGAATGGCAGGTGGCCCGCGCCCAGGCCAGCTTGACCACGGCCCAGGCCCGCTTGGCCCAAGCCCAGAAGCCGGCCAGCGCGGAGGAACTGGCCTCCGCCCAGGCGGCCTTGGAGAGCGCCAGGAGCAACTATGAGACGGTCCAAGATGGGGCCAGCGCGGAGGATCTGGCCTCGGCCCGGGCCGCGCTCGACAGTGCCCGGCGCAACTATGAGAGCGTCAAAGCCGGCCCCACCGAGGACGACCTGGCCGCCGCACGGGCCCAGCTGGAGAGCGCCAGGGCGGCCGTTCGGCAGGCCCAGGCGGCCTATGACCGGGTCAAGGACCGACCGGATATCTCGATGCGACAGGAGTCGCTGAACCTGGAGAACGCCACGATTTCGCTGGAGCAGGCCCAGGCCAACTATGATGCCCTGGCGGGGCGACCCACCGAGAGTGAGTTGGCCTCGGCTGAGGCCCAAGTGGCCCAGGCCGAAGCCAGCCTGGCGGCTCTGCGGGAGCGACCGACGGCCAGCGAACTGGCCTCGGCTGAGGCCCAGGTGGTTCAGGCCGAAGCCAACGTGTCGTCACTTCAGTCGCGGCCCAACGCGGAAGATGTGGCCGTCCAGCAGGCCGCCGTCGAGGAGGCGGCCCTGGCCCTGGACCAGGCCGAAGCCCAGCTGGAGGATGCGCGGATCACCGCCCCCTTTGCCGGGACCATTCTGGACGTGACCATCAACCAGGGGGAGTGGGCCTCGCCTGGTGCACCGGCCATTGCCCTGGCCGCGATGCGGCCCATGGTGCTCGACGTGAACGTCGACGAGGTGGACGTGGCCCAGCTGGCCGAGGGGCAGCCGGCCCACCTCTCCTTTGATGCCCTGCGAGGCATCGAGGGCGATGGCGCGACCGGCACCGTGAGCTACATCGCGCCCTCGGCCACGAACGTGGGCGGGGCGGTCGCTTATGCCGTCGAGGTGCGCTTCGATCCCGGCTCGTTGCCCGTCCGCCTGGGCATGACGGCCGACGTCGACGTGGTGGTGGCCAGGGTCGAGGATGCGCTGTTGGTGCCCAATCGGGCCATCGAGGCCGATCGCGAAGCCAGCCGCTACTATGTCACGCGCCTCAAGGGCGACGGCACCAGCGAGCGCCTGGAGGTCCGCATCGGCCTGCGCGATGAGAGCCAGACTCAGATCCTGGAGGGCCTGGAGGAGGGCCAGACGTTGGTCCTGCCTACGGTGCCCGAGCAGGGCGCCGACGACGGCCGGACCATGCCCTTTGGCGGGCCGGGCCAGGATATGCGGGGCATGGGCAACTGAGATGATCGAGCTACAGCATATCACCAAGGTTTACCAGATGGGCGAGGTGCAGGTCCATGCCCTGCGCGGCGTCTCGCTTGAGATCGAACAGGGTGAGTTCCTGACCATCATGGGGCCATCGGGCAGCGGCAAATCCACGCTGATGAACCTGCTGGGTTGCCTGGATTCGCCCACAGAAGGCAGCTACCGGCTGCAGGGCCAGGATGTGAGCCACCTGACCGACCGGCAGCTGGCCCACATCCGCAACCGGGAGATCGGGTTTGTCTTCCAGCAGTTCAACCTCCTGCCCCGCACCTCGGCGCTGCGCCAGGTGGAGCTGCCGCTGATCTATGGCGGCGCCAGCCTGGGCGAGCGTCGCGAACGGGCGCGGGCGGCGCTGGAGGCCGTCGGCTTAGAAGACCGCATGGGCCACCGGCCCGACGAGCTGTCGGGTGGCCAGCAGCAGCGCGTGGCGATCGCCCGGGCCCTGGTGACGGAGCCGAGCATCATCCTGGCCGACGAGCCGACGGGCAATCTGGATACCAAATCGGGGGATGAGGTCCTGGGCATCTTCCAAGAACTCAATGAGCAGGGCATCACGGTCATCTTTGTGACCCATGACCCCGAGATCGCCGCCTACAGCCGGCGGGTCATCCACATCCGGGATGGCCTGATCGAGCAAGACGTGGGAGTGAACTGAATGGGTATTCTGGAGAGTCTGCGCACCGCGGCGACTGGTCTGACGACCAACAAGATGCGGGCGGCGCTGACCATGTTGGGCATTATCATCGGCGTGGCCTCGGTAGTCGCGCTGATGTCCATTGGCGAGGGCGTCCAGGCCATGGTTGCGGGAGAGATTCAGGGGTTGGGGTCGAACCTTATCTTCATCAGGGCCGATCAACCCGACGACGCGACGGCGCCGGCCTACGTCACCACCGACGACGCCGAGGCGCTGGCCGATCCCTTTAACGCGCCAGCGATTGTGGCCGTCAGTACGACCGTGCAGGGCCAACTGCGGGTCAGCCATGGCGACGAGGATACCACGCTGACCGTCAGCGGGACGGATGGCCAGTACGACGACATCCGCAGCCTGGATCTGGCCATGGGCGGCTTTCTGACGCGGGCCGACCTGGATGACCAGGCCAGGGTAGCCGTGCTCGGTTGGGGCGCGTATCGCGATCTCTTTGCCGACGGCGAGTATCCCGTCGGCCAGACCGTGACCATCGACGACATCCGCTTCGAGGTGGTCGGTGTGCTGGAGGAGCAGGGCGGCTTTGGCACCGAGGACGATACAGTCTATGTGCCCATGACCACGGCTCAGACGCGTTTCTTCCCGCAGCGGACGCTGTCGGGCCAACGACCTGTGGCGGCCATCTATGTGAGCGCTGCCGACGAGGGCCAGGTGGACGCTGCGGTAGACCAGATCCGCAGTGTGCTCCGCGAACGCCATGAACTGGCCGTGGACGACGCCGATGACTTTAGCGTGACGAGCCAACAGGCCGTCCTAGATTTGGCCAGCCAGATCACCGGGGTGCTGACCCTCTTCCTGGGTGCCATCGCCGGGATCAGCCTGCTGGTCGGCGGCATCGGCATCATGAACATCATGCTCGTGTCGGTGACCGAGCGGACGCGCGAGGTGGGCATCCGCAAGGCGGTGGGCGCCACGCAGCGTGACATTCTGCTCCAATTCCTGCTGGAGGCCATCGTCCTGAGCCTCGTAGGCGGCTTATTGGGCATTGGCCTGGGCACGGTGGGCGCCCAAGTCATCTCGAACCTGTCGGCTGACCTGGTGACCCGCGTCACTGCAGGCACCGTATCGCTGGCGGCCGGGGTGGCCAGCGCCATCGGCCTGCTCTTTGGCGTCTACCCGGCGTTGCGCGCTGCCAGGTTGCAGCCCGTCGAAGCGCTGCGCTATGAGTAGCAGTGCAGACCCGAGGGAGGGATAGATAGTCAATGAATACACACAAGTTGTCTGCCGTGAGCCTTCTGGCCATCGCACTTTTGCTGGCTGGCAGCCTGACCGTGACCGCCGCAGCGACGGCTTCTGGCAGCGGCCCGGACGATGCGCTGGTGCCGTCGGGCGAGTGGCAGCCGCTGGCCGCCGACGATAGCCTCTGGTATGCCTTTGCCTACGAAGGCGATGGCTCCCAGATTCAGGTCCAGCTGGACGTCGTGCCCGATGCGGGCGCCTCCTTTGCCGTCTGGACCCCAGCTGAGGTCCAGCGCTGGCGGGCAGGCCTGGAGTTGACGCCGATTGGGCGCGGCTCGGCCGATCCGTCGGCCCCTGGCGCGCTGCTCTGGTCCGGCAACTTTCATGAGGCGGGGACCTACTACGCTGTCGTCGAGCACACCGGCAGCCAGCCGGGCACGGTCTACTACCTGCTTACGGTGAGCGGCGACGGCGTGTCGCTGGCGGCGTCCCCAGAGGATGTTGTCGAGCCATCAACCCCTGCGGCGACCAGCAGCCCGGCCAAGCCTGTGGTGCGCCAAATCTCGGCCGAGCCCGAAGGCAGACTGGTCTTCCAGACGGGGATGGGCGGGGCCATCTATACCGTCAACGCCGATGGTAGCGACCTGCGGCGCATCACCAGCGGCATGGACCCTAGCTGGTCGCCCGGTGGCCGGCTGATTGCCTTCAATCGCTGGCAAGAACCGCGCGGGGTGTGGGTCGCCGACGTCGAAACGGGTGAGGAGTGGCGTATCTTTGACTGGACAGAGCCGCGCTGGACGAGTTGGTCGCCGGATGGCGAGGAGATCCTCTTCTCCCGCCAGTTGGGCGGGCGGACCGAATCCCGCGAGTTCTGTTTCCGGGGCTTTTGCTTCACCATTCCGGCGCACCCCAACTGGAAGGTGGGCGTCGTCCGTCTGTCAGATGGCTCGTTCTATGAGCCAACGCCGCCCGATGCGCAGGTCAGCCAGGCGCCCAGCTGGTCGCCCCTTGGCGGACAGTTCGTCTACGATGGCGAGCAGGGATTCGCGGTCCAGACGCTGGACGGAGAGGTCCGCTACCAGCTCACGACGGACGGCCGGGACACCAGCCCGGTCTATTCGCCCGATGGCCAGCAGGTGGCCTTTGTCCGGCGCCAGCACGACCACTGGGAGATCTACCGCGTCGACGCCGATGGCGGCAACCTGCGGCGCCTGACCGATACCCCGGCCAGGGCCGATGGGACCGTGGCCAACAGCGTCTCGCCGGCCTGGTCCCCTGACGGGCGTTCCATCGCGTTTTTGACCGACCGGAACGGGGCCTGGGAGATCTGGATTATGGCCGCCAATGGCAGCGGCCAGGCACCGATGTTTGACTCGGTCCTGAATGGGCTGACGTTGGACTATGCCTTCGTCGGGGAGCGGGCCATCGATTGGACCCGCTGAGGCCCTTGCCGATCCTGGCGATGGCCGGTATACTGTGATCATGGATTCAAACCTGGCCCGGCGCGAAGCACTGCGCGTGTTTCGCATCCTGCTGCTCATCCAGCTGGCTGGCCTAGCCCTGAGTTCGCTGGCGCTGGCCCAATGGGGTGTGTCGCTGCGCATCGGCCTCGTACTGCGCGCCCTTCCGACCGTCCTGCTGGTCCTGCTCTTTGTACCGCCATGGCTGGAGCGGGCGCTGGGGCGCTATTTCCTGGGCCTCGGGCTGGGGCTGGAGGTCTTCTTCTCCAGCCTGGACATGGTCTACCTCTTCTCCGGCGAGCCGGCCGAGCGGCTGGCTGCCATGGGCTTGCCCGCGCCGCTGGTCGAACACGCGGCGGCAGCGCCGCCCGTCGAGCCCTTCTTCTTTCTGCTCATTCCCCTGGTGCTGGCGGCTTGGGGCTATGGGCGACGGGGCGCGCTGGCTGGCAGCACGCTGGCTTCCGTGCTGCACCTGGGCATGGGCCTGTGGGCTACAGCGGAGGAGGGCGGCCAGCTCCTGTTCCTGGGCCAGGCGGCGGCGCGGATCACGCTCTTATACCTGGTGCCCTTTATCGTGAGCGTCCTGGCCGAGCGTGAGCGGGCCCAGCATCTCCGATTGGAGGTAGCCCACCAGCGGCTGCAGCGGCACGCCGCCACCGTCGAGCAGTTGGCGGTCAGCCGCGAGCGCAACCGCCTGGCGCGGGAGCTGCACGACACGCTGGCCCACTCCCTTTCGGCCCTGACCGTGCAGTTGGAGGCCCTGCGCACCCTGCTGAAGAACGATCCAGCGGCGGCAGAGCCCACGGTCGGCGAGCTGGCAGACCTGGCCCGGCATGGGCTGGAGGATTCACGGCAGGCGATCCGGGCCCTGCGCCGCGAGCCGGTAGAGGTGCTGGGCTTGGAGAACGCACTGCGCGACATGCTCGCGGCCTTCCAGGCACGGAACGGTGTGCCCGCATACCTGTCTGTCGCGGGAAATGGACTCGATCTTACGACCGACGAAGCGCTGGCCCTATACCGCATCGCTGAGGAGGCGCTGATCAACGCGGAGCGGCATGCTACGGCGCAGAAGGTCGAGGTGCGCCTGGCGTGTGGCAGCGAGCGCGTGGATCTGGTCATCCGCGACGACGGCACGGGCTTTGATCCTCAGGGCGTGGATCCCGATCGTTACGGGCTGACCGGCATGGCCGAGCGGGCCAGCATGGTGGGGGCCACGCTCGAGGTTCGCAGCCGCCCAGGCGGCGGCACGGAGGTGTGGTGCACGTTGAAAAAGTAGGCGAGGCGGATATGGCGCCCATCCGTGTGCTGGTGGTGGACGACCAGCGGATCGTGCGCCAGGGCCTGACGACGATCCTGAAGTACGAGCCAGGCATCGAGGTCGCCGGCCAGGCGGCCGATGGCCTCCAGGCCGTCGAATTGGTCGGGGAGCTGGCGCCCGATGTCGTCCTGATGGACCTGAAGATGCCGCGACTGGGGGGCATTCCGGCCACGCGCCGTATCTGCCGGCAATGGCCCGAGACGCAGGTCATCATCCTGACGACCTACGATGCCGACGACCTAGTCTTTGAGGGGATCAAGGCCGGGGCAAAGGGCTACCTGTTGAAGGATGCCAGCGCTGAGGAGCTGGTGGCGGCCATCCGCGGCGTGATGCGCGGCGAATCGTCCATTGACCCGGCCGTGGCCCGCAGGGTGATGGAGGAATTCCAACGGTTGGCCGCATCCGAGGCTGTGGGCCGATCCAGGACGGAGGTGAGGGACGAGCCCCTCGTCGAGCCGCTCACTCCGCGCGAAGAAGATGTCCTGGATCTGCTGGCCGAGGGCCTGTCGAACCGCGAGATCGCAGG
>Ga0316577_10001854_pt1 | contig 10205 bp, 4 predicted proteins | sample S5NA_FD_203073 | JGI IMG/M metagenome (GOLD analysis project Ga0316577, IMG submission 203073) | Rhizosphere microbial communities from salt marsh grasses in Alabama, United States - S5-7_050615r2r1 | ecosystem: Host-associated > Plants > Roots > Rhizosphere | place: USA: Alabama | collected... | reverse complement strand
CGGATGCCGCGGCGGACCGGTTCGATGACGTCCGGGACGACGCGCGCCGCATCGCGGACCGCACGTCGAGGGACGCGCGGCGTCTCGCGACGCGGGCCCGAAGGCGGGCGGACGAGACGGGCGAGCGCCTGTCCGACGTCGTGGAGAAAGGTCGCGACCGGCTGCGTCGCTGAGGATGCTGCCCGTCGAGGTCATCGAGCGGAAGCGGGACGGCGCCGAGCTGTCGCCGCGCGACCTGACCGACTTCCTCGACGGGTTCACGCGGGGAGACGTCGGCGACTACCAGGTCGCCGCGTTCCTCATGGCCGTCTACTATCGCGGCCTGTCGGACGCCGAGCTTCTCGCCCTCACCCGGACGATCCTCGGCTCGGGCCGGACGCTCTCGTTCGACGACGGCGGTCCCCCCGCCGTCGACAAGCACTCGACGGGCGGCGTGGGCGACAAGGTCTCCCTCGTCCTCGCCCCCCTTCTCGCGGAGGCGGGCCTCCGGGTCCCGATGATGTCGGGGCGGGGGCTGGGCCATTCCGGCGGCACGCTCGACAAGCTGGCGGCGATTCCCGGCTTCAGGACCGATCTCGGCCTGGCGGAGTTCCGCGACGTGCTGACCGAGGTCGGGTGCGCGATGATCGGACAAACGCCCGAGATCGCCCCGCTCGACGGGCGACTCTACGCGCTTCGGGACGTCACGGCGACGGTTCCGTCGATCCCGCTCATCGCGGCGAGCATCGTCGCCAAGAAGGTGGCGGAAGGAATCGGAGCCCTGGTGCTCGACGTGAAGTTCGGGGCGGGCGCCTTCCTCCCGGATCGCGAGGACGCCCTGCGCCTGGCGGAGACCCTCGTGGGGCTGGCCGGCCGACTCGGCCTTCCCGCGACGGCGCTGCTGACGTCAATGGAGGCTCCGCTCGGGGCGACCGTCGGGAACGCGCTCGAGGTCCGGGAGGCGATCGCGTGCCTTCGGGGCGAGGGCCCCGGCGACCTGCGGACCGTCACCCTGGCGCTGGGGTCGGAAGCCCTGGTCGCGGCGGGAGCGGCGACCGACCCGGACGCCGCCGGGGCACGCCTGAGCCGCCTGCTCGACGGCGGCGGGCCGCTCGCCCGCTTCCGACGTCTCGTCGAGGCGCAGGGAGGAGATCCGCGGGTCGTCGACGATCCCGACGGTCTGCCGGCCGCGTCCTTCCGCCACGAGGTCCGCGCGACGCGGTCCGGCGTCGTGTCGCGGCTCGACGCACGGGCCCTCGGCTGGGCCGCGGTGGAACTGGGCGCGGGGCGTCGTCGGATCGAGGACGAGGTGGATCCCTCCGTCGGGCTCGAGATCGTGACGCCGGTCGGCGCGGGCGTGGAGGCCGGCGGTGTGGTGGTCCGCATTCACGCCCGGACGGAGGAGGAGGCCGGACGGGCAGCCGGCCGGGTCGCCGGGGCGATCGAGATCGCCGACGAGGCCCCGCCTCCGGGCCCTCTCGTCTGGCGGAGGGTCGGGGCCGGGCCCTGAGAGCCCGGCGCGGACTCAGAACTCGAAGTCCTCGGTCACCGGAGCGGCGAGGCTGTCGGCGGCCGTTTCCTCCTCCGACTCGCGGGCTCCCCACGGGCCGTGCAGCGCGCAGGTCTCCCTGGGCTCGCTCCCCGCGACGTAGACCTCGCGGTAGACGAGCTCGGGCGGACACCAGGGTCCCGCCAGCTGCCCCGATCGTCGGTCGACGGAGCGCTCGACGATCCCGTCCGGTTCGGGCCAGGGCGCCGGCGCGGGCACCCGGGAATAGTACCACTTCAGCACGCGGGCGTTGATCGGGGCCGCGTCGCGCCCCCCCTGCGCGTCGCGCCGGACCGGCGCCGGGAGGTCGAACCCGACCCAGGAGGCCGTGACGAGGTCCGGCGTGAACCCGAGGAACCACGTGTTCGTGGCCTCGTTGGTGGTGCCGGTCTTTCCCGCCACCGGGATCTCCCGCGAGACGCCGAGGGCCCGGACCCGGATTCCGGAGCCGCGGTCGACCACGTCCCGCAGCATCGAGACGAGGATCCACGCGGTCCGTTCGTCGAGCACCTCCTCCCGCTCCACGGGCGCCTCCCACAGAACGTCTCCGTCCACGCTCTCGACGCGCAGGATCGGGCGTGGCGCGACCCGGACGCCGAGGTTCGTGAAGGTCGTGTAGGCCGACGCCATCTCCATCGGGATCACGGAGGCGGCGCCGATCGCGGTCGAGGGGACGCGGTCGATCGGCGTCGTGATCCCCATGCGGCGGGCGTACTGCGCGACCGTCTCGATGCCGACGCGCTGCCCGAGCTTCACGGCGACCACGTTCACCGAATGCGCGAGCGCGTCGCGCAGCGTCATCGGTCCGCGGAAGTCGTTCGTGAAGTTGCTGGGCGACCAGATCGTGCCATCCGGCTGCGGGAACTCGACCGGCGTGTCGAAGATCACCTCGGACGCGGGAATCCCGGAGGCGATCGCGGCGGAGTAGACGAACGGCTTGAACGAGGATCCGGCCTGCCGCCGCGCCTGCACGGCACGGTTGAACTCGGAGTCCTCGAAGTCACGCCCGCCCACGAGGGCGCGCACGTCCCCGGTCCGAGGGTCGAGAGCGATGAACACGCCCTGGACGTAGGGCATGTTCGGGCCCGCCAGCCGCTCCTCGGGCCACTCCCGCGTCTCGGCGTAGGTCGGCGCCCGGAACCCCGGCTGCTCCTCGATCCACTCGAGCTGCTCGCGGACCGCCGAGTCGGCCTGCGCCTGCATGGCCGGGTCGAGGCTCGTGTAGATCCGCAGCCCGTCCTCGTACAGCCGGGTGCCGTACCGCTCGATCAGGATCTGCCGCACCCACTCCACGAAATAGGGGGCGACGGGCCCGTCCGTGCGGCGATCCCGGAGGAGGAGCGGATACGCGCGCGCCGCCGCCGCCTCCTCGGGAGAGATCCGCCCCTGCTCTTCCATCAGGTCGAGGACGAGGTTTCGCCGTCGGACGGCGCGCTCGGGGTGTCGAATCGGCGAGTACCGGGCGGGCGCGACCGGCATCGCCGCCAGCGTGGCCGCCTCTGGAAGGTTGAGCTCGCGGACGTCCTTGCCGAAGTAGTGGCGGGCGGCGTTCTCGACGCCGTACACGCCGTCGAAGTTGATCTGGTTGAGGTAGGCCTCGAGGATCTCCTCCTTCGTGAACGCCCGTTCCAGCGAGAGCGCCACCTTCATCTCCCGCAGCTTTCGCCGGACGGAGATGTCCTGCCGGTTCACCACGTCGCTGAACATGTTCCCGGCGAGCTGCTGCGTGATCGTGCTCCCGCCCGCGACGTCGTACCCCGCGAACGCGAACTCGACGGCGGCCCGGGCGAACCGGGGGAGGTCCACGCCGCGGTGATCCCAGAACCGCCTGTCCTCGACGGCCACGAAGGCGTCGATCAGGTGGGGCGGAATCGAAGCGTAGGGGACCGCCGTGCGCCTCTCGACCGCGAACACGTGGAGGAGGGAGCCGTCCGCCGCGTAGACCCGCGTCGCCTCCTTCGGCTCGAACGCGTAGATCTGGGCGATCGAGGGACAGCCGTCGCACACGTGCGACCACGCCCCCCAGGCGACGCCCGCACCGAGCGCCGCCGCCGCGACGGCTCCGCCGACGAGGCCGCGTCGCACGCGGGGGGACCGCAGCCGCGCCGTGAGGCCGCGACCGCCGGGCCCTTCTTTCTTGCTTCCGTCCGGGGCCATCTCTATCCTTCGCGCTTCGCGGCCGGCGGCATCCCGCGGGCCGGGGCTTCGTCCGCTCTCGTCACGGCACACAAATTACAGGTCGACCGCCCGGAATGTTTCCTCCCGCGACCGAGCAGCTCGAGAGGATCCGCGACGGGGTCGCGGAGATTTTGCCGGAGGACGAGCTCATCGCGAAGCTCGAGCGCTCGCGGTCCCACGGCACCCCCCTCGTCGTGAAGCAGGGGTTCGACCCGACCCGGCCCGACCTCCACATCGGACACGCGATCTCGATCCACAAACTGCGCACGTTCCAGGAGCTCGGCCACAGGGTCGTGTTCGTGATCGGGGACTTCACGGCGCTGGTCGGCGACCCCTCGGGTCGCAGCGAGACGCGGCCGATGCTGTCCCGCGAGGAGATCGAGGCGAACCTCCGCACGTACGAGGAGCAGGTGTTCCGGATACTCGACCCGGAGCGGACCGAGGTCCGGCGCAACAGCGAGTGGCTCTCCCGGCTCGGTCTCGAGGACCTTCTCCGGCTCACCGCCGGCTACACCGTCGCCCGCATGCTGGAGAGGGACGACTTCGCGCAGCGCTACGCGGCGAGGGAACCGATCGCCCTGGTCGAGTTCCTGTACCCGATGATGCAGGGGTACGACTCGGTCGCTCTGCGGGCGGACGTCGAGCTCGGCGGGACGGACCAGAAGTTCAATCTCCTCCTGGGCCGCACGCTCCAGGAGCGGGCGGGCCAGGAGCCGCAGGTCTGCGTGCTGCTTCCGCTGCTCCGGGGCACGGACGGCGACCGGAAGATGTCCAAGTCGTACGACAACGCGATCGGGCTCGCCGCACCGCCGGAGGAGATGTTCGGGCGCACGATGTCGATCCCCGACGAGCTGCTCCCCGAGTGGATCGGTCTCGTCCCCGGCGCCCCCGGCCGCGAGCGGGCCGAGTGGATCGGCCGCGCCCGCGAGCGGCCGCTCGAAGCCAAGCGCTGGCTCGCTGAGGAAGTGGCGGCACGGTACCACGGCCGGGAGGCCGCGGTCGCGGCCCGTGAGGCCTTCGACCGTGTGCACCGGGAGCGGGAGGTGCCCGCGGAGCTCGAGACGGTCGCGCTGAAGGCCGAGCCCGACGGCACGCTCTGGATCGCCTACGTCCTGCAGAGGTCCGGGCTTTCCGGCTCGACCTCGGAAGCCCGTCGCCTCGTGGAGCAGGGCGGCGTGAGGGTGGACGGGGAGACGGTCGCGGACCCGGGGTGTCACCTTCCGCCGGGGTCGTACGTTGTGCAGAGGGGGAAGCGCACCTTCCTCCGCGTCCGCGTCGAGGCGAGCCCCGGTGCGGACAGCTAAGCTGGCCGGGAGTCGCGAGTTCCGTCTCGACGAACGTCGAGGGCCGGCTATTGACAGGTCCCGGGGGGGCCGGTAAGGTACGCGGGTGGCGGAACCAGGACTGCGGGGACGCCATCGGACCGAAGGGAGGAAGCGCACCCCCGACGGTTTCCTCCTCCGGCGGGCTCTCCGGGAGCCCGGCACTCAGCAGAGGCCGTGTCGCGCGACGTCTCGACGTCGCGTTGGACATAGAAGCAACGACGCTCACTGCGAATCTCGTCCTTCGGGACTCGGCCACGCGGGCCACGTGTCTTCGTTCCGCGTGACCGTTTCCGGATCGGGCGATCGCGCCGTCCGGGCCACCGGGCGGTCCGGCGGGTTCCCCCGAACACGGGGAGGGTACTATCGACGCAGACTTCGTTCGCACCCCGGGACGTCGTCCGGCGGCGTCCCCCACAAGCCGTCTCTCGGTTTCTGTCGGCCAGGACTTCGGGCTGGAGCGCGGGCCCCTGCCCCGTTTCGCGCGTCCGCCAGTCCCGGTACGACGGTTCTCCTTTCTGCCCGAGGAGGGTTGATCCATGCTGCGTGACTGGTTGAGAGGGGCTTTCCGATCGGGCCTGGCGGCAGCGGGCCTCGCGCTCTTCGTCGCGAGTCCGCTGTTCGGACAGGCAAGCACCGGTAAGATCCAGGGCCGCGTCACCGACGCCGCGACCGGCGCCCCCGTAGCGGGCGCCCAGGTGCGGGTGGTGGGCACGACGCTGGGCAACATCACGAACGACCAGGGTTTCTATTTCATCAACGAGGTCCCGGCCGGTCTCCAGAACGTGGAGGCCAGCTTCATCGGCTACCGGGCCGTCCTCGTTCAGGGGGAGCGGATCCTGGCCGGTCAGACCACGACGATGAACTTCGATCTCGAGCAGACGGCGGTGGAGCTCGAGGCGATCACCGTCGAAGGGGAGCGGAACCCGCTGGTTCCGCGTGACCAGACTTCCACCAAGGCGATCGTGCAGGGCGAGGCGATCGACCAGCTGCCGCTCGACAACGCGACGAGCATCGTCGTGCTGCAGCCGGGCGTGGTCTCGACGAACTCCGGCCGGACGATCCGGGGCGGCCGCACGAACGAGGAAGCCGTGCTGGTGGACGGCGTCCTGACGCGGCAGTTCGGAACGGGAACGGCCGACAACATCGACCTTCCGACGAACGCGCTCCAGCAGGTGGACGTCACCGTGGGCGCATTCTCGCCGGAGTACGGCGAAGCGCAGTCGGGCGTCGTGAACTATGTGACCCGCTCCGGCGGCGCCGACTTCACGGGCTCGCTCGAGTACTTCACGGACCAGCTCGGTCCGAACAGCTGGCGGACGAACTTCAACCGGGCGGAACTCACGCTCGGCGGTCCGCTGTTCGGGAATCTCAGCTTCTTCCTGGCGGGGACCCTGCAGGGGCAGGCCCGGAGCCAGACGGAGGAGTATCCCGAGCGTTACGTGATCGATGGCTACGACACCTGCCCCGAGGGCGGCGTGATCGGGGCCTACTGCGCCAGCGCGGGCCTCGCGCCCGGCGACGTCGCCGAGTTCGGGTTCGACCGCAGCTCCGCCGCGGCCGGCGCGTCGGACTTCGTGTCCCTCGCGGCGCCGCGCTTCATCGAGTACGGAAACGGCCGGGTCTCCCCGTTCGGGACGAGCCAGGCCGACCTGTTCACGGGGAATCTCAACTGGCAGCTTCCCCGCGGTTCCCGGATCAACTTCTCCTACACCCGGAACCGGAACCAGAACTTCGGCCGCAACTTCGGCGGCCTGAACATGTACAACCCGGACGACGTCACCGGGGGACTGAACATCGAGCAGGTGTTCTCGCTCCGCGGCTACTTCACGATTCTGCAGAGCGCGAACCAGCAGCTCTCGCTGGACCTCAGCGGCAGCTACCAGCTGGACCGGGGCCAGAACGGCCAGCTCGACTGGGACTGGTACCTGGACAACCGGGACCCCTTCCTGGGCTTCGCGTTCTCGAACCTCGAGTTCGAGCTCGCGAACATCTACGGGGACGACCCGGTGATCACCGGCTTCGACTGGTTCGACCCGTCTGACGAGCTGATCAACGCGTATCGCAGCAATGCGATCCCGAACGACAGCATGCAGGCGTTCCCGCAGCGCACGGACCTCAACGTTTCGCAGAGCATCGAAGGTCTGGGCGACAACCTCCGGTACAATCCCTACGGCTACAACACCAGCTTCTCGTTCGTGGGGATCGGGAACGGCACGGGCTGGCAGAAGACGAACGAGGACCGGATCCAGCTGCGTGGCGCGCTCGACTGGCAGATCGGACGATTCAACCGCGTGAAGATCGGCGGCGAGTACATGAACGTCGATCTCACCAACAACGCGATCGTCCTCTACTCGGGCGTTCCGCTGCCGGAGGCCTCGAACCCGACCAAGATCGGCGCGTTCATCCAGGATCGTCTCGACATCGGCGACCTCGTCCTCGAGGGCGGGCTCCGCTGGGACTACCTGGATCCGGATACGCAGTATCCGCGCACGCCGGCCTACGTGTACAACATCCCGGACAGCCTGAAGGCCGGCTTCGTCCGGTACGACGACACGAACAACGAGTACGTGCCGCTCAACGCCTGCGAGGGATCCGGCGCGTGCTACAGCAACTACGTCGACGGCGAGACCAAGTCGGAGTTCAGCCCGCGTCTCGGCGCGAGCTTCCCGGTCACGCCGACCTCGACGTTCCGCCTCAGCTACGGCCGCTTCGTCCAGACGCCGCCCTTCTTCACGAACAGCGGCTTCTCGACGGGCCTCGCGGGCGTCACCGGTCGGGGCATCGGACTTCTCGTCAACAGCAACTCCGACCTGCTGAACCAGAACACGAACTCGACGTTCGGCCGGGATGTGAACCTCCCGTCCACCCGCCAGTTCGAGTTCGGGTACCGGCAGCTGATCGGGCAGGACTTCGTGGTCGACATCTCCGCCTTCAACAAGAAGCAGCGGGATCAGCTCGCGGTCCGGAAGCTCCCCTGGGAGGACCCGAACCGCGCCGGCGCGATCACGTACCTGAACACCCTGACGAACTCCGACTTCGCGGAGACGAACGGGTTCGAGATCAAGCTGGACAAGGCGTTCGGCAACATCTTCACCGCGAACCTCTCGTACAGCTTCCTCGACGCGCGCGGAACCGGCTCGGATCCGTACACCTACACGAGCCTGATCCTGCGGGCGACCACGAACCTCGAGACGCTCACCGGTGAGCCGTCCCTGGCGCCGGAGGCGCTGCTCAAGCTCGAGCAGAGCCGCAAGCACAACATCGCGCTCACCTCGAGCCTGAACTTCCCGAGGGACTACCAGGAAGGCACCCTCGCCGGCGCCCTCCTGCAGGATCTCGGCCTGTTCACGATTCTCACGGTCCGCAGCGGCCTGCCGTTCACGAAGCTCATCAACGAGGGGAACGGCCAGATTGGCCCGCCGACCCTCGCCGGGCTGTCGGGCGTGCCGGAGAGCGCGATTTCCGGGCTCGAGACGCCGTGGACGACCACGTTCGACCTGCGACTGACGAAGGGCTTCGCCCTGGGCGGCCTCGAAATGCAGGCCTTCCTCGACTGGCGGAACCCGCTGAACCTCACGAACACGACGCAGGTGTTCCTCGAGACGGCGGCCACGATCAACGCGGTCCACCGCGAGGAGTACCTGCAGACCACGCTCGCGGACAACCGGCTCGACGGCGATTCCCAGATCGACGGGTTCGACATCGTGGCGGAGTCTCCCGAGAGCGCGTTCGACAAGTTCATGCTGCTTCGGGCCGAGGAGCGGTTCGGCAACGCCGACGGCTTCTTCACGGTCGAGGAGCAGAACAGGGCCTTCGGCGAGCTGTACGAGGCCGGGTTCGGACAGACCGTCCGATTCGACACCTCCGACCAGCTCTTCCGCCTCGGGCTGCGGCTCGCGTTCTGAACGCGTCCCGCGACTGGGTTACTGCGAGGGGGGCGGTCCGCGTGCGGACCGCTCCCCATGACCCGAACGACCAGGAGTGGAAATGAAGCGCATCGTGTCTGCACCGCGGAGCCGAACCGCGCGGCGGTTTCTGGCGGGCGGCGCCCTCATGGGGCTCCTGCTCGCGGCCGGCGCGGTTGCGATCGGCGACGTGTCCCCTGAAGCGAAGCGGAGCGGGGCGTCGAACGCCCGTGAGTCGCTCTCCCTCTTCGCCTCGCCCCGCATCACCCTGCGCGCGAACCAGATCGAGTGCGGGATCGACAGCGAGGGGAACGTCTGCGCCAACGTGTTCAACAGCCCGACCGCGGCCGGGGGTGCCTGGCCCGTCGGAACCCCGAACGCCTACATCTTCAACACCGGTCTCCAGATCGCCGGGATCATGGGCGAGGACGGTGGCCCCTGGGCGAACGACACCGTGGGCGCGTACTTCTTCGACGCCCGCGGCACGCAGCCCAGCGGCGCCGCGCTGACCGACATCTACAGCTCGCTCGACCCGGACGACGTGGCCAACTGGCCGGCCGAGGCCTTCGTCACGGACGAGACCCTCTACAACGACGCGCTGCTGGGTCGCGTCTCGATCTCCCAGCAGGACACCTGGGTGCAGTACTGGGACGGCGATCCGACCCGGATCACGAACCGCCAGCACCCGATGGGAATCAAGGTGACGCAGCGCAGCCTGGCCTGGAACTATCCGGCCGGGAACGAGTCGATCCTCTACTTCATCTACGACTTCGAGAACGCGACCAACGACCCCGACTTCCAGGCGGCGAACGAGCTGCAGTTCTTCGGCGGCGACAACCGCCTGCCGGACGGGGGAATCACGATCAGCGAGCTGTACGCGGCGTTCTCGACGGACATGGACGTCTCCAACGCGAGCGAGAACTTCTCCAGCGCCGTGCTGCCGTTCGACCTCGGCATGTCGTATCACGGACGGTTCGAAGCGCCCGAGTTCACGTACACGCCGGACATCTTCTTCCCGCCGTTCTTCACGAACGCACCGGGGATCGTCGGCGTGAAGTATCTCCGCAGCCCGTTCCGCCCCGGGACCGACGAGGAAGTCGGCCTGACGCTGTTCTCGGCCACGCTGAACTCGTCGACCGGGTTCCCGGATCCGACGGGCGACAAGCAGCTGTGGCGTTACCTGTCGGGCAAGGTGAACCCGGCGGCGGGTGACAACCCCTGCTCCGAGGCGCCGGAGATCGACACGGGGGTGCCAGAGACGACCCAGCG
>Ga0316577_10001853_pt1 | contig 10209 bp, 4 predicted proteins | sample S5NA_FD_203073 | JGI IMG/M metagenome (GOLD analysis project Ga0316577, IMG submission 203073) | Rhizosphere microbial communities from salt marsh grasses in Alabama, United States - S5-7_050615r2r1 | ecosystem: Host-associated > Plants > Roots > Rhizosphere | place: USA: Alabama | collected... | reverse complement strand
CCCAGCCGTACGACCAGGAGCTCATAGGCAAGACCCTGCACTTCAGGACCAACCAGCTGTTGAGCGTGGGCGACTACGATCTTCGGGCCATGCCGCTCGCCGTCTCGGAGTCGAGCTTGCCGAGCATGCCGAGCGACGACTGGACCGTGCGCAGCGAGGACATACAGGCGGCGTATCCTGGGCGCCTGCTGGCGCGGTCGATGAAGGCCGGCGTCGAGCCCACTATCTGGTACACGGTCGAGGACTACACCGGCGGCGACTGCGACGAGCTCTACGACTGGCTTGGGTTTGGCGTGTTGCGATCGCTCGATGTGTATGAGGCCGCACAGGACTGCAGCCCCAACCCCATCCCCGGGTACTCCGTCTCAGCCGACCACGAGCCCAAGCCGGCGCACACGGCCTACAGCGTGGCTGCCGACCAGCTTGACGGCGCCGCGTTCGACGCGCAGGTAGTCACGGCACACCCGGAGCTGGAGGCGTATCGGTTCGAGGAGTCCGGAGGCGGCTACATGATCGTGACCTTCACGGACAACGGAGAGCGGCTGGGCCGGCGCGGATACCCGCCCGTCGTGCGCCAGATGACGCTGAACGCCTCGAACCTGCCCGGTTGGACCGGCACGGTCGCCATCACCGACTATCTGGGCAACACGACCTATCGCAGTGGGGGCTCGTTCGTGAACATCGACGTCACGCAGTGGCCCGTGTACGTTCGCCCGTACTAGCCCCGACCGCCTGAACGCCGACACCGCGGAGACCGGGCGCGGTTGCTCCCTTCGGCCGTGATCGCCGCGTCGGCGCGCTGCCCGAGCGGAGCCGAAACGCTGCCGGCCATCACTCCAGCTGTGCGCTAAAGAGGGTAGAGTCCTTCGTCGTAGGTGGGGGCGCCGTATGGATCATAGGGATCATACGGATCGCCGGGGCCGCCCTCGCCGCCGAGAACGTCGCCCATGTCTTCCTCGATCTTCTCCGGGTCCTCGCCCGCCTCGAGTCGCCGGACGGCCTCTTCCATCTCCGCGTCCATCGGCTCGCCAGTCAACTCGGTCATGCGCCGCATGAACTGGCCCAGCTGGCGCGGGTCGTTCTCGTCGAGGTTCTCGGCGTCCCGCATGAGGCGCATCATCTCGCGCTCCACACGCGGATCATCGAGCGGGTCACTCTCGGCGCCCGCGGCGCCGGCGCCCTCTGTGCTCTTCCCGGCACCCCGGACGAACGCGAACCGGGACACCTGCTTCTCCATTTGAACGCCGCCGCACCTTGGGCACGTCGGCTGCTTTGCGGTGTCGGCGCTCCGGGCCAAGAAGCTGAAGACCCGGTTGCAGTCGCGACAGAGGAACTCGTAGATCGGCATCGAGTGACCTGGCCTACATGTGCGCGAGCAGCGCCCGCGGGAAGATGGCCTTGCTGTCATCGGGCGTCAGCTCGTAGATCAGGTACTCCTCTTCGGAGATCGCGCTCGTCTTCGGCGTCGACACCGACATCACGACCTCGAAGTTGGTGTCGACCTCGGCGTCGTCGTCAATGTAGTGCCACCAGTCTTGGAGCAGCCCGTACTCGTGCGGATCGACGTAGATGATCTTGGCCTTGTACGGCCCCAGTGCCGGGGTGAGGAAGTGCCGAAGGGGCGGGCTGTCGCTCGGCGCGGGGAGCGTGCCGATCACCAGCACCGTGTGCTCCGGGTTGTTCGAGGCCGTGTCCCTCGCGGCCTCGAGCAGGTCCATCTGCTCCTCCGGCGGGATCGCTGTCGTCAGCAGCTCGAGCGGGTGGCCCTCCAGCGCCTTGCGCAACTCGGCCTGTCGTTGGCGCGCCATGTCGGTTGCGCCGGACCCAGTCACGACGACCAGGTCGCGCTCCGTGCTCTTGATCTCGCTGACGACGTAGTCGAGCATGCTGGTATCCGGTTGCGCCAGCCGCGGCGCCCTGACGTCGATGCCGTCAGCGATTGCCCCGCCCTCAGCGAGGTAGCGGCTCACGTGATTCTCTATGGCGCGCTTCGCGTCGGGCATGTCCTCCAGCTCGACGAGCGCCTTCAGCGCCCTCGTCCGCAGCTCGCCGTCTTGGCCGTCCTGCAGATTGGCGGCGAGTGTCGAGATGCCATTCAGGTCGCCGAGGCGGGCCATCGCCGCGCACGCCCGCACGTGGATGTCCTTGTCTGGGTAGTCGACACAATCCCTAACGGCGCCGAGGGCAGACGCGTCGCCCGTGGCCCCCAGCAGGTCCATCAGCCGGGCGCGCCGCTCGCCTACGACGCTCATGTCGAAAGCCTCGCTGCTGACCGCGGGCGTGATGTCCGAGCCGAAGCTGGTGAGCGCCTTCAGCACCAGCGCGTCGCCGTAGTTCAGGTAGGAGTTCATGAGCGGCCGAATCGCCGCGTGGTGGGACATCTCGGCCAGCCTGGCCGCGGCATCCTCGCGCATCTGCTTGTTGCCCGAGCCGAGCACGCGAACCAACTGCTTCGCGTCCATCTCGTCGACCGGCGGCAGCTCCACCGGAACGCCACCGGAGTCCGCCCCACGACGCTTCACGGGCTTCATCGGGGGTGGCCCCTTCGGTGCCTCTTCCTTCTTGCCGCCAAACAGGTTCTTCAGAATCCCCACTGCGCACCTCCGCTCGACTTGCGGAATAGGAAACCGCCCGCAGGATAGCCGACCTGGGCCATCGGCGCCAGACGACGACCCGGAGAGTCACGCGACGACCCGGAAGACCTGGAGCCGCCGCTCTCGGTGGCTGGCGGTTGGGCAGCACCAAGATGCGCCCCGAAGCGCCCGTCGAGGCTCCGGCTGGCCTAGCGCTCGGGCGGGCGCACCACGAGAGGCACGTGGAGGAGGCCGGCAGGTGTCGGCGAGGTGGCAGGTGTCGGGCTCGCCGTGATCTCGACCGTCGCAGGGAGGGTTGGCTGCGGGCTGGCGTCGGTCGTGGGGCTCGCCGTGATCTCGACTGTCGCAGTGGGCGTAGGCTCCGGTGTGGCCGTCGGCGTCGCGGTGGGCGTCGCGGTCGGCGTCGGCTGCGGGCTGGCCGTGGGCGTCGGGGTCGGCAGCGGCGCGCCCGGGACGCGAGCGACGAAGATCTGCTGACGGTTGTCCGGGTTGTCGCCGAGGTTGGCCGTCGAGTTCCAGAACGGGAAGTCGAACTCGTCGCTGGCCGCCAGGCCCTGGTAGTCACCAATGAAGCCGATAGCCTCGTTCACCAACGGCAGGTTCAGGGACCAGTCCCATGACTGCTCGCTTACCCGACGATTCGGCTCCCAGGTGTCGCCCTCGTCGAAGGAGCGCGCAACGAACGTGTCGATGCAGAAGTTGTCCCGACCCACGTGATCGGGCGGGATCCAGTCCAGGTCCGGGCACGGCAAACGCCGGTCGAACCAGCTGACGGTCAGCCGGCCGTTGGGCGCGACCGCGACCTGCGGCTGGAACTGGTCGATGCCGTTGCCGACGGGATCGTCGTTGAGCCTCGTAGGTCCGAGCCAGGTCTCGCCGCCGTCGAGCGAGCGGCTCAGCAGGACATCCAAGTCGCCGGTCTCGTAGTCGGCCCACGTCACGAACAGCGCTCCGGTGGCGGGGCTCACGGCGAAGCCCGGCATGCTGCCGGGAGTGCGGAACAGGGCGTTGGGCAGGATGTAGGGCGCGGCGACGCTGTGCGCGGCGGTGACCGGAGCGGCGAACGACTCGCCCCCGTCTCGTGACACGGCGACCTCCATGGTGCCTTCGGCGCCGCCGCCGAACACATGGCGACCGAACGTCACGTACACTGAGCCGTCCGGCGCAACCCCCGGCACAGACCCCTGCACGTCGCCCTCTGCCAGGAAGATCGGGGGCTGCGTCCAGCTCTCGTTGGCGTCAACAGATCGGGCGAAGGCGATGCGTCCCGGCTGCTGGTCGGAGCCGATCGCGGTCCAGCTGATGTAGACGTTGCCGGCGTGCGGGCTCTTCCCGAGGGGATTCTGGTCGCCCGCGATCCACTGCTTGTCGGTGACGGTTGTCCGGTCCACGATCACCGGCTCCTCCCAATCGTCGCCGCGAGGCTTGCGCAGCATGTCGAGGCCCATCGGACCGCGCGTAAGCAGGGTGAAGTAGCCCGCACCGGCGTCGTCGAACGTCGTGACCGGATCGGACGTGAGGCCATAGGACTCGATGCCTTGCGGCTGCTCCTGCTCCCAGTTGAGCCCGCCGTCGAACGACTCGAACACACCGGTGTAGAAGCCGTACAGCTCGGGGGTGTGGAAGAACTTCGAGGATCCGAGAAGGTGCTCCGGGTCGCTAAGATCCGCCGCCAGCATGACCTCGCTGAAGTCGGTGACCGGGCGCGACGCCCCCACCACCTCGCCTTCGCGGCTGACCTGTATGTTGGGCGGGACGTCGAGGGCGCCAAGGTGCCGCTCGCGGTCGCGCAAGGTGGCGGACCATGCGGCGCGCGACGGCTTGCTCGCGCTGACGGGCTCGAGGTCGGCCCAGGTCAGATCGTCCGGCGCGACGCCCGATTTGCCCGGTGCGACGATGTAGGCGACGTCGCCGACATCGGCGACGTCACCGCCCGACGATGGGGCCCCGGCGTCGGCGTGCGGCGCGGGTCTCGTGGCTGTCACCGCTGCACCGAGCGCTATGCACAAGAGCACGGTGAGCAGCGGCGCCGAGACCGGCGGCGCCACGACAGGAGCCGCCCCGGTCGCGCCGGACGCTCGAGTTGCTCGCTTCATCCGGAGTCTCCTATCATGCTTCACTCAACGGCGCACTGCTTGCCCATGGGACGAGCTCGCCCGATGATTATGCCTGCAGGGCGGCATGCCGGTTAGGTTCAGTGTGTTCCGGCGTCGGCTGCCGCGCACTGACCAGCCAGACTGGCGCCACCGAAGCGGCGCTGGTCGAACCACCGGAGGCCCCATTCGACACGACGTTGCCGGACACACCTCGTCCTGACATTGCGCCCGGGCCAAGCCGCGCCCGCGACACCGCGCGGCAGGCTGCCTTGCGCCGCGAGCTGGAGCGGCGGATCCTGGTGCTCGACGGTGCCATGGGCACCGCGATCCAGCGGCTCGGCCTCGACGAGGCCGGCTTCCGCGGCGACCTTGAGTCCCGTCACGTCGAGCTCAGCCGTACTCTCGACGAGATCCGCCGTCCGCAGGTCGGCAACAACGACCTGCTATCGCTTACGCGGCCGGAGCTAGTCTCGGCGATCCACCGCTCGTACCTCGACGCGGGCGCCGACATCATCACCACCAACACGTTCAACGCCACCGCAGTCTCGCAGCGCGAGTTCGGCACCGAGGCGCTCGTCGAGACGATCAACCGGGCGGCGGCGGAGGTCGCGGTCGCGTCCGCCTCGCGCAAGACGGCCGACGACCCGAGTCGGCCCCGCTTCGTGGCCGGTTCGATCGGTCCCACCAGCGCAACGCTGTCCATCTCGCCCAGGGTCGACGATCCCGGCTACCGCTCCGTGACGTTCGACGAGATGGTCGGGGCCTACCGCGAGGCGGCGATCGGGCTGCTGCTTGGCGGCTGCGACCTGCTGCTGATCGAGACCATCTACGACACGCTGAACGGCAAGGCCGCGCTGCAGGCGGCGGACGAGGCGATGGCAGCGACCGGTCGCCTCGTGCCCTTGATGCTGTCCGTCACCGTGGTCGACCGGTCGGGGCGGACGCTGAGCGGCCAAACCGTTTCGGCCTTCTGGGCGTCCGTGGCCCACGCCAGGCCGCTGAGCGTGGGGGTCAACTGCGCGCTGGGCGCGGAGGACATGCGCCCGTACGTCGAGGAGCTGGCCGGGCTGGCCGATTCCTTCACCAGCTGCTATCCGAACGCCGGTCTGCCCAACGAGTTCGGCGAGTACGACGACACCCCGGAGCACATGGCCGCCGTGCTCGGTGACTTCACGCGCCGCGGGTGGCTCAACATGGTCGGTGGCTGCTGCGGGACGACGGACGAGCACATTGCGGCCATCGCAGCGGCGGTCGACGGGCTCGCTCCGCGCACGGTGCCCGCACCGGAGCCGCGGCTCCTCCTCAGCGGGCTCGAGCCGTACGTCGTCGAGCCCCAGGCGAACTTCACCATGGTCGGCGAGCGCACGAACATCACCGGCTCGCCGGCGTTCGCGGCGCGAGTCCGCGAAGGCGATCTCGACGGATGCCTGGCCATCGCCCGCCAGCAGGTGGAGCGAGGTGCCAATCTGCTCGACATAAACATGGACGAGGGCCTGATCGACTCCGAGGAGATGATGGCCAGGTTCCTCAACCTGGTCGCCGCCGAGCCCGACATCGCGCGGGTGCCGCTGATGGTGGACAGCTCGCGCTGGTCGGTGATCGAGCGCGCGCTCGAGTGCATCCAAGGCAAGCCCGTGGTGAACTCGATCAGCCTGAAGGACGGCGAGGACGAGTTCCTGCGCCGAGCCCGCACGCTGCGTCGCCGCGGTGCGGCGGTGATCGTGATGGCGTTCGACGAGGAGGGCCAGGCCGACACGTACGAGCGCAAGATCGCGGTCGCGGAGCGGGCCTACCGGCTCCTGGTCGACGACGCCGGGTACGATCCGGCCGACGTGATCATCGACCCGGGGGTGCTGACAGTCGGCACTGGCATCGAGGAGCATCGTCAATACGGGCCGGCGTTCATCGCGGCCGTGCGGTGGATCAAGCAGAACCTGCCGCACGCGGCCACGATCGGCGGGATCAGCAACGTGTCGTTCGCCTTCCGCGGCAACAACGCCGTGCGCGAAGCGATGCACGCGGCCTTCCTGTACCATGCCATCGAGGCCGGGCTCGACATGGGCATCGTCAACGCCGGGATGCTGGCTGTCTACGACGAGATACCGGCCGAGCTGCTCGAGCGCGTGGAGGACGTGCTCCTCGACACGCGGCCTGACGCGACCGAGCGCCTTGTCGAGATGGCGGGATTGGTTGCGGGCGCCGACGCCGAGCGCGGCGCGCCGGCCGCCGAGGCGTGGCGCTCCGAGCCGGTCGAGCGGCGGATCGAGCACGCGCTCGTGCGCGGCATCGACGCCCACATCGAGGCGGACGTCGACGAGGCGCTGGCCGACCTCGGCTCGGCACTCGCCGTCATCGAGGGCCCACTGATGGGCGGCATGAACGTGGTCGGCGACCTGTTCGGCGAGGGCAAGATGTTCCTCCCGCAGGTCGTGAAGAGCGCGCGTGTGATGAAGCGAGCCGTGGCGCGCCTGACGCCGCACCTCGAGCGTGAGTCGGGGTCCGGCGCGCGGGCCATGCAGTCGGCGGGACGCATCGTGCTGGCCACCGTGAAGGGCGACGTGCACGACATCGGCAAGAACATCGTCGGTGTGGTCCTCGGCTGCAACGGCTACGACGTCGTGGATCTGGGCGTGATGGTGCCGGCGGAGCGATTGCTCGACGAGGCGCGGGAGCGCCGCGCCGATGTAGTCGGGCTGAGCGGGCTCATCACGCCGTCGCTCGACGAGATGGTTCACGTGGCGTCAGAGATGGAGCGGTTGGGCTTCGATGTGCCGTTGCTGATCGGCGGCGCGACCACCAGCAGGGCGCATACCGCGCTGCGGATCGCCCCACAGTACAGCCAACCCACGGTCTACGTGCCCGACGCGTCGCGCGCGGTCGGCGTGGTGTCGCGGCTTCTCGATCCGGCGGGGAGGGCCGCGCTGGCGGCCGAGACTGAGGCCGAGTACGACTCCCTGCGGCGCCGGCACGCATCTCGGTCGGATCGCTCGCCGCTGCTCTCGCTTGCCGACGCGCGCGCCAACCGCCTGGACATCGACTGGTCCGTTGAGCCACTGCCGGAGCCGGAGCAGGTCGGGGCGCGCACGGTCGACGACGCCGACCTGGCGACCATCGCGGAGTACATCGACTGGTCGCCGTTCCTGGCGGCGTGGGGCTTGCGCGGCGCGCACCCGAAGATCCTGGACGATCCCGTGCAGGGCGAGAGGTCCCGCGAGCTGCTGGCGGACGCCGAGGCGCTGCTCGAGCGGATTGTCGGCGAGCGGGCGCTCACGCCGCGCGGCGCGTACGGGCTGTTCCGCGCCGTCGCCGTGGGCGACGACATCGACGTGACCGTTGGCTCCGTGGGCGCCGAGAGCGGCAGGCCACCCGAGGTGCTCACGCTGCACACGCTGCGGCAGCAGCGGCCGGGACGCGCCGACGCGCCCAACCTGGCGCTGGCCGACTTCGTGGCGCCGGCGCGATCCGGAAGGCGGGACCACGTCGGCGCCTTCGCCGTGACGGCTGGCGAGGGGCTCGACGAGCTCTGCGCGGGCTTCGAGGCCGTCCACGACGACTACGGCTCGATCATGGCCAAGGCCTTGGCCGATCGACTGGCCGAGGCCTTCGCCGAGATGCTCCACGAGCGAGTCCGTCGCGAGTGGGGCTACGGTCGCGACGAGCGCCTGACAAAGGGAGAGCTCATCAAGGAGCGGTACCGCGGGATTCGGCCAGCGCCGGGCTACCCGGCGCAGCCCGATCACTCGGAGAAGCGCCTGATCTGGCAGCTTCTCGACGCGGAGCGCCGCACCGGCATCGCGTTGACCGAGACGTTCGCCATGCAGCCCGCCAGCTCGGTGTGCGGCCTGTACTTCGCGCATCCGGAGTCGCGGTACTTCGCCGTCGGTCGGATCGGGCGCGATCAGGTCGAGGACTACGCCGCGCGCAAGGGCATCGCGTTGGAGGAGGCAGAGCGATGGCTGGCGCCGAACCTGGACTACGAGCCACGCCAGGGCTAGCGACGCGGCGGCTGCGAGGCCGACGTCGATCCCGGGTGCCTCAGCGGATCTCGCTGGGCCGCGTGGCCATCGCTGCGCCGCTGCTGCTGGTCGCGCTCTGCGCGTCTGCCACGTCGCCGCCACCGTCCCGCGCCGCCGAGGCCGCTCAGGCGCTGGGGCCGCTGCCGGACAAGCTCCTCTTCACGGTCCAGACCCAGGACCCGCCCAGCCTGTTCGACGGCCCCGAGGCAATCGCCGCCGGGCCCGACGACACGATCTACCTGGCCGACACGCGCAACCACCGCGTGCAGGTCTTCTCGGCCGCAGGCGACTTCGTGGAGGCGTGGGGCAGCTGCGGCTCGGCCGAGGGACGCTTCATGTCGCCGACCGGCATCGCGGTGGGTGCCGACGGCAGCGTGTACGTGGTCGACTCCGGCAACGCGCGAGTGCAGCGCTTCGACCCGCGCGGTCGCTTCGTCGCGTCGTTCGGCGGCCCGGATGAGGCGGAAGGCGGGCTGGTCGAGCCGTGGGCGGCGGACGCGACGGCCGACGGCGGCTTGGTCGTCGTCGACGCCGGCGCTCACCGGGCGGTGAGGTTCGATGCTTCCGGCGCGCTGGCTGCCGCGTGGGGCGGTGAGGGAGCACTAGAGGGGCAGCTTCGCCAGCCGCGCGGTGTTGCGGTCGGGATTGACGGCAGCATCTACATCGCCGACACGGGCAACTCGCGGATCCAGCGCTTCGACGGCGAAGGCGCGTTCGTGGAGCAGTGGATCTCCGGCGGCCCGTCGGACACGGCGTACGAGCGTCCGCGGGGGGTGTCCGTCGCGGCGAACGGCGATGTCTACGTGATGGACACGGGCAACCACCGCATTCAGCGCTTCGACGCGAATCGGCAGTACATCGCGACGTGGGGCGTGCAGGGCACCGAGCGCGGCCAGCTCGACGAGCCGTCCGGCGCGGCCCCGCTGCAGAGCGGCGAGCTGTGCGTGCTCGACCGGAGCCTCCAACGGTTGCAGTGCTTCGACGAGGACGGCGTCTATCTGCGGCGCTGGGGCGCGCCCGGCGGCGGCGAGCGTCGGCGCCCGCGCGCCCTGGCCATTGCGCCCGACGGGACAGTGTATGTCGGGGACGCGGGGCGAAGCGAGATACAGGTCTTCGGCCCCGCCGGCGACCAAGGCGCTGTCTGGGGCGGGACCGGGACTCGTGCCGGCGAGCTGAGCCTGCCGGCCGGCATCGCCGTGGTCCCCGGCGGCTACGTCGCGGTCGCCGACAGCCGCAACCACCGTGTGCAGGTCTTCGATGCCGACGGCTCCGTGATCTGGTCGTGGGGGCGAGACGACTACGCCCCCGGCGACCTGGACGTGCCGACCGGGATCGACATTGCGCCTGACGGGTCGGTCGTCGTGGCTAGCGCGGGCAGCGGCCGCATCGGGCGTTTCACCCTGTCCGGCCAGCAGCTGTCGGCGTGGGGCGAGGTCGGCTCGGGCGACGGGCAGCTGAACGAGCCGCGCGGTCTGGCCGTCGGCCCCGATGGCTCGGTCTGGG
>Ga0316577_10001852_pt1 | contig 10212 bp, 8 predicted proteins | sample S5NA_FD_203073 | JGI IMG/M metagenome (GOLD analysis project Ga0316577, IMG submission 203073) | Rhizosphere microbial communities from salt marsh grasses in Alabama, United States - S5-7_050615r2r1 | ecosystem: Host-associated > Plants > Roots > Rhizosphere | place: USA: Alabama | collected... | reverse complement strand
GGACGAGGCGGGAGGGACCCTGAACATCGACACGACCTCCGGCGACTCCACCCAGGTCGGCGTTGAGACCGGGTTCTTCGGCGAATCGAGTGACGCAGAGTCCTCGGAGAGGGACGAATTCGGTGTCACGGTGAACTTCGACGAGGAGGACGTCGACGACGTCCAAGCGGGAATCGATGTCGGGCTCTACGAGGAGAGCACCGAGGACGGAGTCGAGCAGGGCCGTACCGAGGCCGGTGTCGGCACGAACATCGACCTCGACGGTGGTCAGCTCGGCGTCGACCTCGGCGGCTACTACGAGGAGTCCGAAGGTGGAGACCAGGTCCAAAGGACCGAAGCGGGCCTCACCACGAACATCGACGCCGCCGGCGGCCAGGTCTCCGTCGACCGCGGCCTCTACGTCGAGACCGTCGACGAGGAAGGAGGCGGCTACCGCGCGGAAGGTGGAGCCATGCTCGGCGTCGAGGTGGGCGAGGACTCGGTCGGGATCGAGACGTCGCTGTACGTCGAGGACTATGAGGACGGCGAGCAGGACGACCGGCTCGAGCTTGGAGTCGAACATGGGGTTGAGGCCACCGACGAGGGGCTTGCTCCCGGGCCCGTCCCCGAGGCCGAGGTCACCCACGACGGCGAGACCACCGAGCACTACCCGGAGATGCCGTTCGGAGATGTCGTTCCGGATGTCCCGGGTTTCGATCCCGACGATCTGGGCCTCGGTGAGGACGACGACAAGGGCGGGCTCGGCGAGATCCTCGGTGATGCCGTCGAGACGGTCGGCGACTTCATCGAGGATGTGATCGACAAGATCGAGGACGTCTTCGACGACGACTAGGCGAACGCACAGCGTGCGTGGCGCCCGAACGCCGGCCGAGAATCGCACGGGCCCCGGTCGGCGCTACCCGGAGGCGCGATACTCCACGCTTGCGAGGGCTTGGTCGAGCGCAACGAGGTCGTCGTTCGTCGTCGCCTGTGCGATGACCACGTAGTAGTAGTCGCCCCCCGATGTTGCAGCCACAGTGATCAGCACGTTGCCGGTGCCGTCGCAGTCGAGCCAGATCCAGGTCTCGCCGTTCAGCCCGTTCCCGACGTACTGCTCGGTACCTCCGTCGATGCACGCGTCGGCGTACCCGAAGGCGAGCGCCATAGCCTGGTTGAGCATCGTGGGGTCGTCGGCATCGGCGGCGTCGACGACGGCCACCGTGATGCCGGACGTCGTCCACGTGTCCACGTACCCGAAGAGATCCGGCGAGGCAGAGATGTGGGGGCTCGGCGTGTCGAACAGGAAGAGGCCCTCCCGCTCGATATCGGTCCAGGCCTCCGGCACCTCAACCGAGAGCGAGCCCGTGGCATCGACGACCCGCACGTACCCGGGAGTCGAGTTTGCGGACGACGTCGCCGTCGTGGTGGTCGGCGCCGTGGTGGTCGTGGGGGTCGACGTCGTCACGTCGGAGGGAACCGAAGCGGCAAGCGGGTCCTGGCCGGGCTCCGAGCTCGAGGTGCTCGTCGCAACCGTTGTTGTCGGGTCTGCTTCGGTCGCTCCATTGCCACCTGACCGCACAAGCCAGATGCCGCCGATGACCGCGACGATCGCTGCAGCGACGACACCGATCGCCCAGATGGGGATGCCGCGGTTCCTTTTCGGACCCGGGCGCACCGGCTCCGCGGTCCTCTCGCGAGCATCCGCACTCGGACGGGCGCCGTGATGCTCGCCCGATGGGGGCAGCGGCGTTGCGGCCGGTTGCTCGGCCCCGCTCCCCGTCGGGACGATCGGAGGAGGTGCCGCCGTCACCGCGCGTTCCGCGGTGTCGTGGAGCGCCGCGCCGAGGCTGATGGTCGTCTTCGGATGGCTATCGAGCGTCACGGGCAAGCCGGTCTCGGCGTGGACCATCTCGCGAATGAGTGGGATACGCGAGGTGCCGCCGACGAGCAGCACCGCCTTGGGATCGGCCATCCCCATGCCGGCGCTCCTCACCGTCCGCTCGAGCGTCTCGATGGTCTCCACGATCCGCGGCCTGATCATCGACTCGAACTCCGCTCGTGTGATGCGGACGTCGGTCTGGAGATTCGGGAGCAAGACCGGGATCACCGCATCGGTGTCACTCGAGAGTGCTTCCTTCGCGAGCCGGCAGTCCTCACGAACACGGGTAAGGGCCGCTCTCACCTGCGGATCGGCGGGGTCCGCATCGGTCAGCATCCCATCCAGCGCGTCGTTCACGTGTGCGAAGACGGCCTGGTCGAAATCGATCCCGCCGAGTCGCTCCATCCCGGCCGGTCGACCGATCAGTGCGAACCGCTCGGCATCGAGGCAGCGCACGAGGGCCACATCGAGCGTTCCGCCCCCGAAGTCGTAGACGACCACCGAATCGCCCGCCTCGACGCGCCCTTCCTGCGCGTAGCGCAGCGCCGCGGCCTGCGGCTCGCTGAGGAAGGCCGTCGGTGGCCCGTCGGCGAGCCTCGCCGCCTGATCGAGCAGATCGAGCTTGTACGTCCCCCAGGCGGCCGGATGTGTGAGGATCATCTGTGCGGGCGGCTCCCCCTCTCGCTCGGTCGCGAGCGCGAGCACCCACCTGATCACATGCGCCGTCAACGCCTCGATGCCGTACGGCGTCCCCCCGACGATGAACGGCGTCGGATCTCCCATCCGGCGCTTGAACTCGCGCGCGACGCGCGTCGGCTCGGTCATCGCCCTGCGCTCCGCCGCCTCCCCGACGAGCACCGTGCCGTCGGAGCGCAAGAGCACGACGGTCGGAACGGTCGGACGATCGGTTCCGAGCGAGAGGACTTCGGGCCGACCACCACGGTTGACGGCCGCTGCCGTGTAGGTCGTGCCGATGTCGATTCCCAGCGAGTAGGCCATTCCCACGCCCTCGTGCCCTTCCGATTCGAACAGTAGTCTGGCTGAGAGGATCGGAACCGGAGGCTTGCGTGGCAGATGCCGTCCAGGAAGCACTCGGCGGGGTTGCGGCGACGCTGATTGCCCGGGGGCGCGACGACCTCGCCGCCAGGGTCCGGGCGGCATCTGCGCGTGCCACCAGGCCGGCAACGGTCGTCGCGGTCGTCGGCGAGTTCAAGCAAGGCAAGAGCCTGCTCGTCAATGCGCTGCTCGGGCGACCGATTTGCCCCGTCGACGATGACCTGTCGACTGCAGCCGTCACCATCATCCAGTACGGCGCATCGCCGTCGGTACACGTGCACCGCCGCTCGGGGAACCGGGTCGAGCAGCTGGCAGTGGAACCGCGCTCCCTCGCCGATTGGGTGACGGAGGCCGGCAGTGCGGCCCATCGCCGTGACGTGGAGCGGGCGGTCGTGAGCTTCGACCACCCCCTCCTGGCGCAGGGGCTGACACTCGTCGATACCCCCGGAGCGGGAGGTCTGACGACGGGGCATGCGAAAGCCACAACGGCCTTCCTCCCGTACGCCGATGCGCTCATCTTCGCGACCGACGCGTCGGCAGAACTGAGCAAGCCGGAGATCGACTTCCTGCGTATGGCGGTCGAACGCTGCCCCCAGGTCATCGTCGCTCTGACGAAGATCGATCTCTACCCGGCGTGGAGGAAGATCCTCGACCTCGATCGACAGCACCTCACCGGCATCCTGGATGGCGCATCCGTGCTCCCCACATCGGCTGCGGCGGCGATCGCCGCGATACGGAGGAGTGACGCCGACCTCGCGGTAGAGAGCGGAGTCCCCCAGATGCGGGACCACGTTCTGCAGCAGCTGCTCGATCGAACGAGGAAGGCCGCCGTGCGCCGGTCGCTCACCGAGGCGATCGAACTCGTCGACCATATGGCGGCCGTCGCCGCCCAGGAGCTCGAGATCGTACGCGACCCGGCGAGGATCTCCGACGCAAATGCCGCGTATGAGCATGCTGTTGCGAATCTCGAGCAGGTTCGCGGCCCCGGTGCGCGTTGGGGTCAGATGCTCGCCGATCGAATGGCCGACCTCTCGAGTGCGGCATCGTTTCGCCTGCGTGGTGGCGTTCGAGACATCATCGGTTCGCTCGACCATGCGATCGAGGAGCTTCGAAGCCCCGCCGACTGGGAAGCGCTCTCCGACCAGCTCCAGGACGATGTCGCTGCACTCCTTGCGGATGTGTTCGGTTCGCTCGACGACGGCGCGGAGGCGATCTACGGAGATCTGATGGAGTTGCTGACCGACGAGGCCTCGGAGCTCTTCACGGGGGACGCCCGCCATCTCGCCGAGACGATCCTCTCACGCATCGAATCGGCACCTCGAGAGCTGGGCGAGGAATCCGGTGCGAAGCGGGCCGTCGGCTCCGTCGTACCGGCGCTTCGCGGCGCCCAGAGCGGCCTGATGATGTTCGGACTGCTCGGGCGCGTCCTGCCGATCGGCGCTGCCGGGCTGCTGATGTCGAACCCCGTCACGCTCGTCATCGGTGCTGCCTTTGCAGGAAAGCAAGTGATCTCGACACGGCAACGGACCCTCGCCGTGCGGCGGCAGCAAGCGCGAGCATCTGTTCGGCGATTCCTCGACGACATCCAGTTTGAGACGTCGCACGAGCTGACCGAGGCGGCGCGGCGCATCCAGCGCGTTCTGCGCGATGTGTTCACCGCGCGGATCGTTGAACTGCAGCGGACCTATCAGGCCATGGCCGAGCAGGCGAAGCGCGACGTCGCCTCCACCTACGAACAGCAAGTCGAGCGCGGCAAGCAACTCGAGAACGACCTCGCCCACTTCCGGGAGCTCCGTTCTCGGCTCGTCGCTGCCGGAGTTGCCTCATGAGCGAGATCGCCGCCCGTCTGACACACCTGTGCTCGGTTGCGGAGGATCGCCTGTCCCCGGACCGGGCGGCGGAGTTGCGGCAGCTGGCCGGACGGCTGAAGGGCCCGCTCCGCATCGCCATTGCCGGACGCGTCAAAGCCGGGAAGTCCACCCTCCTCAATGCACTCGTCGGCGAGCGGCTCGCGCCGACCGACGCCGGCGAGTGCACACGGATCGTCACCTGGTACCGGCGGGACGACTCCTACGGCGTACGCGCGCGATACGTCGACGGGACGATGGCCGACCTGCCGTTCGAGCGCGCCGAGGGCACCCTCCATATCGATCTCGGCGACGGCGACCCGGCAACGATCGAGCACATCGACGTTCGTTGGCCGTCGGCCAACCTCGACCGCATCACGCTGATCGACACGCCCGGTCTCGCTTCGCTCGACGACCAGAATTCGGCCCGCACCGTTGAGTTCCTCGCCTCCGGAGACGGGGAGGGGCCGACAGACGCCGACGCGGTCGTCTACTTGATGCGGCACATCCACCGGCAGGACGTCGAGTTCCTCGATGCCTTCATGGACCGCACTGTTGCCCAGGCTTCGCCGGCAAACGCCATCGGTGTCCTCTCCCGAGCCGACGAGATCGGAGGAGGACGCCTCGACGCGCTCGACTCGGCCCGCCGTATCGCGAAGCGATACCGCGAGGACGAGTCCGTCAAGACGCTGTGCAGCACCGTCATCCCGGTCGCGGGACTCCTCGCCGAAGGCGGTGCCACACTGCGCCAGGATGAGTACCGAGACTTGGCACTCATCGCAGCCGAGGACGATCCAACGTTGAACGCGCTCCTCATCACCTCGGACCGCTTCCGCATGGCCGGGATCGGACCACTGACGAGTGAGAAGCGCACGCACCTCCTCGGCCGATTCGGACTCTTCGGCGTGCGCTTTGCGGTCGACCAGATCCGCTCCGGCGCCGCCGCAGACGCACCGGCCATGGCGCGGTCGATGGTGCATGCCTCCGGGGTCGGCGAGCTGCGCCGCCTGCTCGTCGACCACTTCCTCCCGCGGGCGCGAGTCCTCCAAGGAAGGGCAGTCCTCGTCGCTCTTCGGGCCCTTGCCGGGGAATTGGACGTCGGCGATGCCCGCTGGCTCAGCGACGAGATCGAGCAGATCGAGTCGACCACCGGAGAGCTCGCCGAGCTCCGGCTCCTTCATCTGGCGATCGCAGGCGCCGCCGGATTCAGCGACGCGGAAACCGAGGAGGTGCGAGCACTGCTCCTTCCCGGTGAACCGGCCGTCCGGCTGGGTCTGCACGGCGCCGAGCCGGATGCTTTGCGCAATGCCGTGATTGCGGCTGTGGAGCGTTGGCGTCTTCGCTCCTCCGACCCGCGCAACGACCCAATCGAGGTCGAGGCGTGTGAGCTCGTCGCACAGACCTACGAGCGTCTCTATGTGCTCGTCGATGCTCGCGAGTCGAGCGACGCTACGCACCATCCCGCGAGGAACGAGGCGTGAGTCCCGGAGACACAGACCACTACAGGAAGCTCGAGCGGATGTACCTCAGTGCCCCGCTCAACGGCTTCTACCGACCGACGATCGAGATCGGCGAGGGGCGGGCGGTCATCGCGAACCCCGTGCGAGAGGACTTGTTCCATGCCGCAGGCGCCGTGCACGGCTCCGTCTACTTCAAGCTGCTCGACGACGCAGCGTGGTTCGCCGTCAATTCGCTCGTCACCGACGTGTTCGTCCTCACGACCACGTTCACGACCTACCTCACACGCCCCGTTTCGTCCGGGACGATCACAGCCGTCGGTCGGGTCGTGAACGAGGGCCGAACGCAGTTCCTCGCCGAGGCCGTGCTGACCGACGATGACGGCCGTGAGATCGGCCGCGGCTCCGGGACGTTCGTCCGGGGGCGGAGCCCGCTCAGCGCCGACATCGGGTACGCCTGAAATCTCGCCGATGTCGACCCCGCATCCCGTCCTCGGATCGCGTACAGTTCCGCGATGCGATCACCCCACGCACACCACCTGGAGCCTTGGCCCGGACATCCGAGGGACGTACCGGCTCTTCGTCTCACCCGGCGAGTGCGTTGCTCTCCGCCAACTGGGTGACGGGTCGATCACGGACGCTGTGGGCGCACATTCCCGGGAGAACCGACATGGCACGCAAATCCGTCGACGAACGTCACGAGGAAGGACGGGAGGCGCGTCGCTCCGTCCCCCGCTCGGCGCACGCTCATTGGAGGCCCGCCCCTGATCGGCCCGATCCCATCGGGCTGCTCCAGGAGCAGAATGACCAGCGGGTCCCGTGGCTCGTGCCGGTCCGCCATGCCCGGATGCGGGAATCGCCGTTCACGTTCTATCGCGGCACGGCGAGCATCATGGCGAGCGACCTCGCCGGGACACCGACGAGCGGCTTCGACGTCCAGACGGTCGGAGACGGCCACCTCTCCAACTTCGGCGCCTACGCCTCACCCGAGCGCCAGCTCGTCTTCGACGCCAACGACTTCGACGAGACCCTCAACGGGCCGTGGGAATGGGACGTGAAGCGTCTGGCGACGAGCTTCCTCATCGCCGCGCGTCATCGCGAGTTCCCCGAGGACGATGCTCACGCGATCACGTTGCGTGTCGTGAAGTCCTACCGCGATGCCATGGCCGACTACGGCGAGAAGGGCTTCCTCGAGCTCTGGTACGAGCACACCGGCATGGAGCAGATCGGCCGCATCGGGCGCGGGGAGTTCGACAAGCACGAGGTCGCCAAGCGCCTTGCCGAATTCGAGCGTCGCGCTCGGTCGAAGAACAGCTTGCAGGCGCTGGACAAGCTGACCGTTCGTGACGGTGACCGCTTCAGAATCCGCACGGACCGCCCGGTCTTGGTGCCGATCAGTGAGCTCAAGCCCGACCGCAATCCGGCCAAGCTGGAGCAGATCGTTCGCGAGACGTTCGACGACTACGTCGCGACGCTGCGCGACGATCGCCGCGGGTTGCTCGAACGCTACGAGCTCGTCGACGTCGCGCTGCGGGTCGTCGGGGTGGGCAGTGTCGGCACGCGGTGCTTCGTGCTCCTGCTCGAGGGGAGGGACTGGCACGACCCCCTGTTGCTCCAGGTCAAGGAGGCGAACGCCTCGGTGCTCGAGCCCCATCTCCATGGGAGTCGCTATCCCCACCACGGGCAGCGGGTCGTCGCCGGCCAGCGACAGATCCAGGCACAGTCGGACATCTTCCTCGGCTGGGCAACCGGCTCGGACGAGGGCCGCCACTACTACGGCCGGCAGCTCCGTGACTGGAAGCGCTCCGTCGACATCGACTCGACGACACCCCGCCTGCTCGACTTCTACGCCCGCCTCTGCGGGCAGATCCTCGCCCGCGGACATGCCCGTTCCGGGGATCCCGTCGCAATCGCCGGATACGTCGGGACATCGAAGAAGCTGGACGAGGCAATCCTCGAGTTTGCGAGGACGTATGCCGACCAGACCGTCGAGGACTACGAGCGCTTCCGGGAGGCGATCGCCGACGGCACGCTCCCAGTCGGCGACGAGACGTAGACGTTCAGGCGCGGACGGAGAATCCCGCGAGCTCCGGGTCCGCTTCTACGAGGTCGCTGGCCACGGCCTCGACGAGGGCACCCGAGGGCCCACGCGCGAGGAAGCGCTCCAGTCGGTCGAGGGCCGGGTCGGGCCCCTGCGCCCAGACCTCTACCGACCCGTCGGGGCGGTTTCGCACCCACCCCTGGAGACCCAGCAACCGGGCTTCTCGGACGGTGGACGCCCGGAAGAACACCCCTTGGACCCGTCCGGTCACTCGTGCTCGGATCGCGCGCATCGTCCTTTCACGATACCGGTGCGGCTGGGCTGCCGCCGCTGGAAGGTCAGTCGAATCGGAAGCCGAGCGCCTCCATGTCGGCTCTCAGGTTTGCATAGCGGACGACACGCAGCCGCCGGGCCATGGGACCGGTCCAGGCCGCGTCCGCGTCGAGGTTCCGGCCCTGGCGCTCGTAGAAGGCGGCGAGCTCTGCGTTGTAGGCATCGATCAGCGCTTCTGCGCCCTCGTCCGAGTAGCGGTCACGGTGGACGACGAGTGCTTCGGGGAGACGAGGCTTCAACCCCGGCTCGAGCGGGTCGTCCGCCGGCCACCCGACGCTCATCCCGTAGACCGGGGCGACGCCCTCCGGGAGTCCCAGCACCTCGGCAACGGCCACCGCGTCACGGCGCAGGGCACCGACCATGACCGCCCCGAGCCCGAGTGACTCGACCGCGATCTGCGCCGCCTCACCGGCGATGGCAGCATCGACGACGGCGACGAGCGTGTCTTGGAGACCGAGCAGGGGCTCGATTCCGTGACGTTCGGCAACGACGTGGAGCCGCCGGATGTCCGCGCAGAAGACGAAGAACACCCGGCTGGCAACGACGTGCTCCTGGTTGCCGGAGATCTCGGCAAGTCGCTCTTTGATCGACGGCTCACGGACCACCACGATGCTGTAGGTCTGCCAGTTGCTGCTCGTGGGCGCTCGACGCGCCGCTCCGAGGATCGCATCGACCGCTTCGTCGCTCACCTCCTCATCGGTGAACCGACGCACCGAGACGTGCGACGACATGAGGTCGATGGTTGGATTGGCGAATCGGGGCTCGTGGTCGGTCATCACTCCTCGCACCTGTGGTCTTGTGTGGGCCGAGCCTGGTCCTGCCGCATCGCTACGTGCCCAATGCACTCGTGCTGCCGCCGAGCCGTTCCAGCATGCGGCGGAGCCCCGGCATCTCCTCCGGCGCCAAGCGCGAGCCGACATGCTCCTCGATGCCGCGGAGATGGACGCGTCCGGCCGTTCGGAATGCCTGCTCCCCCTGCGGGGTCAACGCCACGAAGCTCCCCCTCCGGTCGGAACCGCACGGCCTGCGCTCCACGAGCCCGTCTCGCTCGAGCCGATCGACGAGTCGCGTGGTCCCGCTCCTGCTCAGCCGAAGGCGCTCTGCGAGATCCGACGGGCGCATCGCCCCTCCTTCCGCCTGAGAGAGGATGAGAAGGATCTCATACCGCTCGAGCGACAGTGGCGTCTCCCGCCTCAGCTCATCGGCGAGCACCTCCCGCACGTGGGCGAATGCGGTCATGAGCGCGAGCCACGTCGCAGACGCCTCGGTGGTCTTCAACTCAACGGGCATGTCCTCACCGTACCGAAAGTAGTTGCACAACGCAACGGCTTCTTCTATAGTTGCGCACAACAATCATTGCATATCACAACTACAAGGAGGCTGCAATGACCCAGACCATGGAATCCCCCGTCCGTCAGATCGCAGGACGCGCCGTACCGACCGCAGGACGGTGGCAGATCGACGGCGCCCACACGTCGGTCGAGTTCGTCGCCCGCCACCTCATGGTGACGAAGGTGCGGGGCGCATTTGCCGACGTCTCCGGCACCATCGAAGTCGGGGACGATCCGCTCGAGAGCCGAGTGACGGTGGCGCTCCAGACCAACTCGATCACGACCGGCG
>Ga0316577_10001851_pt1 | contig 10218 bp, 10 predicted proteins | sample S5NA_FD_203073 | JGI IMG/M metagenome (GOLD analysis project Ga0316577, IMG submission 203073) | Rhizosphere microbial communities from salt marsh grasses in Alabama, United States - S5-7_050615r2r1 | ecosystem: Host-associated > Plants > Roots > Rhizosphere | place: USA: Alabama | collected... | reverse complement strand
TTCTATTTTTCGACTTTTCAGCACGTGCTCACCACATGCGCTGCATTGCAGAAAAGTGTTTGCAGTTTCTAAAGGTGGCGGAACCGATTCAACATGTTTGACTGAAAAAATATCTTCAGGGGCTAAACCGAGCAAGTACCTTACACGACCATCCAGTAGTTTTTGGAATTGCACCGCATCATCCATTATAACCTGATTGTTCTTAATTTTATGTTCAAGTTCGCTGTACTCTTCCTCGTCTCCAAAATGGTGCTTTTTTAGGGACAACCTGAATCCGGTTTCATCTTTTTTTGATAAAAGCGTATAATTGTGTTTGCCGAAATCCATGACCTGCAGGCGTTGGTTACCCACTGTAGTTCCGAGCATGATCTGGATCGCATCCAGAGATGAGGTGCAGTTTTCGGCAATTAGCGATATATTGCTGTTTAATTCATAAGCTTGTGGAATAAGCTTTTGGGCATACTCACAGAGCTTGCATCCGATCACAAGATCCGGACAGAGATGCCCGTGGAAATCCACAATACGCTTTAAATGCATATTCAAAAGCATTTTCCGTTCCTCTCTGTATAAGGCCATTAATTCATGATCACTCAGGATGCGAAAACACAGAACCCAGTATCCCTCACGCAAGGCTCTTTGGTGATTGGGGTCACAAAAATGAAAATAAAGGAAATACACTTCATTACTTTTCACCTGCATCAGATAGGCATTTATGGGATTCCCAGACTGTGTCCGAAAGCGGACCAACACGTCATGAATCACATGTAAGGTGCCGGAAAAAGTAAAAGAGACAGGCACTTGACGCGCATTGTCAAAATCCACGCGGACTTTTTTCTGGATATACTCAACCAAATCGTAACGGATGGATCGCAATGCTTCAGACTTATTCATGACTTATCCCATGTACGTTGCAAGAGCCGTCATAATAGGTGTTTTAATCGTATCAGAAAATTTCGGCAAGGGATTGAAGGAAGTGCAAATCTCAGAGCGATCGATCAGGTCTATCATTAAGCCCCATGGCCTTGTTTCAACTTGTTGGAGCTTTTTGTTGCGCCATCTCTTTGACCAAAGGACGAAAAACAACTTCCATTGTGCGACAAACTCTTTTTGCCTCCTCTTCGGATCCGGCAAAACCGATCCAGCATTCCCATATTTCATCCTCGCTTTTCCAGGTCCCGCCGTCGGCCTTTCGCATCAGATCCTGGTTGTCGCACTCATATACGCGTTGAAACAGCATGATTCTTTTTATCAGCTCTTTTTCCGCGTCCGTTCCGCCCATCTGCCTGTACTGATCGTACAAGCGGTCCTCAACCCTTAGATATAAGCCGCGCAGGAAATCCTGAATCAGCCTGGGCATAGCGGCATTCACCCATACGCTGTTTTTACGAACCAGCTCTTTGCGTATGACCTCTTTACGCTCCGCGATGGAGGTCAACAGCTTTTTCTTTAAGCCCTCTTTATCGGTCTTCTTTTTTTCGTTCAACGGGATATAAGCATTGCGCCATTCATCATGGGCTGCCAAGATTTCATCGAGAACACTTTGATTCGCCCCATGGGGCGCCAAGTCCGCAGATTTCAGTTTCAGCTCTTCGTCAAGATCAATCAGGGTTTCTTTCACAAAGAAGCTGTATTGTTCACCTGTCGTCGGATCGTTTACGGCCTTTTCTTTTAAGCAGAGAAACTGCATTTTGACCGATAGATCGTCCCTGGCGATGACGCGATATGCATAATCCTTGGTAACATAAGGACGGGTTTTAAACAGGCCCCGCTCATGCAGGTCGAATACACCGGGTATCTTGTGCTTGGGTTGGTGAATGATAGAAAAACCTTCCGGAACCATCATTTTTTTTCCTGTTTATATCGAAACCTTGTCTCGAATCTTGATTTCAGTCAATTCTTCTCTATATGTGGCAATTGAAGGGGCATCTCGTTTGATCCGAAAGCATTCGCTTTTTCGTGATTGCATAACCCTCCCACAGTCGTTTTGCTCTTTTTTGTTCCCGCAAATTCTAGTAGATCAAAGATTAGCCACCTATTTTATTGCTCTCATGATATGAGTAAACGAAGGCCTTTCTGGTTTACTTTCTAGTATTTCGAGGCCCTTTGTTTCAGCCACTCGCTCAGCGCCCATCCAGTCATGGCCAGGCACTCCATATCCAAGTATTTTTCCGCCCGCCTCTCGAATAAAAGCGAACAATGTGCCGGGAAATCCTCATCTCGGTCATTGAAAACCAGCAGTACCGGCACCTTCGGCAGGGCATCGAGTTTCATGACCAGATCAGCCGAGATTTCAGCCTGAATAGGACTCCCGGTCAATTCTGCACAGGCTTTTCGAAGATCTTCCAGACGACCTGCAAAATTTCGACTGATCGGCCGTTGCGCATTATTCAGGAAACCCTCAAAAAAAGGGGCGGCGTCCTTAAAATCCTTATAGGTAACCCAGTCCGCTTCAGTGGGTTCATTCTCCGGACACAGCAAAAGGTACTTGCACAGGATCACACTCACGGAATGGCTCGGTCTGCACCCCTGGCCATCGGTGATACCCTCTGGGCAAATTCGATAGGTGACGCCATAAAAAGGCATGATAATGTCCGTATCGTGAATCTCGACAGCGAGTCTGTCCCTTAACCACAAACGATCTAAATTTAATATTTTTTCCAGATAGTTCTGGTAAATTTCGTCAAATATTTTTGCTTCTCGCATGCTTTGATTCCTGTCATTCTGAACATTGCCGCAAAAGGTATCGCTATCGCCATTAACACAATCTTTCTTTTTCATCGATACTTTTCAGATAGGGGGTCCTTACCATTGGGAAACATGGCGCCGAAGGGCTGGTAATGGCCCGTATCCGCCAGGGTTGAAAAATGCATGCCCTTGCGGCTGCCGGTCATTATCAGCGGTTTGGCTTTGGCGATATCCAGAGCTTCGTCGGCGGTCAGGAACTCGTCGGCCACTTCCAGGCGTAGTACTTTCCCCAACACCAGGATATAGTTGTCTTCTTCATAGGTCATATGCAGTCTGCATTCCATCCAGGCATAGGCACCGGCAAGGCCCGGCGGGACGATCAGTTCGGACGGTTTGACGTTCAACCCGGCCGATTCAAATTCATCGACTTCGGGAGGCTCGGGCCTAGCCGTGGGGATGACCTTGTCGGCCAGGCTCTCTCCCGCCAGGTTGACCACGAACTGCTCGGTTTCTTTGATGTTGTTCAAGGTGTCGCGCTTCCACGCCGAGGCCAGGCAGATCAAATCCAGGGGCCTTAATACCGGCATAATGCAGGAATACGGGGCGATATTGCGGATGCCGTCGCGGCTGACCGTCGAAATGAACGCCACCGGCAAGGGCATGAAGCTTTCGCGCAAAAAGGGTTTAAAGATCATCGGTTATCTCCTTTATTATTGGGCAAACGAAGCCCTCCCATAGGGGCTTGTGCTTATCATTTGGAAAGAGAAGGATTCAATGTGGCCGGATGTTCGGTTAATTAAATCAATCAATCGATTGATCCATCAAGCACCGTTATTCAGGGGTTAATTAACTGCTGCCGGAGGGGATGAAAAAAGCCACACCGGCCGCCCTGCTATCACTGGTTTGGCCTTCATGGCTTTATTTTGAAGTGATTAATTTTAGTATAAAATAGTACGGCTAGTTAATACCATTTTTTTAATGCTAGATTATTCTTCTTAAACAAAAATAAGCTTAATGTAAAGAGTTTATTTTCGAAAGGTACGAATAGGGCTTCGACAGCGCGCGGAGACGTTCCGGTTGGATAACTTTCAGGTGCTAAGCTGACATGAAGGGATACTTGCCCAAATATCTTGCCTGGATTCCTGACCTATCGTGGGTGTCAGAAAAATGTTGACAAAATATCTTCTTTCATTATGTAACCGCACACGGACGGTTATACCTCGTGTCAATATACGGGAGGAAAAGATGGAAAATAACACGATCTCGAATCAGGCGATACTTGATAATGACCTGCGGCGGGCGATGTATTCCCGCGATTATGCAAAAGCGAGACGGTTGATCGAGGAGGGGGCGGACCCGAATACGAGAAATGGATGGGGCTCGCCGTTTATCTATTGGTGTTCTGAAAACGGCAAGACGGATCTGATCGATTTTGCCCTCGAAAAAGGGGCAGATATCGATGCGACCAACAAGAACGGCGAGACCGCACTGCATAAGGTCGCGCAATTGGGTCGTGTCGACATGATCGACTTCCTGATCGACCGCGGCACCAACATCAATCACCGGAACATCTACGACACGACCCCCCTTTTCGTCGCTGCCCTCTTCGATCAGCCGGAAGCGGCGAAAAAGCTGCTTCATCGTGGCGCTGACCCCTCAATTTTAAACCATAAGGGTGTCTCTCCTGCCCAAATCGCCAAAGAAAAGGGGAACGACGCGCTTGTCGCCTTGTTTTCGAAAGATGGATTCATTTATTCGCGTATGCGATAAAAAAATTGGGGGCCGCCAGCACGGATCCGTTCCCCCGGTAGGGATGGACCCTGAAGCAGGCAGTATCGTAGTAGCCGATATCCTTGAAACAGGCCGATTGCAGCAAGGCCCGGGCATCTTCAGGGCGTACGCCTTCATAGAAGGGAAGCCATTTTTGAATCCGGGCATAACTGCAAAAAAAACGCATTGACGTCAAGGCGGTCTTTTGAAACATGCCCTTGAAGGTCTTATAGACCAGCCAATGGACCCGCTTCCAGGAGGTATTCAACCAGAAGCCATCTGAAATGACGAGTCTGCCGCCCGGTTTTACCACTCGCCGCCACTCCCTGAGCGCCTTCTCAGGATGAGGTAGTGTCCACAACAGATTCCGGGAAACCAGCACATCGAATAAATCGTCTTCAAACTCCAGCGATTCCGCGTCGCCGGTAATGAAATCCACCGGTAGATGGTATTCCACTGCGTGTCGTTTGGCGCAGGCAATCATTTCCCTGGACAAATCGATGCCGGTGACCCTGAACCCGGCCCGGGCGAGGTAAAAGGCAAATTGGCCCATGCCGGTGCCCACATCCAAGGCCCGTCTTCCGGCCGCTTGCGGGAGCAGTTTCTTTAAAACAGCCTCCCATGTGTTCGCAATAATAATGGATTTGTCTTTATCATAGCCGAAACTGCGGCTTCTCCAGTCCCAGTATCTTCTGATCGACGCCTTGATGTCTTTCATAAAACACTTGCTCCTCAAACAAAAAAAGCCGCGACGCCTTTCCCTGAATCGTCAGGGATGGATGGCCGTCGTGGCTCTGTTTCGTTGAGGTAAACTATCGACCCCCAAGGGGTTCGCGGCGATCAGGTGGTCACCTGGCAACGGTATTGAGTAAGAAGCTGGCCTTCATGGCCGATTTAATATTTTCTATTCAATCGAGTTTTCAATGTCAAGCGTTAAAGATACCCGTGGCGCATTCAGATGGTTTTCAGCAAAGTAAAAAAGTAAAAAATATCAGATCTTAAAAAGGGATTGACGCATATTCTAAAAGTTACTATAGAGCTAAGCTATAATTGGGAACAGAAGTTTCCAGCAGATCAACATTTCACATATTTAGATCAAACCAAGCCACGAAGGTTTTCTTTACCAGGTCCTGACCTTCGTGGCTTTTTTTATCCATGCATGATGTAGACTACTTTCATCAACACGAACTGCACAAACACGATTTCCTGGGCTGCTGCAAGGATTGCCGACGGAGTCTGGAGATCATCAAACCGCATATCATGGCCTTTGCCGAACGCATTAAACATTACGATGATACGGCATTGAAAGCGCTCAGCCCCGACGATCTTTACCGGCTGTTCCTGCTCCTCGACGACGTGGCGCATATGGAGGCCGGCGAGCACCTTGCCGGGCTCATTTTGGATGAGCCCGAGATCCAGGGCGTGCTTCCGGTTATTCGCGCCTATTACAACACCTTTTTCAGTATCCATGAAGTCCATCTGGCCGAGCGGTTGCTCAAATCCAGCAACCCATGGGAAACCTTTTCCAGGTTTCCGCTCTATCCCCGCTACGAAGCCCTGATAAAAAACCAAATGGAAGTCAACCATATCGAGATAGGCAGTAGACTGGCGTTCATTGGTTGCGGTCCGGTTCCTTCCAGCCTCATTCTTCTGAACCGATTGGCCCGCATCCGCTCGGTTGGCGTCGATACGTCCAAAAACGCCGTCGCCTTGGCACAACAAGTCATCCAACACTTCGGCCTGCAAAAGGAAATCAATATTGTTCATGGCGACGAAACATTGCTCCAACAATTATTGGACTGGGATATGGTCCTGGTGGCGGCCATGGCCGACCCCAAGGAACGCATTTTTCGGAATCTGCACCTCATCATGCAGGAAAGCGGCAAAACAGATACACTGGTTTTATACCGGACCTATACCGGCATGCGGGCAATCCTGCATGTGCCGGTAAAGGCTGACGAAATCAAGGGGTTTTGCGTCGTTAAAACAATCTATCCCATGGGGCGGGTCAACAACACGATCGTTGTCGCCAAACTGGAAGGATAGGCAAGATGCTGGAAACCATCAAAAAGCAGCTCTTGCAGATTTTCAGCAGTTGTCGCCATTTGACCGAGGATCAGATTCTCAATCATCCGCAAGACCTGTTTCATATACATGTGGAAACCTTAAATCGGTTGGCGACCCTGGAAATCGACGATCAGGAGGTCGAAGCCCTGATTGCCGACAGGTCGCTCAAGCCGGCGATTTGGCAGATCGCCAGGCTGAAGCGGGTCCATGGATTGCGCATGGAGCGGCAACGGGCGCAATCCATTATGGATAGCAGTGCCCCTTGGGAAGTGCTCAAAGGATTCATTTACTATCTAAACTATCTCCGGCTGGCGGAAATGGAATCCCGGGGCGCCGGTTTAAGCCGCGATGACCGGGTGGTATTTCTAGGCAGTGGTCCGCTGCCGCTCAGCCTGATCGCCCTTGTCAACCGGTGTGCCATCAAAGGGGTCGGGATTGAAAAAGATCCGTTCAATGCCGAGCTTTCGCGCAAGGTGCTGGCCACCTTGGCGCTCAGCGAACAGATTGAAATTATCCTGGGTGACCACTTTGAGTTGCCCTTGCCGCATCCATGCAGCCTTGTCATGGTGGGGGCCGATGCCATTCCCAAAGAGGAAATTTTTGCTCATCTGGCTCAAAGCCTGCCCAATGGAATGAAGCTTTCCTACCGCATCTATGAAAAGGGGTTGCGGCGTCTTTTTGATATGGATCATGTCGGCAAGCTTCCCCAACCATTAAAGGAATACCGACGCATCCGTCCCCGACCGCCCGTTAACAACACGTCGGTGTTTGTGGTCAAGGCAAACCATCATGGCTGAAGACCTGGATGCACTCACCGCATCGATTCCAACGCCTTTTCTCTTGATCGATGAGGCGATCGTTAAAAAAAATATCCACCAAATCCAGGATTATGGAGACCGGAACGGGTTTGCTGTGCGTCCCCATGTCAAGACCCACAAATCCCTTCGCATCGCCCGGATGCAACTTACCGCTGGCGCCATTGGCGTTGCCGTCGCCAAGGTGGGAGAAGCCGAAGTCATGGCTGCCATTGACAACCTCGATATCCTGGTTGCCTATCCGGCCGTCGGCGCGGTGCGCGCCAATTCTCTGGCCAGGCTGGCACAAAATCACAATTTAGGCGTTGCCGTTGACACAGAATACCTGCTGAATGAGCTGGCCGATGCCGCCTGTCAGCATCAAACCGCGATCGGCATTTACGTCATGTTCGATGCGGGGCTTCATCGCTGCGGCGTTGCCGATCCCCGGCAGGTTATCCGGCTTGCGCACCATGCCGCCACCCGCAAGGGCCTTCGCTTTGACGGTATTCAGATCTATTTGGGGCACCTCTATGGTGATGCCGCCAGGTCAGTCGATAGTTTTAAGCAGATCAATCGACTGTGGGAGCCGGCCTATGATGCATTATGCGCCGCCGGTCTCAAGCCGCAAACCGTTTCGTCTGGCTCAACGCCCTCGCTTTTCAACACCCATCGGGTTCGCCATGTGACCGAAATTCGGATTGGCACCGCCGTTTACAACGATTATTTCAGCTTGAAATTCCGCCATTGCACGCTTGAAGAATGTGCCGCGCGTGTGGTGGTCAGCGTTGTTTCGGATGTCGTTTCCGGCCAGGTCATCATCGATGCCGGTGCCAAGGCCCTGTCCGCTAAACAGCTTTTGCGGCATGCCAATCTCGAAATGGGCTATATTCCCGAATATCCCGAGGCCCGGATTTTTCGCCTCCACGAAGAACACGGCTGGATCGACATCAGCCGCTGTAAAAAAGCGCCAAGGATTGGGCAACGTTTGAGCATAATTCCCGTTGCGGTCAGTCATTGTGTTAATCAATATGATGAATTCTATCTGCTCACCTGTGACGGCGAGCTGCAAAAAGAACGCGTCGATGCCAGGGGACGCTATGTGTAGAGGTTGTATCACCAACGTCTGGCATGCTTCTACAAACAGGCGGTTTCGTGGGATAAGGCGGCGAGGTTGCTATAAAACCGATCTTCACCGCAAGGTTGCAGCCAGACTCCCGCCGGCCAGTTCCATGACATCATCGGCCACGCGGCGCACCTGGTCCATGTAGTGAGAGACCATCAACAGGGTGCAGCGGGATTTGAGGTTGAGCAGCAAATCTTCTATCACCCCGCCGGCCCGTGCATCCAGCGAGGCAGTGGGTTCATCCAGCAGTAGCACCTCTGGCTCGAGGACCAGCGACCTGGCGATGCACAACCGCTGCTGCTGGCCACCGGACAGGGTGCGGGCATCGTCATTCAGGCGGTCCTTGACTTCTTCCCATAGAAAGGCCTGGGTCAGTACCGCGTGTACCTTGGCTTCGATTTTAGACTTCTCTTTTTCTCCGGCCAGTTTCATAGGGAAGGCCACGTTTTTATAAATACTCATGGGCAAAGGATTGGGGTCCTGGAAGACCATGCCCACCTTGCGGCGCAATTGATTGACGGGATAGCCTTTGCCGTTGATGTCCACCGGACCGTCATTGAACACGATTTCGACTCTTCCCTGGACCCTGGCCCCAGGGATTTCTTCCCACAATCGATTGATGGCCGTGAGCAGCGAGGACTTGCCCTGGCCTGATGGGCCGACGATGGCGGTGATGGCGAGGTCGGCGAAACCGGCGCTGATTCTGTGCAGAATGCACTTGCGGCCGTAAAAGAAGGTTAGGTCCGTGAGTTGAATTTTATGCGGCATCCAGTTTCCTCCAAAGGTGAGGCCCCATGGGGGCATCCTTTCAAACCCGGGTGCGCAGGCGCCTGGTCAGAATTTTCTTGATAGCCAGGCTCAACGCGAACAACAAGGCACAAAGCGTCAACAGGATCAGCGCCGCCGCATACCCCTTGAGCAGTTCTTGTCTGTCCATGTACTGGGAAGAAATGTAGTAAATATAAAAAGGCAAAGCCTCGTAGCTGCCAAGCAAAGAGTTCGGGATACCGGCGGTGGCCACAACGCCGGTGAGCATGATCACGGCCGTATCTTCGGCACAGCGGCCGATGGATAGGATCACCCCGTTAACGATGCCGTCAAGGGCTCTGGGGACTAGTACGAAAACGATGTTCTGCAGTTTGGAGGCCCCCAGGGCCGGAGCCGTGATGCGGTCCTCAACCGGCAGGCTTTCCAGCGCGGTCTGGGTGCTGCGGATAAGATAAGGCAGGACAAGAAAAGCAAGGGACAAGGCCGAAATCAAGAGGCAAGGATAGATGCGGGTGCTCAGGTGGCGATGCAAAAAAACCGACAGGCAAAAACCGGCCAGGCCCACCACGATGGAAGGGATACCGGCCAGGATGTCAAAAAGCAAACTTAAGGTTTGCTTCATCCATCCGTGACTGTACTCGGCAAGGTAGATACCGGCGCCGACTCCCACCGGCATGGCCAGGCTCACGGCGGTCAGGACCAGAAGCAGGGTCCCGGCTATGGCGGGCAAGAGTCCGCCAAAGACCGGTTTTTGCAGCAGCAGAGCGGACCAGGCGGGGGTGTCGCCGAAGATCAGCCTGAGATTCACGGCCGGCAGGCCCGTGTGGATCAAGAAAACGATGATCGCCGCAAAGGCGCTCACCAGGATCAGACTGCTGATCCAGGTCCAGGCCGTGATCAGCTTCTGGCCGATGTCATTCACGGCAGCCTCTCCACGCGTTTTGAAGCGATTCGGCTCACGGCGATCACCGACAGGGTCGTGGCCAGGTACAGGATCAGGCCGCAGAG
>Ga0316577_10001850_pt1 | contig 10219 bp, 10 predicted proteins | sample S5NA_FD_203073 | JGI IMG/M metagenome (GOLD analysis project Ga0316577, IMG submission 203073) | Rhizosphere microbial communities from salt marsh grasses in Alabama, United States - S5-7_050615r2r1 | ecosystem: Host-associated > Plants > Roots > Rhizosphere | place: USA: Alabama | collected... | reverse complement strand
AATCATTACCTCAAGCTGGACTTTGACCAGGCGGAGGAGCTCCGCCCATACAGCGTGCTCGCCGAGGCCACGGTGATGGACGTGAACCGGCAGGCGTGGGCGGCGACTACCAGCCTGTTGGTGCATCCCGCCGAGCTGTACGTCGGCCTGCGCAGCGAGCGCACCTTTGTCGAGCGAGGCCAGCCGTTGGTGATCGAGCTCATCGTGACCGATTTGGACGGCGTGCCCGAGCCCGATCGCCCGGTGGAGGTCCAGGCCGCCCGGCTGGAGTGGAAGTACGCGCGCGGTAGCTGGCGCGAGGAGCCGGCTGACGTGCAGACCTGCACCGTGGGCTCGACCGGCGAGCCGGTGTCCTGCACCTTTGAGACCGAGGTTGGCGGCGAATACCAGATCACGGCGACGGTCACCGATGCCTTTGGCCGGAAGAACCAGAGCCAGTTCACCCGCTGGGTGAGCGGCGGCGAGCGCCCGCCGTCGCGCGAGGTCGAGCAAGAGACCGCCACCCTGATCCCCGACAAAGAAACCTACCAGCCGGGGGATGTGGCCGAGATCCTGGTCCAGAGCCCCTTCAGCCCGGCCGAGGGCTTGCTGACGGTCAGCCGCAGCGGCCTGCTCTACACCGAGCGCTTTCGCATCGACGAGGATTCCATCACCCTGCGCGTGCCCATCGAGGAGGCGCACATCCCCAACCTGCACGTGCAGGTCGACTTGGCGGGCGCGGCGCGCCGCACCGATGACCAGGGCGAGCCTGTGAAAGACGCGCCCGACCGGCCCGCCTATGCCACCGGGCAACTGGACCTGAACATTCCGCCGCTGCAGCGGACGCTATCGCTCCAGGCAACGCCGCGCGACAAGGAGCTGGAGCCGGGCGGCGAGACTACCATTGACCTGGTGCTGGTCGATGCCCAAGGCAATCCCGTGCCCGATGCCGAATTGGCGGTGGTCGTGGTCGACGAGGCGATCCTGGCGCTGACCGGCTACCAACTGGCCGACCCGCTGGCGACCTTTTACCAGACACGGTCCTCGGACGTGAGCAGTTGGTACGCCCGGGCCAGCATCGTGCTGGCCAATCCCGAGGCACTGGCCGCAGGTGATGGCGCGGCCGATCGGGCCAGCGTGGCGGTTGAGCAAGTCGCGCTGGAGGCCGAAATACCCCCGATGGCGGCACCCGAGCCAACCATGACGGCGGGCATGGCCGAAGGGGGCATGCCGGGCACTCCGGAACCGATCCGGGTTCGGACCGATTTCAACCCGCTGGCGACCTTTGCGCCGGAGGTGCGCACCGATGCCAGCGGGCAGGCGACGGTCGAGGTGTCGCTGCCCGACAACTTGACCCGCTACCGGGTGATGGTCGTGGCGGTGGCAGGCGGCAGCCAGTTCGGCTCGGCCGAAGCGAACCTGGTCGCCAGGCTGCCGTTGATGGTCCGGCCCTCGGCGCCGCGCTTTTTGAACTTTGGCGACCGCTTCGAGTTGCCTGTGGTGGTGCAAAACCAGACTGACGAACCCCTGACCGTCGATCTGGCCATCCAGACCGGCAACCTGGAGCTGACCGGCAGCGCGGGGCAGCGCGTGACCGTCCCGGGCAAGGATCGGGTGGAGGTTCGCTTCCCGGCGACGACGGTTGCGCCAGGGACCGCCCGGTTCCAGGTAGCCGCCGTGTCTGGCGCCTATGCCGACGCGGCGACGGGAGAACTGCCGGTCTATACCCCGGCGACCACCGAGGCGTTTGCTACCTATGGCGTCGTCGATCAAGGAGCCGTGGCCCAGCCGGTGGCGGCGCCGGGCGACGACGTGTTCACGCAGTTCGGCGGTCTGGAGATCACGACCTCCTCGACGGCGCTTCAAGCGCTGACCGACGCCGTCCTCTACCTGGTTTCGTACCCATTCGAGTGCACCGAGCAATTGGCCTCGCGCATCCTGGCTGTGTCTGCGCTGCGCGACGTGCTCGAGGCCTTTTCGGCCGAGGGACTGCCCTCGCCGGAGGAAATGCAAGCGGCTGTCGAGCGGGACATCGAAGAGCTCCAAAAGCTGCAGAACAGCGATGGCGGCTTCCCCTACTGGCGGCGCGGCTGGGATTCGATCCCATTCAATACCATTCATGCGGCCCATGCCCTGCAGCGGGCCCAGCAGATGGACTTCTACGTGCCGCCCGACATGACGGCGCGGGTGCTCGACTACCTGCGGGACATCGAGGCCCACTATCCGAGTTGGTACGACAAGCAGACCCGCCAGACGCTGAGCGCCTATGCGCTCTATGTGCGCGACTTGATGGGTGACGGGGATGTCGCCAAGGCTCAGCGGCTTTTGGACGAGGCAAGCCTGGACGATCTGCCCCTGGAAGCGGCGGCTTGGCTGTGGCAGGTGTTGCTCGATGACCCGGGATCGGCGGCCGACGTGGAGGCCATCCAACGGCACATCTCCAACCGCGCCGTGGAGACGGCGGGTGCGGCCAACTTTACCACCTCGTACAGCGATCAGGCCTACCTGCTGCTCAACTCTGACCGGCGCACCGACGCCATCATCCTGGACGCGATGATCGCCGGGCAGCCCGACAGCGATCTCATCCCCAAGGTGGTCAACGGGTTGCTGGCGCACCGCACCAAGGGGCGCTGGGGCAACACCCAGGAGAACGTCTTTGTCCTGCTGGCTCTGGACCGCTACTTTAACACCTTTGAGGCGCAGACGCCCGACTTTGTGGCTCGCATCTGGCTGGGCGATGCCTATCTGGGCGCGCACACCTATCAAGGCCGGACCACCGAGCGGCACGAGACCGACGTCCCGATGAGCTACCTGGCGACGAGCGACGGCGCGCAGGACCTGATCCTCAGCAAGGAAGGCCCAGGGCGGCTGTACTACCGGCTGGGCCTGCGCTACGCGCCGACCGACCTCGACCTGGACCCGGTGGACATGGGGTTCGTGGTCCAGCGCAGCTACGAAGGGGTGGACGATCCGGAGGATGTGCGCCTCGACAGCGATGGGGTGTGGCATATCAAGGCCGGGGCGCGGGTGCGGGTGACGCTCAAGATGGTGGCCGACAACCGGCGCTATCACGTGGCGCTGGTCGACCCGCTGCCCGCCGGGCTCGAGATCGTCAATCCGGCCTTGGCCGTCTCTGGGGCCGTCCCCCAGGATCCCAATGCTTCGGACTTCCGCTATGGCTGGTGGTGGTGGGGTCCCTGGTACGAGCACCAGAACATGCGCGACGAGCGGGCCGAAGCCTTCACCTCGCTGCTGTGGGATGGCGTCTATGACTATTCCTACGTGGCACGGGCAACCACCCCCGGCAACTTTGTGGTGCCGCCGGCCAAAGCGGAAGAGATGTATTCGCCCGAGGTCTTTGGCCGCAGCGCCAGCGACCGGGTGATCGTGGAGTAGCATAGGTGCATCCCGAAGATCGCGTTCTCGTGGCAGTGATGAACCGCCCTAAGGATTTCGAGATCGCACAACGCGAGGGCTGGTATCGTCTGCCCGAAAACAAGGCCACGGGGGGCGCGTTTTTCGAATACGTGGCTTTCTACTTCACGTCGGCCTTTGCCGAGGGTAAGTGGGCGATCCACTACTACGCCCGCCGCCTGGGTCACGAGCTGGTGGCGCGCCGCGAGCTGCTGCCTGACGAGCCCGACCATCCCCGCGCCGGTGAGCGATACTACAAGCTGCAACTGGGGCCGCTGCAAAGGCGCGAGCCGCCCATCCTGAGCCTGCGCTGGCGGCGCATCTCGTTCATCCATACCACCTGGGACCGGTTCGAGGCCGCTGAGGAGATCAACGACCTGTTCGCGGAGGGCGACCGGTTCGTGGACCGGCTGTACCATGCCCTGCGCGAGTCGGGCCTGGCCCCCGAGCGCCAGTTCCCGGTGCGCGAGGCGGGCGCCGGGTACGTGGCGGACCTGGCGGTGCCCTGCCGGGAGGGGGTGCTGGGCATTGAAATTGGCGATGCCCGGCCGAGTCGGGCCGAGAGCCTTCTCCTCGCGCCAGATGCCGTGATCTCCGAGCTGGCGGCCTGTCTGCAGGCTGTTCAGGGCGAGGTAGACCGGCGCGGCGGCATCCGGCCGTATCCAGAGCGACGCGTGCCAGTGTAGAACCAGGGTCGTGCTCCGCCCAGGCCTGGCAGCTCTGTGGCGCACAACATGAGGACGAGGGCCGGCCTGCACACAACCGCCCGGCGCCGTCTCAAGAGTCGAGTCCAAGAATCTCCACAAACTCGCGAGGCGTGACGATCCGAGTGCTCTTGATTTTGCCCAGGTTCAGCAGATCTCGATCCCCGCTGACCAAATAGTCAACGGAACCCTCCACTGCGCAGGCCACCAGCGGATCATCCTTGGGATCGCGGGTCACCCCCGGCAACTGGAGGGTGCCGGGGACTACCTGGCTCTGGGCTAGCAGGGCAGCCAAGATGAGGCTCACTTCGGCGTCCGACAGGTCCAGGCGGCTGGCGATGCGCGGGTAGGCCAGGACGTGATTCAGCTCCTCTACCTGATGTAGGCAAGTAACCAGGGTGTATTGGCCGTCCAGCCAGGCATCCACAAGCTGCCTGGGAGGACTGTGTTCGCTGATCAGGCCGCTGACCAGCACGTTGGTGTCGAGAACTGCGCTACGGGACATTGGCCCGGTCGCTCTGCCCGCGATGGAAATCAGCCCGGGCCTCCTCGATCAAGGCCTCCAGTTCCGCTGGGTCCAATTGCCGGTTCCGCGCCCGGATATCGGCCAGAGTCTCCCGCAACGTGGAGGCAGCCTGTTGCTGCTTCAGGGCTTGCAACAGGCGAAAGTCCTCCAGGTTGATGATGGCTGCAGTCGGCTCGCCGAACTTTTCCACTACGTATTGAGCCTGGCCGTAGCCAACCTCGTTGAGTACTCGCTTGATCTCGCTCCGCAGGTCGGTCGTCGAGATGGTTCTGAGCATCGCCTCCTCCTCAGCACAATGCGCGTCGGACTCTGCAATTTGTACAGTATGTACGTTCTGCACAGTATACCACGAAAGAGTGAGGGGTGCAAGTCCACCGGGTGTCTATTCCTCACCGAGCCACTTTTGCAGACGCTCGACAAGGTCATCGAGGAGGGCCATAAAACGATCGTCGATGATCCACGGTGCCCCATCCACGTCAACGTACCGGGCTGAAGGTGGCTCGGGTGGCTTGGGCATGCTGCTTCGCTCATCCCGTGGCAAGCGCAACCAGGCGTCGTAGGCATCCTGCATCTCTTTGTACTGCCGGTGATGCCCCCTGAGGAATTCACCAAGGCCGCTGCGCCAGGCTTTCAGTGTCGTCAGCAACTGGCCTTCCCTGGTACACGCCAATAGCTTGCGCAGTAGCCGGGCTTCCCGCTTGTACGTGAGATCTTGTCGGTTCGCAGGTTGAGCGCGGCGGCGAACCCGCCTCTTGCCCGCGGGGATGAACTCGCGAGCCGGATTCGCCAGCCAGCGTTCGACCAGAGCTAGCCGTTGGCGCAGAAAGGCGTGTCCCGAAGGCATGAGATCATCGATTCCCTGCTCGCAGAATGCTCACCCGGCGCTCCGCCGCCATTTGTCCGTCGCATCCACCTGCAACGCACATGTGATTCTCTGCACCTGGCAGGTCGCCTATGGATACCCCGGGGGAATTGGAACAGCAGGACTGTTGAGTGCCTTGCCGCTGAGGCTATGATGCCAAGTGAGCTCAAGTCCGCTAGCAGCGAATCCAAACCGCGCCACCGTAGCGGCGTATTACTCAAATCGGCGAATACGGAAAGACCTTGGTGCAAGCACGGCGAAAGCACCAAGAAGCTCTGGGCCATGCTGGCCGACGGAAGAAGCAATGATATCTGCCTTACGCGCCGGCGATAGACCTGCCAACCGGATGAGCAGAATGCCGAACGTGAGCCGGCCGTGGCGGAATACCAACTCGCCAAAATCCTTGTCTGCCGTCAACAGTACGTCTGCCTCTTGATTAGCCAGGTCTAGCACCCTGTTATCTGAGATTCCTGGCTCCATTTCGGCGACATACCGAACTGCATGACCGTCCTGTCTCAGACGATCCACAATCTGGCGATCTACGCTCTCGTCGGCAAGGAAATTCACCCAACGGCCTCGGCAACCGGATAAATCACGTCAGCGCGCAACGCCTCCTTGGCAAACGCCAAGGCCGCCTGTATAGCCTCACGGGTCAGTCGAGGATGCGCGTCGAGAATCTGTTCGATGGTTTCACCGGCAGCCATCTTTTCCAGGATTAGCTCAACGGTGATGCGCGTCCCGGTGACGACGGGTTTGCCCATCATCACGTCTGGATCCGACACGATCCAATGCTCTCGCATCTCCACCTCCCTATCAAGACACTGGATTCAGTGTACCACGCTCCATCTTGAACGTCAAGTCTCGATGCGCGAAAACTGGTGTGAGTCTGGCTTGGCCTTCAACAAGATGAGTGACACGAGAAACAAACGACCTGCCAGCCCAACTCAACGTCGGCTGGCAGGCCGTCCTTGGACATTCCCGGGGGGAAGTCCAGCAGCAGGACCGCACAGCATCCTGTCATTCAATCTGCAAAGGTCCGAGTCTATCGACACACGCGCCGGACGCAGCGGCCCGGTTGTCCCACCTGCTCACCAAGAGTCCTCTCGCGACTATGCCGGGAAGCGCATCGTCAGCGGTGTGACCGAGAGCGGCGAGGACCAGGTGGTCACGAGATGCATCTCTCCTCGTGTGGTGTGCGGCGAGATCGATGGCTGCGGGGTTGCGATCCGGCAAAAAAAGCGGGTCGGCGGGGCGGGCTTGGGCCCTCCCCAGGCCTAGAGAGTATGCATCGATCATAGCAGGCTCTGTTTTGCCGACTAGTCCTCAATCCGGGAGAACACGCCTCCGCACCTGGGCTGTTGCTTCTGGCTAGCTCTCAGGTTCTCCCCAGCGCAGTTCTCCGTGGGACCTTTCAAATTGGAGAGTCAGGATCGTAGAGGCGAACGCCAGACAGAAACCTGCGCAATTCTAACCTAGCCAAATCCACGGGCGCTGTCAGCATCCATGCCCTGTGGGTCGAGGGCGGTGGCCTGTCCGTAGTCGGCAATGGCCTCGTCCAAGTCGCCTCTGGTTTCATAGGCGAACCCGCGGTTCGCGTAGGCATCGGCGTCCTGCGGGTTGAGGGTGATGGCCTGCCCATAGTCGGCGATGGCTTGGTCCAGGTCACCCAAGGAAAAGTAGGCGTTCCCCCGGTTGAAATAGGCATCGGCATCCTGCGGGTCGAGGGCGATGGCCTGGTCGTAGGCGGCGATGGCCCTGTCGAGTTCGCCTAGAGACGCGTAGGCGTTCCCCAGGTTGAAATGGGAGCCTGCGGACTCTGGGTCGAGGGCGATGGCTTGCTCATAGTCGGCGATGGCCAGGTCCAGATCGTCCTTGTCATAGTGGACTAGCCCGCGGTTGTTGTAGGCTGGAGCGAGCATCGGGTCGAGGGCGATGGCTTGATCAAGGTCAGCGATGGCCCGGTCCAAGTCGCCCATCTCGTGGTAGGCATTGCCGCGGTTGTAGTAGGCATCGGCGTCTTGTGGATCGAGAGCGATGACCTGGTCATAGTCGGCAATAGCCTGGCCTAGGTCGTCCGTATCATAGTAGGCGGTCCCACGGTTGCTGTAGGCCTCTACGAGCTGCGGATCGAGGATGATGGCCTGGTTGTAGTTGGCGATGGCCTGGTCCAAGTCGCCTCTGAAGTAGTAGGCAAGCCCGCGGTCGCTGTGGGTTTCAGCGTCGTGCGGATCGAGGGCAATAGCCTGGTCAAAGTCGGCGATGGCACGGTCGTAGTCACCTTTGTCATGATAGGCGAGCCCACGGTCGCTGTAGGCTTCTGCATCCTGCGGGTCGAGCGCGATAGCCTTGGTGTAGTTCTCAATAGCCAAGTCCAGTTCGTCCTGATGCATATCATCTACCTCCGCTTTGGGTGTGCAGCAGTCTCCTATGGTTCAGCCGGCAGCGCAATCGGCTCTCCGCTACCGCGCTCTACTGGTACGATATCCCGGTGCTGGCGCTGCCAAGCCGTTCGCCTCGTGGTGAACTGCATGGACCTTTTTGAGACATTGTAGCATACCTTCTCGATCCAGGGCAACCTGGCTTGCGCCCGTCTTGGACAGGGTCAAGAGGCAATACATGATCCCTACCGGCTCGCCACGGCTCTCGGTCATTGCCGTCACGGCGGTGTGCTGTGCCTTGCCGATTCCGGTGTTCGCTGCTAGAATAGCGCAGGCCGTCGGCTTGCTCCGATCTACGATTCTATCCACCAGCAGGCCAGTTGCTTCTTGAGGTCGCTGTCGCGAAAGGATGGGTATACGTGAGAATTACCGTGAAACTGGGCGCTCCCCTGTCCCAAGTGGTGGGCGAGAGCAACATCGTCCTGGCGATGCCCGAGAGCGCCACCGTCGCCGACGTGCTCGACGAGCTGCGCGCTCGCTATCCCGAGTTCGACGAGGGCCTGCGGGGCAAGGGCTTGAGGCGGCCCCTCGATCAGATCGTCTACTCGCTCTTTGTCGATGCCCGGCCGTTGACCTTTGAGAAGGCAGGGGCCACCAAGCTGCGAGACGGCAACCGGGTCTATCTCTTTTTGCCGGTGGCAGGCGGCTAAAGGAGCCGGCGCAGGCCACAACCGGCGCTCCTCGGGCTGGCAGCCTGTATCAAAACACTAGCTATCCCCCGGTTGCTCCTGCAGCACCTTTGATGCGGCGCCAAAGTCCTTCCAGGTCAAGCTCTCGCGCCACATGAAGAAAGCACCCAGCAGCGTGATCGGCAGCCACAGGGCAGCGTGGAGCACCAGTGTATATGCGGCTGCGATGTCTGGCTTCACCCCAAAGGCCGTGAGAACCTTGATGCCCGGTGTGTCAAAGGTGCCTACGTAGCCCGGCGCTGAAGGAATGGTCGTAAAGAGGTTGACCACGCCGTTCATCAGCATGAGGACAAAGAACGAGACCTCAAAGTCAAAGGCGTGCATCACGAACCAGTACTTGCCCGTTTCGGCCAACCACACCACCAGCGACGTGAAAAAGATCATCGCCACGTCGCGCCCGCTGCGCAGGAACGAAAGCCCTTCCATGAACCGGTCGGCAAAGCCGCGAATCGGCTCCCGGAATCGCTTTGGGATGAAGCGGTCGATGATCCAGTTATAGAGCGCCTGGAATCTCCGGGGCGATGCAGCGATGATAAAGAAGGCGATCAGGGCCCCGAAAAATAGCAGGCTGAAACCGATGACAAAGGTGCGCCACTCGTCGGGGATGGCGGGCACCAGCGGCAAGCCGATAAAGACAAAGATGAGCATGACCACGCCGTCAAAGATCCGCTCCACGAGGATGGAGGCCAGGCTGGCGCTGATGCTAATGTCTTCTTTCTGCTTGAGCACGTAGGCCCGCAGCAGCTCGCCGATGCGGGCGGGATAGATGTTGTTGCCCATGTAGCCGATGCACACCACGGGGAAGAGCCTTTTCACCGGGACCGGCTTCAGGACGCGCAGCATATAGTGCCAACGCCAGGTCCGCGCCCACACAGCAAAGAAGTAGATGGCTACGCTGGGGATCAGCCACCAGTACCGTCCGTGCTGGATGTAGAACCAGACCTGGCCCAGGTCCAGATCCCGGACGGCAAAGTACATGAATACGGCGCTGATGGCTACGCCAAGCCAGAACTGCCAACGCTTGAGCATCTTTTCTTCCTCGGGCGCCGGCGGGCGACGCTTCCGTTCAGAGTTCTACGGCTATTCCGCGCACCATGCCATACCGGGCGCGGGTTCGGTGCAAGAGGCTACGATTATACCATCGGCGCGGGAAAAGACAAAACGCCTCAGACAGCGCGGCGGATTCGAGCCCTTGCCTTGGCGCGCACCGGCCTCTATCATGATATGATGCAATTGCGGGCTGGATATTACCGCCAGCTGGCTTGCCGATCTAGTCTCGGGGGAGGATGATGACCCGCAGTTCCTGTGGCGCCGACTCCTGTCCCGCTGAATCGCGGGCGACGCCCACAATGGTCAGAGTCCCGCTGATGCCTGCCGTTGGCTCCACGCCCAGGGCAGCCAGCGTGACGGTCACGGGCCAGGTTCCGGCGCAGACCGTCTTTTCACAGGCAAAGATCAGGCCCGCATCCAGCTCGGCGTTACCCGTTTCCTCGCCCTGGATCTCGACCTGGGCGAGCCCCAGGTCATCGGTCGCCTGGAAAGCGATGGTGATCGTGCCGCTGGCAACGACCTGCGTGGGTACCACGGTGAGCACCAATGCCGGTAGC
>Ga0316577_10001848_pt1 | contig 10224 bp, 8 predicted proteins | sample S5NA_FD_203073 | JGI IMG/M metagenome (GOLD analysis project Ga0316577, IMG submission 203073) | Rhizosphere microbial communities from salt marsh grasses in Alabama, United States - S5-7_050615r2r1 | ecosystem: Host-associated > Plants > Roots > Rhizosphere | place: USA: Alabama | collected... | reverse complement strand
AACCACCGCACCCGGCTGAACCGCCGGCGTCTTGAGAGAGAGCCGTCTCCACCTCCGACACCGTTAGAACCCGCTCACGGAGATCCCGGACCTTCTGTTCCATCCATGCCCGGGCCAGCCCGCCGCACAGGAGGTTCTTCTGATTCCGCTTTCGGTCCTGGACACGCACCTTCAACAACCAGCCGCCACCGTAGGGGTCGGAACAGAGGATATCCGGAGATTCCATTACCGCGTGGTTCACCGCCACCACCTCCCCCTCCACAGGAGAGAGCATGCCCACCCTCTGTGAGCCGATCCGGATGGACCATCCCTTTCCGCCTTGCGACAAATGGCAGCTTACCTCGGGCAGCTCTATCGCGGACGGTCGCCCCAGGAGCCACCCCACGAACTCGTCCATTCCGACTCTCACGACGTCGCCGTCCTCGGGAATAGCCCAGCTATGGCCCTGATGAAAGCAGTAGGGATCTGGAAGGTTGAACCACCCGATGACGCGACGGGCGGGCCGCTCCGCCACCCCGGTTGACCCCAAGCTCAGCAGGAGATTGCCCGCCACCTCATGCCAATCATCCGGCGCAACTGCCCGCGCGAAGCCATCACAGCCCGCCGGAGCCTCGATGTCCGGCAAGACCAGGCCCAGATCCACCCGCATGGCCCTGAGTTGCTCTTCCATCCAGGCGTGGGCGAGGGGACCGCACAAGAGGTTTCTCTGGTTACGCCTTTGCTCCGGCACCTGAACCTCCAACAGCCATCCCCGCTCGTACGGATCGGCGCAGAGGATCTCCGGCGAGTCCACCACCTCATAGTTCACGCCCACAACCTCCCCTTCCACAGGAGAGAGCATCCCAACCGAGACCGAGCCCACCCTGAGCTCCCAACCCCGCTCACCCTGTAACAGGCGCGTGCCGAGGGCAGGGAGATCAATGCCATCGGGCCTCCCGAGTAACCTGTGGGCGAAATCATCCATGCCGACCTTCACCACATTCCCCCCCACCGGCGTCGCCCAGCTGTGACCCTGGTGGAAACAGTACTCCTCCGGCAGGATGAACCGTCCCCCCACTCGCCTCCTCTGATCCCGCACCTCTACCGGGCCACGCGACCCGCAGAGGAAACGCCATACCATCACCAGGGCAACCAGGTAACCGATCACGATCAGGTACTCGATCCCCTTGGTCGCGAACAAGTCCGGGGGTGTCATTCCCATGTCTTTCCCCCTCCATCAGGCGACGAGCTTCAGTCGCTCGGCCGCATGTTCATCACCTCGAACCTCTTCCACCCCGGCAAGGACCGGCATCCGGTTCACCACCCAGCGGAACACCCAGATCTCGGCGCTCACCACCCCCAGGGAAACCACGACTTCCTCCCAGCTCGGAACGTAGTGGCCCACTTCGTACCACTTGAACGCAATGACCGAAACATTCAGGCGGTTCAGGAGGATTCCCAGCAAGGTCACCGCTGCCGCTCCCCGCACCAGCGCCAGGTTTCGGTGACGCAGGGCAACGACAAAGAGGCCAGCGGGAACCGCAACGAAGCCGACGACTTCGAGGAGATACCACAAGCCCCAACCCGTACCCAGCAGCGCCCAGTGCTGACCGTGGGAAAAGACCAGGAACTGCATGAACAGGTACACGAACATTGCGCCGGCACAGATCCGGGCCAACCCGATCAGAATGTCATCATGGGAGCTCCCGAGGCGTGCCCCCACCCGATGGTGGAACACCCTGTGGGTGATGGAGCCCTCGAAAATGACGAGTGAAAGCCCCGCAAAGATGCTGGAGACGAGGAACAGGATCGGGATGAACTCCGAGTACCAGAGAGGATGGATCTTGTCTCTCGCCATCAGATACAGCGCCCCCAACCCCGACTGGTGAAGCGTGGAGAGAGTGATCCCGAAGACAACGGCCCCCAGGGTCAGTCCACCGAGGACTTTTCGCACCCTTCGCCAACCCAGCCACTCCGCCACCGCGGGCGAGAACTCGATCAACTCGGCCATCATGTACAGCATGAAATGCCAGGCCACCAGGAAGAGCACCGAGCTCACACCGAATGAGTTGCCGATGATGGGATTGATGACATTCCACGGACGGCCGAGGTCCAGAAGCAGGGCACCCGCATAGAAGACGTACGCGAGGAAGCCGTTCAGCACGGTGGCTCGCACGATGGGGTGGTACTTTTCCACCCCCAGGATGTAGACCATGAAGGTGAGGACGTACGCTCCACCGGCAAAAGCTACGCCCGTGATCACGTCGAACCCGATCCACAGGCCCCAGGGGAAACGCTGATCCAGGTTCGTGATGGAACCGAGCCCCTTCGCGAACCGGAGCACCAGAAGGATGACGGTCAGGCCCATGATGAAGCCGGTGATCACATTGAAGGGTGTCACCACCTTGCCCTTCGGCTTCATCTCCTGGATCAGGAAGGACAGGAACCGCCGAGTCTCGGCGCCCAGCTGCCCCCCGCGTGCCGCTACGGTGCTCATGGCAGATCCCCCATTCTCTGGTGACCCTCCTCACCCTCCGCCCCCGTGCCGTTACGCCTGGACCGGGCCACGGAGAGCAGGAAGGGCGGAAGGACGGTCAGGACCAGGGGTACCGCGTAGAGGAATTCCCGCGTATAGGCTGGATAAGGCCTGGTATCCAGGTGGGTAGGAAAGCCCAGCTGCTCGAAGGGCACCGGAGACAGATACAGGAAGCTCGTACCACCCACTTCCTGCTCGCCGTAGATGTGGTGGAAGTACCTCTCCGGCTCGGTGTATATGCGCCCACGTGCCTCCTCCAACAACTCCTCCCTCCTGCCGAAGGTCAGGGCCCCGGTGGGGCAGGCGGCTACGCACGCAGGCTCCTGACCCTCCTGTACCCGTTCGAAACACATGTCGCATTTGCGGATCTGTGGCGTCGGGCTATCGAACTCGAATTTCGGAACGTCGAAGGGACAGGAGACCATGCAGAACCGGCAGCCCATGCACTTGTCCTCGCGCCAGATCACGGGCCCTTCGGCCGTCTTCTTCATCGCTGCGGTCAGGCAGGCCGCGCCACACGCCGGTTGCAGGCAGTGCATACACTGCCGCTTCACCGTCACCCGCCCTCTCTCGGTCTCGTAGGCGTTCACCACCGACAAGCGGTCCGGTGATGTCTCCCGGCCGCTGCTCAGATCCACATCCCCCTCCGGCAGCGGCAGCCCGTGGGCTTCCGCGCAGGCCCCCTCGCACGCCCTGCATCCGAGGCACTTGGTGGTGTCCACCAGGACTCCCATGGCAGGAGGGCCATCGCCGCCGACTCCTGCCTCCTGGGCGTGCAACTCCTTCCCCACCATCATCGAGGCTCCGGTAGCACCCAACAGCCTCAACAGATCTCGTCTCAGCATTTCTGGTCCCTTCCCTTCCGGACGAGAGCTTCCAGAATGTGCCTCTAACTCACTAAGGTCCCGTCAGCGCAGAACCGTTCGTAGGACGGCCAGAGCCCTGATGGGGCAACGGACGAGCGTTCGGGATCCGCCACCCCGTGTGCCCCGTGGGCATCCCGACGGGTCTCGCACCGCCGGGGGAACAGGGTCTTCGACGGCTCAGTGTCCCCCACAGGGGAAGGTGACCTCATCGCACCGCCAACACCCCTGGGACTTCAGGTCACCGTTCTTGTCGATGCCCTTGTCACAGAGCCAACCGTTCCCCTTCTTGTCCTTGACGAACTCCAGGGGACGCCCCGAGTAGTCGGGCTCGTAGTAATCGGGGTATTCGGGCATCATCTCTTTCCGGACGCTCATGCTCGCCTCCTTCCGTATCGGCGTGTCCAACCATGGAAAGGGCAGTACGCGTGCCAGGAGGTGCTTGTCCGCCATGAATACCCGGATTCTCCCCGGTTCCCATAGGTCCTCGGGAGGAGAGCAGGGCCATCCCCACAGGCGGCGGAGCATTCAAATCCGCGACTCCCAGGGCTCCCGGGGTCGCAAATTTGCATTCCCGTGGGGTACGGCAGGGGAATCGCAGAAGGATGGAGGGTCTGGCCCTTCCTTTGCACGGGATTGAAGAGGAAGGAGGAAGCCCAACAGGAGGGGGAAGCCAAACACGGGGGGACCATGTCCGAGATCACGCTGGACACCGAAAGGATGGAATGGGAGAAGGCGAGCTCCTACCCGGACGGGACCCGGATCAAGGTCCTCCGGGACGAGGGGGACAAACGTTCGGTCCTCCTCGAGCTGCCGGGAGGATTCCGCATGGAGGCCCACACCCACACTTGCTGTGAGCAGCACTTCGTCCTGGAGGGGAGCTACGAGGCGGCGGGAGAGGAGCACGGAGTTGGGACGTACCAGTGCATCCCCGCCCACACGAATCACGGCCCCTTCTCCAGTCGGCGAGGAGCAATGATCCTGGTGGTCTGGGAAGGGTAGACGCCGGTACGAGGACCGGGGCCCCTCAAGAGGGGAATCAGCCCGAGGTCGGTCTGCCGGGCTCTGGGGGATGTAGTAGGCCCAGGCGGCGCATCTTCCGGTAGAGCGTGGACTTGTGGACTCCCAGCTCCTCCGCGGCAGAGGCCCGGTTTCCCTGATTCCGAGCGAGGGCCAGGCGGATCACCCGGCGCTCGCAATCCTCCAGGGTTTCCCCGTACGGGCTCTCCTCTCCTCCTTCTCCCAGCCACCGGGGCAGATGCTCCACGCCAATCAGGGGCCCGGTGCTCAACACGAACCCGTGTTCCACGACATTCTCCAGCTCCCGCACGTTGCCCGGGTACGGGTGAGCCAGGAGGATGCGGAGAGCTTCAGGGGTAACACCCTCCACTCGCTTCTCGTGGAGCATGGCCAACCGATTGACGAAATGCCGGACCAGGGGAAGGATGTCCTCGGGCCGCTCCCGAAGGGGTGGGAGCTCCACCTGGAGGACATTGATCCGGTAGAAGAGGTCCTGGCGGAAGGTGCCTTCGGCCACCATGGAGACAAGGTCCTGATTGGTGGCGGTGAGGATCCGGGCATTCGTTTCCACAGGCTCCGTTCCGCCCAACGGCTCGAAGGTCTTGTTCTGGAGCACCCGAAGGAGCTTGGCCTGGGTGGAGAGAGGCAGGTTCCCGACCTCGTCCAGGAAGAGCGTCCCATCCTCGGCCAGGGCGAAGCGCCCCGGCTTGGCTCGGTCCGCGCCGGTGAAGGCGCCCTTCTCATATCCGAAGAGCTCCGACTCCACCAGGGTCTCGGGAAAGCACGCGCAATTGACCGCAACGAACGATCCGTTCTTCCGAGGACTGTGATTGTGGATGGTGCGGGCCAGGAGCTCCTTGCCTGTACCCGTTTCCCCCAGGATCAGGACCGTGCTGCCGCTTTCCGCCACCACGGGAAGGAGGCCCAGCAGGTCCAGGATTCTGGGATTCCTGCTCACGATGTCTCCGGCGGTATAGCTTTTTTCGACCTCCTTCTTGAGAGCCTCGATCTGTCGCAGGTCCCGGAAGGTCTCCACCCCCCCCTTCAGCCGCCCCTCCCGATCCCGGAAGAGCGCCGTGGACACGCTCACCGGGACCTTCCGGCCCTGGGCATCGGTGATGTAGACGACCAATCCGGAGACCGGTGTTCCGGTCTCCAGGGTACGGCGCATGGGGCAAGCGTCCAGGCACAGGTCGGACATCAATACCTCGTGGCACGGCCGGCCCAGGACGTCAGCCCGATGGAACCCGGTGATCTCCTCCGCGGCCCGGTTGAAGCAGGTGATGCGCCAGGCCCGGTCAACCGTGAGGACTCCATCGGAGATGCTGTGAACCACGGCCTCGAACCGCTCGGCCGAGATCTCCACAGGAGGAGCCCACCCGGTCCCATCCGGCTCCGAACCAGACTCGGAACAAGCTCGATGTGCCGTTGCCATGGCGTCCCGCCCCCTTTCCTGATTGCCGCTCAGCGGGACAGGGGTCTTCAGTCTACCAGCCCGTAGCTCTTCATCTTTCGCCACAGGGTGGTACGGTGTATGCCCAACTCCTCCGCTACGCGGGTGCGATTCCCCTGGTGTCGTTGGAGGGCCTCGGCGACAACCTCCCTCTCGCTCTCCTTCTTCCGGGTCACACCGTTCACCATACCGGCCTCTCGGCCGATAGCCTCTGGCAAGTGGTGGAGCCGGATCTCGTCGTCGTGGCACATGACGAAGGCGTGCTCGACGGCGTTCTCCAGCTCCCGGACGTTCCCGGGAAAAGAATAGCGGCGAAGGGCGGAGAGGGCCTCCGGTGCCACCCTGCGGATGGGTTTCCGGGTCTCCCTCCGGAATTTCTTCAGAAAATGATCCACCAGCAGGGGAATGTCGGCAGGTCGCTCCCGGAGAGGCGGGATCCTGAGGCTTACGACGTTGATGCGGAAATAGAGATCCTCCCGAAAGGTGCCTGCAGCGATCCGCTCCGTCAGATCCGCGTTCGTCGCCGCCAGGATCCGGGCGTCGGTGTGGAAAGCCTTCGTGGAGCCCAGGGGCTGATACTCCCCGTTGTTCAGGACCCGCAGAAGCTTCACCTGGAGGGCCGGATCCATCTCGCTGATCTCGTCCAGAAGAAGGGTCCCTCCGTTGGCCAGGCAAAACTGGCCCGGCTTGTCCCGCTTCGCATCGGTGAAGGCACCCTTCTCATAGCCGAAGAGCTCCGACTCCAGGAGCGTGGCCGGCAGGGCCGCACAGTTGATCTTGATGTAGGGTCCGTACTTCCGGGGGCTCAGGTTGTGGATGACCTGGGCCACCAGCTCTTTCCCGGAGCCGCTGGGCCCCTGGATGAGAACGTTGCACTCGGACTTGGCCACGTCCGGGAGGAGCTGGACCATCTCGTGCATCTCCCGGTTGACGGTAACGACGTCCTCCAGGGCCTTCCGCTCGTCCAAACGACGGCGCAGATCCTCCAGGGCCGAGAGATCCCGGAAGAACTCCACCGCCCCCAACACCTCCCCCTCTTCGTTCCGAAGGAGGGTGGTGCTGACACTGATGGGGAGCTCGGATCCCTCCTTGGTGAGGATGGAGGCTCGAGCATTCTCCACCGCCTCCAGATGCTGGAGGGTATCCTTCAGGGGACACCGGGTGTGACAGAACTCCGTCCGGAAGATGTCGAAGCAGTGGCGCCCCACCGCCTCCTCCGCCTCGAAGCCGGTGATCTCCTCCGCGGCCCGATTGAAGGAGGTGATGATCCGGCTCTCATCGACGGTGAAGACTCCGTCGCTGATGCTCTGGAAGATCAGCTCGCTGACGTCCTGCATGCCCCTTGATCCCCTTCCCGTCTTTGGGTGGGGCCCCTTGCCATTCTCCGTCACCGGGCCACCAATCCGGCTGGTTCCCAGGTCCCTTCCGGCAAACCCAGCCGTTCGCTGATGAGGATAGCCGTGCTATTGAGTTGAAATTGCCGGGGGTGATCAGGCCCCACAAGGACCACGGGACAGACGAAGCTGTTGGCGAACTCGTCCAGGGGCCTCTCCCCGAAGGTGGCATGGGGTCCGGGGTGTCCAAGGATCAGGAGTTGGAATTCCCGGTCGACCAGACACCGATGGAGCTCCAGCCACTCGTTGTCATAGCAGAGCCTGAAACCCACCTCCAGGTAATCCCCGGCCCGCTCGTCGTAGTACATCCGGAGCTCCCGCTCCTGCTCCACGACGTAGGCCTCCAGCTCCTCCTTCGAGAGATAGGTGGGAGGCACGGCCTCGGGATCGTAGGGGTCCGCCAGGAAGTGGAAGACGTTCAGCTGAATTCCATGCTTTCTGGAGAGCTCCAGGGCATAGTCGAAGGCCCAGTCCCCTTCTCTGGAGTAATGGGCACAGAATCCGACTGCGCTCAGCGTTGGAATGGTCATCGTTCGACTCCTTCTCAATGGTCGGTGGAGGTCTTGGGCCTCCGCCGTCAGATCTCTGTCAGGTAGTAATGGGAGTACACGGCCCCGATGGGGTTATTCGCCAGGGACTTGTCCTTGACGAAGAGTGTCGTCACCGGAGCCTCGCTCTCCCGGTTGAAGACGCAGTCCGCTCCCACGCAGAAGCCCACGAGAACATTCAGATCCGTCTTCTTGGCGTTCAGATAGTCAGCCACGCGAGACGGATCACAGGCCGATCCCGGATCACCTCCCCCCAGGCGGCACCCCACCGGCACGATCTGGAAGAACCGGCGGAGGACCCCCGAGAGGATTGCGGCGGGCTCTCGGAGATCTTCGCAGAACGCCACCCCGATGCGCTTGTAGTCCATCTCCAGGGCGAAGTAGACCAGCTCTGCCAGGCGACAGAGCGTCCGCTCCTCCTCCAGGGCCACGTCCCAGGTGGATTCCAGAATCCGGACGGTCTCGGGCAGGCAGTCACCCGGTGGTGGAAGCTCCAGGTAGGGGCAGGGCTCTCCCTGGAGGCAGACCCGGTTGCGGCACTCCAGGCAGTCCCGGGGAATAGCGGGGTCCAGCCTTCCGGCCCGCTCCCCGGGGGATCCCGACTCGGCCCTCGCCACCTCCACCCCGGTTCTCTCCTCCCTCGCTGGAGCCCCTTCACCCGCTTCCTTCTCGGCCGACTTCCTGAGCCCGAAGCCGGGGTGGATCTTCCCTCTTCGGAGAGCCTCCACCACCTCCCCGGCGGTCCCTGCCACGTTGTCGATGACCTCCACCTCCAGGGAACGGAGGAGCTCCCGGGTGGACGGGCTGATCCCGCCGCAGACCAACGCATCCACGTCGTGCTCTCCCAGAACCGTCGCCAGATCCGCCCACGTGGTCCCTCCCAGGGGCACTCTCGCCCGGTCCTGCACCCTGAGCCGCTTCACCCTCACCAGGAGAAGCGAATCGGCAAAGGTACACCGGGGAGCCACTCGCTCAGCCAGAAGCGGAATACCGAAGCGCATCATTCTTCCTCGCTCGACGTTCTCTTGTGCATCTCGCGTGCAACAGTTGTGCCGACGAGCCCGGACCTCCTCCAAACCCGTCAGGCGTTCGCCTGGTTGAAGCCATGGGAGGAGATTCCCGGCGAGTGGGGCACGGGATTGAAGGCAAACGCGTTTTCTCACAACGACTTGGGTCATGGAAGAGGAGCGCGGAAGGACGGGCAGTGATCCAGGCCCCTCTCATCGATGGCCTTCCACCACCAGTTCAAGGCCCCCCGGCCCTCGCCCCGATTGTCGCACAGCACGTTGCAGAGAAACGAAGTGTTGCAACACTTGCAACATATGGAGAGAAGGAGACCAGGGCACCATCCGGGACGAGCTCCGGGGAGGAGATGGAGTCTTTCTGCCCGTGGGAGAAGGACTTCTCGGACTGGTGACAGGGAAGAAGATCCATCCGTGACTGTCGGACCGGATTCACAGACACGTGACTGGTATGCCGTTTGCCCTTGTGGGGGGCGACGCCGCAGCCAACGAGGACATGATCCATGGAATCAGCCACTGTCATTCAGAGCGCATCATCGAAGGGAAGCCCCAGAAACCACGCGTTCCCGTACCACCTCCTGGAAACCCCGTCCGAGAACCTCGTGGACCGGTTCCTGGAAGCCTTCGCCTGGGTCCTGGAATACACCGATTACAGGCCCCTCCTGGACACCTATTCCCGTACTACCGCCAAGTGCAACCGCTGCGCCGTGGCCTGTCCCATTCTCCTCGCCTCGGGGGATCCCCGGGACATCCCCTGTTACCGGACCAACCTCCTCCTGGACATCTACCGCCGGTATTTCACCATAGACGGCTGGGTGAAGTCCCGCTTCACCAGGCCTTTCGAGCTCACCGAAGACGTCATCAACGAGATGGGGGACGTGTTCTACCGGTGCACCGTATGCCGGCGCTGCACCCGATCCTGCCCACTGGGCTTCGATCATGGCCTCATCACCCGGCTGGGCCGTTATCTCCTGAGCCTGGTGGGCATCGCCCCCAAGGCCCTCCAGGTGAGCGTGGAAGAGCAGCTCCACGGCGAAACCCACAACACCTCCAAGGTGCCCCAGAAGGGTCTCATGGATGTCCTCTCCTTCCTGTCGGAGGAGATGGATGAGCGCCTAGGCGTGGAGCTGGAGTTCCCCACCGACAAGGTGGGCCGGGACCACGTCTTCTTCTGTGCCGTCAGCGACTACCTCATGGAGCCCGACACCCTCATGGGAAACGCCGCCGTCCTCTACGCCGCCGGCGACTGGGACCGCTGGACCATCGGCCTGTGCAACTACGATGGCATCAACTACGGCCTCTTCTACAGCGACTGGCACCTGGAGAACATCATCAAACAGTTGGTGTCGGAAGTGGAGCGGCTCCAGGGCAGGAATATCCTGATCGGTGAGTGCGGCCACGCCTCCCGG
>Ga0316577_10001847_pt1 | contig 10228 bp, 10 predicted proteins | sample S5NA_FD_203073 | JGI IMG/M metagenome (GOLD analysis project Ga0316577, IMG submission 203073) | Rhizosphere microbial communities from salt marsh grasses in Alabama, United States - S5-7_050615r2r1 | ecosystem: Host-associated > Plants > Roots > Rhizosphere | place: USA: Alabama | collected... | reverse complement strand
CCGGGCTTCGACCTGAGGCTCAACCGGCACAAGCTGCTGCGCGAACACAAGGATCTCGTGCGGCGGCTCGCCACCTACGCGAGCACTGCCCGGCAGGACTCGATGCGGCGCTACCTGCGGGGGGGCGGGACGGGGTACGTCTACGGGGACAGCGGCAGCATGATGACCCAGCTCTATTCGCTGGGGCGCCTCCGTGACAAGCTCGGCATCGTCAAGAAGATCAACCCCAAGTTCCGTGCAGCGGTGGAGCGTTACGGGAGCCTCGTCGACATGCAGCACGGCCTGAAGGACGCCGCCATCGGCAAGCGACGCGGCAACGACTCCGGCATGAGTCTGGGGCTCGGGCGCGCGATCCGCAGCGCCCGGTCCCTCAACATGAACTCGGCAGAGCTGCGCCAGTACCTGACCGGCTACGGCCTCACCGCCCGCGACGTGGAGCGTCACACGGAGTACCGGCTCCCCTGACCGTCGCTTGACGGACCGCGGTGAATGCGCTAAGCGTTCGGCGCTCGAGCCCCAGCGGAGAGACCCATGCCCACTCGATCCGTTGCCCCTGTCCTCCTTGCCACTGTCCTCTTTGCCACTGTTCTCCTTGCCGCCTGCTCCGCCGGGCCTGACGGGGGCCTCCTCGACGAGGCCTCCGATCCGTGCGCGCTCGAGGGGGAGGGCAAGTGCGACTCGGTGCTGGGCAGCTACGACGCGAGCATCGACGTCGACCGCCCCACACACGTGGTGGCCATCGGGTACTCGCACGGGCAGGGGTACCAGTTCGTGCACGCCGCGGCGGCGCGCGCGCTGCGCTACCGCGAGCTGTATCCGGCCGATCAGATCGTGTTCATCGCCAGCCCCGAGGTGGGGAGCAGCGTCAGCGACACCGACGCGCTGCTCAGCGTGGGGATCACGATCATCGACGCGGGCGCCGGGGCGTCGCTCTCGGGCAAGGCGCTGCTGAGCCGGATGGAGAAGTTCTCCCAGATCCGGAGCTTCGACTTCTACGGCCACTCCTCGCCGTGGGGCCTGGGCCTCGAGTATGGCCAGGCGCGGCTCGGCACCGACACGTCATCGGCCCGAATGAAGGCGCTCGCCGACAACTTCACGGCGGACGCGTCCGCGACGCTGAACGGCTGCAACGCGGGCATCTACGCCGCGCCGTACTTCGCGAGCACGTGGCGCATCCCGGTGACGGGCGCGGTCACCTCGTCGAACTTCGCGCGGCCGCACAGCGCGCGACGCTGGTACGTCAACGACCCCGGGCGCTCCCCGGCCGCGGGCAAGTGGCTGACGACCAATGACCTCTCGTACCTGACGCCGGTCCCGTGCTCCAAGGGCGCCTGCCTGCGGCTGCACCCCGAGGACGCGGTCTACAACGGCTACTGGGGCAGCTTCGGCGGCGGCGGGCTCGGGTTCTACAAGGCGTTCTGCGGCTACCAGGGGAGCGCGGCCGACTGCGCGCGGCGGCTCGCCCGCGGCCTGCTGTCGTACCCCTCGGAGCAGCCGATCGATCCGAGCTCCACGCCCGAGGCCTTCGCCGAGGTGCTGCTCGACTTCCTCTGCCCCACGACGCTGGATCTCGGCGCGCGAAAGGCGTGCCGCGACGGCATCGTGGCCGCGGTCGCCGATCGCACCTCCGTCTACTCGCCGTTCAACGGCAACACCGTCGACTGCAGCCTGACGGGCTGCGGGCTGAAGCTGAACTGCTCCAAGGACTGGCAGGGCGCGCCGGTCCCGGGCACCTGCAAGCTGCTCGCGCCCGCCAACCTGACGCCCAAGGCGTACGTCGAGGAGTACCTGCTGTACATGGACGGCTTCGCCTACCTGACCGGCGAGGAGCCGCTGCCCCCGGACGACGGCGTGATCGACATGGCCGTGCTCGCGACGGTTGACCGGTACCGCATCAACGCGCTGGGGCTCAACTGCCGGCAGGGCGCGGGCACCGAGTTCACGCCGGCCACCGTGCTCGCCAAGGGCCAGACCGTGTGGGCCGAGGCCGGGGTCGCCGCGCCCCGCGTGGTCACGGCGTCGACGGGCCGGCCGTGGATCCGCGTGCGCCGCGGCCAGGGTGCCCCCGCCTGCTACGTGTCGGCGTCCTACAAGTACGTGACCCCTGTGGCTGTCGCGCACTAGTTCCTCACCACAGGGGAGATGACCGATTGGCCGCGAGGGACGACGCATAGCGCGCTCGTGTTCTTTCCGAGGTCGTCCCCGCGACAAGCGGGGAAGAGCCCTTGCAGTCCGGAGGGGTGGGCGGGGGACGACAAACAAAGCGCGTGCGGGGCGTCGTCGGAGCGGCCAGTCAAAACCCCTGTGGTGAGGTACTAGCAGAAGAAATCCGGTACTCACCGGGGGCGGCTCGTGTGTCAAACGGTGGAAGGGGACCGTCTCGGGATGTATCGCACCGGAATCGCTCTTTTCTGCTCGGCGCTCGGCCTGCTGGTCGCCGGCCCGGCAGCGGCCGAGAGGCACCTCTTGACGGTCGCCGCGCACCGGGGGAGCTCGGGGGAGACCCCGCTCCGGTTCGCCCGCCGCGACGCGGAGCGGGTCAGGAAGGTCTTCCAGCACATGGGCGGCGTGCAGCCCGCCAACTCGGTGATGCTCGTCGATCCCTCCGCCGACGACGTGCGCCGCGCCCTCCGCACCCTGGGCAGCCGGTTGAAGAAGAGCGACACCCTCGTCCTCTATGTCTCCGCGCACATGGACAGCCACGCCGTGCACCTCGGGCCCGAGCGGCTCGCGTTCACGGAGCTGTTCTCCGGCGCCCGCGCCACCGGGGCGTCGCTCCGCGTCTTCTTTCTTGACGGGTGCCGGAGCGGCGCGGTCACCGCCAAGGGGCTCGTCCGGGGTCGGGTCCGCATCATCCGACCCCGCCCCCGGCCGGCGACGGGCGAGGTGATCCTGACCTCCACGGCCCCCGACGAGGACGCCCTCGAGTCCCTCCGGCTGTCCGGCTCCTTCTTCACCCACTACCTGGTCACCGGCCTGAGGGGCGCCGCCGACGGGGACGGGATGGGCGGGTCACCGTGGAGGAGCTTTACCGCTTCGCGCGCGACCGGACCGTGTACGCCACCGCCGGCTCTCCCACCGGCTCGCAGCACCCGTCGTTCAAGCTCGACCTCTCGGGCAGCAGGGCCTTCGCACTGAGCGAGCGGCGAGCGGGAGCCGGAACGGGAGCCCGGCTGCGGGTGGGCAGGCCGCGAGGAGGGGTGGCGTACCTGCTCAGCCGGGACACCGGTCAGCTGGAGGCCGAGGTGCCGCTCCAGCGGCGGGGATCCGTGGTCGTCCCGCCCGGCCCGTACCGCGTCCGCGTCGCCACCGCCAGGCGCGTGCAGGAGGCGGAGGTCACGCTCCGCAGGGGATCGGTCACCGATCTCGACCGACTGTCGTTGAGGTCGGTCCCCCTGCTGGCCCTGGTCCGCAAGGGCGAGGGGCAGGCCAGCTCGCGGACCCTGCTCTCCGCCGGATTCGAGGCCGGGATGCCGGCGGAGGGTGACTTCGGCGCGCTCCTGGGGGCCAGGATCTCGGGCTCGCTCGAGTGGCGCTCCATCTCGGTCTCGCTGGGGCTGAGCTACGGCCACGCCGCGACGGACAACGGCTTCGTCAGGCTAAACCTGCACCACGTCGGGCTCGCCGCCGGGATCACCCACCCGCTCCCCCTCGGTCCGCTGGTGCTGTCCTTCGGCCTCTCGCTGGAGGGGATCGCGCTCCTCGAGGTGCTCGAGCCGCTGCAGCCCGGCGGCCAAACCGACGACGGGCGCGCGGCGTTCGTGCTCGGTCTGACGCCGCTCGCCCGCCTCGAGCTCCCGCTGGCCAGCCGCTGGGTGCCGGCGCTCTCGTTTCGCGGCCGCGTCCTGTTCGGCGAGGGCGCGCGGGTTCGCTTCGCTCCGGTGGGGAGCCTCGGCCTGGGTTGGGTGTTTTGACGACGGTTCGAAAAACAGGTTCTCTCGGCGCGGCCTCGCTGTGTCAAACGTGGCAGACCATCACAGGAGGCAACACGATGAGCTCGACACACAAATCCCTTTGTTTCATCACCATGGCTATCACCCTCGCCCTGCCCTGGCTCCCCGCCTGCGGTTCCGTGGAGGGGTCGGACTACAAGGGCGAGAGCATCTTCGAGATCGAGGGAACGGCGACCCTGGCCCAGGGCGCGAAGCAGCCGGCCGACGTCAAGGTGGGGCTGCTCTGGATCCACGAGGAGAAGGGCAGCGACCTCAGCATGCAGGACTCGCAGGTGGGCGCCACGTTCCCCGCCAGCTTCAGCCTGAGCCTCTACGCCAATCCCCCCAGCTCGTCGTTGATGACCTACAACGACATGCTCAAGCTGATCGTGCCGGCGGAGAAGCCCTACCTCGACAAGGTCTGGCCCCAGAAGATGCAGGTCGGCTTCGCGCTGGTCGTCATCTGGGAGGACACGAACAACAACGGCACCTTCGACAACACGCTTGAGCTCGGCACGACCGGCAACTACCTCGACGGTCCCGACCGCGTCATCGGCGGCTCGCCGGACCACGTGGTGGGCTTCGTCGACGGCGCGCTGCCCCCGCTCGACTTCTACACCATGCCGCTCGAGGGCGGCATCGACAAGCCGGTCTCCAACCTGGGCTACACCCTGCTCAAGAAGACCGGCAAGCCCAACTGCTACACCGTCGGCGGCCAGCAGCAGTGCGGGAGCAGCGATCAGCTCACCCCCGTGCCGTCCACCGACCCGGTCAAGCTGGTGATCAGCAGCGATCCCGACGCCCTGGCCAAGGACCCCACCTCGCTGTTCCCCAACGTCGCGCTCAAGTGACGTGACGGGTGGTTTGACAGCTGCCTCGAGGGTGAGCGACATTGTCCCCGGGTCGCTCGCTCTCGATCCGCGTCCCGCGCGGGCGCATGGAAACCGGGTGGGACTGTCTGCCGAGGAAGTCGCCGAGATCTACCGCCGCCACGCCGACGTGGTCTACCGCCGGTGCCTCGCCATGCTCGGCAGCCGCGAGGCGGCCCGGGACGCCGTGCAGGAGATCTTCGTGAAGGTGCTCTCCAAAAGGCTGACCTTCAAGGGCGACTCCGACCCGACGACCTGGATCTACCGCATCACCACCAACCACGCGCTCAACCAGCTCCGCGCCCGGCGCCACACCATCAGCGTGGAGGACCTCCCGGTCTCGCTGCATCCGCGCTGGTCGGGCCCCGAGGCCCGGATGATCACGCGCGACGTGCTGCAGAAGGTGATCGACAGGCTGGATGATCGCGGGCGGGCTGTCCTCTTCCTGCACTACCTCGACGGCCTCGATCAGGACGAGGTGGCCAGCACGCTGGGGATCTCGCGCCGGGCGGTGGTCAAGCGGCTGACCCGGGTGCGCAGCGCCCTCCGCAAGGGGGGTGGGGCGTGAGCCGCCAGGACCACCTCTCCGACCTGGACCTCGACCGCCTCCGCCTGGCGCGGGCCACGGACGAGAGCGACCCCGCCCGCGCGCACCTGGCCTCGTGCGGGCTCTGCAGCGCACGCCTCGCGGAGCTCGACGAGGCGGCGCAGCACGCGCGGGTCGAGCTGGCGGCCGCGCTGACCCGGGCCGAGCGCGCCGGGGAGCGCTCGCCCCGCAGGCGCTGGGCGCTCCCGGCGCTGGCGACCGCGGCAGCGGGCGTCGCGGCGCTCGTCGCCGTCGCGCTGTGGCCCAATGCCCCGGACCGGCCGGCGGACTCCGTCGTGATCAAGGGAGGCCCGAGCCTCCGGGTGCTGGTCGGCGGCGCCGAGGCCAGCGACGAGCTTCAGGTGGGCCAGGAGCTCACGGTCCGGCTCGCCGGTCGGCCGGCGCCGCGCAGGTTGATACTCCGGGACGTCGACGGCTCGCTCGAGACGCTGTGGCCCCGGGGCGCCGACGACAGGGAGGCCGGGCTCGAGGGCGTGGTCGAGATCAACCTCACCGTGGGCGAGCCCCCCGGCAGGCTGGCGCTCATCGCGCTCCACGGACCCGCCCCGCTCTCCGAAGCGCGGGGGCGCGAGCTGGCGGCGTCGCTCGCCCGACGCGACGGCGAGAGCGCGCTCCCTCGAGGGTTCGTGGGCACGGTGCGCTCCTACCGCGTGATCAGAGCGCGAGCTCCATGAACACCACGTCGGGCTCGGGGTTTTTGTAGTAGGGCTCGATCTCCACGAAGCCCATCCGCTTGTAGAGCGCGAACGCCCCCTCGAGGCGCACCAGCGTGTCGAGGCGCATCGCCGAGTAGCCCACGTCGCGGGCGAGCGCCACCACGGCCTCGGCCAGCAGCCGGCCGTGGCCCACGCCGCGCCAGGCCGGCCGGACGTAGAGGCGCTTCATCTCGCAGGTCTCGGCGCCCAGCGGGCGCAGCCCCACGCCGCCCGAGACGTGCTCGCCGGCGCGGCAGAGCAGCAGGCCGCCCCCGGGCGGAGCGTACCTTCCGGGCAGGCCGGCGAGCTCGGCGTCGAAGCTCTGGAAGCAGAGGTCGACCCCCAGCCAGCGCTGGTACTCGACGAAGAGCCGCCTGACCTCGTCGATGGCCGAGGGGTCCTCGGCGTGCGTGATGGCCGGCTCGACGCCCAGCTGGACCAGCTTGCGGGCGAGGCCCTCGGCCGTGTTGAGGGTGTGCACGAAGGTCCCGTCGGGCTTGGCATAGCTCAGCAGGCCGCCGCCGCCCTCGAGGCGCGCGAGCAGCACCGGATCCTCCGTCGTCGGCAGTCGATACCTCTTGATGTCGACGCCCGGGCCGAGGAGCTCCTCGATGCTCGCGCCCGGCTGACGCAGCACGAGGCGCCCGGGACAGCCGGGGATCGGGTGCCAGCTCAGCCGCCGCTCCAGGTCCTCGAAGGTGGCGCTCACGTTGCCGTGGAATCCACCCGCCCCATCACGCAACGGATCACGAACTCGCTGGCCGCCTCGATGACGCGCTCGTCCGGAAACGAGACCCCCTCGCGCCCGCGATAGAGCACGAAGTCGTCCATCACGCTCTCGATGAACACGGTGATCAGGTAGGCCGCGACCTCCACGTCGTCGAGGGTCATGCCGGGGGCCGCCGCCAGGATCTGCCGCACCGCGCCGTGCACCTGCGCCTCCATGGAGCTCCGGAGCTCGACCAGCTCGGGGATCTTGCGCGACTGCTCCACCAGAACTCGCCGCAGGCCGGGCCGCTCCCCGTAGATCCGGAACGCCAGCGCGAGGGTCTTGCGCACCAGCTGGGGCAGGTCCTTGCTCACCAGGTCGGCGATGCTGAACTCCTCGAACGCCTTCTGGCGCAGCCCGCTGATCTCCCGATCGTAGAGCTCGCGCAGGATCGCCTGCTTGCTGTCGAAGTAACGATAGAGCGCCCCCACCGACACGCCGGCGGCGCCCGCGATCTGGTGCGTCGTGGTCTGCTCGTAGCCGTTTTGGGCGAAGAGATCCGACGCAGCCTCCAGGATACCGGCGAAGGTCTCCTGGCTCCGGGACTGTTGGGGCTGGGCCCGAACCTCTGGCTTTGTAGGCGGCATGACGTTTGGCCTATCTCTAACACACCGAAAGCGCATCGACCAATCTTCGTCGCAGAAAAGCGACAGGAAAGTCACTTTTGCGCTTGTGAAGCCGACGCGACTGTCACATCATAGAAAAACGACATTCGCGTCGCATTTCGCCCCCTGGAGGTCCCCCACCTCATGCTCGACCCAGGCCTTGGCTACCAACGACACAAGACAAGAACAAAAACAGAAACAGAACAAGCTCGACGGCCGGGGCACCTGAAGGCTGTTCCCGAGCTACACCCGATCCTGAGCCAGACCGACCCCAACGTCACCCGGCGGATCTTCCCCTGGGTCTCGTGGATCGTCGATCACTACTTTCGCTCGGAGGTGGAGGGCGCCGAGAACCTCACGGTTTCGAAGGCCCTGCTGGTGAGCACCCACAACGGGGGGATCTTCACCCCGGACGCCTACTGCCTGGCGGTGGCGTTCTGGCGTCGCTTCGGGCTCGAGGCGCGGGCCTACGGCCTGATGCACAAGCAGGGCTTCAAGGTGCCGATCCTGCGCTCGCTCCTCCCCAAGCTGGGGGCGATCCCGGCCTCTCGAGAGAACGCGGGGATCGTGCTCGAGGCCGGCTTCCCCGCCTTCGTCTGCCCCGGCGGCGACATCGACGTGCTCAAGCCGTTCTGGCAGCGTCACAGGATCGTCTTCGGCAACCGCACCGGATTCATCACCGCGGCCATCCGCCACGAAGCCCCCATCATCCCGGCCGTCAGCGTCGGCGCCCACGAGACGCTGCTCGTGCTCAACGACGGCCGATGGCTGGCGAGGGTCAGCGGCGCCGGACGCGTGTTCCGGGTCAAGACCATCCCCCTCGCCCTCGGCTTCCCCTTCGGCATCACGCCGGCCGGCCTGCTCAACCTGCCGTTGCCCTCGAAGGTCGTGCTGCGCATCCTCCCGGCCATCGAGCTCTGCGAGCCGCCCGAAAAGGCCGACGATCCCGACACCGTCGCCCGCTGCTTCAGGCACGTCACCCAGACGATGCAGGCCGCGCTCACCGATCTGGCGTCGAAGCGGAAATTTCCGGTTATCGGCTAGGGCGGGCTCTCGAGAAAACGCTCGAGGTGGTAAAGCGTCTCCCCGGGGCGCTCCACCATCGGCATGTGTCCGGCGCGCGGGATCACCACGGTGCGGACGCGCGGGATCAGGCCCAGGTTCATCAGCACCGGCCCGAGGGAGGTCAGCCTGTCGTGGTCGCCCCAGATGCCGAGCACCGGCGCTGGCAGCGTGGGGAACTGGGGGGAGTAGTCGCGCCGCGCCACGTCCGGGCACAGCGTCTCGCACACCCGGGCGAAGTCGCGGAGGTTGGGGCGACCGGGCGCGTCGCGCAGGGCCGAGCGGCGGAACCAGCGCACGTACTCGTTGTCACGCTCGTCGTCGACGAAGACGTTGCCGAGGATGAAGTCGAAGCCGAGGCTGAGGAACGGGTACAGCACCTGCCGGCGCAGCATGAACGGGGCGGCGACGCGCATGTAGCGCGGCAGGCGCGCCACGCCCGCGGCGCAGATCAGCACGACGCCGTCGGCGAGCCCCGGGCGCGCCAGGGCCGCCGCGAGGCACACCGCGCCTCCCAGCGAGTGACCGACCAGGGTCGCCCGACCGATGCCCCGGCGGTCGAGGAACGAGAGCAGGTGGTCGCGCAGAAGATCGATGCTGTAGCGGACGTCCGGCTTGAGCGTCCAGCCGCAGCCCACGAGATCGACCCCGACGACCCGGTAGCTTCGGGCCAGCGGGATGGCCACGTGCTCGAAGTGCGTCGCGTTGGCGCCCAGGCCGTGGACGAAGACGACGGCGTGCCCCTCTCCCTCGTCGAAGAAGACCGTGCGATATCGATCGGTGTCTCGCCACTGAGGGAAGGGGAAGGAGATCGAGCGCCCCAGGCCCAGGAACACCGACTCGTCGAGAGGCTCGATCTCCGGCTGCAACGGGGCGGGGCTCGGGACTCCGGGCACCAGCCGCAATTTCCTGGCTCTTGTGATCATGGTCGGTCTCGAACGGATCTACGAACGCCGGCGCATGTTTTATACAAGACGACGTCAATTACCACAAAAAACGCGATAGCAGGTCCACCAATCACCTTGCCGTAACATCGGTCACGACCGGGCTGTTCAGCGATTATTGGATGGTCCAACCGAAATCAAGACAGGGTCGAGGGGTGATCGACAACTGACCGACGCGAGGTAAGCCGTCTGAAACACACCGATCAGATGTCGTCCACACAACCGGCACATGGGTTGCTAAAGCAGTGGAGTGCATCTGTCGCGTCGCCATCTGATTAGGCCGCGGCCACCGGGAATAGGCCCGGTGGTCGCGGCCGCCTCCTATTTGTTTGATATCCGCGCACTCGGCGCAGCTACTGCGCCGCCCTGCGGCCCCTCCACCAGCCACCGTGACCGAGTCTCGTCCCGCCCTCTTCCCCGTACGCTCTCGTAACCACACCACATCCCACCCGGCATGGAACTCGCACTGTTGCACTTTCACCCATGCGCGCCTCGACCCTCATTCTCCTGCTGCTCGCAGCAGATGCCAGCGCCCGGGGCCGGTCTCGCGAGGAGACGCGGCCGGTGCTGCTCTCGCTCAAGCCCCGGCACGCCGACCGTGCGCTCGGCGGCAACAAGTGGTTCGAGATGAGGCGCATCCGGCCCGGCTGGAGCGAAGGGACCAACGTCCTGGTCTACGCCTCGAGCCCCAACCACGCGGACGATCGCGGCAAGCCCGAACGCGCGGTGGTGGGCTGCTTCACCG
>Ga0316577_10001846_pt1 | contig 10228 bp, 9 predicted proteins | sample S5NA_FD_203073 | JGI IMG/M metagenome (GOLD analysis project Ga0316577, IMG submission 203073) | Rhizosphere microbial communities from salt marsh grasses in Alabama, United States - S5-7_050615r2r1 | ecosystem: Host-associated > Plants > Roots > Rhizosphere | place: USA: Alabama | collected... | reverse complement strand
GAAGAGTTGTTCATTCGCTGCAACTTCTCTGACGAATTCGTTGGTGGCAAAGTCGGTGTCGCCGACTAGGACGATGCGCGTCTTGGAACTCGAAGCTGTCGCCCCGCTGAACATTGGCCCGGACTCGATGGACGCCATCAGGGACAGAGGCCCTGCTGTGTCAGCGTCGTCTAGGAAGACCTCTGCACCCGTCTCGGCCCAACTGCGTTCCGACGTCTCGATCAGGTCAGTGAACGCGACGCCAGCGAGTGGGTCGCCCGTCTGCTCGATTGGCCGGGCTAAAGGGAAGAGTGTGTTTATGCGCTGGCGCTGTAGATCGGCAGTGATCGGGCTGTAGCCATACTTCACGCCCACTGGCCACAGCGTACTCTGCCAAGCCCACACTTCATCTACCACAACACCTTCCCCGAAGCGTACCTGCCAGTTGGATAGAATGATGTTCAAACCCGCTTCGGAGAAGGGGTCCTGCATGATGAGTGCCCGGCCGCCGCCGTTCAAGTATGTCTGTAGCCGTGTCAACTCCTCGTCTAGGAGCTTACCCTGGGGGTCGGTAGTGGCAATGACGATAACAGCTGCGTCGCTGGGGATGGTGTCTGATATAACCAGGTTGAGCGTTTCCACTTTATAGTTCTGGTCGCGCAGTTTTTCAGCCACTACCGAGTAGCCATCCTCCGCGCTGTTGGCAATGTCACGTTCGCCGTGGCCTTGTAGGAAGTAGATGGCCTTTTGCTTATCGCTGGTGACCTTTAGAAGCGCGTTGGTGATCTCCTGTTCGCTGGGTGAATATTGAACCCTTGCAGTGCGTGTTTCACTCTTGAACAACAGACCCTCGTAGGGTGGGTCTCCTTGTATGCGCGCCCCGACAGGGTCTTGGTCAGGATCGATAACAATGTAGTTGAGGTAGTTGCTTTCGGCGAGGTACTGGTCGAGCATCTCCTCGAAATCCTCCCGCAGCGCGTACTCTTCAGCCGTGAAAAAGCCGACGATGTTGACCTCTCTATTGACTTCGGCCAGCACTTGTTTGGACTGGGGTGAGAGTGTGTGCTTCTTCAGTTCCGTGACGTCGATGCGCTGATCGAGAAACTGTATAACCAAATAGTTCAGTCCGCCAAGGATAGCGATGAAGGCAATGCTCATCACGGCAGCGTTGAACCCATAGCGGGTGCCGCGCTTGGTGAGCACGGATTGCACCTGCTCTGGATTCCCCAGGATGAACAACGCACCCAGCAGGATCCCACCGAACAGGAGGCCGAAGGTTATAGCATCCCATCGGGCGAGCCAGACGATTTTGCGGATGACAAAGGCCGCTAGCGCAGCGAGAGAGGCGGGGCCTAGGATGAAACCGTATTCTTTGAGAAAACGTTGGATATCGCGCATCATTACCGCCACCTCCTTGCCTGCAGCACCTGCGTGGCCAGGAACAGGCTGGCGGCCACCAGGCTGAGATAGTATACGACGTGTTGGACCTTGATGAGCCCCTCTAGGAAGTCAAAGTAGTGGTAGAGGATGGTCAATCGATTCAATATCTGCCCCCACGTCGTGCTGGCGACTTGAGGGCTGACGAACTGTACGAGCAGCAGCAATATACACAGCCCGAGGCTGATGATGGCTGCGACGACCTGGTTGCTGGTGAACGTCGAGGTCAGCGTGCCGAGAGCCAGCAGCGCCGATCCAAGCAGGAAGAACCCCAGGTATCCGCTGGCCATCGTGCCCAAGTCGGGCTCGCCATATCTCATCATGACAAGGGGCTGGTAAAAACTGATGACGATCAGCAGTAGGAAGAGAATCACGCTGGCCAGATACTTGCCTATGACCAGTTCCCAGTCGCGCACCGGAGCGGTGAGCACCAGCTCCAACGTCCCCGAGCGCTGCTCCTCCGCCAGCAGGCGCATCGTCACCATAGCGGTGTAGAAAATGAGGAGGAAGAGGGTGTAGTAATTGCCTAGAGCGACGTCCATCCCAGCTTGCTGGACCTGATCGATGATGATGTAAAAGACATAGCCCTGCACGATCAGGAACGCTGCCGTCGTCACGTAAGCGATGGGAGAACTAAAGTAAGCGTACAGCTCTCGTTTCGTGATCGTCCATATATTAGACATATTCTTCCTCCTCCATTTCCATGCCTGGTTCTGCCAGAGGTCCGCCGGTGAGGTCCTCTATAGTCGCGCCCTCTGTCAACTTGAGGAAGATCTCCTCCAGGCTCATCTTCATCGTGCCGAGTTCCAGTAGATTCCAGCCCTGCTCCACGACGGCGCGGGCTAGTTCGGCGCGATTATCGCTTCCCTGGATGCAAGAGACCGAATAGGCTCCGTCTTCTATGGACTGGACGCTGAGCACGCCGTCTACGCGCTTCAGCACGCTGATTGCCTGTAGATCGCTGACGCCGTCGATGCGCACCAATATCCGGTCTTGATCCTGCACTTGCTCGGTCAACTTGTCCGGCGTTCCTGAAGCGACGATCTGCCCGTCGTTGATGATGAGCATGCGATTGCAGGTCTGGCTGACCTCGGAGAGAATGTGCGAGCTGAGGATGATGGTGTGTTCTTGGCCGATATCGCGGACAAGCTCTCGTACATCGGTTACCTGCCGAGGGTCGAGGCCGATGGTGGGCTCGTCGAGGATCAGCACCTCGGGGTCGTGAAGAATGGCCTGGGCCAATCCCACACGTTGGCGGTAGCCCTTGGAGAGCTGGCCGATGGGCTGGCGTGCGCGCGGGGTGATGCCGCAGGCATCCATTGCCCGTCCAACTGCGTGTTTACCGTCTTCCAGCTGGCGCAGATCGGCCATAAAGTTCAAATAGGCTTGCACAGTCATCTCGGGGTAGAGGGGCACCGTCTCTGGCATGTAGCCAACGCGGCGGCGCACCTCCAGGGAGTCGTAGAATACGTCAAAGCCCGCGATGCGCGCTGTACCGGAACTGGCGGGTAGGTAGCCGGTGAGGATACGCATCGTCGTCGACTTGCCTGCACCGTTGGGTCCCAGGAAGCCGACGATTTCACCTTTGGCTACTTGGAAATTGACATTGTGGACGGCTCTGATGGGACCATAATATCGGGTTAGATTTTCTACTTCGATCATACGAGTTCACCTCCTGATCAGACAAAACAAAGAGCACTGGATGACAATGCTCCCCGATGTATTAGGCGTTGCAAATTGATCCGCCAGGGCATACTTATACCACCACTGCGGGGAGTTGTCAAATGTTGGCGGGATGGGTTGGCGATTCATCCGTGTGTGCTGGAAGGCGCACGGTGAATTTGCTCCCAAGCCCCACTACACTCTCGGCAGCGATGCTGCCTCCATGTGCTTCGACGACCTCTTTGGTGATGGCCAGTCCCAGCCCGGCACCTCGACCGCGCTCTTTGGAGCGTTTGCGATCACGGGAACGTGCCTTATCTACCTGGTAAAAGCGCTCAAAGATGCGGGAGAGTGCCTCGGCGGGAATGCCCTCGCCGGTGTCGGTGACGGTCACCTCTACGGCGTTCTCCGCTACCAAGTGCCGCGCGGCGGCGGTCACCTTTCCCCCGCCAGGTGTGTGCGCGATGCCGTTATCGAGCAGGTTGGTGAACACCTGTGCCAGCCGGTCGGCGTCGCCGGTGACCACCAGCTGTTGCGGTGCGTCTAGTTCGAGGGTTACCTGGGCCACCTGTGCTTGGGGGGCCAGCTTCTCGATGCAGCTTTGCAGCAGTGGGCCGATCTCTACTAGGGTGTGGGCCAGCTTCATCTGTCCGGCGTCGAAACGGGCCAGAATCAGCAGATCGTCCACCATACGGCGCATGCGCTCCGCCTCGCTGTGAATGACGCGGGCTGCTCGCGTGGTGGTTTCCGGTGTGGAAGCAGTGCCGTCGAGCAGCGCCTGGGAAAAGCCCTGGATGGAGGTGAGCGGGGTCTTGAGCTCGTGGGAGACGTTGGCCACAAAGTCGCGCTGTGACTGCTGTGCTGCTTCAACCTGGTCGGCCATCTGGTTGAAGGAGTGGGCCAGCGCGCGCACCTCGGTGGGGCCGGACACAGGCGCGCGCGTGCCGCTCTCGCCGCGGGCGATAGCCTCTGCGGCGCTCGCCACTCGCCGTAGTGGCCTGGAGACGGAACGTCTGATGAGGAGCGCCAGTAGGATGGAGAGCACCAGGGCGATCAAGCCCGCCTGCACCAGCGGTCGTAGGAGGTTGTCGGCGAACCAGGCCAGGGCCAGCAGCCGAATCGGGCGCGAGGTAAAGACCAATATCTGGCGCTGATCTTCGATGCCCGGCGGCACTTGTGCAATGTAGAGCCATTGCCGTCCGTCGGGAGCGACAAAGATCCCTTGCATACGTGGGGCTTGAGGCTGGAGGCGGATCGTTTGGGAAAGGTCCGCTCCTCCCCACTCATCATCGGTATCTAGCCTGACGATTCTCTTGTTGTCCAGCAAAAGAATGCGCACTTGGTAATCTTCTGCTATCTGAACTAGCACGTTGTAGATTCGTTCCCGCGGTAGGGTTCTTAGGGCTTCTTCTTGGAGCAAGCGTAGCGTCTCGCGTTCGGCTTCCTCCAGACGCTGGTTGGTGGGGCGATTCCACAGGGCGCTGGTGCGTACGAACACAAAGAGCCCCAGCCCCACCAGTGTGAGGCAGACGAGGATGACGAGGACGTAGGATATGAGCAAGCGAGTGTTTAAGCTACGGAACATGGCAAATTAACAATGATCAATTAACAATGAGCAGTTGACTCAGGTTCGAAATTTATCAAGCTCGTGCGGATCGTGAGAGCAGGTTAATTGTACTTCGTCTCCGTGAGTGCGCAACAGCGCGCGCAGGCGCGGCGAGTGTTTGCCGATAGGGCGCATGGCCCGGTTGATGTTGACGAACCGCCGGACGGTGCGCTGGTAGGGAGGGGGAGATGGGTCCTGTACGTCAACCTCGCCGTGGAAGGTGTAGGCATCGCCACAGTGGAGCAACCATCCATCGGCCAGGCGCAGGGCGACGGCGCTGTGGCCGCGGGTGTGGCCGGTCAGCGGCACGAAGCAAAAGGCCACCTGGCCGAGATCGACCAATGACGTGCAGTCGAAATCGAACCAGCGGTCGCCCGCCAGTGGATGCACGACCCAGTCAGGACCATGCGCCCAGTGCTCGCGCCGGTAAGGGTAGCGCTCGTACATGTCCTGGGGCTGGGTGATCGCTTCATACTCGGTTTGATAGACATGCACCTTGGCATGGGGAAAGTCCGGCAGCCCGCCGGCGTGATCGTAGTGAAAGTGGGTCAGAGCGATGTGGCGCACGTCTTCGGGCTTGTAGCCCAGCCGCTCGACCTGTCTGACCGCGGTCTCCTCCGGGTCGCGCGGCCAGCCGGCTATGGAGATCATCAGCCACACAAAGAACTTGGGGGTGAGGCAATCGAGCATGCCAAAGCCGGTATCAACCAGCAAGAGTCCGTCGTCCGTCTCGGCCAGCACACAGTGGGTCACACCAAGCGCGCGGGTGAACGGCCCGCCGGTGCCGATGAGGGCGACGCCACCTGGTGGTCTAATTGTTCCGCAGTTGAGGTGATGGATGCGCATTGCTAAGGCTCCAACATCACTTTGATCGAGTCCTTCGATTCGAGCACCATCTGGAAAGCCTGGCCGAACTGCTCTAGCGGGAAGGCGTGCGTCACAATGTCGTCCACCGGCACCTGCCCCTTGACCAGCATATCTATCGCCAACGGGTAGCAGTAAGGGCCGAGGTGAGCGCCGTGGATGTTGAGTTCCTTGGTGTCGCCGATGATGGTCCAATCGACCGTGACCGGCTCGCCGAACACGCTGAACTCGACGAACGTCCCCAGGCGGCGGATCATATGCAGCCCTTGGATCACGGACTGGGTGTGGCCGGTGGCCTCGATGTAAACGTCGCAGCCGTACCCTCGTGTGAGCTTTCGCACCTCTTCGACTACATCTACCTCCAGCGGGTTCAGCACCAGGTCGGCGCCGCACTTTTTGGCAACCTCCAGCCGGGAGGGCTGTAGGTCGAGCGCGATCAGGCAGCCTGGGTTCTTCAGTCGGGCCGTCGCCACCATCCCCAGGCCCAGCGCTCCGCACCCGGAGACGACGACCGTGTCGCCCAGTTCGATCTCGCCGCGCTGGACGGCGTGGATGGCGCAGGCCAGCGGCTCGATGTAGACGGCCTGCCGCGGCGTGAGGGAGTTGGGGACCTTGTGGTTGATGGCGTCGGCGGGGAACAGCATGTACTCGGCCATAGCGCCGCGCGCTCGCTGGCGAAAGCCATAGACGTCGTGCTTGCCATCGCACATCCAGTACTGGCCGCGCTTGCAGAAGCGGCATTCCCAGCAGGGTACGATCTGCTCCGAGATCGCCCGGTCGCTGATGGTCAGGCCGTACTTTGCCGCCGCGCCCTCGCCCAGCGTGACGACCTCGCCCACGAACTCGTGGCCAGGCGTGACCGGCGGCTGGCAGTAACCCTGGCGGTATTCGTCTCCCCAGAACAGGGGCGCTCCGACGAAGCACTTGACGTCGCCCGCGCAGATGCCGGCCCCCAGGATGCGCACGAGCACCTCGCCGGGGCCCACATCGGGCACGGGGATCTCCTCCAGGCGGTAGTCGTGCGGGCCGTAGCACATCACGGAGCGCATCGTCTTGGGTAGATCGGTTCGAGTATCTGTCATAGCTCGTTTTCCTCTCAGTCATTCACAGCGCTTCTCAGCATCTGGTCCACCACCCTGGTCGTGCGCGCCGCCGTCTCGCCCGTGCTCGGGCAGGCGCCGGCTCCGTTCAGCTCATCTACTACTGTCTGGATGAGGGGCTGTTGCACGTGCGGAGGATAGTCGAACGAGAACTCGGTGGCGCCTTCTTTGGTAGTCAGGATGATCGGCTTGGCATCGAACGTGGAATAGGAAATCTTGCCCGCGCTGCCGACGATTTCTGTGAGATCGAATTTCTCAAAGGCGGTGAAGCACCAGGTGCCAACGCCGTGCACGCCTGACTCGAACGCGAACGTACCGCTGACGATATCCTCGGCTGCATATTTTTGCGCTTGGTTGGAAGCAAATCCCTGTGCGAGGCGAATCGGGCCAAGGACGTAATCCAGCAAGTCGAGCATGTGGGAGGCCAGGTCCACGAAAAGCCCGCCTCCGGCAATCTCCGGGACGACGCGCCAGGGCAGAGCCTGGGGATCGAGCTCAGGGGAGATAGGCTGGTAGAGCGTCAGCGTAACAAATCTGACCTGGCCGATGGCCTGCGTCTCGATCAGTTCCTTGATCTTGAGAAAGCGCGGCAGCGCCCGCCGGTAGTAGGCCACAAAGAGTGGTACGCTTGCCGCCCGGCAGGCCTTGATCATCGCCTGGCACTCGGCCGAGTTCAGCGCCATCGGCTTTTCGACATAGACCGGCTTGCCCGCCTGGGCGCTCTTGAGGGTGTATTCCTTGTGCGATGAGGGTGGGGTGGCCACATAGACTGCGTCCACTTCGGAGTCGTGGATCAAGGCGTCTGCGTCGTCGTACCAGCGGGGCACGCCGTGGCGCCGGGCGTAATCCTTGGCCAGCTCGCCGGTGCGCCGCATAACGGCGACGAGGTTAGAGTTGCGTGCCTTTTGGAGAGCAGGGCCGCTCTTGATCTCGGTCACGTCTCCGCAACCGATGATGCCCCACCGAATCGTTCGCATAGCTTTTCCTGGCTGTCGATGCTCTGATATGGCCAGAATCAGACCTTGGTTTCTGCCTTAACGTCATAATGCTGCGAGCGCGCGTCAAACCGCGATAGCAGCTCCCTAGCCTTGGGGGGAACGACGGCGCCTTCGTAATCCTCCCCGGCGAAGGTGCGCACCGCCTCTATCGAGTCGAACCACATGATGGTCACGAACTCTACCTCGTCGCCTAAATCGCGGCGCAGGAGGTGTATGCCCCTGTAGCCCGCGATCTCGCGCTCCTGTATGCCCACGAATATCTCGCTCTTGAGAAGCGCTTCATAAGCGTCGGCGTTTACCGCCGTCGTCCATCCGTGCCAGATTCGACTGATCATAACCTATTCATTCCCCTCTAGCCTGGGCGCAGGCCAAGGGCCAGGGCCAGTACCCCGATGGCGCTAAACGTGTTTGCCAGGCAATGCACGATCATGCCCAAGTAGATATTCTTCTTCCACCATCCCACGTACACCATCGGTATCAGTGCGATGATCCTGGTCACGTTCTGCCAGGGGGTGAAAAAGTGATACAGAGAGAAGAGCAGGGTGTTGATCAAGGGCGCCCACGCGCCAAAGCGCGAGAGCCTGGGCAGCAGGTAGCCGCGAAAGTACATCTCCTCCACTACCGGTCCCGCGATGCCGTTGAGAGTCAGGCTGAGGATCGCCACCACCAGCAATGCCCCCTGTGAGTATTGGTCTACCGTGTCCATATCAAAGAGAAAGAACCAATCCGGCACCCAGGAAAACAGGCTGTTGATGATGACCTCATCAATTGGCGGAGCCAATATCATGAACGCGACGCCCAGCCAGAGGAAGAGGGGTAGGCCGAGGAGGATGTATTGCCACCAGGGCATTGGTTCCCGATAGAGCACGATTCCCTTCAATGAAAATGTCCCGTTCCGTTTCTTGCCCTGGTAAAGCAGGTAGCCTAGTTCGAAGGGGATGAGGATAACCCCAATGGCGATGAACAATGCAGTCCCCGGTGGATGCCCCAATCCTTCCATCAGCGGCGCGGTGATGGTGTAGAATATGAGGATGAACACGCCGGGCAGCAGGTGTAGTGTGATAGATTGCACCAATGAGTGTTGTTCCGCGTTAGTTTCTGCTTGGATAGGGTTGTTTTCTGTCATCTGGGTGTTTCCTCTTTCCCGATCCGTATGATTTCCCGCACCAGTACTTCAAACGGGGGTTCTGTGGGTTGCATCATCTTTTCTTTGCCTGTGCTTCCTACACCACCAGCTTGTATCCCACGCTCAACACCGTCTCGATCTCGACGTTCGATTCGACCAGCCGCTTGCGCAGGTGGGCGATGTGCACGTCCACGGTGCGCGTCTCGCCGTAAAAATCGTACCCCCATACCAGTTCCAGCAACTTTTCCCGGCTGAGTACCAGCCCACGGTGCGCGGCCAGCGTCGCCAGCAGATCAAATTCCTTAGGCCGTAGCTCCACCGCCTTGCCGGAGATGATTGCCTCGCGGCGGGCCGGGTCGATGGTCACGTCGCCTACGTGGATGGGGGCCTCGGCGCGTACGACAGGCTGGGCACGGCGCAGGATGGCCTTGATGCGGGCGACCAGCTCGCGCGGGTTGAAGGGCTTGGTCATATAGTCGTCGGCGCCCAGTTCCAAGCCTACGATCTTGTCGACGTCCTCGTCGCGGGCGGTGAGCATGATGATGGGCAGATCGGGTGTGGCCTTGCTCTGGCGCACGCGGCGGCATACCTCCCAGCCATCGACTTCCGGCAGCATCAGGTCGAGCACCATCAGCGCCGGGACCTGGCGGGAGATGGCCTCCAGCGCCGCAGCACCGTCGCTTGCCTCTTCGACCCGAAAGCCCTCCTGCTCCAGGTACATACGTGCCAGCTCGACGATGTTGGCCTCGTCATCTACGACCAGGATGGTTTCACCAGGCATAGTCACAGCCTCCTTGCGAATTTTTACCGCAAAGAACGCAAAGAGCGCAAAGGAAAAGGGCAAAAGAAAACTTGGCATCCGGGCGGCTCGCCCGCCTTTGCGCCTTGGCAGTTCAAATTGAGATCAAAACATTATTCATACGCAACGGCAACTGCTTCTGCAGCCGCGCGTTTATTGGATAGCACGGGTATCAACGGGATCGCCAGCAGGTTGACGCCCGCCAACACGGCGAACGTCCAGCGAAAGTCGATCCCGTCGGCCAACGCGCCACTGAGGGCCATGCCCACACCCTGCGCCACGTTGCACACTGCCATCAGGATCGAGTACATCGATGCGGCGATGCGCTTGTCGGTGCACTTCATCGACAGAGCATAGTACAGTGTCTGGTAGGTGCCGTAGGAGATGCCGAACAGGAAATCGATCAACCAGATAAATCCCACGTTGGGGGTTAGGGCCAGCGCGATCAATGAACCGATTGAGAGCGCAAAACCCACCCACACCGCGCCATGGTCTCCTAAGCGGCGCATCAGGCTGGCCCCCGCGGTGCCTCCCAGTACGACGCCAATGCCCCACACCGTGGCTAGGTATCCCGCTGTGCGTAGTTCGATCTCGAATGCTTTTTCAAAAAAGGGGTTCACGTTCTGGTTGGCCCCGGCGATGATGAGAAAAAAGATG
>Ga0316577_10001845_pt1 | contig 10231 bp, 10 predicted proteins | sample S5NA_FD_203073 | JGI IMG/M metagenome (GOLD analysis project Ga0316577, IMG submission 203073) | Rhizosphere microbial communities from salt marsh grasses in Alabama, United States - S5-7_050615r2r1 | ecosystem: Host-associated > Plants > Roots > Rhizosphere | place: USA: Alabama | collected... | reverse complement strand
GCGGCGGCGGGGTGGGTTACGACTTCTCGCCGATCCGCCCCCGGGGGGCGCTGGTGCGAGGCACGCACCGTCGCGCCGCCGGCCCGGTCAGCCATCTCCGGCGCTTCGAGCGCGTGTGCGAGACCGTCGCCTCCGCGGCGGGCAGCCGCCGTGGCGCCCAAATGGCTGTGCTGCGCTGCGATCACCCGGACATCATCGCCTTCATCCATGCCAAGGACCAAACCGCTGCGCTGACCAACTTCAATCTCAGCGTCGGCGTCACCGACGCGCTGATGCATGCCGTCCAGCACGACCGCCCCTGGCCACTGCTGCACCGGGCGAAGCCGGCGCCGGAGCAGCTCGCCGCCGGCGCCCACCGGCGCGACGACGGGCTGTTCTGCTACCGGGAACTGCCGGCACGGCAGCTGTGGCAGCAGATCATGCGCTGCAGCTACACCGGTTCCGAGCCGGGGGTGCTGTTCCTGGACCGGATCAATACCGAGAACAACCTCGCCTATGCCGAGGCGATCGCCGCCACCAACCCCTGCGGGGAGCAGCCCCTGCCGCCCTATGGCTGTTGCTGCCTGGGGAGCATCGACCTGGCCCGGTTGGTCAACGCCTCATTCACCGCGGGCGCCAGGTTCGACTACAACGGCCTCGCCCGGCTGGCAATGGTAGCGGTGCGCATGCTGGACGATGTGCTGGATGTCACCCATTGGCCGCTGCCCCAGCAGGCCGCCGAGGCGGCCGCGAAACGCCGCATCGGGCTCGGTTTCCTCGGGCTCGGCGATGCCCTGGTGATGCTGGATTTGCGCTACGACGGGGAGCCCGCCCGGCGGCTCGCGGCGCGCATTGCCAGTCGGCTGCGCGATGCCGCCTACCAGGCGTCCATCGCGCTGGCGGGCGAGCGCGGCCCGTTCCCGCTGCTGGATAAGGAGCGCTACCTGGCCGGCGCCTTCTGCCGGCGGCTGCCGCCGACGATCCGCGCGGGCATCGCCCGGACCGGCATCCGCAACAGTCACCTGCTCTCCATTGCTCCCACTGGCACCATCAGCCTGGCCTTCGCCGACAACGCCTCCAACGGCATCGAGCCCCCCTTCGCCTGGACGTGCTGCAGGCGTAAGCGCACTGCCGCGGGCCGCGAGGACACCTACGAGGTCGAGGACCACGCCTACCGGCTCTATCGCGAGGCCGGCCATGACACCGGCGTCCTGCCGGAAGGCTTCGTCACGGCCCTGGAACTCGCTCCGCTGGACCACGTGCGCATGGTGGCGGCGGTGCAGCCGTACATCGACTCGGCCATCGCCAAGACCGTCAACGTGCCCGAAGAGACGCCGTACGATGCCTTCGAGGGCCTCTACGCCGAGGCCTGGCAAGCGGGGCTGAAGGGCCTCACGACCTATCGTCCGAGCGTGGTCCGCGGTGCGGTGCTGATGCCCCCGATCGGACCCAGAAACGGGGCGGGTAATATCTGCTGCGGGTCGCGGACCACCAACTGCGGCTAAAGATCATCCGGCACCGCGCCACGGGGAGTCAAAGGCCAGTCCGGTCGCCCTGCCGTTCTGGACCCTCGACGTCCGTAAGCCGTCCACGAACGCCGACGTCGCGTGCCCGATCCGTTGGCGCGCGTCCAGCAGCTCTGCGCGGGGCCTTGGAACGCGGCAGCCGTGGTGTCTCCGCCGTGAGCCGGACATCGTCAACGCGGTCTAGACTCAGGCTAGGTGACGTCGTCGCAATGCGCGACCAACGACAGCGAGGGCGCCCGGACCCGAGATCAAGCCCACACAGGAGCGACATCAATGAAGGGACGATGGCCGTGGCTAACGACCGCACTGGTACTGGTCGGTATCCTGACGCTCGGCGCTGTAACGCCAGCAGCAGAGGTGAGCCCCTGCCAAGGGGCGATCGATCAGTTGCTGACGACCTACCGGCAGGACCCGGCTTTCCGGGCGCTGGCTGATCGGGCGCTTGCCAACGTGCAGCCGCTGCCGGGCGATCTTGGAGCGAATCCATGGCGCGGCAGGGATATCCACGGCATGGCCGACTTTTTCGCCCGCTGGTGCACCTTCCTGCCCGCCGTCGACGGCTCTCACGATGACGGGTTGCAGTACATCAAGGAATTCGCAGCCCTCTACTACAGGAACGAGTATGGCGTGGCCTTGGTGCAGCGCAGTCCCGGACGCGAGATCACCCAGCGTTTCGTGCGCGAGCGCGGGGAGTACATGGATAGCCTGGCCTCGGCCGCGAAGGTGGCAGACTGGCTGGCTGACCCGCGCATCGAACGAGAGGACTACCGGCTACCCGACCCGTCACGCCCCGATGGCGGCTACACATCGTTCAACGCCTTCTTCGCCCGCACGCTCAAGGATCAGGCGGCGAGCCGCCCGCAAACCCTGCCCGATCGGTACTATGTCGTCACGGCCCCGACCGATTGCATCATGAACACGGTGCCGCAGCGCATCACCGACCTGCAGGCGCAGATCCCAACCAAGTTCAACGCGGCGCTGAACATCGTCACGATGCTCGACGGCTCAGCCCATGCGCCGCGCTTCATCGGCGGTACTGCGCTCTCGTGCGTGCTGATGCCGAATACCTACCATCATTTCCACGCGCCGGTGAGCGGCGATGTCGTGGAGGCAAAGATCGTCGGCGGAGCCTTCTTCGGCTACGACGATTTTCCCAGCTGGGTGCCCGTCGACGGCGATGTCGGTGCCCACGGCACTGAGTTTGGGCAGTTCGAGGACTTCCAGCGGGGCTACTTCATCGTCGACACCGGTGCCTATGGGTACGTTGCCCTGGTCGCCGTCGGCCTGAACACCATCAGCTCCGTGGTCTTCAACGAGCGTTTCCGCTCGCTCGAGGAGCCCGTGTCCGTCGTGCGCGGCGACGAGTTGGGTCACTTCCTCTACGGCGGTTCTCTGTTCCTGATCATCTTCGAGCCGGGGCGATACGACTCCGGTGCGATCAAGGTTCGGCTTGGGAACCAGATCGGGGTCTTCGATACCCCGGCTCCATGATCGGGTGCTCGCGCGGCATGCTGCTGAGCGCCCTCAGGAACGCAATCACCCGCTCGCGGTACAGAACGCGGTCCTCGCCCCGAGCGAAACCATGGCCTTCGTCGTATTCGAAGTACTGCACCGGAATGCCGCGTTCCGCAAGCGCCGCGATAAGCCTTCGTGATTGCTCGACCGGTACCCGAGGATCATGGATACCCTGGTGGATCTGCAACGGTGTGACGATGCGGTCGAGCTGATGCAGCGGTGAGATCGCCCTGGCGCGTTCCGGGTGCCTTGTCGGATCGAAGCCCAGTTCCCGGATCAACTGTGGACGCACCTGATCTGGTAGTCCCCGAAAGAAGGTCTCAAGGTCGGCAATCCCGAACGACTCCACCGCGCCGTCGAAGGCGCTGGGGTACTGGGTGATCGTCGACAGCACGGAGAATCCGCCGAACGAGTCGCCGCAGATGAATCGGGGACGCTCGGCGACAACGTCCAGTCCAGCGACGGACTCGGCGACAGCGAGGAGATCACGGATGTGGGCGCCGCCCCAGTCACCGTTGTCCATGTCCGCGAATGCCCTGCCGAACCCGGTCGACCCTCGCACGTTCGGCTGTACGACCACGAAGCCCGCATTCGCCAACCGCTGAAGGCCGCTGGCGTATTGCGGGTCCACGTGCTCATCCGGTCCGCCGTGAACCAGAAGCAGCAAGGGCAGGGGGCTCCCTGGTGTCGCGGAGGAGGGCACCAGGATGTGGGTCGGGATCTCGGTGCCATCGAAGCTCTTGATCTTTTGGGATTGGTAGCGGGCGAAGGCACTGTCCGGCAGTCCGGTTTGGTTGGTATCGAGCAGCAGGCGCGTCCGGCCGCGCTCGGCAATTGACAGGCGCGGCGGCCGTCCCTGCTCGGTGATGATCGCGGCGCGATCTGCGCTGTTCCTGGCGAGCACGACCATGCTGATCTGGTCGGGTTCCGCCCCCAGTGGCACCGGCTGTAACTTGGCTTCGCCACGTTGTCGATAGAGCTCGCTCACCGGCAGCAGCCCGTTGTGGTAGGAGAGGGCCAAAAGGCCCGCGTTGTTTTGCTGGAACCCGTCGAGGTCCCCGCTCACTGGCAGCTCGACGGCGCGAAGGCCGGAGACCCGCCCCCAGTTCCAGAGCCGAAACTGGCCGTCCCGCCGGTTGGCGATAAACCGCACGGTCTCACCGGCAAATTGAGCCGCCCTGACCTGGACCTCCTGCTCTCGCAGCAGCCACTCGATGTCGCCGCCCCGGAGCTCGACGATCCCAAGATGCCCTTCTCCATTGTCGATGTAGCGTTCGATCAGCAGTCGGTTTCCATCGTCGGAGATGTCATGGCAAAAGAGCCTGGCATCTTCTCTTGCGAACAGGGTGCGGGCCTCCCCGGTTGAGGTCGAGATCTCGACGATGCGTGTGGCACCCCAGATATGGCGACCCCGTGTGGCGTAGAGCACAGCCCCATCGAGTGAGAACGCACAGGGAATATCGAACTGATCGCGGGGCGTGGGCAGCAACTGCGCGCCGGTGCCAATGTCGACGATATGAAGCTTGTGCCGTTCGTCGCCGAGCGGGTCGCAGGTGAACACCACATGCTCTTCCTGGCGGTCCGCGAGCAATCCCTTGACTTCGATGCACGGGGGAGCGACCAATGACTGGGGCAAAGCCTCGCTACTGTCGAGATCGTAGCGAACGATCTCGAGCCGCCCCTGCCAAGGCTCAATTGCCGCATACAACCGGGTGGCGTCGCGATTGAGGGATACGCCGCTCAGCTCGGTCAGCCGATCGTAGGCCAACGCATCCTCCAGGCCGCGGACAGCGTCTACCGGTGACACGATGGCCACAGTCGCGACCAGTACTGACCCTAATGCCGGCGCTTGTCGTGTCGACGTTATCATGGTCGGCAGCCCCCTCGCTTCGGAATCTCGACTTTGCCGCCCCGTCTATGCTGCGGCCGCTGTTGCCCCGGAGGTGAGGTCCGATTTAGAGACGGCCCAGCACGCTCTTGCAAGGCGCACCCTGTCGAGCGACGGCCTCGTCGGTGCCGCTAGCGCGGATGTCCCACCGGGAGGATGACTAGCGGGTGCTCCTTGGCCGGCAGCTGCAACAGTCGCTGCAGGTCGCCATCGTCGAAGGCGCCAACGATTGCTCCGCCGAGCCCCAAGGCGACGGCCTGCAGCAGCAGATTCTGGCTGGCGTGACCGACCTCCATGTGCACATAACGCACACCCCTTGGCCCGTACTTGCGGGTGGTCCTGGAATCGATCGCCGTCACGACGACGATGGCCGGCGCCTCCGCGACCCAGGTCTGATTGAGCGCCGTCTCGGCAACGAGTTGCCGCATGTCGCCGGCCTGGACGACCATCAGGGCCTGTTGCGCTGCCATATAGCGATACTGTCCGGGTGGCAGACCCGTCACGTCGCCGGCGACAAGGTGCAGCTCCAGCGGATAGAGCGCGCCTGCCGAGGGTGCCGTGCGGAGCCCTTCGGGCGAGGTCATGCCCTGCGCGGCCCAGAGGAGCTGGGAAATTTCGGCCAGCGCGACCGGACGCGGTGCGAAAGCCCGGATCGTGCGCCGGTTCTCCAGGATTGCATTCAGGCAGCCGTCCGAGGTGCTCGTTGGCTCCGGCAAAGAAAATTTCCGGTCGTCCGCCATGCAGGACTTCGTAATCAACAGGGCGAGGATTGCCGCACATGAGAGTGACGCGCGACGCGCCGCAGATCGCGCCCCCAGGGAGCGGGGTTCGCGGCAGCGGCCTTTGTACTTGGCGTTCGGGACCATCGCAATCCCCTCGGCAACAGTAGGCCTATCAAGCGTCGCGCAGACCGGCGCCCATGACGACCGCTTGGAGCCGGCCTATATCTGTTTGCAGCGCAACGGTGAGTTGAAGCATCGGGCGCACCAGGCCTCGACAGCCCCGAGGCACTGGCGCTCCTCGATGGGGTGTGGGCATCTCTACGCCGGACAGACAATAAGGCCACAACCTCGGCAAGCGGGCGAGTATCCCGCAGAACTCCCGCCTCTGCGACGAAGCCGTCCATCGGGTGAGCGCCCCCGCGGGTCTACCCGAATGCCTTCTCGCCGTGATGCTTCCACTGCTGTTGTGTCCTGGTCGCCGAGGACAGCGGAGCTGGGGTACGAAGGCCACATCTGCGAGAAGGGCCAGCGCGATCAGCCACTGAGTGACGAGCAACAGACGGCGAATCGTACCCGCTCCAAGACCCTCTCCCGCATCGAGCCCGTCTGCGGCTTCCTGCGGAACAGCATGGGCGGGGAGGTCATCTGCAACGTTGCCAAGACACGGGCCGAGCACAACGTCGAGTGACTGGACTTGACCGACACGGTATCTGGGCTTGACCTACACTCTCATGTGCTACCTGCAGCCCATCAAACCCAAGACGGCTGTGCCTGCTGCCGCCTGAAAAATATGCTAAGCGGCCGAGCCGGTCGCGGCGGCGCGGAACGACCGGCTTTTACCGCCGATTTCGCCGGTAATCGAACACGAAGAGCGTGTCATTCGCCTACTCGTGGTCGAAACGTGGTCGCCACTGATTCAGTGCGCGACTCGGCGCGACGAAGTTGCGATTTGTCGAAGTCCTTTTATGGGCTTATTGCAGGAAGTGACAACGCGCTAGAGCGAATGTTCGCTCGACCAGATTACAGAGGGAGATAGAGATGACTTCTATAGGCAACGATCAAGAGTTAAGAGCCGCACTCGTCGGTCTGAGTCCAGTACAACAACGCCGCCTCGGCGGGTTGTTCGTGGAGAGCGCTTTAGACTTGTGCGACGATGCGAGAATTCGCCATGCGCTGACGGTGGCCATGAACCCGAATTCTACCGAGGAAGAATGCGAAGACGCATTCCATAGCGCAAAGGCCCAAGCAATCCACAGCTACACGGAATGCGGGCGCGATACCGATTGGGCCAGGCAGGCGGCGCATTTCGTAGCGACTGCCGCCGCCTGTTTGCTCGCGGACGATGTGACCGCTGGAGCCGGCAACCGAGCCTGGAAGGCGGCCATGCAAGTCCGCAATGCGCGAAACTGTGCGCTGATCGTACAGGAAGGCGATGCCAGCGAGGACGAGGCTGCTCGTCAGTACGAGATCGCGAAGGAGTTCCTAGACGTTGATGCGACGGGTTGACGGCTAAGGCCACCCGTAGATTCGCCGTGCGAGCACGGCGAGGGTTCAGAGCGTCAGCAGTGCTCCTATGAACACCGGGGATCGGCGCGAGCATGGATGCCCGGTTGCAGGACGTCTCGCTGGTAAGTGCGACGACGCGCAGCGGCTACGGCAAATCTTTGCCGTCGGTGGCGCGCGGTGCTCATCGGTTGACCGAGAACTACAGCGCCCCCGCGCGCCACGTCTTGAGGGCGTCAGTGCCTGCGATGTGGCGTTCAGGGGACTGTGACCTCGAGACTAACTGACTGACCGGTGTTGGGACCTCTGTACTGTCTTTCGCCTACTGCGAGAGCAGCTCGCCGATCAATCCGTCGTGATCTCGGCGTTCACGCCCGAGGACCTGCGCCGGTTCGTGGCGTTCGAAAGCGAACGCTACAGTAGCCCGGGTAACGCCGCCTCCATGATCTCGGCCTTGCGCGGCGACTTCCGCTTCCGCAACTCCTGTGGCGACCAAGTCCATGGGCTGATCGGCGTGCTTGCCGATCCGATCAAACGGAAGTTGTCTTCCCTGCCCAAGGCCCTGAGCAGCGCCGAGGTCGAGCATCTATCTGGTGGCGGCGCTCGGCGGGGAGGGGCCCTCGGCACGTCGCTGTGATGCCATGGTGCGCTGCGCGTCGGGTCTGGGCCTGCGCCGCGGGGAAGTCGCCGGACTCTCGCTCGATGACATTGATTGACATGCAGGAACCATTACTTTGCGCCGGACCAAGAGCCGTCGCGAAGACTGCCTCCCGCTACCGGCGGCCACCGGTCGCGCGATCGCCGATTACCTCCGCCTCGAGCGCCAACAGACAGACAGCCGGGCGGTCTTTGTCCGCCACGGCACGCCTCGTGGTCTACCAATCGGCCCCGACTGCGTCGCCAAGACGATCCGCCAAAGCTGTGCCTGCGGCGGTCTGCCCTATACCCTCGCCCGCCTGCTGCGTCACTATTCCGAGTTCCGGATCATGCCGAGTTCGGCACGGGACGCACTCAACGGCCGTGCATATGCTGCAGTCCGGCGTGGCCTTCAGTGTGATCGCGCTCTGGCTAGGCCATGAGAGCATGACTACCACTCACCGGTACGTCGAGGCCGATCTGGCGATGAAGAAAGCGTCTCTGGCTCGGCTTCAAGAACCTGAAGTGGAACCGGCACGGTACCAGCCGTCCGACGCGCTGATGCAGTTCCGTCAGGACCTGTAATCTATGTAGAGGAACGATCGCGCCGATACCCGGTGTTGCTGGGGTCGGCGCCGAACTCTACATAAACGCGAACTCTACACAGTTGCATTATGTAGAACGCTACATAAAGGCACTCACCGGTCGGTCGCCACTACAAGCTCAGTATTCTGGATAGAATCAACGGCCGGCGACAACACCGACTTCCAACGTCTGTCCCGCCTCAACCAGACGCTGCAGGACATCGTGCAGGCGATGGTGGTGTCGCGGGACTTCCGGGAGATCGCCGCCCGCCTGCTCGACATTGCCCGGCGTCTGTTGCCGGTGCGCAGCATGGAATACTTTGCCCGGCTCGAGGACGGCCAAGTGCTGCATCTGAGCCCGGAGAACCGCTACCGCGGCAAGGTGATAGAGCCCCCGGAGAGGGTAGCCGCCTGCCTGGCATCCGATCGCCGCGACTGGCAAGCGACCCGCTTCGGCGATTGTCTGCAGAGCGCGCCGGCGGATGCGGACGGGCATTCCGAACCGAGCCTGCTGTTGCCCCTCTTCTCACCCGAGAGCGGCACCGCGCGCGCCGTCTGCCTGCTGCGCCTGTCTGGCCCGATGTCCGCCGACGCGGACGTTCAACACATGATTCGCCGCATGGAGGTGCCGCTGCAAGTGGCCGTGGACCGGGAGGTGATCTATCGGAGTATCGAGATGGAGCGCCAGAGGTTCTACGAGCGCTCGGTGCGGGATGTCCTGACTGGACTGTACACGCGGCTGTACATGCAAGACACGGTGCAGCGCCTGATGGAGATCCAGGACCGCGACGAAACCGCCCGCGTCGGCCTGATCCTGCTGGATATCGACCATTTCAAAGCGGTGAACGACCACTACGGTCACAACCAGGGCGACCAGGTGTTAAGGCAAGTCGCCGCGGCGATCTTATCCGCCACCCGGGGGGCGGATGTGCCGGTGCGCCTCGGGGGCGAAGAATTCGCCGTGTTCGTGGTTGGGCAGGACGAGTCTGGCTGCGTCGCGTTGGCCGAGCGCATCCGCCTCCAGGCAGCGGCGCTGAGCTTTGCGGGGCAGATGCGCGGACTGCGCGTCACGTTCAGTCTCGGCGTGACGCTGCGGCGCCACGGCGAGTCCCTGACCGAGTTGATCGAGCGGGCCGACCGCGCGTTATTTGAGGCGAAGAACGGCGGGCGCAATCAGGTCCGCGTGGCGTGACGGACCTGGTCGGACGCGCCAGAAGGCAGCCGCGGGCTTCGCTGACGCGGTTGCGCTTGGACGTTGTCGAGATTCGGCGAATTCTCTGTTTACGCCGAACATGGCGGCTTATGTGTCCGCAAAGCGATCGGCTGCCGCCACTCGCCGACAGGTATTGAGTGGCCGGAACGGGCGCCGTACGCAGCTAACATCCCGGCCATGGTTCGCCTATCCCATTTTCTGGTCTGCCAGCCTCAACAGCAGTGCACTTGAGCGCGGCAGGTCTTCATCATCGCGATACGGGTCGAGGAGCCTTATCGCCTCCGAATAGTCTCCAGTGTGGAAGGCTTCCGACGCCTCGATCGATGCGCGTTCTCGGTCCCGCCGACGATGCTCTTGTTGTGCGACGATCATCTCTTGTCCGCGCATGATACGGACCCGATCGATGAGGTCAGGGGACGGCGATGCAAGGAGCGGCCAATGCTCGATGATGGCTGCGGATAACGACGCAATGGTCTTCTTCATGAAGCCGACGGAAAGAACCCACACAGCCCCGGAGGCCGCCTGAGGGTCAGGGATGCTGGCTGCAGACAGGAGTTCCCACGGCGCGAAGTGATCCTTGAGCCCTCGGTAATACAGCATGGGTTCCACAAGGAATTCCCTGTCGCCAAATCCAATGTCGAGGGTGCAACCTTCGACCTCAAAGA
>Ga0316577_10001844_pt1 | contig 10235 bp, 7 predicted proteins | sample S5NA_FD_203073 | JGI IMG/M metagenome (GOLD analysis project Ga0316577, IMG submission 203073) | Rhizosphere microbial communities from salt marsh grasses in Alabama, United States - S5-7_050615r2r1 | ecosystem: Host-associated > Plants > Roots > Rhizosphere | place: USA: Alabama | collected... | reverse complement strand
ATCCGCGCGAGGGCCTCGTCGCCCGGCAGGCTGGGGGCTCGACGCCGGTCCCGCAGGCGGTTCAGGCAGATGTTCGTGGCGATGCGGTACAGCAGGCTCGACGGGTATCGGTCGTCGAGCCGTCGCCGGTGGCGCAGCAGCTGGACGAAGACGTCCTGGGCCGCGTCCCTGGCCTCCTCCCGGTCGCCGAGGAGCTCGCGGCAGCGCCGCACGACCATCGGGCCGTATCTCTCGAAGAGCCGATCAACGTCGAGACCGGGCTGCGGCATCTCAATTGACCAACACGGTGGAGGTCACTTTCTGTCACTCCTCGCCGCGTGCTTCCGGGCATCCAGGAGTGTGGACGCGGCCTGGGGGCTGCCTCCTGCCGGGGCTAGAAGTTCCAGCGAATCCCCAGAGAGGGCACGAGGGGCAGGCCGCTGCGGTAGAGGGGAACGGTCCGCACCGTCCCGTCGTCTTCTACGCGGTAGTCGACGAGCCGCTTCAGGCCTCGCGGGTTGTCCCGGTTGAGGAGGTTCGTCACCTCGAGGAAGACGCTCCAGGTGCCCGGACCCACTTCGAAGACCCGGCTCGCGCGCAGGTCGAGTCGCAGATAGTCCGGGTACCGCTCGGAGTTGCGGGGACCGAGGTAGGGATGGAGGCGCACCCCTCCGTCGGGTTGGGGCTCCGCCGTCCCGAGGATTACCGTGGTGGGCCAGCCGGTGTGATAGCGGCCGGCGAGGTTCACGTTCCACTTCTGGCCGGGTCGGAAGTTGAGGCTGAAGCTGGCGGTGTGCGGCTGGTCCCGGCTTCGCGGCACCCACTCACCCTCGATCTCGTCCTCGGCCCGCGCGAACGCATAGCTCAGCCACCAGCTCCACCGTGACCCGCTCGAATGTCGGAGGCTGACCTCGACGCCCCGGGCCTCGGCCCGGTCGGGAGCGACCAGGACGCGGTCGGACTCGAGCTCAGGGAAGAGCTCGATCGGGTTGAGGACGTTCTCGTATCGCGCGCGAACGTCGCTCAGCAGCTTCTGGTAGAGCTCCAGGCGGAGGTCGAATCCTCGGGCGACACGGTGCTCCACCGAGACCACGCGGTGCTCGGCCCGCTGCGCCGGCTGGAACTCGGTGACCCCGTCGCTCACCTGCAGCTCGTGGATGAGCTGCGGCTGATGGTAGAGACCCCACGCGCCGCGGAGGGTGGTGCGGTCCCCGAGCGCGTACGACAGGCTGAGGCGCGGGCTCAGCTGGCTGTCGTCGGCCCAGGTCTGGCGGTCCCACCGCAGACCGATCTCGGCCACCAGGTCGTCTCCAAGGCGCATGCGGTCGGCGGCATACGCCGCGTAGAGTTCGCCCTCGGGTTCGAGGGAGTAGTCGCGATCCCGGACGGAAGGCTCGGCACCCGAGACGAAGAGGCGGTCACGAACGGTCGAGTTACTCTGATGGCGGTAGCTGCCGCTCGCGCGCTGCGCCTCGAAGCCCCACTTGAGGAGGTGACGGTCGGCGAGATCCAGCTTCCAGTCCTGCCTGAGGCCAAGGACGTCGGAGCGGCGGCGGTCGTCGACGACACCGGTCTGGCTCGGCTCGTCGATCAAGCCTGTGATCTCGCGCTCCACCTGGGCCGCCGACAGCACCGTCTCCATGGACAGCCCCACCGCGGGCGAGGTCTTGAGGGACAGCCAGGCGTAGCGACCGGAGCTGGTCGCGTCCATCCGCTCGATGACGGTCTGCCCGTTCTCCTCGGTTTCGTCCTCGTAGCGAGTGCGGTCGCTGGCCCCCAGGACGTGGGCGGTGAGGATCGAGTGCCCACCGAGCGTATAGGAGACCTTCCCCATCACGTCGTAGAAGACGGGCTCGAGGCCGCTCTCCGGGTCGATCCACCGGATGACGTTGTCGAGATTGGTCCGACGGACCGTAGCCAGCCACCTTCCCCGCTCCGAAGCGAAGGGCCCCGCGCTCAGCAGCCCGAGGTGGGTGGTGCTGGCGACGAGGGATGTGCGCACCGGGCCCGAGGCCAGAGAGCTGATGTCGATGACGCCGCTCATCCGGTTGCCGAACTCGACGGGAAAGCCCCCGCTCATGAAGTCGAGGCCGTCGATCGCCTCGGCGTCGACGACGCTCTGAATCCCACCGAACAGCTCCTTGAGGTGAAACGCGTCGTGGATCTCGAGACCGTCCACGAGCACGAGGGTCTCGTCGATGTCGCCGCCCCGCACGTTGACCCGGCCGGAGAAGTCCTCCCCAGACGTGCCCGGAAGCCAGCGGACCGCGCGGAGCACGTCATCGGCGAAGTGCGGCACGCGCTCGATCTCCTGCCGGCTCAGGGACGTCGTCACCCCCGGCGTGGCCTCGTAGAGGGTGTACAGGCTGGGGGTGACGACGACCTCGCTCAGGAAGTGAGGGACCGGTTTGAGCTCGAAGGGCACGTGGCCCTGCGAGCCGTCCTTCATCTCGAGCGCCCGCTCCTGCGGGACATAGCCCTCGGCGCTCACCTGCAGGGTGCAGATCCCCGCCGTCGCCCCGGTGACGGCGAAGCGGCCCTCGGCGTCCGTGCGCGCGACCGTCCCGGTCTCGCGGAGCACGACCTCGGCGTCGGCCAGGGGTCGGCCGTCCGGCGTCCGCACGATGCCGGTGATCCGGCCCGCTCCTGCCTCCGGCGGCGATTCGGCGGCGCCCGCGGCGCCGCCCAGGAGAAGCAACCCGACGACGCCGAGCGTCAGCCGGGCCGCCCACGGGGTGGCATGCCCCCGGCGACGTGTGTGGTGTGTCGAAGCCCTCATCGGCGTGTCCTCCTTCTCGCGGCGCCCCCTGCTCACCGGACTTCAACACTCGAGGGCCCCCCATCTGTCACCGGGTGCCCGAGAGAGCGGCCGCGGCTGGACCCGGGGGCCCCGCACCTCGCCGGGGCCGACGCCGGCCGGGCCGGTTGGACAGCGGGGGATGCGGCCAAAGGCCCGCCCGGACGTCAGCGCGGGAGCGTGTGGGCTTTGCCGAAGGAGCAGGCCACGTTCACGCCGAGCCGGAACCCGCTGTAGTTGTCGTCCCAGCGCACCGGCTCCGAGAAGTCGACCATCCAGTTGTAGCCGCCACTGAGCCCGAAGCTCCAGGACAGGCCCCACGAGCGGCCGAAGTGGACGTCCACCCCGGCCCCGATGTGCCCCCCCGGGGTGACCAGCGTCTTGTTGCTGCCGACGCCACCGCCGGCAACGCTGGAGATCCCGGCGCTCTCGCCGATGACCGGTCCCAGCGAGGCCGCGAGATAGGGCTTCACCGCCCGAGGCGTCACCCGGTCTGCGAAGGGGTTCCATCGCACGCCGGCGAAGACGGCGGTCAGCGTCCGGGCCCCGGTGAACGACTCGGTCGGCGAGGTGCTGCGACCGGCCTCGAGGGTCACGTTGTCCACGCTCAGGGTGAGGGCCAGGTCCTCTCGGAGGTGACGTGCATAGGCGCCCCCGGAATACTGCTCTTCACCCACGACGCCTTCGATGACGGTGCCGGCGGGAGGCGACGGCTCGCCGGTCCGCCACATGCCGAAACGCACCTCCAGCCGGTTCCGGCCCGAGACCGCGTAGCGAGGGGGCGCCGGACCGCCGCGCCGGAGCGTCGGCTCGGGCGTGGTGGGATCCATCTGGGTGCCCTCGAGCACGACGGTGGCTCCCTCCTTCACCTCGGCGCGAGCGAGAAAGGCTTCCCCCGGCCGCTCGCAGCGCACCTCGTAGGTGCCGGGCGCGAGGCGTAGCTCGACCCTCCGCCCGCGGGCCTTGAAGAGCTCCGCCACCAGCTCTTCCCGGTCGTTGTGCACGTAGAAGCGACCGTCGAGGTCCTGAGCGAGGACGAGGCCGGCCGAGGCCTGCCGCAGGTCGGTCATCACCACGTCTCCGGTGCCCGAGAGCTGGATGTCGTACGCGGGGTGCTGGGCTCCGCCGCGGGTCTCCGCGGTGCGTCCGAGCGTCTCGTGGAAGGCGAATTGGTAGGCCTCGTTGAGGGTCACCTTCCCTTCGCCCGAGACGTCGGCGGCCCCACGCAGGCCGGAGAGCAGGTAGTGGGTGAAGAAGCTGCCGCCGATGCCCTCGGACTCCTGCGCCGCCTCGTCCGCCGAGCTCGAGGTGAGGAAGGCGTGACCCCGCATCTCCGACGACTCGTCGGCGAGGAAGGCCGGGCTCCGCCGGCCCCCCTTCAGGCGTGTGATGGCCCCGGACGCGCAGGCGTCGAGCACGACGATGCGAACGTCGGCGGGGACGGCGTCGATCCGGTCGCGCAGGGTGCGGTAGGAATAGCGGTCGTCCCCGAGGAGGAGGCCCCTCTCGTCGGCGTGTCCGGAGTAGTAGAACACGAACTCCGTCCGGCGGGGGGCACGAGAGCCCTCGCGTCGAACCGCCTCCGTCCGCTCGCGCAGCGTCTCGAGGGCCTTCTCGAGCGTCCCCACTCCGGGCTGCTCCAGGACGATGGCGTCACGTTCGTCGACGCCGCCAAGCTCGCGGAGGACGGCCGCGAACCGTTCGGCATCCGACACCGCGAAGCGGAGCGTGGGACGGTCCCCGCTCCCCTCGTTGGCACCGGCGATGAGGGCGTAGCGGCGCACAGTGGCGCCGGCGGCGCCGTCCGCGACGCCGAGGAGCAGCGCCAGGAGGATCGCCGCTGTCCATCGGGTCGTCATTGCTCCGACTCCTTCGCGAAGGGTGAGACACGCCAGCGGCCGGCAAGTGTCACCATCGAGTCCTGTTGGTGTGATCGGGCCGTGCCTCCCCCCGGCCGCGGGCCGGGCGGGAGAGAGGCTGCCAGGCTTCATCAGCGACGAGGCGTCGCGCCGTCGTGCGGGCCCGTCTTCTCGTGGCGTCCCATCACGTACATATAGAGATAGTGCTCCGCGCCGCCATCTTCGAGTACCGCCTCCTCATGGAGGGGTGTCCAGCCCGGGATCTCGTACTCGTGGCTGATCACGCGTGCGCCGGAGGCGAGGCGTCTCTCCATGATGGGCCGCAGCAGCTCGTTCGACTCAGGCAGGAGGTAGAGAGTCAAGACCGTGGCCCTGGAGAAGTCCGTAGCGGTCGCGTCCTCCACCCGGAACTCCACGAGCGGCTCCACTCCCGCCGTCTTCGCCAGTCGCCTCGCCTCATGAATACGGCGGGGGTCGAGGTCGACCCCGACGCCCCTCGCCCCGTAGCGCTCCGCCGCGGCAACGACGATGCGCCCGTCCCCGCAGCCGAGATCGAAGACGACGTCCTCTGGTCCGACCCCGGCGAGCTCGAGCATCCTCCCGACGACGGACATTGGGGTCGCCACGTACGGTGCCAGGTCGGGCACGTCCTCGCGGCCGTGGGAGCCCAGGAACAGGTCCACCTGCTGTCGACCGTCGTAGCGGAAGGCATAGTCCCCTCCCGGATCCAGTCGGTACTCGAGACGTCGACCGGCGCTCTCGAAGGCGATGTCAAAGACCGAGCCCGGGAATCGTACGACTGCGCCCGCCTGGAGCACGGACTCGGCCTCCGGGTGGTCGGCCGCGACCCGGGTGAGCTGGAACGACACCTCCTCGCGCGTGGCGTTGCGTATCGTCAGCTCGCGCCCCCGTCTGGGCGATTCGGCGGGGTCGTCGACGGTTCCGACACCGAGGGCGAGGATGACGCTGCAGAGCGGCGGCCCGATTCTCATTCTCGTAGCTCTTCTCGGAGGCGGGCGGCGGGCCCCAGCGCCGGGTTCGTGCCCATCCGCATCGCAACGTGGATGCTATCAGCGAGAGGGCGCGAGGCCGAGCCGTCAGCGCCCTTTGGAGTCAAGACATGCTAAGCTCGCCCCGCGTAGCAGTCTTGGTACAGAGGTTCCGCGTCAGTCCAGGTGAGATCGGCCCGGCGCCGGTCGGGTTCGGACGGCGACGGGCAGCAGAGCGGCGTCGAGGCGTCGCACGAGGAGGCGTCGTGCTGGTGAAGCCATCAAAGACAAGGACTATCGCTGTAGTCATTTGCGCCATTGGGCTGGCCACGGCGGGCAGCCTCGCGCAGGAACGCGGGGACCAACCGCTCGCCGACACCGCACTGGACACGAGCCTGACGGACGAGTGCGGCGGACGGAGCCCGAATCCAACCGTCCCCTGCGAGCGCGACGTGGCCCGCATGCTCCTGGCGCTCCCGGAGGCGGCGCCGGCCACGCCGGCCAAGCCACGCAAGGTCCTCGTGCTCGGTGTGTCGCGGGGCTTCCAGCACTCGTCGATTCCGCTGACCGTACGCACGGTCGAGGAGATGGGCAAGAAGACCGGGGCATGGACGACCGACGTCAGCTACCACGCCGGATCGATCAACGCGAAGAATCTCGAGCAGTACGACGCGATCTTCCTCGCGCACACGACCGGCACGTTCCTCGACGAGCCGAATCCTTTCGAAGAACAGGCGGTTCAGGGAGTGACGGACGCGCGGCGGCAGGCGTTTTTGGACTTCGTCCGCGGCGGCAAGGGCATTGCCGGCATTCACGCCGCCTGTGACGCGTATCACGGTCGGGTGGGCCCTCGCACTCGCCCACCCTTCGACCGGAATGCGGTGCCCCCGCCGTGCACGGCCCGGGTTCCGACGCCGGGCGGCGGCGGTGGCGTGTCGCTCTGGGACGACTACATCAAGCTGATGGGCGGGTATTTCAAGTGGCACTGGATGAACCCCACGGCCATCACGGTCAAGATCGACGACCCCGACAGCCCGATCACCGCGCCGTTCCACGGCCGGTCGTTCAACGTGGCCGACGAGGTCTACACGTTCAACGACGCCTCGTGGTCGCGTGAGAACGTGCACGTGCTGATGAGCCTCGACTACTCGACCTTGAGCGACTGCGAAAAGGGGCTCGAGAGCTACCCGCGGCCGGATCACGACTACGGCCTGAGCTGGATTCGCCGCGAGGGCAAGGGTCGCGTGTTCTACCAGGCTCTCGGCCATGACGAGTCGATCTACTACAACAACCCGGCCATGCTCGAGCACATCCTGGCCGGCGTGCAGTACGCACTGGGCGACCTCGAGGCCGACGACAGCCCGAGCCGATAGCACCTCGCACGCGCTCGACGTCGTCCCGAGCCTGCGGCCGGGAGCGCAGCGGTTGCTGCAGCCTCTCCCGTAGGGGGGTCAGTCTGCTTCGTTGCGGGGGCGGATGGCAGGTGTGCCGACGCGGGACCCGGACTCCGTCCAACGCGTGACCGCGAGCGACACGACGGCGAGGCCGCCGAAGCCGACCACCAGGGGGAAGATCGTGCCGTCGTAGGCTCGTCCGATGATGATCCCTCCCAGGGCCGAGATGAAGACCGACACCGCTCCCACCACGGCGGCTCCTATGCCGACGACATGGACGAGCGGCTCCATCGCGAGCGCGGTCACGTTGCCGAACAGGGTCCCCTCGAAGAAGAACACGGCGAGCAGATACGTCACCAGGGCCCACAGCGCCGGGTGCCCGGAGCTCTGGTAGACGATCGGGAAGAACCCGATGGACAGCCCGGCTATCGCCGACAACGCCCATTGCACCAGGGGCTTCATTCCGAATCGCATCACCAGCCGCGCGTTGAGAAGGGAGGCCGAGCCCAGCGCCATGGCGAGCAGCGCGAAGTAGAGTGGGAACAGCTTTCCGAGACCATACTGCTCCTGAAACACCTGCTGAGCCGTGCTCAGATAGCCGACGAACGCACCGAGGACCAGCCCCGCGGTGATCGAGTACCCGAGCGCGGCGCGCGTCTTCAGGACATCACGAAAGCCGCGGCCGATCCGAGAGGCCGTGAACGGGATGCGCCTCTCGACGGCCAGGGTCTCGGGTTGACGGAGCGTGAACCACACGGAGGCCGCCGCCGCGATCACGAGGAACGCGCCGAAGATCGCGCGCCAGCTCGCGATCAGCAGGATTGCCTGGCCCATGAGCGGCGCGATGACGGGAACGATGATGAAGACCGCCATCACGAACGACATGACCCTCGCCATGAGCCGACCCTCGTACTGATCCCGGATCAACGCCATCGAGACGATTCGCGGCCCCGCCACCCCCAGACCCTGCATCAGGCGCCCGGCGAGCATGACGGAGAAGGACTGGGAGAACAGCGAGACGAGACAGCCCGCCATGTACAGGGCCAGGCCGGCCAGGAGCGCGGGTTTTCGGCCGAGGCTGTCCGACAGCGGTCCATAGGCCAGCTGTCCCGCCGCCATCCCCAAGAAGATCAGCGCCACGACGAGCTGGATGTCGTTGGGGTGCGCGGCGTGGAGATCTCGTCCGATCTCGCCGAGCGCCGGGAGCATGGCGTCGATCGAGAGCGCGGCGAGCGACGTCAGCGTCGCCATCAGCGCTACGAACTCGACGAACGGTGCCCTGGATCGGCGCAGGTCGGTGGTCACTGGACTGCGACTCCTACAGCCCGTCGGGCGACAGCCTAACCGACCTCGGGGCACCCGCCACTCTTGCCGAGCAGCCGTTGGCGCATGCGCGTGATCGCCGCGGGCCCCACCCGGCAGCACCCCCCGAGAAGCCTCGCCCCGGCGTCCCGCCAGCTCAGGCAGGCCTCGGCCGGGTCGTACCCTTCCGGGGCCCCGCCCCAGCGCCTCGCTCTGGCGTCCCAGACCTCTCCCGAGTTCGGGTAGACGACGAGGGGGCGGTCGGTGGCGTCGCGCAGCTCGGCGAGCAGGCCCGGCACGAGCGACGGGGGGACACAGTTGACGCCGAGGGCGATGATCCGCTCGTGGTCGAGCTCCCGCGCCACCTCGGCCAGGGGCGTGCCGTCGCTGATGTGAGCGGCGTCGCGAGCGGTGAAGCTGAACCAGGCGCGAGCTCGCGGCGTCTCGTCGAGCAGGCGTAGTAGGGCCCGCGCCTCCACGCCGGAGGGGAGCGTCTCGCAGGCCAGCAGGTCGGCCCCGGCCCCGGCGAGCAGGGCAAAGCGTTCTCGGTGGAAATCGAGGAGGCCCGCTTCGTCGCGGTCGTAGCTCCCCGTGTATTCCGAGCCGTCGGCCCGGGCCGCCCCGTACGGTCCGACGCTGGCCGCCACCAGGGGACGCCGGCGATCCTCGGGGGCCGACCTCCAGAAGCCGTCCCGCGCTTGACGGGCCAGCTCGATCGAGAGGCACAGGCGTTCGCGAGCCTCCTCCGCGCCGACCCCCCGCCGGCGCAAGCCCTCGACCGTCGCCTGATAGCTGCCGCTCACCACGCAGTCCGCGCCCGCCTCCAGGTAGGCCGCGTGCACGTCGCGGATCGCCTCGGGCTCGTCGATGAGCAGCCGGGCGGACCACAGGGCGTCGGACAGGTCGTGGCCGCGGGTCTCGAGCTCGGTCGCCAGGCCGCCGTCGAGAATGACCAGGCCCTGAGCCTCCAGGAACGCGTTCAACGGATTCGGGGCTTCCATCGGCGTCGTCTCATCGACTCATTCTCCCACCGTGGAAGGGTACGGGTTGCGCCGGCGCCCCGAGGACGGATACAAGGGGGGGTATGGAGCTCCCGCGATACGCGTTCAAGGGCGAGGTGGGCCGGAGCTTTCCCGAGCTCTCCGCCGCGCTCCTGCAGGAGTATGCCGACAAGATCCGGATCGGCCTCGGGCGGCTGAGCGAAGAGCAGGTCTGGTGGCGGCCGAACCGCGAATGCAACAGCGCCGGCAACCTCGTGCTCCACATCTGCGGCAATCTGTCGCTGTGGGTCCTCAAGGGGCTCGGCGGCATCGACTACGAGCGGGATCGCGCCAACGAGTTTCGGGCGAGCCACTCCCGGTCGAAGGCGGAGCTCCTTGCGTATCTCACCGAGACCGTGGAGCAATGTCGGGCGGTCCTGTCCAACGTGAACCTGGACAAGCGACTGTCGCTCCAGGGGTACGACGTCGACGGCCTGGCCGGTCTTTACCACGCCGTCGAGCACGCCAGCCAGCACACCGGTCAGATCCTCTTCATCGTCAAGCAGCTGGCGCCGGGCTTCGAGTTCTACCCGCAGCACGCGGACGAGTAGCCAGCTCCTCGAGGAACTCTTCGATCCTCTCCCAGGTTTCCTCGTGCTCGAGGATCTCGTCGTGCCCGACTCCGGGAAGGATCTCCAGATACCGGGGGCCTCCCAGCGCCTGGTAGATGCGCCGTGAGTGGTCCGGAACCGTCTTGAGGTCGTCCTCGCCGTGGAGGAGAAGCACCGGGACCGTGATTCGCGGGGCGAGGGCGAGCGGAGAGGCCTCGGCGGGCGCGAAGTGGCCAAGCTCTCCGGCGCGCCTGATCGCCGCCTCCACGTACGGCTCGGGCATGAGGAACCACCGCGCCCGCTCGCGCACGATGGTCGCCAGAT
>Ga0316577_10001843_pt1 | contig 10240 bp, 6 predicted proteins | sample S5NA_FD_203073 | JGI IMG/M metagenome (GOLD analysis project Ga0316577, IMG submission 203073) | Rhizosphere microbial communities from salt marsh grasses in Alabama, United States - S5-7_050615r2r1 | ecosystem: Host-associated > Plants > Roots > Rhizosphere | place: USA: Alabama | collected... | reverse complement strand
GCGGCGAGCCGGGTCAGAGCCACTTGCAGGGGCTCGGCCTGGTCGGGATACTCGCGAATGACGCGCTCGTAGGCCTTCTTGGCCCCGGCCTTGCCAAGCTTCTCGTAGCACTGGCCCATCTGGACGAGAGCTTTCGCGGCCAGCGCGTGGTCGTCGGGAAAGTCGCGGACAATTCGATCGTACAGATCGATCGCTTCCTGGAGATTCCCTTCCGCGCGCTCCTTCACGAGCGCCTGCTGGTAGAGGTCGTGGCCGCTCTGGACGGGCATCCCGAAGGCGGCCACTGTCGCGGCGATCGCCGCGGCCCAGGGCAGGAGAGCCTTTGTCATGACGCGCCTCCTTATCCGACCTCAATCTAGGACTCGAGACGCCGCAAGTCTCCCGGGATTCGTGGCCGTCATGCAAAGAGATTGCACAATGGTCGGATCCAGCCTCCCACGAACGGGGCCGCCGCCTCGGCGTCCGCACGGGCTAGAATGGCCGCGGTCGTCGGGCTTCGGGCGGTGAGCCGGCCGCCGAGAGGAGAGGATGAACGCACACGGTGGTCGGCCGGTCGGGCGTGCCTGCGCCCTGGCCCTTCTTGTCGCGGCGACCACCCTCTTCCTTCAGATCCTGGTCCACCGCATGGTGTCGGCGAAGTTGCTGAACAACTTCGCCTTCCTGGTGATCTCCCTGACGATGCTCGGCTTCGCCTTCTCCGGGGTGGTGCTCTCCCGCGTCCGCGACCGGGCCCTCGAGAGCTGGGAGGACGTCCAGGCGGGATCCGCGGCAGGGCTGGTGGTCTCGATCCTCGCGGTCTCCGTGTTCCTCTATCACGCCCACGCCGGCATCCAGTTCACCCCGGCCCTCTCCCTTTTTCTCGAGGAGGCACTGGGGTGGATGCCCGCCGCCCTGGCGTTCTCGGTCCCCTTCGCATTCGCCGGTTTCATGCTCGGCACCCTGCTGGCCGACCCCACCCTGCCCGCGCGGCGCATCTACGGGTTTGATCTTCTCGGCTCCGCACTGGGGGCATTCATCGTCATCCCGGCAGTCAGGGTTCTCGGCGTCGAGCGCGCCCTGCTGGTGGTCTGTGCCGTCCTCCTGATCGGGACAGTCGCTCTCGCCCGGCCCCGGCGCCGGGCGACGCATGCGCTCGTCGCCTCGGCGGCGGCGGTCCTCCTGGCCGTCACCTGGAGCCAGGGGACCCTCTTCCAGATGCGCCCGCGGGTGGGGTCCATGCTCACACTTCGGGAGACCCTCGGACCTCCGTACGGGCTCGAGTACCTCCAGTGGGATCCCATCGCCCGCATCGAGGTCACGCGGATACCCCCTCCGAGCCCCGAGTCCATGCCCTACCCCGCGCTCATCGGGGACGACCCGGCCTTTCTCGAGCGGTTCCGGAGGATGCTGACCCAGAACGACTACGCGTTCACGTACATGGTCGACTGGGACGGCCAGCGGGACTCGCTCGCCGGCATCGAGCAGACCATCTACGCGGCGGCCTACGTGGCGTCGTCCGTGGAGAGGCCCCGGGCCCTCGTCATCGGTGTGGGGGGCGGCTTCGACATCCTGACCGCCCTGAGATACGACGCGCGCGAGGTGACGGGCGTCGAGATCAACGGCGCCACCGTCGACATCGTGACGCGCACCTACCGAGACTACTGCCGTTCGTGGGTCGAAGACCCCCGGGTCCGTCTCGTCGAAGACGAGGGACGCCACTACCTCGCCACGACGAACGAGCGCTACGACATCCTCCAGCTGTCGGGGGTGGACTCGTACAGCGGCACCCCGGCCGCCGTTCACGTCTTCTCCGAGAGCTACCTGTACACCGCCGAGGCCTTCGACCTCTACCTCTCGCGACTGACGGACGACGGCATCCTGAACATGATGCGCGCGGAGTTCACCCCGCCCCGGGAGATGCTCAGGGCCATGGTGACGGCGATCGGGGCACTGCGGCGAGCTGGCGTGAGCCGGCCCGCCGAGCACGTCCTCGCGGTGAGTGCCCGCGCCGGCAACTTCACCGCGTTGCTCGTCAAGCGCTCGCCCTTCACCGAGGCCGAGCGCGCGCGGGTCGCGTCGTGGGCCAGGGAGAGCCCCCGCATCGTCCTCGCCGCGAGCCCGGAGATCAACGGGCGGATGGAGAACGCCTACCAGGTCCTGCTCGAGCAGGGCCGCCCCGAGCGAGAGCGGGCGTTCGTGCGGTTGTATCCCTTCGACGTATCGGCGGTCGACGACGACCGGCCCTTCTTCTTCCGCCACTCGTTCTGGGGGCACCTGTTCTCCCGGGACCCGCTGGTCCGAACGAGCTTCCCCCAGCTCGAAGTGACCCTCTTGCTCCTCTTCGCTGCGGTCGGCCTGGCGGTCGTGGTCTGCGTGTCACTTCCGCTGCGGCTGCTCGCCGGGCGGGGTGCGGAGGTGCGGGGGCGCTGGAGGTATGCCGCGTTCTTCTCGGCCATCGGCCTGGGCTACTTCGGGATCGAGATTGCCCTCCTGCAGAAGTTCGGGCTCTTCCTCGGGCACCCGAACTACGCCCTGTCGGTCGTTCTCGCGGCGCTTCTCATGGCGACCGGGCTGGGGTCGTTCCTGACCGAGGCGACCGTCAGACGGCTGGGAGGGCTTCGTTTCGCGAGCTACGCGCTGGCCGGACTCGTCCTTCTCGAGTACGCCGTCGCCCTGCCCGCCCTGCCGCGGCTGGTCGGGCTCTCGTTCGCCACCCGCGTCACCCTCGCCGTCGCCCTCATCACCCCCATCGGGCTCCTCCTGGGGCTCTACATGCCGAGGGGGCTCGACCGGCTCAAGGTCGACGGCCCGGCGCTGGTGCCGTGGGCGTGGGGCATCAACGGTGTCTTCTCGGTCCTCGCGCCCGTCCTCGCGGTCGCGGTGTCCGCAACGTGGGGGATGAGCGCCCTCCTCCTCGCGACGATCCCGGTCTATCTCGTCGCGGGGTGGGCGCTCCCGTCGCCGCCGGGCGGGGCCGGCCGCTCCTCGGTCCCTCAGACCTGACGGAGCAGCTTCAACCCTGGTCCGCCCTGACCGCCTCCTCTCCCAGCTCGCGGCTCCGCCGGGTGGCCGCTTCGACCGCATCCATGAGCGTGGTGCGCAAGCCCCCGGCCTCGAGGGTGTGCAGCCCGGCGATGGCCGTACCCCCGGGGGACGTGACCATGTCCTTCAGGCGTCCTGGGTGCTCGTCGGTCTCGATGAGCAGCTTGGCCGAGCCGAGCAGCGTCTGGGCGGCGAGCGCCTGCGCGTGATGGCGCGAGAGGCCGACCTTGACCCCGGCGTCGGCCAGGGCCTCGATGACGAGGAAGACGTACGCGGGCCCGGATCCTGAGAGCCCGGTGACCGCGTCCATCTGGGCCTCGTCGAGGGCCACCGTCATCCCCACGGAGTCGAATATGCGACGGGCGGCCGCGAGGTCCTCGTCGGTGGCGTGCCCTCCGACCGCGATTGCGGTTGCCCCCGCCCCCACCAGGGCCGGCGTGTTGGGCATGGTGCGGATGACGCGCGCCTGCGGGAGCCGGGTCTCGATGGCGGAGAGCGGCACCCCGGCCGCGATGCTGATCACGAGGGCGTGGGCATGGATCTCGGGCCCAACCTCATCCAGCACGCGCTCCATCACCTGGGGCTTGACCGCCAGGATGAGGATGTCGGCCTGGCGGGCGACCTCGACATTGTCCGCGCTCGTCCGGATCCCGTAGGTCTCACAGAGCTCTGCTGCGCGATCCGGGCGCGGGTCGCTCCCCACGATCTGCCCCGGCTCGACGACGCCGGCCTTCAGGAGACCGCGGATGAGGGCCTCGCCCATGTTCCCGGTCCCGACGAACCCGATCGTGCCTTTGATCCTCATCTGCTCTCCCCCTGGACGAGCGGGGATTCTACAGTTCTTCGGGACCGCGGTCGCGTCGTGGGGCTGGCCCCCGAGGGCTCAAGAATCCGATGCGCTCTGGCGCTCGGCCAGGACCTTCAACTTCTCGAGAAGCTCGGCCACGGGCATGGGCCGCCGGAGCCGGGCCGCAGTGAGTGATAGCGGGACGCGGTTGGCGCGCTCGGTCTCGGCGGGGTCGTCGGAGCTGAAGGTCAGGAAGAAGCTCAGGCCAGGCCGGTCCTTCGCCCATCCTCGGAACAGCCCGGCCACCGTCTGGTCGGGTCGGAAGGCGAGGATGTCGCAGACGATCGCGTCCAGCTTCTGCGCCTCGGGGGTCTTCATGAGCAGCGCGAGCTCCTCGGGATAGTTCGCGATCTTGACGTCGACGCCGGCCTTCTCGAGCTCGTCGGCGAGGGGCTCGAGGCTGGCGGCATCACGGTCGAGGAGCACCACCCGCAGCCAGCGCTCCTCGGTGTCGTCCTTCCCCGCCACGAGCGCCTCGCCCTCCGCCATCGAGTCGCGCAGCCCGGGAGGCATGAACGGCGTGCGGCGCAGGATGGCCAGGCTGGACCGAAGGGTCTCGATGGCCTTTTCTCCGTCCTGGAAGGCGCCGCCCGCGGCGCCACCCTGCGCGTCTGCGAGCCGTTTCTCCTTCTGCTCGACACGCTCGAGCGCTTCTTCGAGCTCCCGCTTCGCAGCGTCCCGCTCCTCCCCGGCCTTCGTCGCCGCGGCCTCTGCCTTCCGGTGACGTTCCTCGAGCCGCTCCAGCTCGGCCCGGACCCGGTCGCGGTCGGCCTCGATCTTCTTCGCCGCGGTCTCGAGCTCTGCCATGCGTCTCTTCTGCTCGTCCGCGTCTGCGGTGGAGCGCTCCGCCGATTCCCTGACCGACTCGGTCTCGCGCTGGGCCTGTGTCCGCTCCTCCTCGGCCATCTTGACCGCCGTCTCCGCCGCCCGGTTCTGCTCTTCGAGCCGTTCCACCTCGGAACGAGCCCGGTCGCGCTCCGCCTGAACATCCTTGAGCTCGGCTTCGAGCGCCGAGATGCGCACTTGCTGCCCGTCTTCCCCGGCCGCCAGCTGCTGCTTGGCTTCCCGGCCCGACTTGGCCTCGCGCTGCGCCTCGGTCAGGTCCTCGAGGGCCTTCCGCAGGGCGGTCTCGGCCGTCTTGCGCCGCTCTTCGACCTGCGAGACGGCGGCGCTGTGCTCCGACTGCATCGACTCGACGCGGGCCGAGAGCCTCTCCGCCTCGTCGCGCACCCGGTCCCGCTCGCCCTCGGCGTCCTGCAGCGCCTCCTGGAGAACCGCCACCCGGCCCCTCAGCTCGTCCCACTCCAGGGTCGAGTGCTCGGCCTCGGAGCGGGCCTCTTCGAGCTCCCGCTGCGACGCGGCCCGGACCTCCTCGGCCATGCGCGCCGCCGCCTCCGCCTTCCGGCAACGGTTCTCCAGGTCTTTGAGCACGCCTTCGTGCTCGGTATGGAGCAACCCCGCCCGAGTCTCGAGCTTGTCGACCTCGTCGCGGGCTCGATCGCGCTCCGCCTCGGACTCCTTCAACGCCGCCTCAAGCGACTGCAGGCTCTCCCGCAGCATGTCCTGCTCGCTCTTCGCGAGCTCGGTTTCCTTCCGGGTCGACTCGACCTGCTGCATGAGATCAGCCACCTGGACGCCCTCGGCCCCCGCTTCCCCGGAGGAGTCGCCGGTCCCCGGCAGCCCGGAGGCGCGAAGCCGCTCGAGCTGTTGCCCGGCGTCCTCCCCGAGCCGCTCGGCCACGCGCCGCAGCTCGGCCAGCGTCCATTCCAGTCGGTGAGCGGGACCACCGAGGAGCCGGGGCCACACCGGTGCGGCCAGGACGGTCACCGCCTCTCCGAGGTTCGGCGGAAACGGACGCGGCAGGCCGCGGAGAACGAGGATCCCCGACTCCCCTTCGTGCACCCAGGGCACGATGCAGTTGTCACGGGGATGGACGCCGGGAACGTCCTCGTCGGGATGAACGACGGTGGGGCGCTCGAGGCACCCGGGAGCGCTCTCCACGAGCCGCGGCAGCGAGCGCTCGGCGCCCAGCGGCCCCGAGCCGAAGCTCAGCGCCGGCAGCAGCCGCCATCCGCTCTCGGAAGACGGATCCCGGACCGCGGCCAGCACCGCCGACGGTGAGGCCCACTCGCGCAACCGGTCCAGGAACCGGGCGATGAGGGCGTCCAGCTCCCGCTCCGCCGCCAGCTCGGCGGCGGCGTGCGCGACGACCTCGAGCAGCAGCCCGGGACTCTCAGGTGGCTGGGTGGTTTCCTCTCTGGGGTCGCTCATCGACTCTCCTCCCGACCTGCCGACTCTACACCCGTCGGCGTTCCAATTCCGCCGATCCGCGGTCAGTGTAGCCGGGTCTTGAACCCCCGTCGGTGATCTGCAACAATTTCCGAGCTTCGAAGACGAGGCCTGGACCCATGAAGAACCGCAACCGCATCATCGACGCCGGCAACTTCCCGGTTACGGCTGTGCCGGCGTGCGGAGGTCCATAGCTCAAAGCGAAGACCGCACTCGTTCCGAGCCCTGGACCTCACGAGGTTCAGGGCTTTTCCTTTTTTCGTCAGTGGGTCCGCGTCATGAGTCGTCCGGACACGTCGTACCGACAGATCATCCGTCTCAGCACGCCGGTCATGCTCAGCCAGCTGAGCTACACCGCGATGGGCATCATCGACACGATCATGGTCGGGCGTGTGGGGGTCGTCGCCCTGGCCAGCGTCGGCCTGGGGAGCATCCTCTTCTGGTGGCTGCTCAGCCTCTTCTGGGGGATGCTGGCCGGCGTCAACACCCTCGTCGCGCAGGCGGAGGGCGCCAGCGACCGCCGGGCGGCCGGGGTCGCCTTCTGGCAGGGGATCTACCTCGGGCTGTTCCTCTCGGCGCTCGTCTTCGTCCTGTGGCCACTGGCCCCGCACCTGATGGCGTGGACCGGCGCGTCGCCCACGGTTCAAGAAGCTGCTTCGTCCTACATGCGCATCCGCCTGCTGGGGGCCTTCGGCCTCATGCTCCTCATGGCGTGCGACAACTTCTACCGCGGAATCGGGCGCACCGACGTCCCGATGTGGTTCGGGTTCGTGAAGCTGTTCCTGAACTCGGGGGCGAATTACGTCTTCATCTTCGGCCACCTCGGCGCTCCGGAGCTGGGCGGGGTGGGGGCGGCGGTCGGGACTGCCATCGCCAACACCGTCATCGGCGTGGCCATGTTCGTGACCTTGTTCGTGCGCGCCGAGTTCCGGGACGTCTACGCCCTGCTGCCACACACGGGTTTCCATCGCCGGGTCTTCCGCGGGCTCGTGGTGCTGAGCCTGCCGATCGGCGTGCAGACCTTCATGGAGATGGGGGGCTTCAGCGTCTTCACCGCCGTGGTTGCGCGGCTCGGCGACCCGCAGCTCGCGGCCACCGACGCCGTGATTCACGCCTGGAGCGCCGCCTTCATGCTCGCCTACGGGCTGAGCGTCGCGGCCCAGACGCTCACGGGCCAGTGCATCGGGGCGGGCGCGAAAGAGGAGGCGCGCAAGGTGACGCGCCGCATCCTGCGCATGGGCTACGGCCTGATGGCCGCTCTCGCCTTCGTGTACGTCCTGCTCCCGGAGTGGCTCATGGCGCTCTTCGTGCGCGAGAGCGAGCTGGCGGCGCTCCTGCCCTTCGCCCGTCCGCTCTTCACGATCGTGGCCATCTGCCTCTTCTTCGACCTGACGTTCATGGTCGTCGCGGGAGGGCTGCGGGGCGCGGGGGACACGACCTACGCCATGATCGTGAACGTGGCCTCGGCCTGGCTGCTCTTCGTCCCTCTCACGCTCTACGTGGCTCCTCGATACGGCCTCGTCGCCGCCTGGAGCTGCGTCATCGCCTATCTCGCGGCGATGGCGCTCCTGATCGCGCTGCGCCTCCGGGGGACGGCCTGGCTGAAGCCGGCCCTGGAGAGGGCGGGGGCGGCGAATCCCAGGCCGGAGGGGAGACCCCCCGCGGTCGAGTCGTCGATCGCCTGAGGCGCCGTCGCGCCGACTATCATCACGCGGGCAGCCCTCAGCCTCGCCGGCTCTGGCGCGGCCGGAACTCGGGGCAGGCGGGCTCCGGGTCCTGGAAGGTGTGGCGCGGGAGGCAGATCCCGGCCCGTCCGCGCGTCGACCCGCTGGCCGAGGACAGGATGGTCAGGCCGGGCAGGACGCGCTCCAGTTCCCTGGGGTCGTCGACGAAGAGCCGGCAGCTCGTGCAGTCACGAGGCTCCTCCTCACGCTTCTCGTCAGCCGCCAACGTCTCCCTCCCCAGACCGTTCGAGGGTACACGATCTCGAGCCGTGTCCCCGCGAGGGTGCCGAAGGCCGCTGCGTTCGGCTACGATCGGGGACGAAAGGATCCGGGTGCGGTACTAGTGTCTACCGAAGTCGTGCGTATTCTCTGGAGCGTTCGGCGCTCGGCGGCCACCCCGCCCATCCGGTGAACACGGCTTCGGTGACGTAGCACTGGCCGCCCTGGACACAATGAGCATGCCCAAGCCCCGAGTCCTCCTGGACGTGCCGTTCCCCGAGTTCCTCGAAGCCGTGTTCACCGAGGACTGCGAGCTCGTGCCCTGGGACGCGTTGTCCGGCGACGCGAGCGAGCGAGCTGAGGTGACGGGCATCCTCAGCTACTCACACACCCCCGTCGGGGATGCCGAGCTCGATCTGCTGCCGCGCCTGGCCGTCGTGAGCAACTACGGAGTCGGCGTGGACCACATCGACGTGGCGGCGGTGACGGCCCGCGGCATCCCGGTGGGAAACACACCGGGCGTGGTGGACGGGGCGACCGCCGATCTCGCGATGGCCCTCCTCCTGGCCGTCGCTCGCAACGTCGTGATCGGCGACGCGTTCGCGCGCGGCCCGGCCTATCGGGACGTGGACCCGGGCCGGATGCTCGGCCGGGACGTCTTCGGCAGGACGCTCGGGGTCGTTGGCCTGGGCCGCATCGGCCGAGAGGTGGCCCGGCGGGCCCGCGGCTTCGGTATGACAGTGCTCTACTCGCAGCGACGCCGGGACGCCGCGGCCGAGTCCGTGCTCGGCGTCCGCCACGCCACCCTTCCGGCCCTGCTGTCGGAGTCCGACTTCGTCACCCTCCACGTCCCGCTCACCCCGCAGACGCGTGGGCTCATCGGCGAGGAGGAGCTCTACTCAATGAGGAAGACCGCTTTCCTCGTGAACACCGCCCGGGGGGCGGTGGTGGATCAGGATGCCCTGCTGCGCGCCCTCGAGGAGAAGCGGATCGCCGGAGCGGCGATCGACGTGACCGATCCCGAGCCCCTTCCCCGCGACCACCCGCTCCTTCGGCTCGAGAACCTCGTCATCACGCCTCACCTGGGGACGGGGACGGTTCAGACCCGTGAGCGCATGGCACGGATGGCCCGGGAGAACCTGCTCGCCGGCCTGGCCGGGCGTCCGTTGCCCTACCCGGTCACCTGACTCGACGACCCGGAGTGTCGAACGGGGTGTGTTAGAGTTCCGCCTCCGTCTGCTCATCAGGGCTCTCATGTCACGCACCCTCACGCGCATGGCCCTCTTTCTGCTCGCCCTCGTGGCCGGAGGTCAGGTCGTGCTCTCGGCCGTGTCCGACACGCCGGGGATCGTCCGCCTCGGCGTCGTGACCGACGGTGAGGCCGCGCGCACGGCCCCGATCGCCGACCGGTTCCGCACCGAGATCCGGCGGCTCCTCGAGGGCGAGTTCGTGGTGGAAGAGACGGCGGTCGTGGGTGACTGGACTCTTCCCGGGGTGCGCGCCGCCCTCGAGCGGATGCTGTCGGACCCTTCCATCGACGTCGTGCTGGCCGCGGGGATCCTGGCCTCCGACGAGGCGTGCCGCAGCTCGGACCTGCCCAAGCCGGTCATCGCACCCTTCGTCCTGGATGCGTCCATCCAGGGGTGTCCGCTCGAAGAAGGACACAGCGGGCGGGCCAACCTCGTCTACGCCACCTACCCGCCGTCGTTCGCGTCGGACATCAAGGTCTTCCGCTCGATCGTTCCCTTCGAGCGCCTGGCCGTCGTCACGTCCGCCACCAGAGGCGGGGCGGCCGACGTGGTCCCCCAGCGCATCGACGCCGCCGGACGCGAGGTGGGTGTGTCGATCGTCAACGTGGTGGCGGGCCGGGACGCCAGCGAAACCCTCGCCGCCATCCCCGCGAATGTCGACGCCGTGTACTTCACACCTCTTCTCCGCCTCGATGAAGGTGAGATCGGCCGGCTCGCCGAGGGCCTGATCGGACGGAGGCTTCCCGCCTTCTCCGGCTTCTCTACGCGGGATGTCGAGCTCGGGATGCTGGCCACGAACTCCCCGGACACCGACCTCGACCGCCTCGCGCGGCGAACCGCCCTGAACTTGCAGCGGATCCTCCTCGGGGAGCCGGCGAGCACGCTCCCCG
>Ga0316577_10001842_pt1 | contig 10242 bp, 7 predicted proteins | sample S5NA_FD_203073 | JGI IMG/M metagenome (GOLD analysis project Ga0316577, IMG submission 203073) | Rhizosphere microbial communities from salt marsh grasses in Alabama, United States - S5-7_050615r2r1 | ecosystem: Host-associated > Plants > Roots > Rhizosphere | place: USA: Alabama | collected... | reverse complement strand
CGCCAAGCGAGGACCAGGCCGCGCCGTCCCATCGGGCCGCGTGGTTGAGCGTCAGCGCTCCGGCCTTCTGGAACTCGCCGCCGGCGATGAGGTCGCCCGAGCCGTCGATCACGAGTGCCTTCACGGCCCCGTCGACGCCGATGCCCAGGGGTGACCAGTCGGCTCCGTCCCAGACCGCGACCCGGTTGGCCGATCCCCCGCCCGCATGGGTGAAGGCGCCGCCGGCGTACACGTCGCCGGCGCTCGAGACCGCTAGCGCGTCGACACGGCCGTTCACGCCGGCGCCGAGCGGGTGCCAGCTCGATCCGTCCCATCGAGCGATGTTGCTGGCAGCCACGCCGCCGGCGGTGCTGAAGCTGCCGCCCACGTACAAATCGCCCGAATGCTGGGCCAGAGCGTAGCCGCTACCTGTGATCCCTGTTCCCAGCGCCGCCCACGACGATCCATCCCAGTAGGCGACTCCGCGCGACGATAACCCGCCCACAGCCGTGAACGAGCCGGCGACGTAGAGCCCGCCGCCGGCGTCGGGCAGCACCGCCGAGACGTCGCCGTCCGGACCCGGCTGGAAGAACCGCGTGTCCCAGCCGTCGTCGCCCGGAGCCGCGGTTGCCGGCGGCCGCCCGATCAGCAGCGCGGCCAGCGCGGCAGCGGCGGCGACGGAGAGCAGGAACCTGGAGATCGCGGCTTGTCGGCCGTCCGTTGTGAGTCGTGGCATAGGCTCGGTGCACCTCGAGCGCGGCGTTGGACCGCATCTGACGTCAGACTTGGCTGGGATTGTAGGCATTGACCGCACGGTGCGCCAAGGCGCGGCTCCACTAGCCTTCTGCCTTTGAGGCGGCGGCACCGGCTCTGATGGAGACGACGAGGTGACGTATACTGAAGATGCGCACGAAACCAGTCCAACTCCGCTTGCGGCGATCAGCAGGAGCGCGCCATGCAGACATTCGAGGAGCAGAAGGCCTTCTTCGAGGACCAATGGCCGGCCATGCGCGAGGCGGCTTCCAAGGGCGGCGGCGTGGCCGTTGTGCAGTTCATCGAGTCTTTCGACGACCCGGTGCAGAGTCGCGTGCTTTACGCGTTCGCTCGCCACGGCCTCATTCAAGGAGACTGGCCGGGCCGGGATCTCGACGAGTACATCTATGTCTCGCGCGCCGGAATCGATAGGATATTGGAGCAGGCAGCCGCCGAGGTTGATGCGGCGAAGTCGGCCAAGCTGGTCGACTCCGCGAACGTCATCTCGTACAACCTGGCGGCCGACCTGGCCGACTGCTGGCCGCCGGACGGCCTGTTGAGGCGCCAGCCGCACTTCGAAGCCGGACTGCACGCGGCGAACGACTGCGTGCGCTGGCGCGACGAGCTAGACAAGCCCGCCTGGGCGCGATCGATGGCGTATTGGGCGAAGGGAATGCACGAGCTCAGCTTGGGCGACGCTCCCGGAGCGGAGGCTAGTTGGAGCGAGTCGCTGCGCCTGGCGGCCGACAACGCGCGGGCGGAGGGCGAGGAGTCCGAGCTAGGCCCGGAGGCGGCCTACGGTGTTGTCCTCGGCAGCGGCTTGCTGGGCCTGGCGCAGTGGTCGCGTGGCGGACCCGAGGGCCGGGCGCTCTACGAGGACGCAGTTGCGGCCTTCGAGAGCCAGCTCGCGGACCAGGCGCGAAAGGACGACGCCGAGCTAGGGCTGGACCAGCTGCGGACCGTGCACGAGCGCTACATCGCGTAGCGGAGCCGCCTGGCGCGGCCCGGCCTCATCGGCCTTCTCGGACCGCTCGACGTACGTAGCCGTGGACCGCAGGGCCTAGCTGCGGCCTGGTGTCGGCCGGCTGCGACCGCACCGTTGGTCGCTCGTGACGGGCGCCCACTCACCGCTCGCCGGCGGCCACGGGAGCCGGTTCAGGCTCCCACTGCGCGATCTCGACGTTGGCGCTGGTGAGAACGTCGAGCGCGTTCGCGTCGATGCGGTACGGCTCGCCGTAGACGAGGCGCGCCAGTCCCGAGTTGGCCAGCGCCTTGGCGCAGCCATGACACGGGAAGTGCGTGACGTAGCAGGTCGCACCGCGCAGCGAGATGCCGTGCAGCGCCGCCTGGATGATGGCGTTCAGTTCGGCGTGGATCGTCCTCACGCAGTGACCGTTGACAAGCAGATGGCCGACGTCGTCGCAGTGCTCCTGACCGGACGGCGAGCCGTTGAAGCCGGTCGTCAGGATGCGCTTGTCTCGAACCAGCACCGCGCCGACGGTGGCCCTGTCGCACGTGCTGCGCGACGCCACGGCCCGCGCGATGTCCATGAAGTACGTGTCCCAGTCAGGTCGCATTACGCGCCTCGCTAATGTATCGGCCCCATGCCGGGGCGGCGGCCGACGCTGTCACTCGATGCGCCACGCGTCGAGCAACAGGCCGTCGGGGTCACGAAGGAACGCGGTGTCCCCGGCGTTGTTCCACACCGGCGCTCGCCGTCCCCAGAAGAGCGCGCGGGACGTGTCGGTCCCAGAGCCCGTGTGCACGCGCACCGACTGCCCGGGCGCAAGCGTGATGTCGCCGAAGTGGTACATCGTGTTGGCGTCGTCCGACAGCGTTGCGCCCGCCAATGACACCTCGGCCTCGCCCCTGTTGGTGATCTCGACCCACTCGCCGTTCAGATTCTCGTTGTCCCGTCCGGGCGGATCGGGTTCGAAGCCCGTGATGCGAATCTGTGTTGCGCTCTGCGCCCATATCCCCCGGCGCTCCGCCTGCGCCTCGCGCTGCGCCGCGGCGAGCTCGTCGCTGTAAGCCACGTTCGGCGCGATCGTGTATGCCTGGGCGAAGCCCAAGCGCACCATTTCTCGGTTCACGTGCGTTCCGTCCTCTAGGAACAGGTGGACCAGGTCGCGATCGTGGCGATCGGTCTCGACCACGTCGTAGACGACGTAAACGGGCCGTCCGCCGATGATCTCTCGCAGCTTCTCGACGGCCTCGCGATCGAACGGCTCATCTCTCTCGGGCGCGTTGATGCCAAGCAGCCGCGCCTTGCGCTCGCCCGGGAGCATCACCGTGTCGCCGTCGAGCACGATCACCGTGACCGGCTCGCCGACGTTGAACGGCTTCGGAGTGCCGGCGGCGGTCGGCTGCAGCTCCACGTACCACGGGGTCGTGGGCTCTGGCGTTCCGAGCGCGGCGCAGCCGGTGGCCAGCAGCCCTAGGAGCGTTGCGGCCGCGAGGCGCGTTGCCCCGGCCACGACGACGCGAGCCGCGCCCGCGGCGGCGAGGCGGTGGCAGGTCGGCCGGGCAGGCTGCGCACAAGTGGCTGGGGCGGCCTGTGCAGACGGGCTGGGCATCGGTGCTCCTTGGGCGCGATAGAGTATCGGACGCACCGTCCCGGCGCCAGCCGACCGACGTAGCGGCGGCTGTCGCCTAGGCTATCGTGTCGGCTTCCGTTTCAGCTGCCGTGTCGGCCGTCGGGCCAGATGTGGCACCGGCTATCATGTCGGCTGTCGGGGACGATTGCGCGGTCGTCTCCATGGCCTATCATCGTGCACGACCGGATTGCCATGGACGACGACCTCCACGGCGCCCCAACAGACACGACTATGCCCCACCGTTGGCAGGAGAACTGCATGAGCGTCCCCGCAGCCAGAGCTCGGACAGGCGGGGCAGCCGCAATCGCGCGGTTGTCGTTTCTCGTCGTGGCTCTCACCGCGTTCACGGCCCTCGCGACGCCTCGAGGAGTCGCGGGCGATCCTGGGTTCAGGGGCTCGGAGGCTGCCGCGCGGTCTGGGGAGTATGACGCCTCTGACACGCGGGACGGCGCCAATCGCATCGACAGGGTCCCATCGCCGTCGGACGTCGCAGGCTTGATGGCCAGCCTCGACCACGCTGCGCAGGACGATCCGGCGGCGGTTGTAGCACAGTGCATGCAGGCCGAGATGCAGCGCGATGGAGTGCCAGGGGGCGCCGTCGCGGTCAGCCTCGACGGTGAGATCGTCTACGCAGCTGGGTTCGGCGTGAAGCACCGCGACGAGGGCGGAGCGGTCGATGCCGACACGCAGTTCCGCATCGGCTCGACGACGAAGACGTTCACCGCGGCCGCGGTCATGCGGCTGGTCGACCAAGGCAGGGTCGATCTGGACGCGCCGATCACGCGCTACATCACGGACTTCGAGATGGCGGATCCCGGTGCAGCGGACTCGATAACGCTGCGGTACCTGCTCAACCACACCAGCAGCTTCCCGGACAACTCGGCCTTGTCAGAGGAGGATCTCTACGGCCCGACCGACCCGGGGGCGCTGCGGCGCTGGGTGGCGGCGCAGTCGACGACGCGCCTGCACGCCTGGCCGGGAGCCTTCCACAACTACACGAGCTCCGGCTACATGCTGGCCGGGCACGTGATCGAGCGGGTAAGCGGGCTCTCGTATCAGGAGTACATGCGGCGCGAGGTGTTCGATCGCGCCGGGCTCGACGACTCGACGTTGCTGACCACCGAGGTCCGCGAGCGCGGGAACTGGGCATACGGCCACTGGCACGACGTCTTCCACGGGGGGCAGCTCACGATCTTCCCCATCGACGGCCACGACAACTGGGCGCGCCACCCGACCGGGTACGTGCACAGCACGGTCAAGGACCTGGTGACGTGGGCCGACTTGCTGATGACGGGCGGCGGAGACGTGATTTCGGCAGAGTCCGCGGCCCTGATGCAAGAGCCGCAGGTCTTCCGCTACGAGGGCACCTATCAGCACTACGGCTTCGGCGTTATTTCCGACAAGTACCGGAGCCTGGACGTCAAGCACCACGCTGGTAGCCAGTGGGGTTGGACGACCGCGTTCGTTTGGGTGCCCGACCGCCGCTTCGCCGTGGCCACGCTGTCGAACTACGACAGGTCGCTGACCGACGCCGCCTACTGCGCGGTCGAGGCTTATCTGCATCCGAGCGATGGCCCGCCGGTGGCCTGCGACCAGGAGCGCGATGAGTGGCGCGAGTATGCCGGCGACTACGTGGGGCGAGACAACCGCGGACGGACCATGGACGAGGAAGTCGTGTGGGGCGGGGACGGGCTGTCGATGACGATCGCGTACGAGAGCGGAACGGTGGTCACGACACCGCTCACGCAGACGTGCAATGACTACCGCAACTACAGCCCCAGCTCGTTCTGGGTCGACACGAACGGCGACGGGAGCCAGGACCAAGTCGTCACGTTCATTGACGACTCGCGCGAGCCCGGCGTGATGTGGCTGCGCAACCGGTTCTTCGTGGGCCGGCGAGACGCGACGGGACGGACGGCGACGCCCGGGACGCCGGCCACGCCGGGAACGGTGACTGCGACGCCTGGGACGGCGGGCACGCCGTGGACGGCCACTGCGACGCGTACGTCCGCGACGGCGACTGCGACAACCACGCCGCCTACGTCCGCGACTCCGGCCACGCCGGGGACGCCAGGCACGCCAGCGCCGAGCGTGGTGCACCTGCCCCTGGCTGCGAGGTGACAGCGCGATGACGAGGGTTGGGCGGCGACGCCAATGCGGCGCGTGCGAATGGTGAAGGAGCCGGACGTGAGAGATCAGACGGGACTTGGCTGCCTCATTCGTGTCCAACGGCCCCAGCGTGCTCTCGGGCGCAGGCCAGCCGGGCTCCACGTGGCTGTGCGCGCTGCGATGCCGCCGAGAAGGCTGACACGCTGGACGATGACTGCCGTCGCGGTACCGGTGTTGGCCTCCCTGCTGCTGGCCGCGCCGCGGGACGCCGCCGCGCAGGGCGACACCGCGATCCGCTACCGCGACCCGGTGTTCGACCGCGTGGACTCGACGACCGACGTCGCGTACGGAAGCGCGGTGGACATCCCGAGCGGGAGCGACTTCGAGCTCCTGCTGGACATCTACGAGCCGCACGCTGACACGGCCCTGGAGCGGCCCGTGTTCGTCTTCGTCCATGGTGGGGGCTTCACGGCCGGGGACAAGGCTACTGGCCGCGCCTACTGCAACGAGATGGCGCGACGGGGCTACGTTGCCGTGTCGATCGGCTACCGGCTGAACCAAGGCAACATCTGGATCGAAGGCATCCCTGCGGCGACCGCGGACGCGCGGCAGGCTGTACGCTGGCTCCTGCAGCGCGAAGCGGAGTACCGACTCGACACCGGCCGCATCACGATGGGGGGCTCGTCGGCCGGAGCCATCACATCGCTGTTCGTGGCCTACACCGACGTGTCGAAGGGCGCGACTGACCCGTCCGGCGCCGGCGGCGGCGTGGCGGCGGTGATGGACCTCTGGGGTGGGCTCTACACGGAGGTCGACGAGATGGCGAGCGGCGACCCGCCGCTCATCATCGTCCACGGCACGGAGGACACGGTGGTGCCGTTCGGCGAGGCCGAGAGACTACGGGCGCGTGCTGTTGAGGTTGGCGTGCCGCACGCATGGCACCCGGTGCAAGGTGCGGCCCACGCTCCCTGGGATCCGACCACCTTCATGGCCTGGACAGCGGAGTTCTTCTACGCGCAGCTATGGCCCGATCCCAGCTCGACGCCGCCCGCGACAGCCACGGACGTACCGAGCGCAACGCCGACGCGCGACCCCAATGCGACGCCAGCGACCACGCCGACGTCTGATCCGAACGCAACGCCGACCCGCGATCCCAACGCGACGCCCGTCGCGACCGCCACGTCGACGCGGGTCTCGCCGAGCCTGCCGCTGCCGCTCTACCTGCCGCGAGCGATGAGGTGACGACCAGGCGCATCGAGCATCAGGCGCAGCCCTCCGAGTTGCCCGCGGGCAGGAGCAGGGCGGCCGCAGACGCCCATGCGGGCACCCGGTACCCTGGCCGTGGCAGCGCTGTCGCCGCCATCGTCGCGATCCTCGCGGTCGTGACCTTCGCCATGAACGCGTTCGTCGACGAGGCCGGAGGTCAGCCGGCAACGATGTGCGACGACCCCGGTTCGTCGTGGCTCATGTGCGAGGACTTCGAGGACGGCGGGCTAGGTTGGCAGGAGTGGTTTGCACGATCGCCGTGGACCGAGTGTCTCGGCTGCAGCGGCGGCGTGAACGACCCGGCCCGAATCCGCCTGGACGAGGACCCGGCCGCGGCGCACTCGGGAAGCTGGTCGCTCACCATGCCGGCGGCCGAGTCGACCGGCTACCTGGGCGCTTCCCTCACCTACCGCGACTGCGCGAGCGACAAGCGGCCTGGCTGCCGTCTGTCGAACCACGAGGAGCTGTACTTCACCGCCCACGTCCGCCTGGCGGAGGACCACCAGTACGTCCACCACTTCCTGTCGATCGCCGGCACGCAACCCGATAGGTACTGGGACTGCGACGGCAACGCCGGCTGCCGGCCAAACGGCTATCGCGCCGCCGGCACGACGCTCGATTTCAACCGCGACCACGAGCTCTTCTTCTATACCTACTTCCCCGATATGAGGTGCGATCGGGGCGGCTACTGCAGCGGCGACTACGCGCAGCAGATCTGCGACGGCTGCGCCGGGAAGGACATGCCGTGCACGTCGGGGCTCGAGTGCTGCTGGGGCAACCACTTCGGTCCGGAGGAGCCCGTGGTTCTCGAGACAGGTCGATGGGTTTGCCTGGAGCTGCACCAGCGGCTGAACACTCCCGGCGGGGCGGACGGCGAGATGTCGTTCTGGGTGGATGGCGAGCTGGCGCACCGCCAGACCGGCATGGACTGGCGTGACGTGTCAGAGCTCGGGCTGAACAAGGCCTGGCTCCAGCACTACATCGCCGCCGGCGACGCGGACCAGAGCAACCAGGTCTGGTTCGACGACGTCGTCGTCAGCACCGAGCGTATCGGCTGCTGGCCCGAGACGGTGCCGACCGAGACGGCTACGGCTGCGTCCGGAACACCGACGCCCAGCACGCCGACGCCCGGCACGCCGACGCCGTCAATGACGTCGAGCCTGACGCCCACGCCGAGCGCACCGACGCCCGGCACGCCGACGCCGTCACCCGCGGGAGGCATCCAGATCTACTTGCCCATCGCGCCGCCGTAGCTCCCGCGGGTTCGGGCGAGATGGGCGCCGCGGCTTGGGACGGTCGTTCGGCGCCTAGAGTGCCGAGCGGCGGCGCCGGCCGTCAGCGCTGGGTCTTCTTGACTAGGCGCACCCCGCGAATGAGGACTTCGCTTTCGTCTTCGAAGATCTCGCCGTACTCCACGTCGTCCGACTTCAGGGCTTCGAGCAGCATGCTCCGATAGCGCTCTCGCTCTTCGTCCGCCATCGCCGGCTCGCGCGGCACTACGCTAACGCGAAGTCCGTCATCCTCCGCAAGATCGTCCGCCTCGGTGTCACCTGAGGGCGACCCGCGTCCGCCTGACGATGGCGTGTCCGGACCTTCTCCCCGACCGTCCGTGAGTCGCGGCGGACCGGACAAGAGCGTGAGCGCGAGCAGCACGAGCGTCACGACAGCCAAGGCTGCGAGGATCAACCGCGGCCGGCGCGATGCCATGGAACCGTCGCCTTGAGCGTGGCTAGGTCCAAGACCGGCGCGCAGCGAGTCCAACCTGTCGGCCACGTAGGGTCGGCCTGCCTCCCTCGCCGCAGCGCTGGCCGTCGCCAATGCGGATGCGGTGTCGGGGGCGTCCAGACGCACGAGAGCCGTGGCGGCGCGCAGCACACTCGTCCAGCGGTAGTCCTCCAATTCGGCAGCGGTCAAGTCGTCCGGCAGCACGGGGATCACCGAGAATCCGTGGCTGGACTCGTAGTAGTGCTGCGTGAGGTCGTGCAGCGCGGTGACGGCGGTCGCCCTCGCGCTGGACATAGCCTCGGTGGGGCCATCGACGACGATCGCGGTGAGAAGCGGAGCAGTGCTTGGACCGCGTCGCTCGATCTCCTCGACTAGGCTCACGCAATCGGTGTCGATGCACTCGAGGTAGACGGCGATCAGAGTCTGGTCGTCGAGATCGCTGAACCTGTCGCCAGCGCTCGGTCCAACAGCCGCCTGCGCACCGGCGTGGGCGGAGGGCACAGTCGCCATAGCCAATGCCAGCGCGCACGCGGCAATGACTCTGGCGATTGCAGCAGCCATCGCGCAACCAGGACCGCGGCTGAGCAACGGGATCGCAGTCGCGCCCGCGACCGCGGAGTCGTCCGCAAGACGGCCGCGTGAGAACATCGGCGATCTGGCCAGCTTCGGCTGGGCGCCGCTGATTCTGAGAGTCATCAGTTGCCCGCTTCCGGTGCTGGGTCGAGCGGTCCGGGGCATCCGATACCTGATCCGGAGCAGTCGACCGTCAGGTCAGCGCCGGGATGGAACCGCTTGACGACCGATCGTTCGTCCGAATTGGCGCGGAATGCTTGCCCCAGCGTGAATCCCGTGCGCGGGTAGCACTCTGGGTCCATTACGCACATCACGTTTCCGGAGACCTCCTCGGGGGAGCCGATCGTGACCGGGTAGTGGTCGCCAGGCCAAGGTGGCGTGGCCGAGACGTGATCAAGGGCGAGAAGGTGGCCCAGCTCGTGCATTAGGGTCGCATCGAGGCCCGATACCGCCAGGCCGTCAACAGCGATCAGGCCTGCCGACGCGCACGCGCGGCCCCTGACGAGGCTAAGCTCGGGCACGTAGTAGACGTTGATGACCCCCTGCCGGTGCGCCGAGTAGGCGCACACCTCGCGCAGCACTTGGCAGTCACCGCTAGTGCTGAACTCGAGGGCCGCATCGGCTATCCGGGCGCGCTCCCAATCGTCCTTGACCACCGCTGTATCGAACTTGAAGCGGATGCCAAGTCGGCTGGAGTCGTACGCCGCGTTCGTGGCGAGCGCCGTTACCGCGAAGTCCGACTCGAAGTACCGAGATTGCGCGACGTCGACACCTGCGAACCAGACACGGACCGGTATGTCGAGCGGCGCTCGGCCGAGCTCGACCACGACGTTCTCCGGCGCGCCTTGACTCCAGTCGTGCTCCGCAATGTAGGCGCCGGAGCCGGCCTGGAACGCGGCAACGCTCGCGACGCATCCTGGTCCAAGGTCCGTGGCTGCAACGTCCCACTCGGTGGTCGCCGCCGCGACGTGCGCCGCCCACTCATCGGAGCAGATGCCGCCAACGGTGCCGGCGGCGCGAAGCCCGACTGGTCCACCCGTCGCGGATGCTCCCTGTATTGATACCTCGTCAGAGGGTGGGTCTGCAGCGTACGCGGACCGACTTGCGCCACGCCCGACCGGCGCGAGCATGAGCGTGCCCAGGAACAGCAGCACGATCACGGCACGAACCGCGTGGTTGCACCGCCCCGTTGCCGCGAGCCGATGGCGAAGCAACTTGGCAAGCGCCGGAAGCTGCCGAT
>Ga0316577_10001840_pt1 | contig 10245 bp, 7 predicted proteins | sample S5NA_FD_203073 | JGI IMG/M metagenome (GOLD analysis project Ga0316577, IMG submission 203073) | Rhizosphere microbial communities from salt marsh grasses in Alabama, United States - S5-7_050615r2r1 | ecosystem: Host-associated > Plants > Roots > Rhizosphere | place: USA: Alabama | collected... | reverse complement strand
GGTCTCGCGAGGGCGGAGGATGAGGTATAGGACCAGGCCGGGCAGGGGAAAGAGCGGGAAGAAGACCAGCACCATCAGGGTCGCCAGGATCTGGGCAAAGATGTCGCGGGAGCGCGACCGGATGTCGCGAAAGGTCCAGATGACTACGGCGATCCACATTGCGGTCAAGAACGCGCCCAGAAGGGCTGCGAACATGATCACAAAGGGCTGAACTGCGCTGAGTATATTCTCAAAATCCATCCTGGTGGCAGACTCCTTGCTTCGAGTTGTGGGGGATTATACCATCTTCGCACGGTTTTGTCACCTTCTGTCTATTGACGCGCACGGCGCATATCCTCGAGATCCACGTAAGTGCGGATCGTGCCGTCCTCGATGGCCCACAGGCCCGAGGCGAAGCGCTCGATGAAATAGCGGTCATGGACGATGGCCAATACCGTGCCCTGGAAGGCAGAGACGGCCTGCTCGAAGCGGCTGCGCGAAGGGATGTCCAGGTGATTGATCGGCTCGTCAAGGAGAAGGAAGTTGCAGCCCTGGGCCACCAGCCGGGCTAGCGACAGGCGTGCACGCTCGCCGAAGCTCAGGCTGCCTATACGGACAAACACCTCGTCGCCGGTGAACAGGAAGTAGTGCAGAAAGCTCCGTACCTCAGTCTGATCCATGGCCGCCACCGAGCGGATGGCCTCGTATGGCGTGCTGTCGCCATCCAGGGTTTCTTGCTCCTGGGCATAGTAGCCGAGCTTGACGCCAGCGCCCAGCCGCACGCGCCCCGAGAGCGGAGATAGCTCGCCCTGCACCAGCCGGGCCAGGGTGGTTTTTCCCGAGCCGTTGACTCCGACCAGGGCGACCCGCTCCCCGGCACGAAGGGTGAGGTTTACGCCCTCGAAGAGCAGCCGTGGCCCGAACCCCATGCACAGCTCGTCCAGGTGTAGCACATCCCGACCGCTGGTTGGTGTATCCACGAACTCGAGCTTCATCTGCCAGGAGCGCTCTGGTCTGTCGATCCGTTCTTGCGAGTCGAGGAGCCGTTCGAGGCGTCGCTGCTGGACGACGGCCCTGCGGGCGATGCCCTTGGCGATCTTGCGCGGGCCAAAGTCGATCGTTCCGAGTTCGATGGATCGGGCATATCCTTTTTTGGCGGCGATGGTGCCCTGCAGGTGGGCGATAAATTCCTGTTGGTCTTTGTATGCAGCCCAGTGTTGCTGCCACTCGCGTTCCTTGGCGTCGATATAGTCGTTGTAGTTGCCGGGGTACTCGGTGAGGGTCCCTTTTGAGGGATCTAGCTCCAGGATCTTGCTCACGGTGCGGTCCAGCAACGCTCGGTCGTGAGAGACGATGACCACGGCACCGGCAAAGGCATCCAGGAATTCCTCCAGCCATTCGAGGGCGCTGATGTCCAGGTGGTTGGTTGGCTCATCAAGGAGCAGCAGATCGGGATAGGCCAGGAGCAGGCGTGCTAGGCCCAGGCGGGTCTTTTGGCCACCGCTGAGGATATCGACCAGTGTGGCCTGGTCAATCGTTTGCAGACCCAAGCCCTCCAGGACGGCGTCGGCGCGGGCTCCAGCTGAGTAGCCCCCCAGCCGCTCAAAAGCCCCCAGGGCGTGGTCGTAGTCGAGAAGCAGTTGCTCCAACGCCTCGCCCTGGGCGGCGGCCATCGCTTGTGCCAACTGGCCCAGCTCGCGCTCTGCCGCGGCCAAGCCATCCATGGCCTCTTTGAGCACCTGTCCCACGGTCTGGCCTGCGCAATACTCGAGGGCCTGGGCCAGGTAGCCAACGCGAAGGCTGGTCGGTGCGAGCCAGGCACTGCCCATATCGGGCTCCAGCTCCCCCGCGATGATCTTGAGCAAGGTCGTCTTGCCACAGCCGTTGGGGCCGATGAGGCCGACTCGTTCGCCGGCACCCACGCTGAATGACACCTTCTTCAGTACTAGGTTGTCTCCAAATGTTTTCGAGACATTGCTGACTTGTAGCACGTTGGCACTCTCCTCAGCGTGCCAGGGATGCTCTCTGCCCGCGCTCTGTCCAGCTCCCGGTGATCGAGAAGGGCCAGAACAACAAAAACGCCGCGGGCGTCAGGTGCACCCACGGCGGGAAAAAACCGAGCTGGTGTTTCTACCAGATAGACGATGCACTACAGATGTTGGCTGTGATTGTTCTTTCGTAGCGCATCGGCTCACCTCCTTCAGAATATTGGGGCCATTGTAGGCGCAAAGCTCCAGGATGTCAAACCTGGGGGCTCAGATGTAGGACAGGTTCGGATCGTCACGGATATAGGCCAGCTGCCGTCCCAGGAAAGGCATGGGCGGCAGCCCATGCCACTGGCGCAAGAGGTGGTAGGCAGGCGAGGTCAGGAGGCGGCAGGCGTCTACAGCATCGCACCACTCAGGACGTCGAATCTCGACCACTGTCTCGTGCCGGGGCAGGACACCGAAATCCCAGGCACCGCAAACCCGCACGAGGAAATCCACGCGGTCAGACAGCGTGTCTAATGAGGCGGGTACTTCCCGGTCGGGATAGAGCGCGCCATCAATCCATGACTGCATCAAGAAACTCCCCAGCAAACCAATGCCTCGCCTGCTCTGCGGATGCCCTCTCCACCGCATCGGCAATATCGGCCAGGGGACGATGCTGAGCAATCCGCATGAGATGTGTCGTCACCGCTAGCCGGGCACGATGCACGTCGGTATCGCTCCCTGACAGTTGCTGCCGTTCTCTCCATCATGCCCAGGCCTGAGCCGGATCCGTCAGGCCTGCCTGGCACAGGGCATAGATGTCGAGGAGGGGGTCCACCAGGCATCCACATCGTGAGTAGGGCGGTAGTCCCAGTAGTGGAGCAGGCCGATCGCACCACCCACCGAGATCTTGGTGCCGAGAGCCTGGTCCGCCAGTGCCTGTAAGCAAATCTCCGCATATACGGATAGATGTTTTGGGCGATGAGGCTGCCACATGTCCTGGTCAGGCATTCCTTCTCCCATCGAACTTGTGCAGAAGCAATGGCCATGCTACAATCGCGAGACCTTGCCTGGATTATACCAAGTATGTTATCATTGGTCATCGCGCGGTCAAGAGAGCAATATGGGTTTTGTGTTCCGGCTTGAGGACTATCCCCGATACGTAGAGCGGGTGGGGCGGGCGACCTACATCGACGTCACCCGGCGCACCGATCCGGCGCGCATCGAGCGCGTCTGGGCGAATCTCTATGCTGTCGTACGGGCTTACGGCGCCCCTTGGATCGTCCAGGTGTGGACCAAGGATGCGGCCGGCGTCCTGGCCCGGGGTGGCTCTGTACTACGCTGCCTGCGCAGAGTTGGCACAACCCTGGCCGCGCAAGTCACGGTCACGGGCCTGGGCGGGACCCGGTGGGAGCCACGCGTACCCGACGTGCCGTTCGCCGGGCTGGCAGCGCTGATCGACCTGATGGGCGGGCCGCAGCACATCAAGTGGCGCTACGACCCCGTGATCCCCACGGTGCACGAGATGGACCGCTTCCGGCGCCTGGTCCGCCAGGCGGCGGCCCTGGGGCTCACCCAGTGTGTGATCAATTTCCTGGCACCTCCAGGCCGCTATAGGCGGGTCGATGCCCGGTTGGCTGCCCCAGGGGCGTTGCCCGGCTGGAGTGAGGGCATGCCGGGCTATGACGATGCCTGGCGCGCCGAGACCGCTGCAACCCTGGTCGAAGCTTGCGCCGACCATGGCCTGGAGGTTGCGTGCTGCGCCGAGACGGCGGACCTCAGCGATCAAGTGCCAGGCCTCCAGCCGGCGGCTTGCGGGGATCACGACTGGTTCGTGGCGCTGTCGGGCCGCGACCCAGGGCGGGCACCTACGACGGGCAGTCGCGCGAGCTGTGGTTGTGCCGCGTACTTTGACGTTGGCCTCTATGGCCAGCGGCGGCGCTGCCATGGGTGCCTGTACTGCTATGCTGGCTAGCCGAGAAGTAAAACGGACCTCCTTGGCAACTGCCCCTCAAGCCAGGAGGTCTGTCACCCAGCCGATGTCGAGCTCATACAGGCGGGCAGGCCGGGGGACACCAGTGGCTGGATCCCAGCCCATCATCTCATAGTAGAAAGGCAGGGCGGCCTCGAGGGCTGCAGGCTCGATGGGTGCCCCGGGTCCCTCGGCGCCCAAGGGCTCGGCCATGCGCGGCGGCAAGCGGTCGTCGGCTGGGGTAAAGCCTTGGCGCACGTTGAAGGCGCGGGCCATGGTCAGCATTCGTTCCGCTCCCTTCCATAGCTCCCAGACATTGGTCTCCCAGCCGGTGACAGCCTGGACTGCCTGGACCACCTGGTCGTGGCTGTAAGGCAGGAATTGGCACAGGCCCAGGCAATTGTTCAGGTGGTCGCGCAGGCTGCCGTACAGTGCCGCTCGCACCTTTTCTGGGCCCAGCGACGTGGCCGGCATTGTCTCCAGCACACCGAGGCTGCGCACGCTGCCCATCGTCTCCTCTTCCTCATAGTTGCGGTCAAAGGCGCTGTGACAATGGTCGGCGCCCGTGTGTGAGATAGCATAGCCCAACCCCAGGCCGTGCTGGATGCGCGGATCGTGGTAGGGTAGCTCCTGGCCCTTGACGTGGACAGCAAAGCGCTCGGCTCCCTGGCCAATCTGTTCTGCGGCGCGCCGGGTGCCCTCGGCCAAGAGATCGCCGAGGCCCTGGCGGGTGGCGATGGACTCGATCATCTGTAGCAGCGCCTCGACGTTGCCAAAGCGGAGCTCCAGCCCTCCCGTGTCCTCGGGTGTCAATAGCCCGTGCTCAAAACACTCCATGGCAAAGGCGATGGTGCCCCCGGTGGAGATGCTGTCCAGACCCAAGGCGTTGAGCCGCTCGCTGGCCTTGCTCACGGCATACACGTCGGCCACGCCGCAGTTGGAGCCAATGCTGGCGGCGGTCTCGTATTCGGGTCCACCGTAGGCCGGATCCACGTGGTAGGGCTCCTCCAGGTCGACCACCTTCTTGCAGCTCACGGCGCAAGCGTAGCAGCTCTCCATCCGGACCACGACGTGCTCGGCCAGGCCCTCGCGGCCGATGGCTTCGGCGCCCGCTAGATGGCCGTCGCGGAAATTGTGTACGGGCAGGGCCCCCATGGCATTATAGGGGATGACGCTTACCCCGGTACCCATTTCGGGGAACTTGCCCATGATCTCCCGGTAGTTATCCCGCAGCCAGCGAGCCAATTCCAGCACGCGGGCCCGGTCGGCCATCGGTGCCTGACCTGTGCCCCGCACGGCGACGGCCTTGAGGTTCTTGGCGCCCATCACTGCACCGAGCCCGGTGCGCCCGGCTACGTGTTTGAGATCGGCCACAATGGCCGCATAGCGCACCAGATTCTCGCCGGCCGGCCCGCAGAGGGCAATCTTGGCCCGTTTCTCGCCCAGTTCCTCGCGGATGGCGGTGTGGGCCTCCTTGTTCTCAAGGCCCCACAGCTGGGAGGCATCGCGCAGTTCGGCCTGCCCGTTATGGATCCACAGATAGACCGGCGACTGGGCCTGTCCCTGAACGACCAGGGCATCATAGCCGGCTGCCTTCAGCTCCGCTCCCCAGAAGCCGCCAACGTCGGCCTCGCCCATGGCTCCTGTCAAGGGTGACAGGGCCCCTATGGCGCTGCGCCCGCTGCCCGCCAGCGGGATGCCGGTCAGAGGCCCCAGGGCAAAGATGAGGCGGTTTTCCGGGCCCAGGGGATCGGTGCCAGGTGGGACCTCCTTTAGCAGGTAATAGGCCACGAGCCCCGCGCCTCCTAGGTAGCGCCGGCAAAAGACCTCGTCGTGTTTCTCGACAGAGATCTCGCCCGCACTGAGGTCCACGCGCAAGGTGCGTCCATGATATCCTGTCGGCATTGTCTTCTCCTCTCCCATCAAGGCTCTCTTTCCCAATTGTGCGGGTTCGGTTCATCAGGGAACAAGACCGATCGCCCGCTCGACACATCGAGTGCTATGGTTGGCAGGCGCCGACCCATCTTACCATATCTTGGCCCTCCGGGCAACGACCCTGGGTGGTGCTTGGACGTGCCAGGTCTCTAAACAGGAGTCGAGGAGGCAGCTCCTCAGGAGGAATCGCGTCTCTGCTGAGCACCCAAGCCCAAAGACTGGCCAGTTGGACAGGCACAGATTGACCATCTGGCTGATGCCGGAAGCATCGGTTCGGATTACACTGTTAAGGCTATGATGGGGAGGCTCGTATCGAAATGATCGCCAAGTCGCTGAAACTTCTGTCGCCACGGCTGCTGTGGTTCATGGGAACCATGATCCTGGCCAACATCGCCGCCCAGATGATCTTTCCCCTCGAATCCTTGTATGTGCAGGAGTTGGGTGCCAACGTGGGGCAGGTGGGGCTCTTTTTCACCATCGCCGCCATTGCACCTCTTTTGTTCCAGGTCTTTGGTGGCTGGCTCTCCGACTCGGTGGGGCGGCTGCAGGCCATCGCCATTGGCAGCGTGGGTGGAGCCCTGTCTTACTTCTTCTACATCTTTGCCCCGTCCTGGCTGTGGCTTCTGCCTGCCTCCATCCTTACGGCCATGGCCACGGCCTTTGTCGCACCCAGCTTCCAGGCATTCATCGCCGAAGAGTCCACCGAGGACACCCGGGGCCGGGTCTATGGCATTACCAGCACCATGTACATGATCGTCAACGTGGTGGGGCCCGTGCTGGGCGGGGCCATCGCCGGAGGGCTCGATTTTCGCACGATGTATATCGTGGCCGCCTGCTTCTACGGCTCGGCGGCCCTGATCCGGGTCCTGATGGCCCGCCAGGCCAGCCGCGCCGAGGCCAGCCGACCGGAGGTGACGGAGAAAGCCGCTGGCACCAGTTTCAAGAAGAGCCTGGCTGGTGTGTTGGCCCTGATCGCCGCAGGCGGGGTCGTGACCTGGATCTTTGTCTCCGACGGTGTGCGCGACGTCGCTTTCAGTCTGGTGGGGCGGCTCATGCCGCTGTATCTCGAGAATCAAATGGGGCTGACGCTGATCCAGATCGGAACGTTACAGTCCATCAGCGCCGTCGTGGCCATGATCTTGATGGGCCCGGCGGGCTGGCTCTCAGACCGCAAGGGCGAGCGGGTCAGCATCGTCGGCGGCTTCGGGCTGATCTCGGTTGGCTGGGCCGTCTTTTTGGGGGGCAGCAACTTCTGGCACTTTGGGTTGTCGCGGGTCATCGTCGGCATGGGCTGGGCGCTGATCGATCCGGCCTATAGCTCGCTCATCTCCAAGGTAGTCCCGGAGCGCCTGCGGGGCACAGCCTTTGGCCTCTTCTCGACCAGCCTGGGCCTGATCTCGCTGCCGGCGCCGTGGATCGGAGCCTGGCTATGGGAGGAGGTCAGCCCTGTTTTCCCCTTCTACGTGCCCCTGGTAGCCATGGTCGCCATGTTGCCGGTGATGTGGTTCAAGTTCAAGCTCAAGCTCACGCCCGACGCCGAGGAGCAGTCAACTCAGGCCATTCCCAATCCTGCCTCCCGCTAGAGTCTGGCCTCCTTGGTGCGGGCGCCTGCCAGCGGCGGCTGCCATGTCCGGCGGGTTAGTGAACTCGTAAGCCCCTGCCCCTCTCTATTCCAGTCCACTCTCCGCCTGGCTGGCCACCAGGTCCTCGATCTTGCTCTCCAGCCAGCCTATAGAGGATTGCTGGAGCAGAGTCAGCCGGTCATAGACGCTGCGCAACCATCCGACCTGGCCGTCACGAAACTCGTAGCCCTACATTCCTAGCTACTCGCATCGTCTGCCGCGAATGGTCCCCACACCGGCATCGGCTTGGCCAGGACCCATATCACGAGCCCGGCAAAGAGCAAAAAGGCTGCCGGACGGGAATAGAGCGACCATTGGAGGAAGGGCTTGACCTCTTGTCCGGCCTGCCTGGAACAAGTGGAAGGCGATTCCCAGCATCACGAACTCGATCATGTGGATCCAGGGCTCAGTGTTGGAGAAGCCGAATACAGGCAATAGAATATTGGGAATTACCAGGAAACCCAGAGCATAAGAGGGTCCATGATTCTTGAGAGAGCCGGCTTTGTGGTATAATAGGACCAAATTGGACTAAATAGGTACTGTTTGGTGGTGATTGATCAGGAGCTAGAACGAATTCTGCCCGCGGTAAGCAAGCCGGCCCGTTACACGGGCGGCGAATGGAATAGCGTGGTCAAGGACTGGGACGCCAGCGATGTGCGTTGGGTGCTCGCCTTTCCTGATGTGTACGAGATCGGGATGTCCAACCTGGGCTTGGCCATCCTCTACGAGATCCTGAATGGCGCCGATGGCGTGCTGGCCGAGCGGGTCTTTGCCCCGTGGGTCGATATGGATGAGGCCATGCGTGCCGCGGGGCTACCGCTCTTCAGTCTGGAGAGCCGCCGGCCCCTGGCCGAGTTCGACGTGATCGGCTTCAGCCTACCCTATGAGCAGTTGCACACCAACCTGCTGAACATGCTGGACCTAGCCGGCCTGCCGCTGCTGGCTGCCGAACGCGACGAGGGCCAGCCCCTGGTCATCGCCGGCGGGGGAGCCGTCTTTAACCCCGAACCGATGGCCGATTTCGTGGATGCCTTTGTCCTGGGCGAAGGCGAGGAGGTGGTGCTCGAAGTCACGGCTGCCCTCCGCCAGTCCAAGCAGTGTGCGGAGGGGCGCGCTGAGCAGCTGCTGCGCCTGAGCAGCATCCCAGGGCTGTACATTCCTCGCTTCTACGATGTTGACTATCACGATGACGGGACCATCGCCGAGGTGCGAACCACCGTGCCGGAGGCGCCGATGCCTGTCCGGAAGCGCATCGTCGCCACGCTGCCGCCGCCCATCACGCGGCCCGTTGTGCCCTACATTGACACCGTCCACAACCGGGGTGCGATTGAGATCCAGCGAGGCTGCGGGCGCGGCTGCCGCTTCTGCCATGCTGGCATGGTCTACCGGCCGGTGCGCGAACGGCCGGCCGAGGAGGTTCTAGCTGCAGTGGATGCCCTGGTGGCCAACACTGGCTACGAGGAGGTTGCCCTGTTATCTCTCAGCTCCTCGGACTATCGCGGCATCGAGGCCCTGGTAGGCGAGTTGGTCGCGCGACAGGGCGACGGCGAGGGGGCTCCGGGCACCGGCCATCTGTCCATTTCGCTGCCGAGCCTGCGCATTGAATCGGTATCGGTGGACCTCATGGACAAGCTGCAGGCCACCGGGCGTCGCTCCAGTTTCACCTTTGCCCCCGAAGCCGCCACGGAGCGCCTGCGAGGGGTCATCAACAAACCGATCGCGGACGAGGATCTGCTGGCCGTGGTGGAGGAGGTGTACCGGCGGGGCTGGAAGACGGTCAAGCTCTACTTCATGATCGGCCATCCTACCCAGACGTTGGACGATGTGGCGGCCATTGTCGACCTGGCCATGGAAGTGCGGGCGGTGGGCCGGCGGGTCCTGGGCCGCAAGGCGCAGGTCAATGTGAGTGTCTCGACGCTGGTACCCAAGCCTCATACCCCCTTCCAGTGGGTGCCTTTGGCCGATGAGGAAGAGGTCCGGGCCCAGCAGGACTATCTCAAGGAGCATCTGCAGGGTCCTGGACTCAAGCTCAACTGGAACAACTACCGGGAGACGCTGCTGGAAGCTGTGCTATCTCGAGGCGATCGCCGCCTGGGCGCGGTGATCCATCGCGCCTGGCAGCTGGGCGCCCGGTTCGATGGCTGGAGCGACCAGTTCAGGGTGGAAGCCTGGCGGCAGGCCTTCCGCGAGCTTGAGGTCGAGATCGGCTTCTATGCCCGACGCCAGCGGTCCGTGGACGAGGTACTGCCCTGGGACCACGTCGATGTTGGGGTGAGCAAGAGATACCTGGTCCGTGATTACGAGGCCTCGCTGCGGGGCGAGACCAGACTTGACTGCCGGGAACAATGCTACGCCTGCGGCATCCTGAGTGCCTTCCGCGAAGCGCGCGAGAGTGTGGCAGATGATGCCTGGGCATGCCCCTGACGCGAGAACGCGGGATAGAGTTGGTTGATGAGCGATCAGCAGGGGCCTGAGCAGAGGCTGAGAATCGAGTTCGCCAAGGGCGCGGCGCTCAAGTACATCTCGCACCTGGATCTGGCCAGGGCGTGGGAACGTGTCTTTCACCGCGCCGCGCTGCCTATGGCCTATTCTCAGGGATTCAACCCCCGGCCCCGTTTCCAGATCGCGTCGGCGTTGCCCGTTGGTGTGACGGGGCGGGCGGAATTGCTGGATGCGTGGCTGGAGACACGGATGGATCCCCAGGATGTCCTGTCCCGCCTGGGCCCCAATCTGCCGGATGGACTGGATGTGTTGAGCGTGCAAGAGG
>Ga0316577_10001838_pt1 | contig 10247 bp, 9 predicted proteins | sample S5NA_FD_203073 | JGI IMG/M metagenome (GOLD analysis project Ga0316577, IMG submission 203073) | Rhizosphere microbial communities from salt marsh grasses in Alabama, United States - S5-7_050615r2r1 | ecosystem: Host-associated > Plants > Roots > Rhizosphere | place: USA: Alabama | collected... | reverse complement strand
TAGGCGATGTGGACGGTGATGGACACAACGAGCTGGTCTATATCGATCATCACAATGTTCACATCTATCGCTATGAGCAAAACCAGCTGATTCGCATGGGTGAGATCAAAGAGAAATCGTACCATGCCTTTTTAGGGGTGGATGTGGCCGACATCAATCAAAACGGTAAGGCCGAAATCTTTGTCTCCGACTTGCCCACCAACCAAGAGCGACTTGCCTCCTTTGTACTGGAGTGGAACGGTACCCAATTTGTTACCATCAGCAAGGATCAGAACTGGTACTTTCGGGTAATGGACGCCGCCGACGGGGGTCGAATGCTGGTGGGCCAGAAAATGGGCGGACGCCGGCAGCTCAGCGGCAGCGACGGGCTCTTTGAAAGGCGTATCCACCAGCTCCAATGGCAGGATGGCCGCTACCTTGCCGGTGAACCCATCTCCAGCCCCCTCAATGCCACTGTATTCAGCTTCTCTCAGGCACACCTTACCGACAGCGACGGGACCATGACGGTCAGCTACAACAGCAGCTTCAATCTGCGTCTCTCCTCAACCCAGGATGACGACCTCTGGCGCAATACCAGCTCCAGCGGCAGCACCAACATCTACCTTGAGCTCGTCAATGATGCCTCCGATGCGGTAAAAAAGCGTCTCTATCTGCCAACCCGCATCCGCGCCCGCGACTTGACTAACGACGGCAAGCAGGAAATTCTGGTAATCGACAATCAAGAATCCATGAAAGCCCTGTCCAATCTCAAATCGTTCAAAGGCGGCCGGGTGGCGTGCCTATCCTGGAATGGCCTCAACTTGAACACCCTCTGGGAGACTGAGGCGACGCCCAAATTCATCGCCGATTTTGACGTGGCCGACCTGGATAACGACGGCAAACCAGAGCTGGCCTACGCGCTGGTGACCAAAATCGGCTCGGGCTGGAGCTCGGATGCCAGCAAGATCGTAATCCAGAAAATTCAATAAAACCTTATTGAATGCGTCGGAAGCGGCGTTCCAACTCCCTTCGGGTGAGTTGGAACCAAACCGGACGGCCGTGGGGACAGCGGGAGGGATTTTCACAGCGGTCCAACTGCTCTAATAGGCCCTGGACCTGATCCGGGGATAAGGTCTGGTGGGCGCGGATGGAACGATGGCAGGCCATCAGGATTAGGCAGGCATCCAACACTGGTTTCAGGCCAGCGTCAAAGCCCATTTCGGCGACCTTTTCCACCATCTGGTGCACCAGGGAAGCCAGGGATCGGCCCTCCAGCAGGGTCGGCACAGCTTGAATCAGAAAGGTATTGCCCCCAAAGGGTTCGATTTCCAGCCCCAGACGCCCCAGATCCGGGATCAGACGCGTCAGAACCCGGGCTTCGTTAAAGCTCAATTCGAGGGTTTCAGGCACCAGCAGGCGCTGGCTGCGGCTGCTGTGCCCCCGGGCGGCCTGTTGGAGTTTTTCGAAGGTAATCCGCTCGTGGGCAGCGTGCTGATCGATAAGCACCATCCCATCCTCGGCTTCACAAACGATATAGGTGCCCAGTAGCTGGCCCACTACCTGCAGCCCGGAAAAGCGACCGGCTTGCCAGAGGGAATGTTGAAGCGGTGCCTGCGACGGTGATGGTTCGCTCGCCGGCGCAGACGCATATGGCTGCCCAGCGATATAATTCGGAGATCCCTCTGCAACTGCGTGAGGAGGAGCCGTTGCCTCCGGCGCCGGCCTTGCACCCCGAAACGGCGGCGCCTCGGCGGGTGCGGTGGTCTCCGGTGGGCCATCATGCGCAAACGCTTTGCCGACCCTGCCGGTGCGCGCCCGGGGATGTGACGCCGGCGGCCTTGCAGGCCAGTGGGGACGGTCTGATTTTTTAAGGCTTTGGGCCACACTGTCCCTGACGGCATCGTGGATCTCCGCCTGGCGGGCAAAGCGAATTTCATGCTTGGTGGGATGAACGTTTACATCCACCTGGTCAAAGGGCAGCTTCAGGAAAAGGGCTGCCACGGGGAAGCGGCCTTTCATCAGCCGTCCCCGGTAACCCTCGAAGATGGCATGCTGAACCACCCTGTCACGCACATGGCGACCGTTGACGAAAATGTAAATCCCCCGGGAGGTACTGCGCTGCAGGTCGGGGGACGCCAGCCAACCGTGGAGCTCAAGCCGTGGGCTGCTGTGCTGCACGGCCGCCAGGGCGTCGGGCCGCACCTGGGCACCCAGCACATCGGCCACGCGCTGACGGTCGTCTGCGGCTCGGGACCAGTTCTTCACCAGCCGCTCGTTGTGCACGAGCCGCAAGTGCACCCTCGCCCATCCCATGGCGATGCCGGCCATGGTGTCAGCGATGTGACCCATTTCGGTCCCCACCGATCTTAGGAATTTACGCCGGGCTGGGGTGTTGTAAAAGAGCTGGCGCACGGTGACCAGGGTTCCTGGTGCGGCCCCCGCGTCGGTCACCTTGAGCATACGTCCGCCCTCGACTTGGATATCGGTACCCACCGCGGCAGCCTGGGTACGGGTGATGATCCGAAACCGGGAAACAGCGGCAATGCTGGGTAGGGCCTCTCCCCTGAAGCCGAGGGTTTGAATGGCGAACAGATCGGGATCTGCGGCAATCTTGCTGGTGGCAAACCGCTCCAGGCAAAGCATGGCGTCGTCGCGCGCCATGCCGCAGCCGTCGTCAGCCACCTGAATCAGGCGGCGGCCGCCGCCTTGAACCTCAACCAGAATGCGGCTGCTGCCTGCGTCCAGAGCGTTCTCCACCAGCTCTTTGACCACCGAGGCGGGCCGTTCCACCACTTCGCCGGCGGCGATCTTATTGGCCAGAACTTCCGGCAGGATGCGGATGTGAGCCACGGCGCTATCCCCCGTGCTGGGAACCACCCTGCCTCATGAAACGTTCCAGATACTCGGTCTCCAGGGGGGTCAGGTTGAATTTCAAACAAGCCTGGTCCACCAATTGACGAACCGACAGGGTGCTGCCGGACTGGCGTTCGTCGGAGATAAATTTAACTGCTTTACGAATGTTTTCCCCTTCCGGGACCACCGTGCTCATCAGCCGTTTCCTTTCCCCATGGGGTGTTTGGGTGGTTTGGCGTGCGCATGTCAATCAACCCGACGTGTCACAGCCGGGGGCGTTGCTTGTGAAATTCGGTGGCCTGCTCGAAAAGATAGGCTGTTTTTAAAAGTGTCTCTTCGCTAAAATGCGCCCCCAGCAGCTGCAGCCCGATGGGCAAACCCTTTGCAGAAAACCCGCAAGGAACCGAAATTCCAGGAATCCCGGCCAAATTGGCCGACAAGGTAAAAATGTCAGATAGGTACATGGCCAGGGGATCGTCCACTGTCTCGCCAATGGGATAGGCTGGTGTGGGGGCCACCGGACAGGCCAGCACATCACACTGTTCAAATGCTTTGGTGAAATCGTTGCGAATCAGGGTGCGCACCTGGGAAGCTTTGCCGTAATAGGCGTCGTAATACCCGGCCGACAAGGCGTAAGTCCCCAGAATGATGCGTCGTTTGACCTCCGGGCCGAATCCCGCTGAACGGGTGGCCCGGTACATGGTCAGCAGCTGGGTTTCGTTACGATCGCGAAAGCCGTATTTAACACCGTCGTAGCGCGCCAGGTTGGAACTGGCCTCCGAGGGGGCGATCAGGTAGTAAGCGGCCACCACATGTTCGGTGTGGGGCAGGTTGACGGTCACACACCGGGCGCCAAGCGCCTCCAGCGTGCGGACCGCCTGCGCAATCCCCTGGGCCACCTCCGCGTCCAATCCCGACACGTGCTGATACTCTTCCACCAGCCCCACGCGCAAGCCGTGGAGCGTATCGGCCTGCGCCAAGGCTCGCCGGTAGTCCGGCACGGGCTGGTCCACGCAGGTGGCGTCGGCCGGGTCATAACCGGCCACGGCACCCAGTAAAATGGCGCAGTCGGTGACGGTTTTGGCCAGGGGCCCGATCTGATCCAGAGAGGAGGCAAAGGCCACCAGCCCGAAGCGTGACACCCGGCCATAGGTGGGTTTGAGGCCCACCACGCCGCAGTGGGACGCTGGCTGGCGGATGGATCCGCCGGTGTCCGACCCCAGTGAACCCAGGCACATGTCCGCCGCCACAGCCGCCGCCGACCCGCCGCTGGAACCGCCCGGGATACATCGACGATCCCATGGATTGCGGGTGACCTGTAAAGCCGAATGTTCGGTGGTGGAACCCATGGCAAACTCGTCCATGTTGAGCTTGCCCAGCGTGACGGCGCCGGCCTGGTTCAGACGCTCCATCACAAAGGCATTATACGGCGGCACGAAGTTCTCCAGAACGCGCGAACCACAGGTGGTACGCAGCCCCTGGGTGCAGATGAGGTCCTTGATTCCCAGGGGGATGCCGGTCAGGGGGGTGGTTTCACCCTGGGCGATGTTCACATCGGCCGTCTTGGCCTGTTCCAGGGCCCGATCGGCAGCCACCGTCAGATAGGCCCCAATCTGTGGATCAACCGCCTGAATACGTTCCAAAACCGCGCGGGTCAGCTCCTGAGCGCTGATCTGTTTCGTTTTCAGCAGATCCTGGGCTTCTGCAATGGTCAGTCCATACAGCTGCATGGCTCACTCTCCTGTACGTGCGCCGGCCCGGTACCCAGGGATCCGGGTGTTGCCGGTTCGGGTTTCGGATTGCTCATTCAATGACCTTGGGAACAATAAACGCGCCCTCTTCTGCTTCAGGTGCATTGGCCACGGCCTGGCGCCGTTCCAGGTGGTCACGGGGCTCATCTTCCCGAAAGGCATTGCTCATGGGTACGGCGTGGGCCGTGGGAATCACCCCTTGGGTGTCCACCTGGTTGAGCTTTTCAACATAGTCCAGGATGGTACCGATCTGTTCGGCAAACCGTTCGATATCCGCCTGACTCAACGCGAGCCGAGCCAGATGAGCCACTTTCAAGACTTGCTCTTGGGTGATTTTCATCAAAAGCTTCCTCAATTTATGTCCACGACCCACTGGGGGTGTCAATCAGGGCTGGGTTTTCACCACCAGAGGCGCGTAACCGGCGGCTTTCAGGCGTTCGAGCGTTTGAAGGGCGCCTTTACGATCGGCAAATCCCCCGATGCGAATGCGGTGCCAGCTGCCCTTGCCTTGGATCTGACGTTCGACCATATGTGCTTTGAATCCCAACTCGCTGAGATTTTTTATAATTTGTTGGGCATCAGCCGGGTTCTTCACCGAAGCCACCTGTACCACATAGGCGGCTGCTGGCGGTTGGGGGCCGGTTTCCCCGGGGGCGATTCCCTCGGCCGGCATGGTGACCATCGGCTTTAAACGGTTCGACTTGGGGGGCACCCGCGCTTTTTTCACCCCAACTTCGTCCGGTGCCCCTTTGTGGGTGCCATCACCATCAGCCGGCGGGGCGAGGCCGCTTTCGCTTTCCGAGTGTTTGAGGACCTCGTAGAACTCAAGATCGCTTTTCTTGGGGCCCTTTTCGGTGGCCTGCTGAAGCCGCGCCTGGGCCGTCTCGAACTCCTCGGTGCGCCGCTCGGCAAGCCGGTGCTGCAGGTCTTTAAAATCCACCAGCACCGGCGTGGTGCTCCTGCCCACCAGTACCCCCAGGACGAACATCCACCCCGATAGGAGCAGTGTCACCCCAACCCATGCCAATAGTCCCTTACGGGAGAACCGGTATGCTTGCGGGTCGGCCTTGGCCAAGATCCCCCCACACCACCAATAACGTTACGGATTACATCCGCTCGGGTGCCGACACTCCCAGGAGGGTCAGACCGTTGCGGATCACCTTTTTGACCGCGCTGACCAGATAGAGCCGGGCCTGGGTCAGTGACATATCCTCGGTCAGCACGCGATGCTTGTTGTAGTAAGCATGAAACAGGGCCGCCAACTCCATCAGGAAGTAGGTAATCCGATGCGGTTCCATAAGCTGGGCACTGGTGGTGACGATCTCGGGATAGCGGGCCAGGCTCTTGATCAGCTTCAGCTCTTCGGGCGCCTCCAGGAGTCCGGGTTGCGGTTCGTTGCCAACCCCCACTCCAGCCCCCGAACTTGCCTTGCGAATAATACTAGCGATCCGGGCGTGCACATATTGTACGTAGTAGACCGGATTATCGTTGGTTTTTTTCTTGGCCAGTTCCAGGTCAAATTCCAGGGGGCTGTCATAATGGCGGGTCAGAAAGATGAAGCGCGCCGCGTCGCGGCCCACCTCGCTGATCACATTCGCCAGGGTTTCAAATTCCCCCGCCCGGGTAGACATGGCCACCGGTTGGCCGTCGCGCAGAAGGTTCACCAGTTGCACCAGGAGAACAACGAATTGGTCCGCGCGATACCCGGTGGCCCGGATGGCGGCCGTCATGCGGTTGATATAGCCGTGGTGATCGGCTCCCCAGACATCGATGACACGCTCGAAACCCCGGCGGTATTTATCCTGGTGATAGGCGATGTCCGATGCAAAATAGGTCGTCTGCCCGTTGCGACGAACCACCACGCGGTCTTTTTCATCACCAAATTCACTGGTCCGAAACCATTGGGCACCGTCCTGGCTGTAAACAATACCGCGCTGGGCCAACGCTGCCAGGATCTGGTCGACCTTTCCGTTGTCGTAAAGACTCTGTTCGCTGAACCAGTGGTCGAAGGTAACCCCGAAGGCGTCCAAGTCGGCCCGGATCCCGGTGATAATTCGATCGGCGGCAAAGCGGGCGCAGAAATCGATTGCTGCCGCTTCATCACCAAGCCAGTTGTCCCCTTTGAGGTCACGGACCTGGGCGGCCAAATCCTTGATGTAATCCCCCTGGTAACACTCGTCCGGGAATACCACCGTCTCTCCTACCAGCTCCTTGAGACGCAGATAGACCGAGCGCCCCAAAGTCTGGATCTGGCGCCCTGAATCGTTGATGTAATATTCACGCTGGACATCATAGCCACACAGCGCCAGGATGTTGGCCACGGCATCACCCACGGCGGCTCCCCGCCCATGGCCCACATGCAGGGGGCCAGTGGGGTTGGAGCTGACGAATTCCACCTGGATCTTGCGGCCTTGGCCCAAATTGTTGGCTCCGTAAGCACGATCCTGGCGGTGGATCGTCTTTAGCACCGGCTCCCATGCGGCCGGTTTGAGATAAAAATTGATAAAGCCAGGACCAGCGATCTGAATCTGGTCAAGAAACGCTTCATTTTCAGGTAGCTGGTCGATGATAGCTTGGGCAATCTGGCGGGGGGCCATCTTTTGCAGCTTGGCCGACATCATGGCGAAATTGGTTGAAAAATCGCCGTGCATCTCGGCTCTGGGCACTTCCACCTCCACGTCGGGGAATTCAGACACGGGCAAGTGGCCGTCCTGATAAGCCCTATGGGCCGCTTCTGTGATCAGTTGCTTGATACGTACTTTCATCATTATCTGGTTCGGCAAGCTGTCGGCCGATGGCGTAAGATATGGCCGTCCGTCAGCAAAATTGGTGATAAACCTGGTTAGATAATGTGTTTTGAAGGCCAAGTCAAGGGACGATGTAGACCTTCAGATTGCCTGTGAACCGCCCAACGAGTCGGCGGTTCACCGGGATGGGGCAATTTCTGGTTGGACTTTTTGACCACCGACCGATATAAGCTGCAATTCGGGCTGATGCGGCAGCCACTGTCATACGCCGTCCCCCCCCGCAGGCCTTGGGCACGGTCAACGGACCCCAGAGCGATACCCATGCGATACCGCTTTTTGTTCTTGTGTATGTTGATCTCGGCATCCATGGTTCACGCCAGTACCCTTATAACCATGGACAGAAATGTCATCGATGCCCAGCGTCCCTTCGTGACCATCGAGCTGGTATATAACTACGAGGTCTATACGCGCCCGTTCTTCTTCAAGCCCAAATCCCGGCCCTGCTACGGAATTTGGGCCCGGGAACGCCTCAGCGGCGAGCTGTACCCCATCTTCGTGACCCGCAAGGCTGGGCTCAACCAGTGGTTCCTGGTCAAGCGCCGGCCCGAAGCGATTCCCATTTGGTACGGCGTCCAGACCAGCGAGCAGGCCGACCCCGGCTTCGACATCAACGCCGTCAGCGGCGCAACCCCCCAGGGAGACAATGTCACCATTTACTGGCAGATTCCCGACAGCCTCCGCGACCGACAGGTGGACCTGTTCATCGAGGCCAACAACGCTTTTGACTTCAACGCCTTCTACAACCGAGACAAAGCCGGTCCGGGCTTCAGCGCCGCCAACGGTCAACCCTCGGTGGTTTGGAAGGCTACCCTGGAATTCAACCACCAGCCGGATAGCAGCATCCGGCCTCTGCTGATCGGCCACGGCGATCCGCTGGGCAAAACCCATGCGATTGATCCGGATGTGAGCCACATCACCACCGCCGCGAAAACGTTCAAGCAGATCCGCATCAGCTACCACAACGCCAAATAGCCCGCTTTATCGAAAGCGTTTGAAGAGCCGATCTTGCGGCAGGCCCTCTTGTCGCAGCAAAGCGCTACTTGGCAACGGCTTGGACAGCCATGGGCGTCAACATGCGGGAATGTAGGGCAGCAGCATGGTCGCGGATAAATGCGCGCATGGTGCTATCAGGCGCCGGCCGCTCTGCGAAGGCGGCCGTAAACGCGGCCAGGGGCACCTGGCAGAGGGCATAGAGGGCTCCGCTTTGCGGATCACTCCAGTGGCTTTGGATAACCGCCTTGTCCATGGTTGCCGTTGCAGCAGCAGCCAGCTCATCCGCCATGGAGACCGTCCGACCCTCCAGGGTCGAAGTGGCATCGATCTCCTCCTGGCGGTATTCCTCGGCCAGCATGTCGGCAAAATGATCCAGAAACGTCTTCAATGCTTTACGGGCATCGTTATCGGCCGCAATGCGCAGCAAAAGGCGGCTCTTCAACCCTGTGGCCCGGCCGACGCCGTTAAACATCCGCTGAGATTCATTCTCAATAAAAGCCCCGCTGCCGGCCTGGTGCCATGCCATTTTCGAGGATGCCGGGCCGGCTGGTGCGCCGGCACAGCCCAGCACCGTCAGCCATACCGTCCCCAACACCCACCACCATCTTACAGAGATCATGCTTCCTCCTGAAACGCTCAATTGATCCATTTTTTTATGGGGCCATGGGTAATGACGCCCCGATCCAAGGTTTCAACCTATCCGGCCGGACATTCCCGCCTTAATGGGACCACCGACGGATCAAAGGGGGTGGGAACGCTCGGAAGCTCTCAGCTTACGGATATAGTCGCGGACATAGTGAGGCATCACGCCGTTTTGCAGGTAGGCCTTAAAATCGTCATCCACCTGGGAGGATGCGACGTTCCATTCTGTGGTGGCGCGGTGGAAGATCTCATACTCGCTGATATCCAACAGACGGGCGTGACGGCTGAGCCACTCTTCGTCGCTTAAGGGCTTGCGGTTGGCCCAGTGTCGGTCCAGCCAACGCAATAATTCGAAGTACCCCAACACCACCAGGGGATAGATGAGCATATGCCACTGAAAGGTGAATCCCTCTGTCATGTCGTCCACCTTGAACGCGGTCTCAGCTACCATTTCTGGATGGACAATAGTTAATAATTACCACCAAACCCACAGACTTCAAGATAATGTTTTCGGTAAGGATAGAGGAAGGGAGCTGAATCGTAATACCGCGACAACCGATAGAGCAGCCCAAAAACATTATACGGTTATCTGGAAGGCCCAAGTTAATGACAAAATTCGTATTGATACTGTGCTCGTGCTCAGCTCAGCACCGAAAAATCATTTCTTTAGTACCATCGCCGCTTTTTGCATTCCAGTCTATATTGGTCGAATGCCTCGTGGATGATCTCCTTGAGTTCATTATCGCGCCATGGTTTTGTAATGAACTTAAATACATTCCCATGATTTAAAGCCTCGATAATCTGCCTCCTGCCAGGCCTTGGCCTGCCGGCAGGCTGTTTCCAGCACCCACTGACCGATGGGCTCGATCAGGCCGGTCTCCTCGGCCAGGGGAACGAACTCGCCTGGCGATATGAATCCTTTTTCCGGATGCTGCCAGCGGATCAATGCCTCCACGCCGACGATCCGGCCTGTTTGAAGACTCACTTTCGGCTGATAGAAGAGCTCGAACTCCTCCTGTTCGAGGGCCTGTCTCAGTTGTCGTTCCATTTGCATCCGCTTGTAAAGCCGGGCGTTCATTTCGGCTGTAAAGAACCGGAAAGTGTTCTTGCCCTGCTCTTTGGCACGATATAGGGCGGCGTCGGCATTTTTCAACAATTCTGGCACGTTCTCGCCATCTTTGGGAAAGACGCTAATACCGATACTGCATGTGACGGTCAGGTC
>Ga0316577_10001837_pt1 | contig 10249 bp, 9 predicted proteins | sample S5NA_FD_203073 | JGI IMG/M metagenome (GOLD analysis project Ga0316577, IMG submission 203073) | Rhizosphere microbial communities from salt marsh grasses in Alabama, United States - S5-7_050615r2r1 | ecosystem: Host-associated > Plants > Roots > Rhizosphere | place: USA: Alabama | collected... | reverse complement strand
CGCCGCTGGCACCGGTAATCAGGATTGGGCCCAGTCCTGGCGCCTGGCCATTGACATGCATCCGATGGAGCGCCAGTGCCGCGGTGAAGCCGGCGGTCCCCAGGACCATCGCCGATCGGGTCTCCAGTCCGTCCGGGATGGGGACCAGCCAGGGTGCCGGGACGCAAAGCCACTCCGCATAGCCGCCGTCATGGTCAAAGCTCAGCCCCCATCCGGTGACCAGCACGCCGTCACCTGCCCGGTAGCGACGGTCGTTGGACTGCTCGACGATGCCGGCCGCGTCGATTCCGCCGACCAGCGGGAAGGTGCGCAGGATCTTGCCGCGGCCGGTACCGGCAAGCGCATCCTTGTAATTGACGCTCGAATACGCGACCCGCACCAGGACCTCGCCCGCTTTCGGCATGGGTCTGGGCAGTCGTTCGAGACCCGCGTGGTGGCCGTTTTCGTCTTGATGGATGCGAAAGGCCTGATAGGTTTGCATTCAGGCGACCTCCACCGGGATCTGCCCGATCCTGCCGCGCCACTTGGCCGGTCCGGTCTGATGGATGGACTCGCCGCGACTGTCAACGGCCACCGTCACCGGCATGTCCTCGACCTCGAATTCGCGCATCGCCTCCATTCCCAGATCCTCGAATGCAACGAGCCGTGAGGACTTGATCGCCTTGGCGACGAGATAGGCGGCACCCCCGACGGCCATGAGATAGACGGCGCGGTGCTGCTTGATCGCCGCGATCGCCGCCGGGCCGCGCTCGGCCTTGCCGATCATGCCGATCAACCCGGTGTGGTCCAGCAGTTGCTCGGTGAACCCGTCCATCCGAGTTGCGGTCGTCGGTCCGGCCGGCCCCACGACCTCGTCGCGAACCGGCTCGACCGGACCCACGTAGTAAATGAACCGGTTGGTGAGATCCACCCCGCTCGGCAGTGGCTCGCCCCGGTCCAAGAGATCGGCGATGCGCTTGTGCGCGGCATCGCGCCCGGTCAGCAGCTTGCCGCAGAGCAGCAGTCGCTCGCCGGGCCGCCAGCTCACGATCTCGCGCCGGGTCAGGGTGTCCAGATGCACCCGTCGCGCCCCGGCGGCTGCGTCCCAGGTGATCGGTGGCCAATCGTCGAGACTCGGCGGGGTCAGCTCGACCGGACCGGACCCGTCGAGGGTGAATTCCAGGTGCCGGGTGGCCGCGCAGTTCGGGATCAGGGCGACCGGCAATGACGCGGCATGCGTGGGGTAGGTCCGGATCTTCACATCCAGGACCGTAGTCAAGCCGCCTAGCCCCTGAGCACCGATCCCCAGTGCATTGACCTTCTTGAACAACTCCAGGCGCAGCTCTTCGATGGGGTCTGACGGACCGCGCGCCTTGAGCTCATGGATGTCGATCGGTTCGAGCAGCGCTTCCTTCGCGAGAAGCATCGCCTTCTCTGAGGAGCCCCCGACGCCGATGCCCAGCATCCCCGGCGGGCACCAGCCCGCCCCCATGGCCGGAACCGTATTGAGCACCCAGTCGACCAGGCTGTCGCTCGGGTTGAGGACCGCGAACCTCGACTTGTTCTCGGAGCCGCCGCCTTTGGCGGCGAGACGCACTTCCACCCGACCGCCGGGGACCAGCTCCACATGAACGACCGCCGGGGTGTTGTCTCCGGTGTTGTTGCGCGCGCCGATCGGGGGCGAGACCATGGAGGCTCGCAGCACATTGTCGGGATGGGTGTAGGCCCGACGCACACCCTCGTCGACCATCGCCTGGATGCCGCGGGTCGACTCCCAGCGCACATTCATCCCGATCTTCAGGAACACCACCACCATCCCGGTGTCTTGGCAGATGGGGCGGTGACCCTCGGCGCACATCCGCGAGTTGACGAGGATCTGGGCCATCGCATCCTTGGCCGAAGGCGACTCCTCCATCTGATACGCGGTCGCGAGTGCGCGGATGTAGTCCCGAGGATGGTAGTAAGAGATGAACTGCAGGGCGTCGGCGATGCTCTGGACGAGATCGGTCTCGCGGATGATGGTCATGGATGCAGCGGGGCTCTTGTTGGGTCCTCTGCCCAGTATAGGAGAGGAGTCCGCGGATCGATCTTGATCCGTGGGATGAAGTGACGAGCCTGACGTCCGATCGGGGGCCTGCACTGGCGTCAGCAGGCGGGGATCGTCCTCTTCTGTCTTGCGCGGCGGCGTCTCGCAGACGAAACTGCTTGCGCCGAGATCGCGGCGGGCTGTAGACTTCCGGGCTCGCAGCGACAGGCGCGTAGCTCAGTTGGTTAGAGCACCACCTTGACATGGTGGGGGTCGTTGGTTCGAGTCCAATCGCGCCTACCATACGCCAGCCGTCAGCCTCCGGCCGTTCGCCGCCAGTTCGTCCCGGCGGCAATGCGCTTGGGCTGGCGGTTTTTTCATGTGATCCCTCGTATCGATCACCACTGAGCTTGGAATTTGTCATGCCCGTCATCACCCTGCCCGACGGCTCCCAGCGCCGATTCGATTCCCCGGTTTCCGTTCAAGAGGTTGCGGCGTCGATCGGGGCGGGTTTGGCCAAGGCCGCACTCGCCGGTCGCGTCAACGGCGCGCTGGTCGATACCTCCTGTGTGCTCGACCAGGATGTCGAATTAACGATCGTGACCAACCGGGACGAGGAGACGGCGCTCGAGCTTCTCCGTCACGACGCTGCCCACGTCATGGCCCAGGCGGTGCAGGAGCTCTATCCCGGGACCCAGGTGACCATCGGGCCGGCGATCGAAAACGGCTTCTATTACGATTTCGCTCGCGAGGAGCCTTTTACGCCCGAGGACCTCGAGCGGATCGAGGCGCGCATGCACGAGATCGTCAAGCGCGACCTGCCGATTGTTCGCGAGGTTTGGGATCGCGACGAGGCCAAACGCGTCTTCGGCGAGCTCGGCGAGCAGTATAAGGTCGCGATCATCGAGGAGATCATCCCGGAGGGCGAGGCCGTCTCGGTCTATCGTCAGGGCGATTGGTTCGATGTCTGTCGCGGTCCTCACCTCCCGAGCACGGGCAAGCTCGGCAACGGCTTCAAGCTGACGAAGGTGGCGGGCGCCTATTGGCGTGGCGACTCCCGCAACCCCATGCTGCAGCGCATCTACGGCACCGCCTGGCGCGACAGGAAGGAGCTCGCGGCCTACCTGCATCGCCTGGAGGAGGCCGAGAAACGTGATCACCGCAAGCTCGGCAAGCAGCTCGACCTGTTCCACTTCCAGGATGAGGCCCCGGGCATGGCCTTCTGGCATGCCAAGGGGCGGATCATCTACCGCCTGGCTGAGGCCTACATGCGCGAGAAGCTCGAGCAATACGGCTATCAAGAGGTCGAGACCCCGCAGGTGCTCGACCGCTCGCTCTGGGAGCGCTCCGGCCACTGGGAGAAGTTCTCCGACGGTATGTTCACCACCCGTCTGGATGAGCGTGACTACGCGATCAAGCCGATGAACTGCCCCGGCCATATCCAGCTGTTCAACCAGGGACTCAAGAGTTACCGCGATCTGCCCCTGCGGATCGCCGAGTTCGGCGTGGTCCACCGCAATGAGCCCTCGGGCACCCTGCACGGGCTGATGCGCGCGCGTCGCTTCACCCAGGACGATGCGCATGTCTTCTGCACCGAGGCGCAGCTGCAGGACGAGGTGGCCACCCTGATCGACATGGTGTTCGAGACCTACCGCGACTTCGGCTTCACCGACATCGACCTCGCACTGTCGCTGCGCCCGCCCCAGCGGGTCGGGGGCGATGCGCTTTGGGACAAGGCCGAGGCGGCATTGGACCAGGCCCTGAGAGCGAAGGGCTTGGACTTCAAGGTACAGCCGGGCGAGGGCGCCTTCTATGGCCCCAAGATCGAGTTTACCCTGCACGACAGCATCGGCCGTGCATGGCAATGCGGCACCATCCAGGTGGACTTCTCCATGCCAGGGCGCCTGGGGGCGCACTACATTGCCGAGGACAACAGCAAGCAGGTCCCGGTGATGATCCACCGCGCCATCCTGGGATCGGTGGAGCGTTTCATCGGGATCCTCATCGAGCACTACGCCGGGCAGCTGCCGGTTTGGTTGTCACCGGTCCAGGTCATGGTGCTGAACATCACCGATCGGCAGGCGGAGTATGTCACGACGGTCGCTAACGCCTTGCGTGAGAAGGGGTTCCGAGCTGAAACGGACTTGAGAAACGAGAAGATCGGCTTTAAAATCCGCGAGCACACCCTGCAAAGGGTGCCCTACCTGCTCGTCGTCGGTGATCGGGAAGTCGAATCCCGCTCCATTGCCGTGCGCGATCGTGCGGGCCGGGACCTCGGCATCTTCGAGCTCGGCGCCTTCATCGACCGCTTGAGAGAAGAGATCGTGAACCGGACCCGCTGACGCCGGGCCTGTCCAGGGGGCCGCGTGATCGTAGTGCGCGAGCCGTCCATTGAGCGCTTTTGGAGGAACCTGCTATCGCTGCACCAAAGAGAAACCGCGTCAACAAAGAGATCAACGTATCGGAAGTGCGGCTGATCGGCGCGGATGGAAACCAGGTCGGGGTCGTCAGTACACGCGAGGCATTGGAGATGGCCCAGGAGGCAGGGCTCGATCTCGTCGAGATCGTTCCCACGTCGGAGCCTCCGGTTTGTCGGCTCATGGACTTCGGCAAGTTTCTCTTCGACCAGAAGAAGAAGAAGAGCGAGGCCAAAAAGAAGCAGAGGCAGGTTCAAGTCAAGGAGGTGAAGTTTCGCCCAGGGACGGACGAGGGAGACTATCGGGTCAAGCTACGCAACCTGACACGTTTCCTCAACGAGGGCGATAAGGCGAAGGTTACCATGCGATTTCGTGGGCGCGAGCATGCGCATCGCGAGCTCGGCCTGGACCTGCTGAAACGGGTCGAGAACGACCTCGCCGAACTCAGTATCGTGGAGCAACAACCCCAGATGGAAGGACGCCAGATGGTCATGGTACTGGGCCCCAAAAAGAGATAGCGGCAATCACAGAGCGGCCTCGGGGCGACGCTCACAGGGCGTCGTCGTCCTCCCTCACGATCTGGACTCAGGATCGTGGTGGGGAAGGAGCCCCGGCTGGATGTGCGTCGCACAAAAAAACAGATCGGTCAATTGCGGAGTGAATAGATCCATGCCCAAGCTGAAAAGCAATCGCGGGGCGGCCAAGCGCTTTAAGCGTACTGCCTCCGGCTCAATCAAGTGCAACGCCTCGCATCGGCGCCACATCCTGACCAAGAAGAGCACCAAACGGAAGCGCCATCTGCGCGCGCCGAAACAGCTCCACAAGTCGGATGTGCGGGCCGCGCTGCGGATGATCCCCTACTGCTGAGATCGCTTTGGACTTGAGCGAACAACCGGAGAGAACGAATGCCACGCGTCAAACGGGGCGTCACCGCCCATGCTCGTCATAAGAAGATCCTTGATCAGGCCAAGGGTTACTATGGCGCCCGCAGTAAGGTCTATCGGGTCGCCAAGCAGGCGGTCATCAAGGCCGGACAGTATGCCTACCGCGATCGCCGTCAAAGAAAGCGTCAATTCCGTGCCCTGTGGATTGCCCGCATCAACGCCGCCGCCCGCGAGAACGGTCTGTCCTACAGTCGGCTGATCGATGGTTTGAAGAAAGGTGGTGTCGAGGTCGACCGCAAGATATTGGCGGACATCGCCTATCACGACAGCGTCGCGTTCGCCGCTTTGGCGGAGCAGGCGAAGACGGCGCTGGCCTGAGCCGGCTCTCTGGTCGGCCGAGCAAGCCTCGAGCGCAAGAGGGAAAGGCCCCGGTCTTTCCCTTTTTCGTTGCGATGCGACTCCCAGTCGGAAGATTCGAGCATGGCTGAACAAATCGGACTCGGTATCGAGGGTCTGCAGGATGCCGCGATCAACGCGATCGCGACAGCGCCTGATCTCGTCACGCTCGACCAGGTGCGCGTGCGCTATCTGGGCAAGAGCGGCGAGTTGACCGCGCTCCTAAAACGGCTCGGTACGCTGCCGGCGGACGAGCGGCCCGCCGCGGGTCAGCAGATCAATCAGGCCAAGGTTGCTGTCCAGACAGCCATCGACACGCGTAAAGGCGTCCTGGAAGAGGCGTCTCTCGCGGCTAGACTGGCCGGTGAGCGGATCGACGTGACCCTGCCAGGGCGCGGGCGGACCGCAGGTGGACTGCATCCGGTCACACGCGCGCTTCGCCGTATCGAGCGCCTCTTCGGCAATGCCGGGTTCTCCGTGGTGGAAGGGCCGGAGGTCGAGGACGCCTACCACAACTTCGAGGCCCTGAACATCCCGGAGCATCACCCCGCCAGGGCCATGCACGATACCTTTTATTTTGACGCCGACCTGCTGTTGCGCACCCATACCTCGCCGGTTCAGATCCGGGTGATGGAAGAGCAGGCGCCGCCGCTCAAGGTGATCGCGCCGGGGCGTGTCTATCGGTGCGACTCCGACCTGACGCACACACCCATGTTCCACCAGGTCGAGGGTCTGCTGGTCGACGAGCAGGTCAGCTTCGCGGACCTCAAGGGTGTGCTGTACGACTTCCTCCGAGATTTCTTCGAGCGTGATCTCGAGCTCCGTTTCCGGCCGTCCTACTTCCCATTCACCGAGCCCTCGGCCGAGGTGGATATCCAGTGCGTCATCTGCGGTGGCAGTGGCTGCCGGGTCTGCAAGCAGACCGGGTGGCTCGAGGTCCTCGGTTGCGGGATGGTCTACCCCGAGGTGTTCCGGCATGTCGGCATCGACCCCGATCGCTATCTCGGGTACGCATTCGGGATGGGTGTCGAGCGCCTGGCGATGCTCCGCTACGGCATCGACGATATCCGTCTCTATTTCGAGAACGATCTCAGGTTCCTGCGTCAGTTCACTTAGATTGCGTGGCGTATGAAACCCGTTGGTGTCGCGATGGCTCAGCTTGGCATCAATCGACGGACGTCGTTGCAGACGCGGTTCACGACTTTGAGTCGACGCTGTCCCGCCGGCGCAGCAGATCGGCCTCAAGTCAGACAGGCGCGTGCGCGGCGCGGATGGGCGGGAGGCCGATGGGGCATCACACCAGCGCAGTCGAAACGGTCCTCTCTTCTCCCGGCCGGATGAGGCCAGATCACAGGACAGCAGCAGATGCGATTCAGCGAGGCGTGGTTGCGGGAGTGGGTTAACCCCCCGGTCGACACTCGGCAATTGGCCGACCAGCTCAGCATGGCGGGTCTGGAGGTCGATTCGGTCGAGCCCGCGGCACCGGCATTCAGCGGCGTCCGGGTGGGCTGGGTACGGGCCGTGGCGCCCCATCCGGATGCCGAGAAGCTGCGCGTCTGCCGGGTCGATCTGGACGAGGGTGAGCCGCTGCAGATCATCTGCGGTGCGGCCAATGTCGCCGAGGGTATGAAGGTCCCCGTGGCGACCGTCGGGGCCTGTCTGCCGGGTGATGTCAAGATCAAGAAGGCCAAGCTGCGGGGCGTCGAATCCTCCGGCATGATCTGCTCGGCCAAGGAGCTCGGTCTCGCCGAGTCGTCGGACGGTATCCTGCCGCTGCCGGGGGACGCCCCGGTGGGGGAAGACCTCCGCGTCTGGATGGCGCTCGATGATCAATGTATCGAGGTTGACCTCACTCCCGACCGCGGGGACTGTCTGAGTGTCGCCGGGATCGCCCGTGAGGTCGCCGTGATCAACCGGACCCCGCTGCGGGCGCCGACGATCCCGCCGGTCGAGCCCAGCCATGACGGCGGCCTCGACGTGCATCTGATGGCGCCCGCCGCCTGTCCGCGCTATGTGTGCCGGGTGATCCGCAACATTGACCCCAGCGTGGCCACCCCCTTATGGATGCAGGAACGCCTCCGACGCGGCGGGATCCGGACCATCAGTCCGGTCGTGGATGTCACCAACTACGTCCTGCTCGAGCTGGGGCAGCCCATGCACGGGTTCGATCTCGCCAAGCTCGACGGAGAGATCCGGGTTCGCATGGCCGCCCCGGGTGAGCGCATCGCCCTTCTCAACGGTGACGACCTGGACCTGCGCCAGGACACCCTCGTGATCGCCGATGCGCGCAAGCCAGTCGCCCTTGCCGGGATCATGGGCGGCGCGGAGACTGCGGTCGGCCCCGAGACCCGTGACATCCTGCTCGAGAGCGCCTTCTTCGCGCCGCTCGCGATCAGCGGCAAGGCACGCACCTACGGCCTGCATACCGATTCCTCACATCGCTTCGAGCGCGGTGTCGACCCGCGGCTCCAAGACCGGGCGGTCGAGCGCGCGACGCGCCTTCTCCTCGACGTCGTCGGCGGAGAGCCGGGTCCCGTCGTCGAGAAGGTCGCGGGTGACGAGCTGCCAGAACGCCCCGCGCTGCGGCTGCGTCAAACGCGCATCGCCCAGGTCCTCGGACTCGAGCTGTCCGCCGATACCATCGCGGATATCCTGAATCGGCTCGGCATGGACGCGCTGCCAACCGAGGAGGGCTGGCTGGTGACCCCCCCAAGCGCCCGCTTCGACCTGCTCCACGAGGTCGATCTGATCGCCGACATCGGACGGATCTATGGATATAACCGGATTCCGGTGAGTCATGGCAGCTCCGCCTTCGTGACCCGCTCGACGCCGGAGGCGGAGCTCGACCTCGATCGCGTCAGGCTGGCGCTGGTCGACCGCGGCTTCCGCGAGGTCATCACCTACAGCTTCGTCAGTCCGGAGATCCAGGCCCTGGTGGATCCCGACCGGGATGTACTGCGCCTCTCGAACCCGCTCAGTGGGGATCTCTCCGTCATGCGCACCAGCCTCTGGCCCGGGTTGCTCCAGACGGCCCGCTACAATCAGGCGCGCCAGCAGGAGCGAGTGCGGATCTTCGAATCCGGTCTGCGCTTCAGACTCGGGCCGGACGGACTGCAACAAGGCCCGGGGCTGGGTGGGCTGATCCTGGGTGGTGCAGATCCCGAGCAGTGGGGTCAGAAGGTCCGCATGGCCGATTTCTTCGACCTCAAGGCCGACGTCGAGGCGCTATTGGCGCTGACAGGGTCACCGGGTTGCTTCAGGTTTGTCCCGGGCTCTCATCCGGCGCTGCACCCGGGACAGACCGCCCGCGTCCAGCGCGACGGCAACCCGGTCGGTGTGCTCGGGATGCTCCACCCCAGCCTGAGTAAGCGGCTCGATCTGTCGGGGAACGCCTTTCTGTTCGAGCTCGATATCGAGCCGTTGCGCCACGGTGTCCTGCCGAGGTTCGCGCCGATCTCGCGATTCCCAAGCATTCGCCGTGACATCGCCATCCTGGTCGATGAGGCCGTGACCTTCTCGGCAGTCGCCGATTGCATCCGCTCGGCGGAGACGGATCTGCTTCGTGAAGTGGTTCTGTTCGACCTCTATGCCGGAGAAAACATTGAATCGGGGAGAAAAAGTTTCGCTCTCGGATTGATTTTACAGGCTTCTTCTCAGACACTAACCGAGGAAGTCATCGAAGATTCGGTGGGGCGGATTCTGAGCCGTCTCGCGTCACAACTTGGTGCAAGATTGAGGGATTGACCTTATGGCATTGACCAAAGCCGACATGGCCGAGCATCTGTTCGATGAGCTCGGTCTGAACAAGCGTGAGGCGAAAGAAATCGTTGAGATGTTTTTCGAAGAGATTCGCTCGGCATTGGAGCGTGGCGAGCAGGTCAAGCTCTCCGGATTTGGGAATTTCGACCTTCGCGAAAAGAAGGAGCGCCCGGGACGCAACCCCAAGACCGGAGAAGAGATCCCGATCACCGCGCGTCGGGTGGTGACCTTCCGGCCGGGCCAGAAGCTCAAACTGCGGGTGGAGGCCTATGCTGGATCCGATCGATAAGGACGAGGACCACGGACCCGGCGATCTTCCCCCGATACCGGGCAAGCGCTATTTCACGATCGGCGAGGTCAGCGAGCTGTGCGGGGTCAAACCCCATGTGCTGCGATACTGGGAGCAGGAGTTTCCGCAGCTCAAGCCGGTCAAGAGGCGCGGCAATCGCCGCTACTACCAGCGTCACGACGTCCTGATGGTGCGCCAGATCCGCAACCTGCTGTACGACCAGGGCTTCACCATCGGCGGCGCTCGTCTGCAGTTGAGCGGGGAGGGTGCGAAGCACGATCTCAACCAGACACATCAGATCCTGCGCCAGACACGAAGCGAGCTCGAGGACGTCCTGCAGCTGCTGCGTCGTTGACAGCCGGAGGCCGACAACCTATCCTCTCCCGTCTTCTCGGGGCGTAGCGCAGCCTGGTAGCGCACCTGAATGGGGTTCAGGTGGTCGGAGGTTCAAATCCTCTCGCCCCGACCAATAGAAACAAGGGCTTAGCGGTAGACGCTG
>Ga0316577_10001836_pt1 | contig 10252 bp, 8 predicted proteins | sample S5NA_FD_203073 | JGI IMG/M metagenome (GOLD analysis project Ga0316577, IMG submission 203073) | Rhizosphere microbial communities from salt marsh grasses in Alabama, United States - S5-7_050615r2r1 | ecosystem: Host-associated > Plants > Roots > Rhizosphere | place: USA: Alabama | collected... | reverse complement strand
CTCTATACAGGCGGTCAAGGACCTTGGTGAATTGGATTTTAGTTCCACTCCTGACCCGCCGCCATGGGATGAAGTCGGTACCACAGACAGTGATGAAGTTATTATGGTTTCACATAACTGGGATGAAATCAGACGACTCATGTGGAACTATGTTGGAATCGTCCGATCGGATAAACGGTTGGCCAGGGCAAAGCGCCGAATTGAAATCATTCAGAAAGAAATCCATGAATATTACTGGAATTTCAGGGTGTCCGCAGATCTTATTGAACTTAGAAATATAGCGATTGTGGCTGAACTTATTATCAAATGCGCCAATCACAGGAAAGAAAGCCGCGGGCTTCATTACAACATTGAATACCCCAATCGCGATGACTTACGATGGCAAAAGGATACTATTATTCGGAGACCGTTTGTGGGGTAGGATGAGACCTTTGAAAAATGAACATTTTGTAAAGGTTTCAAGATGTACGGCGGGAATACCTCTTCAATCCAAAATCTTAAATTTTTAAATCCCCATTCTTCATTGACAACACCGGTTTTTGTATTATTTTCTTTTATCGTTAAATTATAATCCTTTCCTGTTATCAATTTACTTTATTAATTTAAGACTTGTGACTTTGATTCCGTTTATCGCAGGAGACAAGTCCAGAGACGTATCTGTAGATGATTAGTAAACGAGATTACTACGAGGTTTTAGGCGTAGACCGAAATGCGGATGATAGCGAGTTAAAGGCTCAGTACCGAAAGCTGGCCTTAAAATTTCATCCGGATCGAAATCCCGGCAATAAAGAGGCTGAAGAAAAATTCAAAGAGGCTTCCGAGGCTTACGAGGTGCTTCGAGACCCTCAGAAGCGGAATATTTACAACCAGTTTGGGCATCAGGGCCTTGAAGGATCGGGTTTTTCCGGATTTAGCGGTTTTGAAGACATTTTTTCCAGTTTTGGAGGGATCTTTGAAGATTTCTTCGGATTTGGCAGTGGACGCCGTTCCAGAAGCAGGGCGCAGAAGGGAGCTGATCTTCGTTACGACCTTACCCTTAGCTTCATGGAAGCCGCCTTTGGAACAGAAACCGAAATAGGATTAGAAAAGGTGGAGGGTTGCCCTTCATGCGGGGGGAATGGTTGCGAACAGGGCACCCATCCGGAAACCTGCAGACAGTGTAACGGAACGGGCCAAGTTACCCGAAGCCAGGGGTTTTTTACTGTGAGGACCACATGCCACCAGTGCCACGGTAATGGCCAAACCATACCGCATCCATGTGCTGCTTGTAACGGATCCGGGCAAATCAGAGTTAAAAAAAAGGTGGCTGTAAAAGTTCCTGCCGGTGTGGATAACGGATCCAGGCTTCGTCTGACAGGTGAGGGCGAAGCAGGTTTTTATGGAGGACCTCCTGGAGATCTTTATGTTTTTATTCATGTTGAACCCCATGACTTCTTCGAACGAGACAACACAAATGTCATCTGCCAGGTTGGAATTTCCTTTATACAGGCGGCCCTTGGCGATACGATAGAGGTGCCTACCCTAAACGGCAAACAGGAACTTAAAATTCCAAAAGGCACCCAGCCCGGTGACCTGTTTCGCTTTCACGGTAAGGGAATCCCTTCCCTCAGGAGTCGCAAACGGGGTGATCAAATAATCCAGACTCTAATAAAAACACCTGTCAACCTCAACAAGAAACAGGAAGCGCTTCTTAAAGAATTCGCTAAAATCGAATCGAAAAAGCTGTCGAACAAATTAAAAAATATTCTGAAAAGCGGCAATGCCGGTGTATCCTGATTAATCAATCTTAAGCCTATTTTAGTGTCCATCCAGAAATGGTAGACTTTGGTTTCCGGCAAGGCCCGAGCGAGTTTTTAACCGCCCCAGTACGATCTGCCGGACCTACGGGGCAGGCAGGCATAGCGTGCTATGTCGAGGATTGAAAACCAGCGAGAACGCCGCCGGGAGCCGAAAGATGCCGTTTCTGGATGGACACTCATTAAGAGGATGAGACACATGTATGAATTAAAAGTTGTTACTCATTTTGCGGCCGCCCATCAGCTCAAGATGGTAGCCAAAAAATGTGAAAACCTGCACGGACACAACTGGAAGATAGAAATTTGCGTGGCCGGCGAAACTCTCAATGATGCCGGGGTACTGGTAGATTTTGGCGAGTTAAAACAGCATGTCTCTGAAATCATAACAAGGATGGACCACAAGTTTTTAAATGAACTGGATTATTTTGATGATAACCATCCACCATCTTCGGAAAACATTTCCTGTTATATTGCAACTTCCCTTCAAACGCTATTAAAGAACTCTAATATAAAGGTTGCCCGTGTAACCGCGTGGGAATCAGAGGATGCCTGCGCAACGTATATTGCATCCTAACGAATTAAATGTATCGTAATTTTTTCAATATGTAAAAATTATAGAAAAATGAATGGATACTAGTTTATACCAGAACGCGTTCCCCCAAATTTCCGTAGCGGTGATAATTATTACAGATACTTTGCTCCTGAAAATACTGAAGCATTTCAATACGTCCTTCCATCATTACCGGTGTTCGGGCAATATAAAAGCCGGTTTGGGCGGCAGCCTGAAACACGGCATCCGGTACCCGGTCCGGGGCGGCAAACCGTATGCGCTGAACTTCGGGCATAATGGCAATCAGATCGTTGTCCGATTCTTCTTTTACAACATCCTCGCCCAAGAACCGCTTGCCCGGTTTGTGTTTAAGGAACTCGGTGACCGAGTTTTTCAACCCTTTGGCAAGGCTGACTATCAGCCTGCATCCTGAGATTTTTACTGCGGCGATCCGGGCCAGAACATCGAACAGGGTATCGTGAGAATGGATGCGGACAACCACCGTACCGATGGGTAGATAACGGACCATGTTGTCCTGTCCCCGCAAATGATAGTAATCTTTTTCTTGTGAAAATTCCTGTTCCCAGTGATAAAGGTAACTTTTAACCGCCCGGATGGTTTTGGTCAGGTCTGTTTTAAATTCGCTCAATTGACCCCAGTTTAACTTTTGCTGCCACTCATGACAAAGCCTCAGCAACATATGATCATTTTGAATCGCACCCGCTGTAGGAAAATCGGTTTCTTCAAAATTCATAAACTGGGCCACATAGTTGGGACCCCCGGCCTTAGTTCCGGCACCTAAGGCCGATTTACCCATACCGCCGAAGGGCTGGCGCAGAACCATCGCACCGGTCGTACTTCGGTTAATATAGAGATTTCCAGCGAAAATGCGGTCTTTCCAGTGCTGTTGCTCCCGGGGGTCCAAGCTCTCAAGGCCCGATGTTAGGCCGTACCCGGTCTGGTTGACCATCTCAATGGCATGATCCAAATCCCGGGCTTGCATCACGCCCAGCACAGGGCCGAAAAACTCGGTGAAATGGGTGTAGCTTCCCGGCTGCACCCCCCACTTGATACCCAAGGTCCACAGAAAAGGATTGTCACCCATATTTTCAGGTTTCAGGGCCCAGGATTCTCCGGGTTCGAGCTGGATGAGCCCGCATTTTAAATCTCCATCCGGGGGCCGGATTAACGGTCCCATTTTGTTTTCAAAATTCCAGGCCGATCCTACAGGGTAGCTTTGGGCGGCATCCAACAGCTGTTTTTTAAATTTTGTATCTTGATAGACCTCTTTTTCAAGAATCACTAAAGAGGTTGCGCTGCATTTTTGACCGCAATGACTAAACGCAGACTGGAGGATGTGTTTGACGGCCTGTCCCCGGTCAGACATGGCCGTAACGATGGTGGCATTTTTCCCGCCGGTTTCAGCGGCCAGATAGATCCCGGGTCGCTGCTTTAAAATAGTCATGCCCGTATGAGTGCCGCCGGTCAAAATGATGAAATCCACATCAGGATGGTTTGTTAGTGTTGCGCCCGCTGTTGAACTGCTGCAGGGCAGAAACTGCAACACGTTTTTGGAAACGCCGGCCCTCCAGAATGCCTGACACAATATCCAGGCCGTGAGAACCGATGCTGATGACGGCTTAAAAATAACGGTGTTGCCGGCAGCAAGAGATGCCGTGATTCCACCGCAGGGAATGGCCACCGGAAAGTTCCAGGGCGAAATGACCAGCCCCACGCCTTTACCGCTGCAAGTGATATTGGCAAGGCTGGCAAACATTTTGGCAGAAAAGGGATAATATTCCGCAAAGTCAACGGCCTCGGAAACCTCGGCATCGGTTTCGGTGAAAATTTTGCCGGTTTCCGCCGCCGCCGCACCCATCAGATCTCCCCTGGCTTTTCGAAGCTCTATGGCGACCCCGGACAGGATTTCATGACGGGATTGTATGCTTTTGAGCCGCCACCGGTCCGGGTCGGTCCGGGCAATGTTCAGCGCCTGCTGGATATCGTTGTCAACAGCCTCGGCATAGGTGGCAATACAAACCTGTTTCGGGGACTGAGAATGATCCCAACACGATTTGACGGGCCGGTCCGCATAGACTTCTTTTCCGCCAACCACCAGGGGAATTTTTATGGGCGAATCTTCCGAAGACTTTTTCCATTTATTGCGTATGGATTCGGCCCAGTTACGATTGGCGGGCAGGGCCCAGTCCGTATCCGGTTCATTGCTGAACTCGTTTTCATGAAAGGTCCCCTTGGGATCCAAAAACGTTTCCTTTTGCCGATTCTGTATCCGGTTCGGGGATTGGCCGGCCTTATTCTTGTGATGATAAGACGCTATAAATTGTTTTTTCAAAAACTCCCAGGAGTTGGAACGGGGGGTAAGATCAAAAGAATACCGCAGAAAATTTTCCTGGGCCGTATTCTCATCCAGACGACGAACCAGGTAGCCAATGGCATTTATAAACTGCTCTCTGGTGGCCACCGGTGCATAAACCACAACATCTCCGGAAATTTCCTGAATGGCCCGGCGTACGTGATCTGCCATACCCTTGAGCATCTCAAAGGAAAAAGAGTCGGTGACGTGATAGTGCCGGGCCAATTGATCGGCATAGGCCAGCTCAAATAAATTGTGAGATGCAATGCCTAAATGGACCGCTCTGATGTTTTCCGGCACCATGCCGAAATCGATCATTCGTTTATAATTGGCATCCACTTCGAGCTTGTTGTCATAAGGGGCTACCGGCCAGTTATGCAGAGCGGCTTCCTGTTGTTCCATTTCCATATTTGCGCCTTTGACGATTCGTATTTTTATGGGACTTCCGCCGTTTTCAACCCGTGCCCGTGCCCATTCGGTCAGCTTTTTTTGCAGGGCAAATGAATCCGGCAGGTATGCTTGAAGTGCAATCCCGGCGGAATACGTTTTAAACTCATCCTGATCCAAGGTTCTGGTAAAAGCCGCAGCGGTTATTTCCAGATCTCGGTATTCCTCCATGTCCAGATTCACAAACTTGGGAACTGCTCTGCCGTCGCTATGCACATAAAGGTGGTCTCTGGCTGCAGCATAAAGCCGTGCCAGTCGCTGGGTTAATATGGCGACGGTGTGTTCAAAGGCCAGCGATTGAATTTGAGAATAGATGGTGGAAATCTTTACAGATATGTATTCAATGTCCGGGTGTTTCAGATCATCTATATAGGTTGCCAGGCGGTGTCGGGCCTCGGCTTCGCCCAGGATGGCTTCCCCCAGCCGGTTAATATTCATGCGCACGCCCTGCTGCTTTCGCAGCTGAAGATGTGAACGCAGGGCTTCGGGCTCACCCGGAACAATTGCGCGGCTGCTGTCGTGACGCATTTTTTCAATCATCTTGGGCACGGAAATGCTGGGAATATAACGACCGAACCCCATAAACATCTGGGCAAGCAATCTTTCCACCGAGGAAAAGAAATCCGGTACCCCGTATTTTGCAAGCAAGTAGTTTATTTGGTCGGCAACGCGGGCGGTATTTTCAGAGCGAAAACTCTGATCGATCAACTGGGTCAAAACCACCTTGTCCGGAGGATGCGTTACCAAACCTTTCATCTGTTGGGCAATTCCATTTTCTTCGGCCGTCAGTAAAGCGTTGGCCCGGTTTTGCCAAGTCTCTGCCAGTGAAACGGCGTCTTCTACAATCCTGTCATAGGGAGGTGTGTCCATACGATTTTCCTTGCATCGGTTGGAAAAATTTAGGAATCTTAAAACATATTTCAAAAATTATAATCACGCGAAGATGAGTATGGCAAGCGTAAAAGAGAAGTTGTGAAACGAATTGATACAAGTAAAAAAATAGGAATAAGGAATTGTATATGCCTGAAAAATGTATTCTTATCCTGCTCGATGGGCTTGGAGACAGATCATACCGGGAACTTGATTTTAAGACACCGCTTCAGGCTGCCAAAACCCCTGTCTTAGACAGACTGGCGGTGGCGTCTGCCAACGGGGTATACCATGCTGCCTGCATGGGCCAGGCGCTTCCCAGTGAAAATGCGCATTTTATCATGTTCGGCTATGATATAAAGGAGTTTCCGGGCAGAGGGGCGCTGGAAGCATTGGGCGCAGAAATTGAATTTCAACACAAAGATGTTGCGGTGTTATCTCATTTTGTCAGTATAACAGAATCTGAAAAAAAAATTGTCCTTGAGGAGGGCAAACCCGTAATTTCAGACCGGGAGATTGCAGAATTTGTTGAGGTTGTTCGGAAGTTTGAAACCGGGGGAGTTAAAATACGCTTTAATCCCACAGGCGGGATTCGCGGTATTGTTACGCTTCACGGCAGTGTGTCTCCTTTTATTACAGACTCGGATCCGTTTGTAAATAACAGGCCGTTGATTAATATACAGCCATGGGACGGATACCGAGATGACCCGCCAACCGCAATTACCGCTCGGGCTCTAAAAAAATATCTGATTCATGTTTATCATACGCTTCGCGCGCATCCCGTTAATCAGGCAAGGATTAAAAATGGAAAACTTCCCATCAACTGTCTTGTTACCCAGAGAGCCGGGCAGCTGAAACATATAACGCCATTTGAGGATCGATACGGGCTGCGCGGATTGTCCATGGCATCCGGCCTGGTGTACTGGGGTCTTGGTAGATATATCGGCCTTGATGTTAAAAAAGTCACGGATACCGGAAATCCCGGGAAAGATCTGGCCGAGCGAATCCATATGGCGTATGAGTGCTTAAACGCGTATGACTTTATCCATGTGCACACAAAAACGCCGGATGAGGCCGCCCATACAAAAAACCCCCTATCCAAAAAATCGGTCATAGAATCTCTGGATAAAGGTATTGGAAAAGTGATCCAACCCCTGTTGGAAGATCCGGATCTGCTGGTTATTGTAACTGCCGATCATTCCACACCCAGCTCGGGTCCGCTGATCCATTCCGGCGAAAGCGTTCCGATTTTGTTCCATGGCAGTGGCGTGAGGCGAGACCGGGTTAGACAGTTTGATGAAATAAGCGCGGCTTCCGGTGCTCTGGGAACTCTCAGAGGCAACGAGCTGATATATATGATTTTAAATCACTTAAACCGGTCAAAACTCCACGGAATAATGGATACCCCTGTTGATCAACCCTACTGGCCGGGAAAGTATAAGTCCTTTAAACTGGAGTAACTCATCACCCTTATTGAAATCGGATGTAAACAAGGCCGTTGATAAATGATATCCTTGTCTATTGACAAACCGTGGCTTCGATATCAGGTGTCAGGTGTCAGGAATAAGGGGGAAACGAGGTGAAATAGAACAAAATGATATCTGCATCACCGTGCACGGTATTTTATGAACCGGAGAAACAGAAATAATGGAGACCTAAAACCATGTGATACAACCTCTGTGTTCTCGGCAGTCTTTAAGGAGAGAGATTTAAAGACAATGAATAGCATCCCAGAAAAAGAACCATGGTTTCAAATGGTTGAAACCGGCGTAATTCATGGAAGATTCCAGATTCTTCATAATGATCATCTTAGGTATCTCCTGGCGGGAAAACAGTTTTGCCGGCATCTGATTGTGGGAATTACCAATCCTGATCCCACATTGACCAAAAAAGAACCGGAAGATTTTCAAAGAGATAATCCTTTGTCCAACCCGCTGACCTATTATGAACGATATATTCTGGTGAATGAGGTATTGCAGGCCCAAGGGGTAAAACCCAACGAATTTTCAGTTGTTCCGTTTCCCATTAGTATGCCCGAGCTTTATAAATATTATGTACCCCTGGATGGGTTGTTTTTCCTGACCATTTACGATGACTGGGGGAGAAAGAAACTCAACATTTTTAAATCTCTCGGACTCAAGACCCATGTCCTGTGGGAAGTGCCGCCCTCAAAAAAAGGCATCAGCGCCGCTGAAATTCGCCGCCTTATGGTGGACGGAGAACCGTGGGAGCATATGGTCCCTTCCCGTGTTTCACACTTTTTAAAAAAATGGGACATTCCCGGCAGAATTAGAACATTAATTTCAAAATCTGCTTAGAAGTGGTTTCAAAACCTCTCCTCAGGCCCAATTTCTGTGTTGGACCGATTCTAAATAATGAAACGGTTCAGGTGTAAATTAAGACTGTTCTTTGCTAAGATTGCCATGGCTATTTGGTGTCAGGTGTCAGGGTCGAGAAACTTGAAGAACTGAAACCTGACACCTGACACCTAAAAAAAGCTTCGGAGCCACGGTTTGTCAATAGAAAGGTATCAGCGTTTACCAACGGTCTTGATTTCTAGCCAAACGGTTCTCTCCACAATAAATGTACAATCCGGCACCTTTGGCCAGACATGCCAACGTCATAGTTAATTTGGATGCCAGTTCCACGGCCAGTGATGTGGGACGCGAAAAGGCCAATATGAGAGGGATACGGGCCCGTGCAGCTTTCTGAACCAGTTCATAGCTAATCCGGGAAGAAAGGATCAAGAGTGACGCCTTGTCGAGACGATGATCAAGGAAAACCTTTCCGATGGCTTTATCTAGTGCATTGTGTCGGCCAACATCTTCGGCGACCGATAACAGATTAAAATCAGACGTGTAAAGGGCAGCGGCATGAGATGCGCGGGTCTGATCACGCAACGGCTGGTGTCTGGAAAGATTCTCAAGGGATTCCAGTGCCAACCCCGCGTCAATCTGAATATTGTTTTTTATGGGTTGAATAGACTGGTAAAGATCTTTGACGATTTCCTTGCCGCAAATGCCGCAGCTGGTCTGGCTGATAAAGCCGCGTCTGTCCAAAAGTCCGGTTATTTTGCTCTGGCGCGATTCTTCAAGAGTTATGGTGACCACATTAGCATCGGCGCCGTCACAACATGAGATAACCTTAATATCCTCGGGAGTATCAATAATCCCTTCGGCAAGACAGAAACCCGCAGCATGGGCCAATTCATCACCCGGAGTTCGCATAACCACAGAATACGGTTTCCCTTGAACACGGATCGAGAGCGGTTCTTCGCCGATGAGTTTGTGTTGGGAAGATGTATAGAGTTTTTTATTCCAGTGTTTAACTCTGTGAGTTACATATGTTTCCAAAAAGAGTCTCCTTTAAGGCCTCGGTAGGCTCGGGTAATAATAAATTCTAGAAATGCTTAGAGAACAAGTAAAACGGTCTGTTTCCAACATCGTCAAATTTATCAATTTGTTAATTTTATCTTGACAAATTATTATGATAGATTAAAATTGAACATTTTTATACATGAAAATTAAGATTAGTTATCTTGAGGGGGGATCAAATATATGTATGCTATCGTTAATACAGGCGGAAAGCAATATAAAATTCAGCAGGGCGATATTTTGAGGGTGGAAAAAATTCCCGGAGAGATCGGCAGCTCTGTTTCTTTTGACAAAGTTCTTATGTTTTCAGACGGAGAGAACGTGAGTATCGGTCGGCCGGTTCTTGACAATGTAGCGGTAAAAGGCCACATCATTGAGCAGAACAAGGCCAAAAAGATTATCGTTTTCAAATACAAACGAAGAAAAAGATATCGCCGCAAGCTGGGACATCGACAGCAGTATACTGCGATCAAAATAGACAGCATTGAAGCGTAACAGAAGGAGTTTTCATAATGGCACATAAAAAAGCAGGCGGCAGTTCCAGGAACGGTCGTGACAGCCAGGGACAACGCAGGGGCGTAAAGCAATACGGCGGTCAAAAAGTTAAAGCCGGCAGTATTCTGGTTCGCCAGCTGGGAACAAAAATTCATCCCGGAGATAACGTGGGCATGGGCAGGGATTACACTCTATTTGCCAAAATTGATGGGTTTGTTGCTTTTGAAAGGCTGGGTCGTTCTCGGAAAAAAGTAAGCGTTTATGCAGCGTGAAGTTCATCGATGAAGCAATTATTACCGTTCAGTCCGGTGATGGCGGCAGAGGTTGTGTGAGTTTCAGACGTGAA
>Ga0316577_10001835_pt1 | contig 10254 bp, 7 predicted proteins | sample S5NA_FD_203073 | JGI IMG/M metagenome (GOLD analysis project Ga0316577, IMG submission 203073) | Rhizosphere microbial communities from salt marsh grasses in Alabama, United States - S5-7_050615r2r1 | ecosystem: Host-associated > Plants > Roots > Rhizosphere | place: USA: Alabama | collected... | reverse complement strand
CGTCACCACCTCGGCGGCCCTGACGGTGGTGATCGGCATTGCCGCCCAGGCCACCCTGGGCAGCTTTTTCTCGGGGCTGGTGTTGCAGATCGAACACCCTTTCGGCCTCGGCGACTGGATCAAATTCAATGAGCACATCGGACGCGTGGTGGGGATCACCTGGAAGTCGACCCGCATTCTGACCCGCGATAACTGTCTGGTCTACATTCCCAACGCCCAAATCGCCAACAGCACCATCTACAACTACTCCATGCCGGACCGCAAGGTGGTGGCCCGCCTCAATCTGGGCATCGCGTACGATGTGGCCCCTAACTACTTCAGAAAGGTCGTGATGGAGGCCCTCCGTCAGAACCCCAAAATTTCCGACACACCCCGCCCCACCATCCGGCTCATCGAATACGGGGATTTTGCCATCAATTACGAGATCCGCTTCTGGCACACCAATTACACCAACGATCCCCGCATCCGGGCCGAGGTCAACAACCAGCTCTGGTACGCTCTGCGGCGCTACGGAATCCAGATTCCCTTCCCCATCCGCGACATCCAATACAACCACTTGGAGCGCCGGCGTCGGGAGCACTCCCGCGACCAACTCAACCAGCAGTTGAATCGAATGCTCTCTGCGGTTCCGTTTTTCGAAGCGTTGACCCCGGAGGAGCGCGAGCGCATTGCCCAGCAAGCATCCATCGAAGATTTCGGCGAAAACGAATTTATTGTCAAACAGGGAGAGCCGGGTGACTCGCTCTACATTATCCTCAACGGCACCTGTGAGGTGCTGCACCATGCGGCCCAGAGGCCGGCGCGCCATTTGGCCACCATCTACCGGGGCGACTTTTTTGGTGAAATGAGCTTGCTCACAGGCGAGCCCCGTAACGCATCGGTGAGGGTCACCGAGGACACCACCGCCATCCGCGTGGATAAGGAGACGTTTTCCTCCATCGTCATGGCCAACCCCAGCATCTGTGACCAGATCGGCAAAAAGGTCAGCCAGCGCCAGCATGAAATGACGGAGAATATCTACAACCTGCCGGCGTATAAAGATACTACCCAGGGGATCATCAAGCGGATCAAATCCTTTTTCGGATTGATCTGATAAAAATCTTGCACACAACCAGGGACTCTGGCACCATCTCGGCTGAACCCCCGTGGCGATGTCCGGCCCCCCAGGTCGCCGCCTACGGCCATCATGGACCTTCACTTTCGGCATTGAATTGATTTCGAGGTCAGGCCAATGAAAAAGATCTGTTACACCGTGGGATTATTGACATTCGTGCTATTCCTTGCAGGTACCGTCGTCGCGGCCGGACGACATGATCTTTTTTTTGTCATCGACAACTCCGGGAGCATGCGTAAAAACGACCCAGAGGTCATCACCAAGTCGCTGGTATCGTCCTTTATCACCCAGTTGGGGCAGTCCGATCGGGTCGGAATGGTTCTCTTCGATGAAACCGCCCGCCTGATAGCGCCGCTCCTGGCCCTCAACACCCCCGAAGCCCGCCAGAAACTCTCCGAGGCGCTCTCCCAGGTGGATTATCACGGGCAGTATACCAATTCACCGGCGGCTATCGAGCGGGCGGTTTATGAACTGCGCACCGCCGGGCGACGAGATGCCAATCGATGGATCGTCTTTCTCACCGATGGTATCGTCGATACGGGAAACCCGCGCCTGGATGTGGAAAAGACTCGCTGGCTCACGGAGGATCTGGCCACCGAGTGCGGCGAGCTCGGAATTCGCATCTTTGGCATCGCCTTTACCGAAACGGCCGACTATCACCTGATCCAATCCATGGCCGTCAAGACCGGCGGGGCTTACTTCCGGGCCCCTCAGGTGGACGACATCCCAAGTGTCTTTAAAGCCATCAAGGAGCAGCTGGACGCCGCGGCCGCGGCCCCTTCGGGCAGCGGCCCGGCCATGAATAGTTCGAATGCTTCATCAGGCCAGCCGGCCGCATCGGCGGGTGACGCACCGGAGGCAAATTCGCATAAAGGCATCGGCGCGATCACCCTGCGCGGAATCTGGAAGATCTCCCTGCCCCTGACCATCATCATGCTGCTGCTGATTTCAGCGCTGGGCCTTCTGATCTACCGCTTCCTACTGGAGAAGCGGTCACGTCCGCGGCATTACGTGTCACCCCAGCAGGCCTCTCGCGATATGGACGAACCCCTGCCCGAGGCCCAGCTCAGGGCAGTGGAAGATGCCGGCATGGCCCATCCAGGGCCCTACATGCTGGACCAATACCGAATCACCATCGGCAGGGATCCTCAAAACGACATCGTCATCCCCCAATCCACGGTATCCGGCTTCCACGCCACCATCCAGTATGTCAACGGACACTTTCAGCTCGAAGACGACCGCAGCACCAACGGCACCTACCTGGAAGGCCGCCGCCTGGAACCCGATAAACCGGTTCGGCTCAAGAGCGGCGACAGCATCAAATTCGCCACCTTCGAATTCCGCTTTGTGCGCACCGACAGTATTCCGGTGGGCGAAACCATTATGCTCAGCGGATCCCCCCTCTCGACCATCGCCCAGGCGGCCCCCTTTCGGGAGGTGCATACGGACGACCAGAGCGTGGCCTATTTTAAAACCTGCATGGAAGACCAGCTCAAGCGCCTGGCCGAACTGGGTGAAAACTACAAAGCTTTTGTCGGGCGGCATTTCGAAGATCTGACCGTGCACCTGTTGAAAACCAAGGTGGCCAACCTGCTCAAAACCGCCGAGGCCGGCGACCAGGAATTGAATGACGTCCTCTACCAGCCGCCCATCTCCTATCGGCTGTGCCTTCTGCCGATAGGCCTTTCCGAAGCCCGCGATTGGTTCGTGGAGAAGTACGGCGGCTTTTTAAAATTCGCCACCCAGGTACTGGACCAGGAGGTCTACCACCAGCCGGGTTGCCACACCCTGTGCCTGGTCGCCTACGGATGGAAAAAGGATCCCTGGGTCACCGTGACCATCGTTCCGGTGCATGAGAAAAAAGACGCCGTGGAGATCATGGCGGTGGAGCTTCTCACCGAAGATGAGAAGCAATCGCTGGCCCTCGATTTTGATGAAAACGGGCGGATCATTTAATCAAGACGGCGGTGCAGCCCCAAGGCGCGGGTGGCATTGAGCACGGCCAGAACAGCCGTCCCCATATCGGCAAAGACAGCTTCCCACATGGTGGCCATACCAAAGGCGCCGAACCCCACAAAAACCCCCTTGACGATCAGCGCCATGAGGATGTTCTGCCAGACGATGCGGCGGGTCTGACGGGCGATGTCAACCGCTTCGGGAATCTTTTCCACCGAATCGGTCATCAGCACCACATCGGCGGTTTCGATGGCCGCATCACTGCCCAGAGCCCCCATGGCGATACCCACGTCGGCCCGCGCAATAGCCGGAGCGTCATTGATCCCATCGCCCACAAAGGCCACCTTGCCGTGACCATCAGCCTCTGCCAGCACGGCTTCAAAGCGCGCCACCTTCTGCTCGGGCAGCAGATCGGCATGGAACTGATCCAGCCCCAGGCGCCGGCCCACCTGTTCGGCGGCGCAAGCATTGTCACCGGTGAGCATGATCAGCTGCTCGACACCGCTGCGGCGCAACCAGTCTACGGCCCGGTGTGCCTCGGGCTTCAGGCGGTCGCCGATCAAAATGTAACCGGCGTAAGTTCCCGCGATGGTGACATGGGCCACCGTCCCCTCAAACCGGCACTGCTGGTGGTCGATCTGATCCTGATGGAGCATCAGATCGTTGCCCACCGACACCACCCGTCCATTGACCACCGCCCGCACCCCGCGGCCGGCGATAACGGTGTGCTGGGCCACCGCCGCCGGGTCCAGGTGCCCTCCCTGCGCCTCATGGGCTTTGACGATGGAGCGGGCAATGGGATGGCTGGAGTGAAATTCGGCAAGCGCGGCATGGTTCAGCACCTGGTCCTGGGTATACCCATTGTGGGGGACCACCTCCTGCACCTCGAAGCGGCCCTGGGTCAGCGTGCCGGTCTTATCAAAGACCACCGTGCGGACTTTTGCCAAGGCGTCGATGAATTGCGATCCCTTGACCAGGATACCCCGCCGGGAGGCCCGACCGATCCCGCCGAAGTAGCCCATGGGAATGCTCACCACCAGGGCGCAGGGACAGGAAATCACCAGCAGGACCAAGGCCCGGTATATCCAGGTCTTGAAAAGGGCACCAGCTACCACCAAAGGCGGAATCAGAGCGATCCCGGCTGCCGCCAGGACCACCGCCGGGGTGTAGTAGCGTGCGAAGGTGGTGATGAACTTTTCCGTTCCGGCCTTGCGCGCCGTGGCGTTCTGAACCAGGTCGATAATTCTGGCGATGGAGGTCTCCGCAAAGGGCTTGTCCACCCGCAGGGTGATGGCTGCAGCGGTGTTGATCGCCCCGGCCATGACCGTGTCCCCCGGTGCGATCTTCACGGGTCGCGGTTCGCCGGTGAGGGGGGAGTTGTCCACCATGCCGGTACCGCTGAGAACCATACCGTCCAGGGGAATCTTTTCGCCCGGCTTGACCATCAGGATCTCCCCCACCGACACCTCTTCGGGAGAGACGGTTCGAAATCCCCCGGGAGCCTGCACATGGGCGATCTGGGGACGCGTCGCCAGCAGCGCGCTGATGGAACGCCGCGAACGCGATACGGCCAGCTCCTGGAGCAGCTCGCCGAGCTTGTAAAAAAGCATCACTGCCACGGCTTCGGACATGGCCTGGATGGCAAAGGCCCCGCCGGTGGCGATGACCATGAGGACATTCTCGTCAAAGAGGTCGCCCCGCCGCACGGTTCGATAGGCATTGGCCAGGACATTCCAACCCGCCAGAAGGTAGGCCGCCAGGGCCGCGGCCAGCATCAGCCAGCGGCCAGCCGCGGACGGCCAGGTTTTTGCCAGAAGCAGTTGAACCACGAAAAGCAGAGCCGCCCCGGCCAGCAGGACCAGCTTCCCCACCGGGCGCTGGGCGGGTGTATCGCGGTCCGCCGTCGGGCCGCCACGCTCCGATTCTGGTACCAGCTCCACCCCGGGTTCGATGCGCCGAACCGTCTCCAGGAGGCGCGCCATGTCGCGCCCCTGGACCTGGAGGGTTAATCTGGCGAAATCGAGGACCGCCTCATCGATACCCTCCAGCGCCTGGATTGCCTTTTCAATCTTGGCCGCGCAGTTGGCGCAGTCCAGGTGATGCACCCGGAACCGTTGTTGCACTGCCTGTTTCACCGTCGAACTCCTCATTCCTGCAGATGCTCCAGACCCACGCTAAGCACCTTGCGAATGTGATCGTCGCTCAGCGAGTAGTAGATCACCTTGCCATCCCGGCGGGTCTGGACTACCCGGGCCTGCTTCAGGATGCGCAGCTGGTGTGAGACGGCGGGCTGCTTCATATTGAGCAGAAAACACAAATCACACACACACAGCTCGCCTGTGCTCAGCGCAGCCAGGATGCCGATGCGGGTGCTGTCTCCGAAAAGCTTATAAAAATCGGCCAATTGGGCAATGGCCACGGGATCTGCCATCTCCTGACGGGCTGCTTGGACGGCATCGCGGTGGATACAGCGGGTGAAACAGACATCCGCCTCGGCAAGGGCCTCGGGCTCCATCGGCATCGCTCCTTCCTCGGACTCCTTCATATGAACGATTAATCATACGTTCATATAATCTCCAGCCTGGGGTATGTCAAGCCCCTTTGCAGAAGTTACATTTTTAACACTATGGTACAAAATAGTGCGTACTTGCCAAATTTATTTGTATTAGTATAACAATATTTATCCGGTTTGAAGCAATTACGCAGACCAATCCTTCGGCAAGACAGGCCGATCAACTCGCATCGTGCTACCGCGCTTGCCTCGATCTGGCATCCCGAATACCCCGTCTTAGCGCCATAGCTTTTTGCGCGATTTCCATCGGTGTATTCGGGTTCCCGTCTCAAGCCGCTGCCAAAATCGCTCTGGATGCTGTCGCGAAATGGCTGGGCGACCATCCAGGGAAAATAGAACTGGTTATCTTTAACGTGTATTCCGAAGCAAACGAATGCGTCTGTTTTTTAATACTTCGTCTCCAGGGCTTTATTGGGGATATTATCTAGCCCATGGTAACAATATGCGGTTCGGTGAACCGCACCATCCGGTTTACAGCCGCTTGCTGGATACTATTGGGCTCAAGCAGGATTGTCACGTCATCACAACCAACGTGGATGCACTGTTCGTGCGAAATGGATTTCCAGCCGACCGCATGTATACCCCCAGGGAGACTATGCCTTATTGCAGTGCCGCAAACCGTGTCGCAACGACACCTGGCCGTCGAAACCAATCATCAACCGTCTGCTTCCGGCCGTCGATCCCTTGACTCAGAAATTGCCTGAAGCGATAGTCCCGGTCTGTCCGAACTGCGGCGGCCCTGTTTTTTACAATCTGCGGGGAGGCAACTGGTTTGTTGATGCACCCTACCAAGAACAATGCCGGCGATACCAATCCTGGGTTGAAAAAAACTGGAACCGCCGAATTCTATTCACTGGAACCGCCGAATTCTATTCATCGATATCGGAACCGGTTTTAAAACGCCGGCCTGGATCCGCTGGCCCTTTGAAAAATTGACACTCGCCAATACCAACGCCAACCTGGTACGCATCAATATCGATGAACCCCATGTCCCAACAAATATCCGCAATCGCTCCCTCTTTTTTATTGGCCGGCCGATGCTTTCGAATTATCTGAACAGCTCCATATCGGTTTCCAGGCCTCAAAGGATAAAAGCTTTTTCCAGGGTGATTTTACATGCACGCTATTTGCTAAATTCAACAGAAGACATATTGAATGTTTGAATCACCACTTAGGTTTGCGCCGAGTCCTGTATCCGGGTTTCCCCTTCGTGCCTCATTTTAGCAATACCCGATGATGCCCAGGAGTCGGGTGGGCCTCCCATGTTCTTGTATGCATCTTTTCATACATGCCACGGCTTGAGAACGCCGTCGGCCCTTAACATCCTCGCCTCTATCGGATGATCTTGTGTTGCCTTCGGCGCGCGTCACGCCCATCGGCGACCGGAACAAGCACGTTTTCAGAGCGGTGCCAGCATTTCAGGGAGCGCCATCTCCCCTGCGCCCTGCGCCCTGCATGATTCTCTGAGCACGTTTCGTGTGGGGCGTTCGGCGATTACGCTTAGATTCGAAATCGCCTCGATAATATCGATGCGGCTGTTGTTGTCGGTGTCGCTTTCCAGTACGATGCCGGCGGACCTTCTTTCCGGATGCAATCTGTAATGCAAGGATTATATCCACAAGATCAACAGCACTGTTACAATTGATGGCCGGGTGCGCATGCAGCTTATTCGATATACTCAAAGGGTCCAATATCAGGTGCGCTTCCTTCAAAGGAAATACCAACATCTATTCCGGCATCGACGAGTGCGCTTCCCTTGGCGGGTTTCAGGAAATTGGGTTCCGGCAGTCCGCCGTCCGCCTTTCGGGGGCCGAGCATTCCCGCATCATCCAGGCTTATAAAATCGTCTTGGGAGACTGAGATACCGAAATATCCATCCGCGCCTCCGCCATCCCCCAATCGGTTGCTGAACCCGTAAGTATTGCGCCGTACGTTGGACTGGTTATTAATCCCTGAAAATGCCTCTTCCGCATTATTGTAGGCGGCGGAGTTGTATATCTCGTACGGCCCTCCCCGAACGGTCCAGCCATGACAGTGGTTGTTCCAAGACAAGCACCGCATCGCGCGGTGTTGTCCGGTATCGTTCTCATATCCGAGCTTTATACCGTCCCCCTCCCACCTGGGCATCGGCTTGTTGGGTGTGCCCGTAATGCTTCCCTCAGCATCATCGATCCCGGAGTAGGCGGCCCAGCACTCGATCATTTCCACACTGCCGTCGGCCTGGGTGAAATCGTACCCGTCATCCAGATTGTGCCATGCCCGGCACCCGACCAGCCTGATATTGGTTCCATCAAAGATCCGCCAGCCATCACCATGCTGGTACTGGTTGGCCAACTGGTCTTCGCCGCTTTTCCAGAGATGGTTGGCATTGTGGTGGCTGTCGCAGTTATTAAACAGAATACCGTTGACAGACGCGTAAATGAAGAAGCCGTGACCGCCCCTTGCCGCCCGTTTGCCGTTATAGCTGCTCTCAACCAGATCAAATTCAAGAAACTGGCTGTCCTCAATGTACAGTCCCGCTCCCCTGCCATTGGTCAGATGGATAGGCCCCAGGACCTTCCAGTATCCGGCATTATTAAAAACCCAGGTTGGTGTTGATGTGGCGTTGATGTTTCCCTCAGGTATGTTTTTGCCGTCTACTACCGGGATCTCACCCGGGTAGCTGCTCAGCACGAAAAAATTGTCTGCGCTTCCCTCTTTATTGAAAACTGTTTGTTCGGTCGGGTAGTAGGTCCCACCTCTTAAGCAAATCTCATCTCCCGGCTGCAGCGCCTCATTATCATGAGCCTTTGTTAGCGTGGCAAACGGAGCCTCAATCGTACCTGGATTTCCATCATCTCCATCGGGAGCCACATAATATGTCTTCGCATAAAGTATACCCGGCAGAGCAGCGGTGATAACAAACAGAAATAGTAAAAAGAGTTTTCTTGAGATGACATCAAGCATGATTTATTCCTTCCCCAAAAAAGATGTGGTTTAAACCCTGCCATGTGGATAAAAAAGCTCCTTTAAATTAAAGCATAAATAGTATCTATTACTGAAAATCGCGCAAGGGCCAAGAAAATCAACGCTTCAACAACATACGACACATGTAGCTCAATTGGGGTTGTAATGTCCGTCGTGGTAGGAATGCCAGTTGCCTGGCACCCCCCACACAGTCCCGGACGTGCGGTTTTCCCGCATCCGGTTCCTCGGTTGTACTCGCTTCCGCATCGGTTTATCTCAACACACACTGATGCAGACACTTCTTTTCCGTCACTCTTGGCCTCGGTATCTGCGCATGTTCAAGAACCTTCTTGAACTTGTCCCAATTGTAGCTTTTGCGCTGGCTTATGCGGTTGAGCCATTTCTTTGCATACCCTATAACAAGTCTGTAAAAGGTCCATACTAATCGCGCATTACCATGCACATAGTAGTAGTTGTAATGGCCTGTCAGTTTTTGTTTTAGCGCCTTAAAGATCTGTCTCTTCGGCATATGCAGGAATGCTTTCAGCCACGCTTTCATTCGTTGCAGTGCCACCCGAAACTTCGATGGCGCTGTGCGACGTTTTACTCGCGCGATACCTTCGCGGTCTTTATACCAATAAAATTCAAATCCCAAAAACGTGAAGGTTCTACCACGTTTGCGGCTGGGATGGAATCGGCTGAACCGGATGATTTTCGTTTTGCTCGGCTCTATTTGCAGTTCGTAGCGGTCAAGCCTTTTAGGAAGAACATCGTAGAACCGTCTGGCATCTTCCCGGTATTGAAAGGCACATATTCAATCATCCGCATATCTGCATATGACTGCACGGCCCTTCAGTCGGGGCTCTACCACATCTTTGGCCCCTTTACCCAATCGGTATCCATAGGAACAGTCCAAAAAGTCCTGCTCGTAGATCGCCGTCAGGATCATGGCAGCACCTTTCTGGACGATCTTGTCATCCAGGGCCGGTATGCCAAGCAACCGCTTGCTGCCGTCCGGCTTGGGGATCTCTACCCGTTTTACCGGTTGGGGCTGTTAGATGCCCGCCAGCAATTGTTGCTTGATCGACGCCCAGTGCTGCTTCAGATGGTCGGCCAGTTGCTCTGTGCCCATCTGATCGACACCGGCTGCGCCTTTGTTTTGCTTTACACGTTTTAATGCGCGTTGCAGGTTTTCGCTTCGTAAAATAAGCTCCATGATCGGAATCGATCGCTCTTTTCCCAGCCAATTCGCCTCGCACGCGACGCTCCAGAGCAACAGGGGAGATCTCCCAGGGTAAGACACAGAACTTTGTCGCGCGTAAACGCCGGATTTATAAAGCACACCCCAATCGTAGATGGAGGACTTCATGGTCACGTGCCCACTGGTCCCGAGTGTACCACACCTCATATCCGGTTCCTGTTCGTCGCCCCGCGCTTTTGGATTGGACTTCCTCCAGACCCAGCCTCGCGACCGCGCTCTTGCCCTTCTCCTAGCCTTCGGCTCTACGAATACCTGGCGTGGGGACTTGCACCCCACTAGCTCTGTGCCATGCCTGGCACACACGCTGGGCATCAGCGGGCGCGTTTTTTGCGCTCCGCTGCAAAAGCCTTGTTGGGTGCAGCTACTTTTAATCAACTTCTCTAATCTCTGTAAGAAGCTTAATAC
>Ga0316577_10001834_pt1 | contig 10258 bp, 2 predicted proteins | sample S5NA_FD_203073 | JGI IMG/M metagenome (GOLD analysis project Ga0316577, IMG submission 203073) | Rhizosphere microbial communities from salt marsh grasses in Alabama, United States - S5-7_050615r2r1 | ecosystem: Host-associated > Plants > Roots > Rhizosphere | place: USA: Alabama | collected... | reverse complement strand
TGGAGTGGGCGATCGAGGCCAACATGGGCGCTCCCGGGCGGCCGCACGTCGACGTGCTGAACATGAGCCTCGGGCAGCGCTACGGCAGCGAGTTGCTCGAGGAAGAAGCGGTGGTGCGACGGGCGGTCGAGGCCGGGGTGGTGGTCGTGGCGTCGGCCGGCAACGACTCCAATCTGCCGTTCATCGCCGCTGCACCGGCGATCGCCGTCGATGCGCTCGCCGTCGCAAGTCACAGCCCGCCTGGCAACCACATGTGGACCGCCGAGCTCACGCCGCCGGGCGGCGAGCCGCTCCCCAAGTACGACGAGGTCGCGACGCACTTCCAGGACTGGTCGCCCGACCCTCGCGGCGAGGTGGCGGCGCCCGTCGTGTACATCGGCCGGGGCTGCCCGGGCAGCGACGAAGGCGATCCCCGCGACCCGTACGTCGCGGACCCGCAAGGCGCGATCGCGATGTTCGACATGGCGTGGGGCGCGGGCGGCCCGTCGTGCACCGCCGACACGCAGGCGCTGCGCGCGCAGCAGTCTGGCGCGGTCGGAGTGCTGATGGCCGCCGGTATCGGTCTGGAGACGGCGAGCTGGTGGGAGGGCACGCCGATCGTCGACGTGCCGGTGTGGATGGTGAACCACGTGCTCGAGCAGGCCATCAAGGAGTACGCGCAACCCGATCCGGCGCCCTCCGAGGCCCAGCCCTTCATCCGCCTGGCGCCGCTGCCGAAACCGAACGAGGACTACGTGGTGGACTCCTACTCGAGCCGCGGCCCGGCGCGCACCACTGCGCTCAAGCCTGACATCAGCGCGCCGGGGTCGGGCATCTACGCCGCCGCCATCGGGCAAGGCTACCGTGGCATCGCATGGTCGGGCACGTCCATGTCCGCGCCGCACGTGGCCGGCGCCGCAGCGATCTTGTGGCAACGAGAGCGCGAGCTCGGCCGATCCGTGAGCGCGCGCGATGTCGCGGCGCTCCTGGTCAATACCGCGAACCCGTCCGGCGTGCGCGAGTCGCCTACCGATCCAGGGACGCCGCCGATGGCTCGCGTCGGCGGGGGCGCGCTCGACGTCTGGGCCGCCGTCAACGCCGGCGCTGTGGCGCGCTCCGAGGCGATCGCGACGTTCAACCTCGGCCTCGACGCGCTCGTAGCCGAGCGAACCGAGAATCGGAGCATCACGCTGCACAACATCTCCGAGGAGCCGCGGCGCTACCGCGTAACTCCGCGCTTCCGCGACCCGGACGACGAGCTCGCCGGTCTCGAGCTGACGCTCGAGGACGAGGTGGTCCGTCTCGGGCCTGGCGCCAGCACACAGGTGCCGGTCGGCGTGCGGATCGACCCGAGCAGGCTCCCGTACTGGGGCCTCCTCGGCGGGAAGGCGGTCGGCGACAGGGAAGCAATGGCGGACTCGGAGATCGACGGCTGGCTCGAGGTGGCCGATGTCACCGAGACTGGCGGCGACGGGCAAGAGCCGGACACGCTCGGGATCCCCTTCTACCTGCTTGCGCGCCACGCCTCGCAGATCCTGGCGGAGTGGAGCACCGACGCGACAGGCGGGATCTCGCTGGACCTTACCAACTCGAGCCCCTTCTCCGGGGACGCGGAGCTGTTCACCCTGGTCGCCACCGACCGACCGGACTCCGACGTGCTGCCGAAGGTCGACGTCGACGCCGTCGGCGTGCGCACGCGGCCCGACGGTGACGGCAATACGATCGTCGAGTTCGCGCTGCACACGCGCGGAGTCAGAATCTACCCGCTCGAGACCGAGACGCTCATCCACCTGGATCTCGACATGGACGGGACCGCCGACTGGATGGTCTACACCGAGGACGAGGAATACCTCCGGACCGGAGTGGTGCGCAACGGCCGCGTGAAGGTGGCGTTCGAGCCGATCGAGGGCTCGCCGTTCGGCTCGCCCATCGCCGACCACTACGCGTACGTCGACTTGCGCAGCAGGTTCACGGTGCTGCCCGTGACGATCGAGCACACGGGCCTGACTCCGAGCACGCTGGCGTTCCGGTTCCGCGTCCAGCAGCGCGACTTCGTCGAGAAGGACGCGTACCGGGACCCGCAGTACGACCAGGTCCCCGGCGGCGGCCGCTGGCTACTCTTCGACGGGCGGTCGCCGGCACCTGTCCCTACGGAGCAATCGCTCTTCGTGCAGTCGGGCGCCACGTTGTCGACCACGGTGACACAAGGGGCGGACCCGGGCCTCGGGGTGATGGTCCTGCTGCCGATGAACCAGCCTGGCGACGGCGACATGGCGCTGTTCATGCACCCGCGGGAGCCCGTGCCGAGCTTCTTGCCGATGCTGTGGAGTGGTCGCGCGGAAGCGCGGTAGCCGGCGCGTAGTCCACGCCCGCCGACTGCGGGCACAGGGGAGTGTCGACCGCCGAGGTACCCGAGGTGGGTGGGGCGGCCTGCCCCATGCGGGAAGCCCGTCTATAATGGCTGGAGCCGCATCCCGCGCTCTCCCTTATCACTGACGCGGCGCCCGGTCGCCTTCGCCATGGCGCTCGGCGCGCCATCGGAGCCTGCCCAATGACTTCTGTGGCCGAGAAGCAGGAGACACCCGCCGTCGCCGACGACCAGGCGGCTGACGCGGCCAGCCTCGCTCACGCGACCAGCCCGTCGACCGACGCGGCCAGCCCCTACGAGCCCGTCAACAAGGTCCGCGTGGTCACGGCCGCGTCGCTGTTCGACGGCCACGACGCCGCCATCAACATCATGCGCCGCATCCTGCAGGCGACCGGAGCCGAGGTCATCCACCTAGGCCACGACCGCTCGGTCAAGGACATCGTGGACGCCGCCATCGAGGAGGACGCGCAGGGCATAGCCGTCAGCAGCTACCAGGGCGGCCACATGGAGTTCTTCAGGTACATGATCGACCTCCTTGCCGAGCGCGGGTGCGAGCACATCCAGGTCTTCGGCGGCGGGGGCGGCACGATCATCCCCGAGGAGATCCGCGAGCTCGAGGAGTACGGCGTAGAGCGCATCTACCACCCCGAGGACGGCCGGCACATGGGCCTCCAGGGCATGATCGACGACGTCATGCAGCGCTGTGACCACGACCTCGCGACCGAGCCCGGCCCGCTGGCCGAGCCGCTGGCGGCCCCGCGGGCGCTGACGCCCGACGACGTGCCGGCATTGGCCCGCGCGATCACGTACGCCGAGGCCGCGGCCGACCCCGAGACGTCGACCGCCAGGCGCGACGAGATCCGCACGGCGCTGGCGCAGCTGGCGGGCGACGGCAACGCGCCCGTCGTAGGCATCACCGGCACGGGCGGCGCGGGCAAGAGCTCCTTCACCGACGAGCTGGTCCGGCGCTACGTCGCCGACTTCCCGGAGGCGCGCGTGGCGGTGCTGTCAGTCGACCCGACGAAGAAGCGCACGGGCGGGGCGCTGCTCGGCGATCGCATCCGGATGAACGCGCTCCGCTCGGACCGCGTGTACATGCGGTCACTCGCCACGCGCAGCGCCTCCGGCGCGATCAGCGGTGCGCTGGCTGACGCCATTGACCTCGTGCGGTCGATCGGGTACGACCTGGTGCTCGTCGAGACGACGGGCATCGGTCAGGCCGACTCGAGCATCGTCGACTTGGCCGACGTGTCGATCTACGTCATGACGCCCGAGTTCGGGGCGCAGACGCAGCTCGAGAAGATCGAGATGATCGACATGGCCGACATGGTCGTGATCAACAAGTTCGACAAGCCCGGTGCGCACGACGCGCTGCGCGACGTGCGCAAGGCATACCAGCGCGCCCATGGGCGCTTCGACGAAGCCCCGGAGGACATGCCGGTCTACCCGACCATGGCCAACCAGTTCAACGACCGTGGCTGCAACCAGATGTACGTGGCGCTGCTGGAGTCGTTGGCCGAGTGCTGCGGTCACCCGTCGTCGGGCCGCTACACCGACACCTTGCCGGTCGGCGAGCCCGATCGCGCCGTCATCATCCCGTCTCGACGGGTCCAGTACCTCGCGGAGGTCGCGGAGACCGTGCGGGCCTACAAGGCGCACGCGCGCGAGCAGGCGGAGATCGCGGCCGAGCTGTGGGCCTTGCGCCGGGCGGTGGCGCACTTCACCGGCTGGCCGGAGGGCCACGGCCGGGCACTCGAGCCGTTCACCTTGGAGCAATTGGCCGAGGCGTCCGACCACCTCGAGCCCTTGATGCAGGAGTTCAACGCGCTGCTCGAGCGCCTCGACGAGCGGAGCTTGGAGCTGCTGCTGTCGTGGCCGGAGGTCAAGCGCTCCTACGCGGTGGATGGCAGCAGCTACGAGGTGCGCGGCAAGACGATAGAGGTGGAGAACTACCGCGAGAGCCTGGCCCACCAGCGCATCCCGAAGGTGGCGCTGCCGGAGTTCGAAGACTGGGGCAACCAGCTGCGGTGGATGCTGCTGGAGAACGCCCCGGGGCGGTTCCCGTACACGGCCGGCGTCTTCCCGTACAAGCGCACCGGCGAGGACCCGACGCGCATGTTCGCCGGCGAAGGCGGACCGTGGCGGACCAACAAGCGCTTCCACTACCTGAGCCGCCACAGCGACGCCAAGCGGCTCTCGACGGCCTTCGACAGCGTCACCCTGTACGGCGAGGACCCTGACAGACGGCCCGACATCTGGGGCAAGGTCGGCAACTCCGGCGTGTCCATCGCCACGGTCGAGGACATCGAGGCGCTGTACGCCGGCTTCGACCTGACCGATCCGCGGACGTCGGTGTCGATGACTATAAACGGCCCGGCGCCGACGATGCTGGCGTTCTACTTCAACGCCGCGGTGCGCCAGAGCCTGCGGAAGCAGCTGAAGGCGGAAGGGCTGATCGAGATCTCGGACGAGGAGTGCCTGCAGCCTAGCGGCGGCGGCTACAGCTTCCGCGACCTTCGGGCAATGGTCGACGACGAGACCTACGACCAGATCGTGCGCGACACGGTCTGCCGCGTCCGCGGCACGGTCCAGGCCGACATCCTAAAGGAGGACCAAGCCCAGAACACGTGCATCTTCTCGACCGAGTTCGCGCTCAAGATGATGGGCGACGTGCAGGAGTGGTTCACGGCGCACGACGTGCGCAACTTCTACTCGGTGTCGATCTCGGGCTACCACATCGCCGAGGCGGGCGCCAACCCCATCACGCAGCTCGCCTTCACGCTGGCCAACGGCTTCACGTACGTCGAGTACTACTTGGCGCGCGGCATGGACATCGACGAGTTCGCGCCCAACCTCAGCTTCTTCTTCTCTAACGGCATGGATCCCGAGTACGCCGTTATCGGCCGCGTCGCCCGGCGCATCTGGTCGACGGCGATGCGCGACCTGTACGGCGGCAACTCGCGCAGCCAGAAGCTGAAGTACCACATCCAGACCAGTGGTCGCAGCCTGCACGCCCAGGAGATCCAGTTCAACGACATCCGCACCACGTTGCAGGCTCTGCTGGCGGTCTACGACAACTGCAACAGCCTGCACACCAACGCCTATGACGAGGCGATCACCACTCCGACCGAGGAGTCGGTGCGGCGCGCGCTGGCGATCCAGCTGATCATCAACCACGAGTTCGGTGTGGCAATGAACGAGAACCCCAACCAGGGCGCGTTCATCTTCGACGAGCTGACCGAGCTGGTGGAGGAGGCGGTGCTAAGCGAGTTCGAGCGGCTTACCGAGCGCGGCGGGGTGCTGGGCGCCATGGAGCGGATGTACCAGCGCAGCAAGATCCAGGAGGAGAGCCTCTACTACGAGCAGCTGAAGCATTCGGGCGAGCTGCCGATCATGGGCGTGAACACGTTCCTGGGCCCAGAGGTGCCGGCAGAGGAGACCACCATCGAGCTGATCCGGTCCACCGACGAGGAGAAGGAGGACCAGCTGGCGCGGCTCGAGGGCTTCCAGGCCCGGCACGCCGAGGACGCGCCCGAGGCGATCGAGCGGCTGAAGGCGGCGGCCATCGCCGGCGAGAACGTCTTCGACGCCCTGATGACGGCCGTGCAGACGCTCTCTCTCGGGCAGATCAGCCACGCCCTCTACGAGGTCGGCGGGCAGTACCGGCGGAGCATGTAGGCGGGGGGAGCGGCGCTCCGCCACGTGCCGGAGGCGCTGCCAATCGCGTCGCACTAGCCGGCGTGTCACATCGCCGCGCCGTCAGTCGTCGTTGAGCCTGCTCAGCAGCTCCTGCCGGCGCGCACGGTACTCCTGCTCAGCCCGCTCATACCGATCGGCTTGTCTCAGCTGGTTCAGCAGTATTGCGGCCGCTACGCCCATCATGAGCAAGACTAGGATCGCCGCCATCCTGGGGATCGAGCCAAACGACTCGAGAGCCGACCCTCCATCGTACGTGACGATCGAGCCGTCCTCCAGCCTGACGGTCTCTCCGGACCCAACGGTGGTGCCGTCCGGGAGCGTGATGGTGTCTGGTCTGAAAGACGGGCCCGTCAGGGCGCCCTTGTCGGTCATCTCGCTGGTGACGTTGAAAACCATGGCCAGCATGATGAGCCCGCCCACGACCGCCAGCGCGAGGCCGATCACGCCGGCGGGAACGCTCGGCTTGCGCTGCAATCCGTGCTCGTCGGTCACCATGTACTGCTCGCGGTCGCGCTCCCAGGCCTGGTCTAGCGCGATGATCTCCGCCCGAACCGACACGTCGGCCAGCCGATCCTGCATCTCGGTCGCCTGGGCGTCGATGACCGCCGTGCGCTCGCCGATCTCCCGGAGCATCTCCGTGTAGATCGAGCCGTCGCCGTGCTTCACCTCGAGGCTGCTGCCGCAGTGAGCACAGGTAACGTACCGGGTGTCCCCTGACACGGTGAGGGGTGCTCCGCAGTGGTTGCAGTGAATGGTCACGACGCCCATGGTGCCGCCTGCCATTGCGTGCCCCGGTGACGCGGAATCGGCTCGCTCTCTCCAAGACAGGAATACGAGCGATCGCGGCGCGCCGTTTCGGCCTGCCCGCAGTGTAGCCGATCCCGCCGGAGCTCGTGATCGCGCGCGGAAGGACAGCGGGCGCAGTGTCGCGGCTGAGGTCACTCTGGCTCGAGCCGGCTCGCAAACCGGCCTGACGCCCGCGCCAAACCCATTGACATCCGACCCTGACGTGTGGTATGATGCGCGTATCAGTCATTCGCGTGATCTCGGCGAGTGACCAGTAGCATGTTGAGGGGTGAAGCATGTCCGCGCTCCTAGCCATTGCATCAGTCATCGCGGTCGTCTTGCTGCTCAGGGAGACGAATCAGCTGCGGCACGACGTTGATCTCCTCAAGACGCGGATCGATCGCGACACCGCGCGCTTGCAGTCGCTGGAACTGCTCCTGGTGAGGTCAGGGTTGCTCCCGACCCGCGGCAAGTCCGGCGATCCCGAGCTTCCCGCAGCCGCCGAAACCCCCGGAGCGACTTCTCAGCCCGCTGCCAAGCCGTCCTATCGGCCCGTGCCGTTCGCGCGACCTACGACGCCGGCGGGACCGACGCCGCGTCCGCTGCCTCAGACGGGTGCAACGCCATCGGCACCCACACCGGAGTCACGCCCTGAGCAGAGGCCTGCGGCGGCGAAGCCGGCAGAACCGGAGTCACGGCCGGCGCAGAGGCCCGCGGCAGCGGCACCACCGACTGAGCCGGAGTCGCTTCCCTCCCCGCGTGCCGCTGAGCCGCCGCCAACGGCGCCCGCCGCCAAGCCGATCCCCGGACCGGCAGTCGAGCGGCCATCAGAACCGCTCGAGCCAGCCAAGCCAGCCGAGCCCGTGAAGCCGCGACGGCCGAGCGAGCAGCGCGCGGCCGCCGTCGCGGTGAGTCGGCCACCCGCGGCATCGGCCGCGCAACGCGGCAGCAAGCCGTCGCGGAGCCCAACTGCCCGCGCCACGGCGCAACGCGCGGTCGCTACTAGCGCCCCCACCGGCGGCGTCTCAACCGCGGACCGAACACCGACCGGCCTCTTCGGGGGCTTCGACGTTCGTGATCGGCTGTCGCAGCTCCTGGGCGGCGACGGCGGTGGCGGCTTGGAGGAGCAGCTGGGAGCAAGGCTTCCGATATGGATCGGCTCGCTTGCACTACTGCTAGCCGGCGTGTTCCTTGTGAAGTACACCTTCGACGCCGGGCTCATCGGCCCCACGGCTCGCGTGCTGCTGGGCACGGCCTTCGGCCTCCTGCTGATAGGAGGCGCCGAGAAGCTACGGGCAAGCGCTGAGGCGGTCGCCGGCGGACTGGCGGCTGCCGGCGTCGGAGTTCTGTTTGCCAGCTTCCTCGCCGCGTCAAACGTGTTCGGGCTCGTCTCGCCGGCAGTGGGCTTCGTGCTGCTGGCCGCGACGGCGATAGCAGCGGTGGTGCTGTCGCTCAGGTTCGGCGCGCTGGTCGCCGTCCTCGGTCTGATCGGCGGCTACATGACACCGCTGCTCCTCCAGACAGGCGGCGAGCCGCACCCGGCCCCGTTGTTCGGGTACCTGCTGTTGCTCCAGACAGCTCTGCTGGCCGTGACGCAGCGACGCTCGTGGTGGCGGCTGGCGGGGCTCGCGCTCACGGCCAGCATGCTGTGGGTCGTGCTGTGGCTGAGCGGCTCCTTCGAGCCCGCGCACAGCACGTGGCTGGGCTTCTTCCTCGTAGCGTCGGCGGCATCGTTCCTGTCCGCCGGGATCTGGGGCGGCTCCAGCGATGACGAAGGCAAGGAGCCGGTCCCTCTCACCCTGGGCCGTATCGCCCTGGTCGCGTCCCTGGTGCTCCTGGCCGCGGTCACCGTCTCGTCGGGCTACCGCACCATCGACTGGGCCTACCTGTGGCTGCTTGGCGCCGGGTGCATCGCGCTCGGGCGACTCCGGCCGGAGTACGAGCGCCTGCCCTGGCTCACGGCAGCGCTGACGGCCGTCCTGCTGACGCCAATCCCGCTCTTCTCGAACTCGTTCACGCCGCTGACCGAGGCGCCTGGGCCGCTGGGGATCCCGCAGTACCTATGGATAGTCATGGCCTCTGGCGCACTCTACGCGGTGGGCAGCTATCTGAGCGTTTTCGGCGCGAAGAGGCCCGCCTCGTGGGCCGCCCTGGCGGCGGCGTCTAGCGTCGTCTTCACGCTGGTGGGCTACGTCGGCATGGGCATGACCGACGCCTACCCGTGGGGCGCCGCGGCGCTCGTTGCCGGCCTGATCGCTGCGGCCGGCGCGGCAGTGCTGGCCCGACGACGGGAGTCGATCCCCGACGGGAACCTCGCTCTGGCTTACGTCACCGCCGCGGCGGCGGCGCTCTTCGCACTTGCCGTTGCGCTGGAGCTGCCGCGCGAGTGGATGGCGGTGGCGTGGTCGTTGGAGGCGTTCGCTATCGCCTGGATAGCTCATCGGCTGCAGGTGCCCCAGATCCGGGTGCTCGTCTGGCCGCTGGCCGCGGCCGTCGGTGTTCGCCTGCTGTTGAATCCGTTCGTGCTGACGTACCCTATCGGCACGACTCCTGTCTTCAACTGGCTGCTCTACGGCTATGGCGTGCCCATCGCCGCCCTCGGCGCGGCGGCGTGGCTGGCCTGTGCCGACGGCGACGACCGTCTGTCGCGGGCCTTGCAGTGGCTCACGGTGGCACTCGGCTTCGTGATGGTCACGCTGCAGGTCAGGCAGGTGTTCAACCCCGACCACCTCGCGGCACTGGATCTTGGGTTCGTCGAGCGGGCGTCGTACTCGGTCGCCTGGCTGGCGTACGGGCTCGCGCTGCTGCTGGCCGACAGGCGATGGCCCGTTCGGAGCCTCGGCCTGGCGGGCTTGCTGTCGTCAGTCGTCGGCGCAGGGTGGGCGCTGGTCGTCAACGGACTTCTCACCAATCCAGTCGTCACCGGGCAGCCGGTCGGCGAGCTGCCTTTGCTGAACTGGCTGCTGTGGGCGTTCGGGCTGCCGGCCGCATTGGCCGTGGGCGCCGCCTGGATCGAGCGCGACGACGAGCGCGTGCCCGAGCGCGACCTCGCCTCGATCTCGCTTGGCCTTGGCCTCATCCTGATCCTCGCGTTCGTCGTCCTTGAGGTCCGCCAGCTCTTCAACGGGGGCGTGTTGAGCGCTGCACCCGTTGGCATGGCCGAGTTGGGGGCCTATGGCGTAGCCCTCCTTGCCCTGTCGCTTGCGTTCCTGCGCGCTGACCGCTACTGGCCACGCAGGGAGCTGATCGCATTTGGCGAGATCGCGGCGGCGCTTGCGTGGGTGCCGTCGGTGGCCGCGACGCGCGTCGCCTTCGACGTGGACCCCGTCGCAGCGGGGATCGGCCCGTGGCCGGTCGTGAACTGGCTGGTCTGGCTCTTCGCAGTCCCGGCGGGCCTCTACGTGATGGTGGCGCGCCAGATGGACT